>JADMIO011434942.1_pt1 | contig 81912 bp, 72 predicted proteins | sample 8958161 | NCBI WGS metagenome assembly JADMIO01 (sample SAMN16585339, study PRJNA669376) | soil metagenome | isolation source: Crop rotation soil | place: USA: Cullars Rotation, Alabama | collected 2011
GCCGCGACTTCAAGTCACGTGAATTCCAAGCTTCGGATCCCACTGTGCTGGAAAGTGGTCGTACCAAAAGTCTTCCGGCGAATCTTCCGTCGCCTTCTCTGATTTTGCCGTCGAATTCATCTACAACTTGTCAAACCCGGTCATTCACCCCGTCGGGATTTCCCTCTACCAGGAATACAAAATCGGTCCGGAGACGATCGAATGGGAGTCGAAGTTCATCGCACAAAAGAATATCTGGCGCTGGATCCTCGTTTATAACCTCACGCTCGAAGCGGTCTGGGAAGGTCAGCATCTCGACGAACGCGAAGGCGAACTGAGCCAGGCGCTCGGTGCAAGCTACGAGATTTCCCCCCGGCTTTCGGTCGGCGTCGAAATGCTGCATGAAATGGTCTTCCCGAACTGGCGCGACCAGGAAAATGTTCGCAATTTCTTTGTCGGGCCTAACGTGTCCTACCGACACGGCGACTGGTTCGTAACCGTTTCCGCCCTGGCGCAGGCGACTGACACTCCGGACGAAGCTGCGGTGCAGGTCCGCACCATTTTCGGGGTAGCGTTTTGAAGCAGTGAAGGCGTCCTGGTTATTTTGTCTCGCAGCGGCCGCAAGCGCGCTTTTTCTGGGATGCCAGGCCGCGATGGTTAATCCAGCGCCGCTTAACGCCGACGTGATCCGCACCGGTCAGCGGATGCGCATATCCGAGACCACACTCCGCGAAGGTCGTCGTCTTTTTGCCTCGCGCTGCATTGAGTGTCACACCTTGCCCGTCGCGTGGAATTACACGGATGCGGAATGGCCCCGCATCGTGCAAAGTATGGCTCACCGCGCCTCGCTTAAGGATGGTGAGGAAGAAATCATCCTCGCCTACATTCGCGCCATCCGCGCGCAGTGAAGTAGATCTCGGAGATCGTTAGTCTCACCCGCTGTAGTCACGGCGCTCTGCCGCCGTGTCTGAAATTTCTTAAAAGACGCCCGATTGGAATTCACCGCGACGCGCCGCTCCATTACAATGGCTGCCCGTCTAGTAATCACATTGGAGTTGATTGAAGCGCTAACTTCCTCACCTTAGGCAGATGCGTTTTCTTCTCCTGCGCCGCGCTCTTCCCTTCATTTCAATCGTCTTTGCCGCTTCCTCTTTCTGCCTCGCCGCCACTCCGTCTCCGAGCCCCGCCGCGCCCGGGACAATCGACGAGAAGCTTTATAACGGCATGAAATGGCGGCAGGTCGGTCCCTTCCGCGGCGGACGCGCGCTTGCCATCGAAGGCGTGCCGGGCGAACCCGACACCTACTATTTCGGCGCCGTCGCAGGTGGCGTCTGGAAAACAATCGACGGCGGCGCGAACTGGACGCCTCTCTTTGATAAGGAGGACAACGCCTCTATCGGCGCGATCGCCGTTGCGCCTTCGGATCACAATGTCATCTATGTCGGAACCGGCGAAGCAGCTATCCGCGGCAACACGACCTACGGCAACGGCGTTTACAAATCGATCGACGCCGGGCGCACCTGGAAAGACGTCGGGTTAAAAGACACGAGACAGATCGGCGCACTCATCGTGCATCCGCATAATCCCGACATCGCCCTCGTCGCGGCGCTTGGCCACGCCTTTGGGCCTAACCAGGAGCGTGGAATCTTCCGCACCACGGATGGCGGGAAAACGTGGACGAAGGTCTTAAGCAAAGATGAAAACACCGGCGGCATCGATGTCGTCTTCGATCCGCACAATCCGAATATCGTTTTCGCCGCATTGTGGCAGGCCCGCCGGCAACCTTGGTTCTTCTCCAGTGGCGGACCCGGCAGCGGTCTTTATCGCTCGGAGGATAACGGCGTTACCTGGAAACAGTTGCAAGGGAATGGACTGCCCGACGGAATCCTCGGCCGCATTGGCGTTTCCGTTTCAGGCGCCGACGCCAATCGCATCTACGCCATCATTGAAGCCAAAGAAGGTGGACTCTTCCGGTCCGACGATGCGGGCGAACATTGGACGCGCGTGAATGATGACGGCCGTTTCCGTCAGCGCGCCTGGTACTTCAGTAAAGTTTACGCAGATCCTAAATCGCCGGACACCGTTTACATTCTGAACACAGGCGCATTCAAATCGGTGGACGGCGGAAAGACTTTCAATCTTTTACCTGCGCGGCATGGCGATCACCACGGTCTCTGGATTGATCCGCAGAATCCGAATCGCATCGGCAACGCCAATGACGGCGGCGCCAGCATTTCCACCGACGGCGGCAAGACCTGGACAACGCAAAACAATCAGCCGACGGCGCAGTTTTATCACGTCGCCGTCGACAACGCGTTCCCGTATCACATCTACGGCGCGCAACAGGACAATAGTAATCTCGGCATTGCCAGCCGAACCGATTGGGGGGCAATCGGTGAGAAGGACTGGTTCGTTGCCGGCGATGGCGAATGCGGGTTCGTTGTTCCGGATCCGCGCGACTGGCACGTCATCTATTCGAACAGCGAGGGTTACGCCGTTCGCTTTGACAAGAGCAAGGAAGACGCGCAGGACATCAGCCCCGTCCCCATTGATAACTCCGGGCACGGCGCCAACGATGTCATTCACCGGTTCCAATGGGTTTCGCCGCTCATGCTTTCACCGCATAATCCCGACACCATTTACACAGCAGCGGAATGTGTCTTTCGTTCCACTGACCAGGGCCACAGTTGGACGCAGATCAGCAAGGACCTCACGCGAAACGACAAAACCAAACAACTACCGAGCGGCGGGCCGCTGACTAACGACATTACTTCGGTCGAATATTACGACACGATCTTCGCGCTGGCGGAATCGCCGGTGAAGAAAGGAACGATCTGGGCGGGCACCGATGACGGACTCATCCATGTCACCACCGACGACGGCGCGAACTGGGCCAACGTGAGTCCAAAGATGCCGGAGTGGAGCACGGTTGACCTGATCGAGCCTTCCCCGTTCGACGCCAATACCGCCTACGCGGCGGTCGATCGTCACAAGCTCGACGACAACAAGCCTTACATCTTCAAAACCACGGATCTCGGCAAAACATGGTCTTCTATTACCGCCGGAATTCCGGACGGCGCGTGCGTCCACGCCGTGCGCGAAGATCCCAAGCACAAAGGGCTTCTCTTCGCCGGAACCGAGCAGGGTGTTTTCATTTCGTATGACGACGGCGGACATTGGCAGCCGCTCAAATTGAATCTTCCACCGAGCCCGATTCACGATCTCGTTGTGAAAGATGATGACCTGGTGGTCGCGACCCATGGTCGTGCCTTTTGGGTTCTCGATAACATCACGCCGTTGCGACAGGTCACCACTCAGTCGACCACGGCTGACGCCATCCTTTATCAGCCGCAAGTCGCCGTCCGCCTGCATTATCCGGAGGAGTTTGATCGCCGCCAGCCAGTCGGCGAAAACCCGCCCGCCGGCGCCATCATTGATTATTACTTCAAGACCGCGCCGAAGGATGAAGTGACTCTCGATATTCTCGACAGTCAGGGCAAGCTCGTTAGGCATTTGTCGAGCAAGGAGAAAAAAGAAGCCGAACAGCCGCCGGAGTGGCCGGATCGGGTGGAAAAAGTAAAAGTCATTCCCGCTAATGAAGGCATGAATCGCTTTGCCTGGGACCTCCGCTACAACGATCCGATCCAGGTGCCCGGCGCATTCTACACGGGGACCGGCCCCAAAGGTCCGCTCGTTTTACCCGGGGACTACCAGGTGAAATTGACAGTCGCCGGAAAGAGCCAGACCGCCCCACTCAAAATTGTGATCGATCCCCGCATCAAAGACGCAGGACCGGGACTGGAGAAGCAAATGGCGCTGGCCATGCAGGTGAACGATCGCATCTCGCAACTTCACCAGGCCATCAACGAGATCCGCGATATCAAGTCACAGGTCCAGGTCCTTCACCACCGTTTCGGCAGTGACGATCGCATGAAAGCAACGTTCGCGGCCACCGATGACCTCGATAAGAAAATGTCCGAAGTCGAGCAGCAACTGATCCAGGTGAACGCAAAAGGGTCGGAAGCCACTCTCGCTTTTCCCAGCATGCTGAATGAGCGCTTCGACGGGTTTAGTCATTTCATCGAAAGCGATCACGAGCCGACCGGTGGGCAGCTCGAGGTCTTTAAGATCCTGAGCGATAAACTGGACGAGCAGTTAAAGAAATGGTCGCAGATCAAGAGCGAAGAGGTCCCAAAGGTCAGCGGCTTGATCAAGCAGCTCGATCTGCCGGGTCTGACTGTGCCGACACCGTCACCGGCGCCTCCTAAGCCGGCGGCCTAACGGACGATCAGTTCTTGTCGACGCTGTACTTGCCCGGCCCAATCAGGAGCAGACTGATGAGCAAAATCGCCATCTCCAAAGCTGGCAACCTGGTGTGGAAATCGCCGTGGTTGTCCCAGACGACGACAAGATGAACGAGCGCGACCACCAGGACTAACAAAACTCCGACGCGAAAGAACAAACCCAGGACAATGAGCACACCGCCGACGCAGCCGAGGGTGGCCAGGAAAAATCCCCAGAAGCGATAGTGCGAATGGAAATCGAGATGCCGCATCGATGAACCAAGATGCTCCCAACTTCCTTCCCCGCCCCACAGCACTGGCGCGATCAGAATGATAAAGATCAGGCCAACGCTGGCGCGAAACAGAAGCAACCCAGTCTCGCGATACTTGCTCAGGAACTGCAGCACAGCCATGGGCGGGACTCTGCGGGAGCCGGGCGAGGATTTCAATCCAAACCGTCTCTTCGCCTGCTCGCATGACAACAATTGAGAAGGCTGTCATCCTCGCGGCCGGGCGCGGCACGCGCATGCGCGAATTAACGCAGGATCTTCCCAAGCCGATGATCCGGGTGCGGAACCGGCCAGTTTTGCAGCACATCGTCGAAGGATTGGCCTCTGCTGGAGTGCGCAACCTCCTCCTCGTCGTCGGCTATCGCGCCGATGTCGTCCGCGATTTCTTCAAAGACGGCAGCGATTTCAAAGTGCGAATCGACTACACCGAACAAAAAGTGCAGGACGGCACCGGCCGGGTGGTGGAACTGGCGCGCGATTTCGCCGGCTCCTCCCCTTTCGTTTTAAGCTATGGCGATATTCTGGTTGATTCTGCGAACTACGCTGAGCTCGTTAGGCTGGACGAGTCGGTCGAAGCAATCATCAGCGTCAAACGAAATGAAGATGTGAGTAAAGGCGGCGCCGTCTTTCTCAATGAGGCTTTCGAACTGACTGATCTGCGAGAGAAACCGAAACCCGGCGAGCCGACCAGCCCCTGGTACAACGCCGGCCTCTACGCTTTCCGGCCCAGCATCTTTGAGTTCACCGCCCGCCTCGAGCCTTCACCGCGTGGCGAGTACGAGCTCACGGACGCGATTCGGGAGCTGGCGCGATCGGGCCGCAAGGTCAAAGGGTTGGAGTTGCAAGGCGAATGGGCTGATGTGCGCGACCCGGAGATCCTGGCCAAATTAAATTCCCGTTAGCTCCATAAAAACCTTTTCGGATTCGCGAAAAAATTCTAAACTGGCGGAATCAAAACCCCAATTCTGCTCTGTGCCCTGCTCGTTAGCCGCGCTGCCTTCGCTGCGCCCCTCGATCCGAACGATATCCTGTTCTCGGTCGGGAATAGCACCGCCGGCTTATTCACCCAATACAACACCGTCTACGAGTTCACCCCATCGGGAAATCTGGTCCAGACGATTCCTTACAATTACAACGGCGGCAGCTACCCGGCCACGGAATACCTGCGCGACATTATTGTCGATTCCACCGGAACGATCAACGCATTCAACGGCACCTTCGCGCCGTATTTGACCCGCACCGACCCAACCACCGGCACCTCGACGAACACGACCACGGCGGGTTGGAGCATCGTCAACAACACGACTCACGGCGGCATCGGGGCCTTTCAAAATTTTGTCTACGTCACCGACGAAGACACTAACGGCGGCTCCGACAGCGGCGTCGTTCGCTTCGACATCAGCACCAACACCGCCGTCCGATTTGCCAATGGCTTGAGCACGACCGACCTGAGCATGGGGCTGGACGGAAAGCTTTACGCGGTCCTCTCGACCGGCAACGTCAACGTCTACGACCCGGTCACGCTTGCTTTTATCAGAACGATCACTATGCCGGTGACTGGCGCGATCACGGTTGATCAAAACGGAAATATCTTTGTGGTCTCAGGCACTACCGTCTATCGCCTGAACAGCAACGGTGTGATCCAGGCGAGCAAGGCCACCGGGATGGGTGGATTGTTTGCCGACATTGACGTGAACATCGGCGGCCGCCTCGTAATCGCGAATCAGGATGGTCACGTCGTTCTTGGCGACAGCTCCCTCAGCAACTTCACGTCCTTCACCGCCATCAACGATCCTCACGCCGTCCAGTGGGAGACATTCGTTGCTTTCGCAGGCAGCCCATTCAGCGTCCCCGAGCCGAGTAGCGCATGGCTCCTATTGCTCGGAGGGGCATTTGCTTTGCCGCTCGTTCGCCGCTTTAAATCCGCCTAGCGCGCCGCGCCAGCGGCGCGATCAAACCGGGGGTTCGCCCACGATCTTGACGATCTTCGGATTCGTCTCCTCCAGCGGCTCTTCCCCATTCTCTTCCCCGATCTCCTCTTCAATCTCCCGACGCCACTCGCGCGAAAGCCATGGCCGCAGGAAACCGTAAAGCAGGTAGGCCAGGAACAGCACTGCCGGCATCCACTCGTAGTAAAGCGCGGTAAAAACCAGCAACAGAAAGATGACGAGAAAACGCGGAATCGATTTTTTCGTCTTCCAATTCACCGCCTTGAAACTCGGGTACTGGAAGCGACTGAACATCATGAACGAGAGAAAAAGCATGAGCGGCGGCAGAAAGAACTTCCAGCGCCCGAGATAATGCTCGCCTTGGGCGAGCCAGAGCATGAAGAGCGTAATCGATGCGATTAATCCCGCCGCGGCCGGGATCGGAAACCCCGTGAAATTCTTGCTCGCGTCGCTGCCCCCGCCGTTGCCTGCCGCCGCCGTATTAAACCGCGCCAGGCGCAGCGCGCCGCACGCGAGATAAACGAAAGCAATAATCCAGCAAGCCCGCGGGAACTCGCTCAAAACAATTCGGTAAACCAGGAGAGCCGGCGCCACCCCGAACGAAACGATATCGGCTAATGAATCAAACTCGCGGCCAAAAGCGCTCTCATGCCCGCCTAACCGAGCCAGACGGCCATCGAGCAGATCGAAGACGCAAGCCCCAAGGATAAACCAAATCCCCGCGTGAAATAATTCTCCGGCTGCATCGGCGTTGGTCGATTGCAGAAGCGCCCCCTCCAAAATCTTGAGCGTCGCGGTAAAGCCGCAAAAGAGATTCCCTGCCGTCATCAGGTTCGGCAGCAGATAGATTTTCGGCTGAGACTCGTTCATGACTCCGCGAGCCGGGCGATCACCGTCGATCCTCCGGCCACACGATCGCCTACTTTTACCATAAGAACGGCGCTGAGCGGCAAATATACTTCCGTTCTCGATCCGAAGCGAATCATCCCGAAACGATCGCCTTTCTTGACCTCGTCACCGACTTGCGCCCATCCCACGATGCGACGCGCGATCGCGCCGGTCAGTTGCCGCACCACGACCGTAACGCGCGGATTTTCGAAAGCCCACGTCATCGATTCATTCTTTTCCGAGCAATCAGTGCGCCGCGCATCAAGACAAAGTCCCTGCCGATGCTGCCGAAAAGTGACACGACCATCGACCGGGGCGCGATTCGTGTGCACATCGAACACAGAAAGGAAGATACCGACTCGTTGCACCGTTGCTTTCAAGACCTCGGGCTCGTCGATCTGCACAATGTCGGCGACGACGCCATCAGCGGCTGCAACCACATCGCGTGAATCGGGCGGCACGGCCCGCTCCGGATCGCGAAAGAAGGCAAAGGTGTAAAGAATCAGCAGCACGAAAAAGAGCGCGACCCACGGTTGGAAAAACCAGCTAACGAGTGCCAGCACGGCGAGAATGGCGAAGATCCACCGGCCTTCGTAGAGGGTTTGGAAGCGCATAAGAAGGGCATAGTTTCCGAGCCGAAATGATCGCGGTCAAGCAGCCGAAAACCGGGTATTTTGAGGGAAAGAGCAAAACACCATATAATGGGTTTGGCCTGCCAGGTGCCTCCTACAGGTAGGGGAAAAAAGCTTGCCTCGACCCCAGATATTTAGTTGTTTAGGGGCAGTTTCTCCGTATCGTTTCTCCATTAATGCGCGCCGCTGTTTTACCTGTCCCGGATAACGAGAATTTGAGCGAAGAAAAACCAGAGAAGGACGGAACAGGGATCAACAGATCTCAGAAGTACGACGCCGCCCAAATCGACAAGCTCGAGGGTTTGGAAGCCGTCCGGAAGCGCCCCGGAATGTATATCGGTGACCCCGATGAACGCGGCCTGCATCATCTCGTTTTCGAAGTCCTCGATAACTCGATCGACGAACACCTCGCCGGCTTTTGCAGTAAGGTTGAGGTGACTGTGCACGTCGATGGCTCCGTTTCCGTGCGCGATAACGGACGCGGTATCCCGGTTGATCCGCATCCGAAATGGAAAATGCCGGCAGTGGAATTGGTCCTAACGAATCTGCACGCGGGTGGCAAGTTCGGTCAGGGCGCTTACAAATACTCCGGCGGTCTCCACGGTGTCGGCGCGAAGTGCGTCAACGCTCTCTCTGATTGGTTCAAAGTGGAAGTGACGCGCGACGGCAAAGTCCACCACATGGCTTTCGCCAAAGGTAAGACCACCGACAAGCTCACCGTCATCGGCGAAGTCAAAAATAAGAAGAACAGCGGCACGCTCATCACCTTCCTGCCTGACCCGACCATCTTCACGATCACGACCGAGTTTAAGTTCGAGCGCCTGGCCAGCAGGCTGCGCGAACTCGCGTTTCTTAATCCGGGTTTGGAAATCTGCCTGATCGACGAACGCGTCGAGCCGGAAAAGAAGGAATCATTCTTTTACAAGCACGGAATCGAAGAGTTCGTTAAGCAGCTGGGCGAGAACAAGCAGGTCATCCACCCCAAGCCTGTCGTCATTTCGCGTCAGCGCGATGAAGTCTTTGTCGATGTCGTGATGCAGTACAACGACAGCTACAACGACCAGATCCTGCCATTCGCCAATTCCATTCCCAATCCGGATGGCGGAACGCACCTGACCGGGTTCCGCACCGCCTTGACCAAGGCGATCAACCAGTACGCCAGGTCGAACAACCTGGTGAAGGAGAAGGACCCGAGTATTTCGGGCGACGACGTGCGCGAAGGTCTCACCTGCGTTCTCAGCATCAAGTTGCCCAACCCGCGTTTCGAATCACAGACCAAGGTCAAACTCGTCAACACCGAGATCGACGGCATCGTGAATTCTGTCGTTTACGAAGGACTCATGACCTTCTTCGATCAGAATCCGCCGATCGCTAAACGGATTTTCGACAAGGTTCTGACCGCGGCGCGTGCCCGCGAAGCCGCTCGTAAAGCGCGGGAAACGATTCGCAAAGGTGCACTCACCGGTGGCGGCCTGCCCGGCAAATTAGCCGACTGCTCCGAACGCGACCCAGAACTGACTGAGCTTTATATCGTCGAGGGCGATTCGGCCGGCGGCTCCGCCAAGCAAGGGCGCGACCGGCGTTACCAAGCCATTCTCCCCATCCGCGGAAAACTGATCAACGTGGAGAAGGCGCGCGAAGATCAATTCCTCAAGAACAATGAGATCCAGTCGATGATCACGGCCATCGGCGCCGGGATCGGTAAGCCGAAGGAAGATGGCAACGGCAAAGATGAAGGTCGCTTCGACATCACCCGGCTTCGCTACGGTCGCATCATCATCATGACTGACGCCGACGTCGATGGCTCACACATTCGCACCCTGTTGCTGACCTTTTTCTTCCGGCAAATGACCGAGCTCGTGCGCGCCGGCAAGATTTACATCGCCCAGCCGCCGCTCTATCAGATCAAGCGCAAGAAGCGCGAAGAGTACGTCGATGACGACGTGCAGCTAAACAAGATCCTCATCACGCTCGGGGCCGAGGATGTGAAGCTGAAGAATTTGGCTGACAACAAGGAAGTCACGCCCGCGCAATTGAAAGACATTCTCGAGTCGCTCGAAAAACTGGCCAAGCTGAGCGAAGCCGTCCGCCGTCATGGCGGCGATTTTGAGAGCTTCCTCGGGAAACGGGAATCGAAGAGCGGAAAACTGCCTAACTATTTGGTGAAGGTCCGGGACGGCAACGAAGAGACCGTTCACTACTTCCACGACGAACGTGGCGTCCGTCATTTTCACCAGGAAAATCCCGACCTGAATCTCTACGACGATGATGCGCAGCAGGAACTACTGCCGCTCGGCAGCACCGCAGCCAATGCCGCCGCGGCCGCCAAAGCCAACGGCGGAAATCGTCGCCGCGGCAAATTGGTCGAGCTGCATGAATCGGCCGCGATTCAGAAAATCATCGCGGAGCTGGCTCGCAAAGGACTGAAAGTAGACCACTACGCCGCAAGCGACCGTCCCATTTTTGAATTGATCGAAGGCGAAGGTGACAAGGCCGTTTCCCATCCGCTCTTCTCCATTCCGGAGATCCTGCACAAGATTCTGGAGATCGGGCGGCGCGGCGTGCAGATCAAGCGTTTCAAAGGTCTCGGCGAAATGAACGCCAAGGAATTGTTCGAGACCACGATGAACCCCGACAAACGCAAGCTCCTCAAGGTCGATCTCAATGACGATAACGCGGTCGACGCCGACAATATGTTCACCATTCTCATGGGCGACGTCGTCGAGCCGCGCCGTCAATTCATCGAAGACAACGCCCTCAACGTCCGCAACCTGGATGTCTAACTAGACAGGATTTACAGGATTTACAGGATTGGATTTCCCCGACAATCACGCCGTTTCTGAAAAAGTGATCGGGCTGGCGATGAGAGTTCATCGCACCCTCGGCCCGGGTTTTCTTGAATCGGTTTACCAAAACGCTCTCGTCCACGAGCTTCGCCGCGCCGGCCTCTCGACAGAAGTAGCGCAGCGCATCACCGTTCGCTACGAAAATGTCATCGCGGGGGACTTCGTCGCCGACTTGATCGTTAACGAGACGCTCCTCTGTGAGCTGAAAGCGATTAGCTCTTTATCAAAAGCCGACGAAGTGCAGTTGGTTAACTATTTAAACGCGACGAATCGCGACGTTGGCCTGCTCCTGAATTTTGGCGCATCAAGTTTGCAATTCAAACGCAAATTCCGCCGTCATGTCGGTGATTCCGCCGCGGCCGACCTCCAGAATCCTGTTAATCCTGTAAATCCTGTCTAGTTCCTTACTGCTTTGTACAACGCCAACGAAAAAGTAGAACCGATCAACGTCGCCGAAGAAGTATCGAGGTCTTTCCTCGATTACTCGATGTCGGTCATCATTTCGCGCGCCCTCCCCGATGCGCGCGACGGACTCAAGCCTTCACAGCGTCGCATCCTTTTCGCGATGCACGATCTCTCGCTCTTCCCGAATCGCCAGCATCGTAAATGCGCCAAGATTTGCGGTGATACCAGCGGTAACTATCACCCGCACGGCGAAGCGGTAATCTACCCCACCCTCGTCCACATGGCTCAGCCGTGGGCCATGCGGGAGCGCCTGGTCGATGGCCAGGGAAACTTCGGCTCCGTCGAAGGCGATCCGCCCGCGGCTATGCGTTATACCGAGGCGCGCATGACGCATCTCGGCGCCGCGCTCATGACCGACATGGAGAAGGAGACGGTCGATTTCGTCCCCAACTACGACGAAACCCGGACCGAACCCACGGTTTTCCCATCAGCCTTTCCGAATCTACTCGTTAACGGCGGAACCGGCATCGCGGTGGGCATGGCGACCAATATCCCTCCGCACAACCTGGTCGAAGTGATCGATGGCATCTGCGCTCAGATCGATGACTCGGACATCACGCTCGAAGAGCTGATGAAGCATGTGAAAGGCCCGGACTTCCCGACGGGATGTGCCATCTGCGGTGTGAGCGGAGTTCGTCAATACCTCGAGACCGGCCGTGGAAGCATGAAAGTTCGCGGCAAAGCTGGCGTCGAAGAAATCAAAGGCGGCCGCGAACAAATCGTCATCACGGAGATCCCCTACAACGTGAACCGCGCCACCCTGGTCGAGCGCATCGCGGAGCTCGTGAACAACAAGGTCCTGAGCGACATCAGCGCAATCCGGGATGAATCGGACGAAAATACGCGCGTCGTCATCGAGTTGAAGCGCGACGGCAATCCCAAGGTCGTCATCAACAATCTTTACAAGCACACTGCGCTGGAAAGCTCGTTCGCGGCTTCAATGCTCGCGATTGATCACGGCCGTCCCAAGCTGCTCAATCTCAAGGACGCAAACGCCGCCTACATTGATCATCGGCGGGAGGTTGTCCTGCGCCGCACTCGCTTTGAACTGCGCAAAGCCGAAGAGCGCGCCGAAACACTCGAGGGCTACCTCATTGCCCTCGCTAATCTGGATGAATTCATCCGCATCATCCGTGGTTCAGCCAATCGCGAGGAAGCACGCGTCAAACTGCTCGCCTTTGAATTCACCCAGAAGCAGGTGGAAAAAATCGGGATCCTGATTCGTAATCCGGCGCGCCTAACGGATGGACGCTACGCCTTCAGCGAGCATCAGGCTAACCAGATTCTCGATCTGCGCTTGTATCAGCTCACGGGCATGGAGCGCGAGAAGATCGAAAGCGAATACAAAGAGCTGATCAACACGATCAAGGATCTGCGCGACATCCTCGCGAAAGAACAACGCGTCTTCACCATCATTAAGAAGGAGCTGCGCGAAATCCGCGACAAGTACGGCTCGCCGCGTCTAACCCAGCTCGTCCCCGACGAAGGTGAGATCAACATGGAGGATCTCATCGCCAATGAAGGCTGCATCATCAGCATCACCCACGGCGGTTTCATCAAACGCACGGCCGTGAGCGCTTTCCGGGCGCAGCGTCGCGGCGGCAAGGGCGTCATCGGGATGGCTACGCGCGAAGGCGCGACCGAAGAGGAAGAAGGCGACTTCGTTGAGCATCTTTTTACGGCCACGACCCACGATTACCTGATGTTCTTCACCCAATCGGGCCGCGCTTACGTGGAGAAGGTTTACAATATTCCGGAGATGGGCCGGGCTGCGAAAGGCCGGTCGATCGCCAACATTCTCGAGTTGCGTAGCGAAGAGAAGGTCGCGGCTACGATTCGTATCCAGGCCAAGAGAGAAGGCACTGGCCCGAACGCCGTCGATAAAACCTGGGACGAAAATCTCCACATCGTTTTTGCGACGCGCTCCGGAATTGTGAAGAAATCGAATCTCTCCGATTACGCAAATGTTCGCCGCGGCGGCATCATCGCTATCCAGATTGAACAGGACGACTGCCTCATCGACGCGAAGATGACGACCGGCGATAACGAAGTCGTTCTCATCACGAAAGAAGGCATGAGCCTGCGTTTCCATGAAGAGCAGCTGCGCGATCAGGGTAGAAACACCGTGGGTGTCTGGGGCATTCGACCGGAAAAGAGCGATGTCGTCGTCGCGATCTCCCTCGTTGACCAGGCCGCCATGTTGCTGGTGGCGGGTGAAAACGGCATTGGCAAACGCACGCCGTTCGACGATTACCGCAAACAGTCCCGTGGTGGCAAAGGCATCATCACCATGAAGACCGGCGAAAAGACCGGCAATGTGGTCGGTGCCCTGACTGTCCGCGAAAATGATGAGATCATGCTCATCACGACGAAGGGCCAGATGGTGAGAACTCGCGTAAAGGAAATCCGCGAAACGGGCCGAAACACCATGGGCGTGAAACTCATGGGCCTGCGCGAGGGCGAAAAACTTCAAGCAATCGCTCCCGTCGTGACCGAGGACGCGACGGAAGAGGTCTCGCAAGAAGCCGAGGTCTGATTTCGCGTCTTTTGTGGTGGCAGCCGCGTCGGCTGCTCTCCCGAGCTTTGCAGCCTAACGGCAGCGGATCACCCTTTGAGGAATCCGCTTCTTCTGTAGTGGCAGCCGTGTCGGCTGCCCTCCCATACCCTAAAGAAAGGGACACGCATGGCGTGTCCCTTCTCCTCCCTTAATTCTCGAGCTTAGTAGCGCCGCGTTGTCGTCGTCGTCGCGCCAGTCGTGGCCGGCGCCGCCACCGTCGTTTCGTGTGTTGTGGTTGTCGTGCTTGTCGTTACCGGTTCGTCGTGAGCGCAGGCGCCGATGAACAAGGCTGCGGCAACGGACAAGAGCGAGGTTAAGATGGTCAGTTTTTTCATAGTAAGATGCTTCTTTCTAACAACAAATCGTCGCAAGTACCATCGGCAGATGTATTAAGCAGCGCCTTTTTACCGCTGGCCTAGCGGAACTTCCCTTCCCAAGGCACTGGAATTATAGATCCCGTCGATCATCTCCATCAGCGCTACGGCCTGGTCCGCGTCGTTTACCGGCTTCGCCTCACCGCGAGCGGCTTCCATGAAGTTTTTCAGCTGCAGCTCAAACCCACCTGCCTCGTCCCGCTTGGCTTCCAGCTCGACCTTTACCAGTTCCCCACCTTGATCCTCGAATAACGCAAATGGCTTCAGTCGAATCGAGCCCTTCGTTCCGTAAAGCACCGAGTTGTTAGATTCGCGCCCAAAATATTGCCGCGGCGGAATGTCATCGGTCAGGTTACCCGCCCACGAGGTTTCCAGTTGCACCACTGCCCCATTTTCAAAACGAATAAATCCGTAGGCAGCGTCCTCGACATCAAAGACAGGAACATTGACCAGGTATTCGAAATTCCGAAAGACCTGCGCGCTCACGGACACCGGCTTGGGTGTTCCCATTAAATACCAGACCGCATCCAGCGCGTGAATGCCGATATCGATCAACGCTCCACCACCCGACCGCTTCTTGTCGGTAAACCAGCCTCCGCCCCATCCCGGAATCCCGCGCGACCGAACGAAGGTAGCTGTCGCATGATACACTTGGCCTAACCGGCCCTCCTCTACCAGCGTCTTGGCCAGTCGCATTTCCGGCGTGAAACGAAACTGCCGGCTAAAATAATAAAGCAACCGGCGCTCGGACGCCGTCTCGCGGAGCACTTTCATCTCCGCCGCGTTCAAAGTCGGCGGCTTTTCGCACAAGACATGTTTTCCAGCCTCCAGTGCCGCTAACGAGGCCGGGAAATGCAGGAAATTCGGCAGACAAATGATGACCGCATCGATTTCGTCGTGCTGCAAAAGCTCCTTATAATCGGCGTAGCTTTTCTCGGGAGAATACTCCTTCTCGAAAGTTTCCCTGCGTTCTGCGTCCAAATCTGCCACAGCAGCAAGATTCACCGTCTCCAACGCATGTGCTGCTTTGGCGTGCATTTGGCCGGGCCATCCCGCACCAATGATCCCCAGCCTCAGTTTCTTCATCTAATGCTCGACCGAACCGCTCATCGTGCCGCTTTCTGTGGCGGCAGCCGCCTGCCAAGCCGGAGCGCGGCGAAGGATGGTGTCGGCTGCTCTTCTCATTCTGCAACTCGTCCTCTCCATCTCTTAGTCTCCCCTCGTCTGCGCTTCGCTTCCAAAATCTTCTCCTTCAAAGCGCGCGGACGCCGACGACGCCGGCGCCGAGCCTTTTCCCTTTCTGCGATTTCCTTTGCGCGTCGCTCCGCCTGCGCTTTCTCGATCGCCGCCAATAATCGCTCCCGCGCCAGTTTGCGGTTTTGCGCCTGCGACCGCGAGTCTTGCACGGTGACGCTGATCCCGGTCGGCCTATGCCGAAGAGTCACCGCGGTCGAAACCTTGTTTACATTCTGCCCACCCGGCCCGCCGGAGCGGGCAAATGTCTCATCCAGCTCGGCTTCGTGAAGTTCCAATCCTGTTAATCCTGTAAATCCTGTCTAGTTCTCAAACCGGCGCGATATTCTCACGGCCGTGCCGCAGCACCCGCGCCATCCAAATCAGCTCATCAAGAAACTTATCCACCCGACGGATGTAATTCTGATCCACAAGATTCCCCTGCTCGTCGAAAATTTTCCCGACAGTTCCAAAATTCACGTCTGTAAACGTGACCACCAGCCCCAGCTCCCGCACGACCTGGACTAATTGCTCGATCACGCGCGTCCCGCCGAACGCCCCTGCCGATACGCCGCAAATTCCCACGGCCTTGTGAATGTACTCCTCGAGATTCATATCCAGCGCGTGCTTCAGCGGCCCCGGATAACCGTGATTGTACTCCGGCACGACTAAAATCAGTCCGTCGCAACGCTTAATCGTCTCCGAGAACTTCGGATCCTTCATTTGCTCGCCCGCATCGTTCAAGCTCATCGGGATCGAGCGAACGTCGATTAGTTCCGTTTCGACGCCGGCGCGTTTCTTTGTCTGCTCGAAAACAAACTTGGCCGCGAATTCACTTTTTCTACCCTGCCGCGGAGTGCCGAGGATAACTGGCAGGAATAACGGTCGCGCTTCAGCCATGCTCGCAGTCTCGGAAAGTTCCGCACGCGATCAAGCTTGGAATTGAGGAGTGCTAGATGCAGTGCCGATGGCCGGACTCGAACCGGCACGGGCCTTTTAAGCCCAACGGATTTTAAGTCCGTTGCGTCTGCCATTTCGCCACATCGGCATTGGTCTGACGTGACGTAACCATCCAACCGACAGCATGCAACGACAATCGGGAAGCGACCGCGCGATTCGGGTGAGGAAAGCGCGGATCTGAAATGTGCGCTTCCTCGTCAGAATCTTTCAATTAGACTCGTAAACGGCGCCATGAAGCTCGTGTTCATTTTGCTTTTCTTACTGACGGCTGGGTTCGAGCTGCTAACTGCCCAATCTCCGAGTCCCAACGATCCCGCGGCAGCGGCTCGGGCAACATTGGAAAGGATCCAAAAGCTCCGAAAGGATCGCCCCGGTGACGGCATGCTTGTGTTTTACGAGGCGCTGGTTCGGATCGGCCTGGGTGAACGCGAGCCGGCCTTCGAGTTGTTGCACACTTTGAGTGGTCGGAAACTTGGACTCGTTCCGGTAAGGGATGCGGGCTTCGATGCCGTTTGGGATGACCCGAAGTTTCAGGCAATCCGGCAGGAACTTCAGTCCGAGGAAACGAAAACGCCGGCTGCTCCAGTCGCCTTCCGGCTCAAAGATCCAAAGCTCATTCCTGAGGGCATTGCCTACGACGCCGCTGGGAAACGGTTTTTCCTCGGCAGTATCGCCGAACGCAAGATAGTTGTGACGGATGGGAAAGGCGCCGCGCGCGATTTTTCCCAGGCTTCGGATAAGTTAGACGCTGTTCTCGGTCTGACCGTTAGTCCCACCGACGGACAGTTGTATGCAGTCAGCACCAACGGTTTCGAGGAGAGCGCCAAAACCGAGCGCCGCAATGCCGTCGTTTGCTACAACCTCAAAACCGGGGCCCTCACGGGCCGGTTTGCCGCGCATGAGGCGATGCAATTGAACGATCTCGTCGTCGCCTCCGACGGCACAATTTACGCGACCGATTCCGCCAGCGGCACTCTCTTTCGGAAAAAGCGGGACGAGAACGCGCTCACCCCATTCGGTCAAACCGGCGCGCTGCGGGGAGCGAATGGAATCGCCCTCAGCGCCGATGGTAAGCTCTACGTCACCTTGTCGGCGGGCATCGCCAGGGTCGATACTTCGACGGGCGAGCCGACAAGATTGCCACAGCCTGATACCATCGTGACTGGTGGGTGCGATGGACTCTACTGGCGTGACGGTGATCTCTTCGGCATTCAGAACACAACCAATCCTGGGCGCGTCATACGAATGGCCCTGATCGATGACGGCACGAAAATCAATGGCCTAACGGTACTGCAATCGAGTGACCATCCCGACTTTGCCGAGCCGACCACCGCCGCCATGACGAATGATGCGCTCTACGTCATCGGCAATTCCTATGTCGGACATTATCAGCCCGACGGAAGCATTCAGCATCCAGAGGAGCTGAAGGGTACTGCAATCATTGCAGTGCCGCTGCGACGCTGACCTGCTCGCATCGCGGTAAGAACTGCCTTCAACGCGACGGAAATTCATCGAGAACCGCTGCATCCGCTATTTCTCGGCATGCTTCGCGATCCACTCGTTAATCTGCGGAATCGCACGCTCCCGTACCCGCTTGTTGAGACCGATCGATGCCACCGCGGCCTCAACGGGCTGGCGCGCGTCCGCCGCAATGTGGCCATCCGCATAACGCCGCAAATCATCAATTCGAGCCGGTAGCGCCGATTTACCCGCAATCTGGGAGATGACTAAGCCACGCTCTAAGGCGTCGATCGGCAGGTTGGGGTCATCGAAGTGAGGCGCGAGAGTTTTCCAAACGGCGTCGGGATTATTTTCGGCCGCTTTCGTGAGGAGCGAGGGGGTCGTGCCCGACGGCGCATCCGAGCTGAGCGCAAGCTCGGTGAAGCGCGCCGCCTCTTTCGCATCAGCAACCCCCGCCAGCGCTTCCAAAATGCGCATCCGATCGAGTGGATCAGCCTTCGCCCGCGCTTTCGCCACCAGTTTGTCGAAGGTCGCTTCGTCTGCCGCCCGCGCCACAACCTCAAGCGCCGACCGGCGGTCTTCCTGCGTCCCTTTTTCGTCCGCGAAAATTTCCTTGGCCCGCGCCTGCGCCGCGGCATCACCGAAGCGCGCCTGTCCCCGCCAGACTTCACTCCGCAGCGACGTCACAGCCGGATCTTCCTTTGCTTGCCCTGACGTTCCAACTCGGGAGGCCACCGGCGTAAGAAGCGCGATAGCAAAATGTCGAAACGCGTTTTGCTCGGGCGATGCCGCATAATTGCGATCAATCGTAACGAGCAATTCGCAAGCGCGACTCCAAACAATGGCGTCGGCCTCTGCCGGGAGTGCGCTGATCAGGTCTAACAAGTCGGCCGCCGAGGCATATCCCGCCTCACCCAAAGCCCACGCGTCGTTCATCAGATTCAATTGATCGGCCGTGGCCAGTTTCGGGAAGCGGGCAACCAACGCTTGCGTTTGCTTCGGCGAATAAAAAACTCGCGTGTAACTCGTCGCGCCGGCATTCACGAGGGGTTCCGGCGCACCCATTGTCACGCGCTCACTCAACAACATCGTTAGGTCATTAAATCCTGGTTCGATGATCGCTATGGGGATGTGCCATGACTCGGTTGAGCTGCCCTCGGAGGCAGGATTTTCATAGAACCGCGTCACGGTCAGCTCGGAGCCACCTTCGCTGGCCTTTTTTACCCGGACCAGAGGCAATCCCGCCTGGCGGGTGAAATCATTCTCGATCTGAACGATTGGTTTGTCCGCGACCTTCTCCATCTCGTCCCAGAGATCTGCCTCTGAAGTGTTGCCGTAGGCGTGCGCGCGCATGTAATGCCGCACCCCATCACGAAAATCATCACTGCCGATGTACGATTCCAGCATCATCACGACCGCCGCACCTTTGTCGTAGGTGATCTCGTCGAACGCCTGCTGCGCTTGTTCCGCACTCGCCACCGGCTGGACAATCGGATGCGTCGACGGCTTCGCATCGGCGCGCTTGCCCTTCTCGAAGATGCTCTGAGCCTGCAGTCCAGTCCGCCATTCGGGATGGAGAGCATCGGCCGCGTGTGTTTGCATCCAGCGCGCAAATCCCTCGTTCAGCCACAGGTTATCCCACCACTTCATCGTCACAAGATCGCCAAACCATTGGTGCGCCATCTCGTGACTAACGACCAGGAACACGTATTGCCGATCACGTTCCGTCGAACTCTTGGGATCGAAAAGAAGATGATGCTGCGAATAAAAGATCGCTCCCCAATTCTCCATCGATCCCCCAACAATCGAACCCGGCGCGGCAATGAGATCGAGCTTGGGCAATGGATACGCAATGCCAAAGTAATCGTTGTAGTAACGAAGAAGCAGACAAGCCTGCTCCAGCGCGTAAGTCGCGCGCGGAAGATCGCCGCGTTTGACCACGATTCCGACGTCCGTCTTGTCCACGGTCCGGTTAACGCGCTCGTAGTCGCCGATACTCAAAAACAACAGGTAGGTCGACATCTTTGGCGTTTCCGCGAACTGCACCCGTTGCCGGTTCTCGCCTTGTGGCATGACCTTCGCGATCGGCATGGTGGAAATGGCCATCCGATCCTTCGGTGCATCCACGCTCACCGTGAACGTCGCCTTCAGCGCCGGCTCATCCCAGCACGGCAAAAACATGCGCGCACCTGTCGGCTCGAGATTCGTGGCTAGCGTCACACGCTTGCCCGCACCCGAGTCGTATTCCATGGCAAAGAATCCGAAGGTCCCTTTAAGAATGGGGCCGTGATAATCAATCACCAGCTCATGAACTCCGGCTTCAACCGCCTTTGGAAAAACCAGCTTCGCTCGTTCAAGCTTCGCATCCAGCGTCACCGATTGACTCGTCATGCCATCCAGCGTCGTGTGGTCAAAGGTTAATCCTTTCGCGTTCAACACGACCTCCGCCGTCGCTTCCGTCACATTCACTTTGATCCGCACCGAGCCCTTGAAAGTGAACGCCGCCACGTCTGGGGTGATCGTCAGATCGTAATGTATTGGAATAACGGTCGAGGGAAGAACCTGGCGTTCATCCGCGGCCGCTACTCCTGTCGCCAGTGCGAGCAGAGCAATTACCTTCACAAGCAACTTACCGAGGTCAGGCGATCGCATTTGCTGACCCAGAGATACGGGCCGGTCCATCCTTGCGCGAGGAAAATCGCGCCGCCATTAGAACGAATCGACGTTGTCCTTCAGTAATGTGGTTACATCCATCCTCTTCAGGAAGCGCGTAGTACCTTTGGAACTCTTCGGCGCAATTTTTCTGGCGCCGAAGCATCGCAACGAAACCTCAACGAAAGATTTTTCTATGGCTAGCAAACTCGATGGAAAAAAAGTAGCAATTCTGGTCGCGGACGGATTTGAACAGGTGGAAATGACCGAGCCGCGCAAAGCCCTACAAAACGCAGGCGCCGATACAAAAATCGTCTCGCCCAAATCAGGCCAGATCCAGGGAATGCATCACGCCGACAAAGGCGACAAGTTCGACGTCGATCTCGAACTCGATGAAGCGCGCCCGCAGGATTTCGACGCGCTTATGATTCCCGGCGGCCTTATGAACCCTGATCAATTGCGCTCCACTCCGGAAGCGCTCGAGTTCACCCGTCACTTTTTTGAGGAAGGCAAACCGGTAGCTGCGATCTGTCATGGCCCGTGGGTCCTCATCGATGCCGGCGTTGTCCGCGGCCGAACCCTCACCTCATGGCCGGCCATCAAGACCGATGTAAAGAATGCCGGCGGCAAATGGGTCGACCAAGAAGTGGTGGTCGACAACGGCCTCGTCACCAGTCGCAAACCCGACGACATCCCCGCCTTCAACAAAAAGATGATCGAAGAATTCTGCGAAGGCCGCCACCAAGCCATGGCCGCGACCTCCGCCAACCTCGAAACCTAACGACTTCTTTTTCCGGGGAGCACAGGCTGCCAGCCTGTTGTTGCCGGCAGCTTGCCGGCAATGCCGCCCTGTTCTCTGTAGCCACAGCGCTCCGTCGCCGTGTAAAATCGACTGTGGTGGCAGCCGTGTCGGCTGCAAGGAGGGATCGCTTCGGCCGCTCGCCCTCTCGGGTAGCGCATTCCTCATCGTGGAACAGTCGCCGTGGCGGCAGTGCTGGCGACCACGTCTCGTGATCGCGAACTTTAAAAACATGCGCCCCTAGACCGAAATTGAGATCGGTTCCGACTCCCTATTCCCGCAGCCACGGCGCTCTGTCGCCGTGTTCCGGCTAAGGGATCGAAACAAAATCTGCGGCGGGAACGCCAGAACTTCTACACTCCGCATTTGCTAGCAGACGCGGTGTGGACGAAATGAGAATGCAATGAGAGCGATGAAGACCACCTCTTCCTCAGCGCTCGTCGGAATCTGGACCATCCTGCTGACGGCATTTGTCGTCGCCGTTCTCTATATTGGGCGCCACCTTCTCGTTCCGCTCGCGCTCGCGGCCATGCTCACCTTTCTCATTGCACCGCTGGTCGGCCGCGTTGAGCGGTGGATCGGACGGATCGCGGCGGTCTTGATCGTGGTGGTAATGCTTTTCAGCGTTGTGGGCGCCGCGGGTTGGTTGTTAACGCGCCAGGTCGTCGATCTCGCCACCAAACTTCCCGATTACCAGACCAATATCGAATCCAAGCTACGCGCGGTTCGACTTCCGACCGGCGGCGCGTTTGGTCGTTTGACTCGCAGCGTCTCGGAACTGCAAAAGCAGTTGCCCACGTCGCTCGAACCCTCCCCCACTCCAGGCGAGTTGGCTTCCGAAAACAAGAGCGTCGCCAGGGAACCGCGCAAGTCGCCCTCGCCCTCCATTCAGCAGCCGATGCCGGTTCGAATCGTGGAATCGCAGACTCGCCTTCCTCAAATCCTTCAAACTACCGCAACCGGACTGCTGGGACCGCTCGGTACCGCGGGATTGGTTTTGTTGCTTGTCATCTTCATGCTTTTGAAACGCGAGGATGTGCGCGGGCGAATGGTTCGCCTGATCGGACAAGGCCGCATCAGCGCGACCACCCGTGCGATGGACGACGCCGGGAGCCGCGTTGCTCGTTACCTAACGATGCAGCTTCTGGTCAACGTCATCTTTGGAATATGCATCGCCACGGGTCTTTTTTTCATCGGCGTGCCCAATGCAGCGCTCTGGGGAGCTTTGGCCGCCATCATGCGTTTTGTCCCGTACATCGGGGTCTGGATCGCGGCCGCTCTGCCGGTCATTCTCTCCTTTGCTGTTTCCACAAGTTGGATCAGTCCTCTTTTGACCATCGGCCTTTTCGTCGTCGCGGAATTAATCAATGCCAATGCGCTCGAGCCGTGGCTCTACGGAACCAGCACCGGGGTCTCTCCCATTGCCTTGATTATCGCCGCCGTCTTCTGGACATGGCTTTGGGGTCCGATCGGACTTGTGCTCGCGACGCCGTTAACGGTTTGCCTTGCCGTCATGGGAAGACATGTGCCCAAGCTGCAATTTTTGAGCGTGCTCTTAAGCGAGGAACAAGCGCTCGCTCCGCACGAGGAATGTTATCATCGACTGCTCGCTTTCGGATTGGATGACGCTAACGACTACGTCGAAGCCTACGTCAAAACGACCTCCCTTACCTCGGCTTACGATTTGGTTCTGATTCCGACTGTCACGCTGGCTGAAATCGACGCACAACGCAACGAGATCGACACCGACCGGCGGTCGGCCATTCATCAGCATATTCACGACATGATCGAGGACCTCGGTTCGGCTCCGCCAACCAAGTCCCAGGTGGAAGCGGATAAAACAGTCGCGGAACATACTCCTTTTCCGCTCTCCGCTCCGACCTCCCGCGTCTTATGTGTTCCAGCCCGCGCGCACCGGGACGAACTTGCCGGCGAGATGCTGACACAGTTGCTTCGCAAGCAAGGGTTCGATGCGGAAAACAGTTCGGCAGCGTTAAGTAGCGGAGAACTCGTCGAGATGGCCGCGAAAACCAACCCGGAAGCTGTTTGCATTTCGGTGGTTGCCCCCTCCACCGTCACCCATGCGCGCTTCCTTGCCGCCAAACTGCGCCAACGTCTGCCCCGCGTAAAAATCGTCGCCGGAATTTGGGGTGCGACCGAAAACATGGCCGACGCGGGCGAACGCCTGCGTTCGTCTGGCGCCGACGAAGTGGTGCTTTCGCTCGCTGAAGCGGTTGTTCAGCTGGCGAAGTTTTCCACCTCGATAACCGATGCCATGATTCCGGGCGCGATCCCGAACAATGAAGAAAGTCGTCTCGCCGAGCTCGCTCGTTTGCATCTTCTAGACGGCGAGAGAGAAGAAGTTTTTGATCGGATAACGAAAAGATTGGCGCGCGTTTTCGATGTCCCGATCGCCCTCATCAGCCTGATCGATCGCGATCGACAGTGGTTCAAGTCCCAGGTTGGTTTGCCTGAAGATCTCGCCAAAATCCGGCAAACGTCGAGAGAACTTTCCGTGTGCGGGCACGTTATCGCGAACGACGAGATGCTGGTCGTCGAGGATCTTGCTCGGGATCGTCGCTTTGCTAACAATCCACTCTTGAGGGAACGCGGCTTGCGCTTTTATGCCGGCGCACCGCTGCGCAGCAACAAGCTTCCCATTGGCTCACTCTGCCTGCTCGATGTCAAACCGCGTCGCATGACCGATGGCGATAAACGGCTGCTTGAAGTCATGGCCGAAGACGTCATGGAAGAAATTCAACGTCATGCCGATGCGGAACAACATGATACTCTTGCAACGGCAGAGACTGCAGTCGCTTGAGTCCTTTCGTCCGGTTCGGTCAGCCCGCCTCTAGCGACGCCCTCTCTCGCCCTGCTCCCGGTCCGCTACGCCCGTAGCCACCGCGCTCTGTCGCCGTGTTCCCGGGTCGCAGGATTAGGTCACAATTTCGTCACCTCAAGCTCTACTTAAAGTCCAAGTCAGACCCATGTCTTCATTCGGCAGAAGCCGGAGATTCTCAAGCTCTACGACCACGTCATTCCAAAACTCGAGCGCGCGCTCGGCGGCAACAATTAACCATCGCGTAACAGATCAGGCGATCGTCGGCGATCTGATCAGTTGCTGAGCTGCCGAATCACATGATTGAAGCCGTCAGAAGGCTGCATAACGAATAACAATTAGACCAGCGCGCAGCCTGCTGGCTGCTTCGCTCTAGCGTATCGCTCGCAAAAATGCCGGATCGTTAAACAGCTGCTCGATGCCCTTTCGCAGCGCATCTTCCAGCGCGGCTTCCGCGTTGTGGCCACTGGCGAGTTGGATCCCTTCCTCCTTTCCAGTCGTGTCAATGCGCTTCGAAAACCCGGTGCCGGGAACCGAGACATCCATCTCCAGTTCAGCTTTGGCGTCGCCGGCAAAAAACCCAACCTTGAAATCGTTATAGAACCGGCTCACCACTACGTTGACCCGACGGCCACCGCCAATCTTAAATCCGCGATTCTTTAATTCGCCTTCGATTGCTTCTCGGATGTAATCGGAAATGGGCCTTTTGCTTTCGATCGCGGCCATCTCCATTCCGTAACCGTTCTTCTTCACGCTGACCCGGCTCTTGTCGGGACGTTGATCTAAAGCGGTTACGTGCACGGCACCAGCGTCGTTCACTTTAGGTGCGTTTGTCATCGGCACATAGTTGATGTCCACCTTGTCTTTTGTTAGTGCACAACCAACCATGCCGAAGGCGGCCAGCCCGACCGCGATGTGGCTCACCCATCGAGGAGACATTCTCATGGGCGTGAGTTGTTAGCCGTTAAAGGGATCGACTGCAAGCACCCATTAGACGAGAGCAACGTGACATCCCTCGCCCATGATTCCTCCCTGTAGCCACGGCGCTTCGTCGCCGTGTTTCGGGTAGCGCACTGCTCGGCAAAATAACTGTGGTGGCAGCCGTGTCGGCTGCGACTGCAATTTAGGCAAATTCCCCTCTCGGGTAGCGCACTCGTCATCGTGGAACAGTCGCCGTGCCGACGGTCCTGGCGACCAGGTCTCGTGGTCGCGAACTTTTCGGAAAACTTCGCGTCCGCAGCGCTCTTCGCCGTCTTCTCACGCCAAAGTAAAATAGATCGTATTCTCTCGTTTATCCCGTCTCGCTGCACTCCAATGAACAGGTTGCATCAGCCTCGACGCTTGCGCACGGTCGGTTTGGGCTGCGCCGCAGCCTTGATCACCAACCGTCGCAACGTCGTGTAAAGCGGATGTTTCGAGTTCGCTCGATAGAATCGCTGATAACCGTTGGATCGACTCAGAACAATTTGCGCCGCCTGCAGTTTGCCGAGTTCATCCTGCACGGTGTGAAGAGCGAGAAAAGAAAGCCGCGCCAGCTCACGCACGTAAAGCTCCTGTCCGGGGTTGGTAAACAGCAACCGCAAGACCTCTGCCCGCACCTTCGGAAACAAGATGTGCAATAGCGTTGCTCTCATACTCCGACCGCCTTAGTAACTCGACGGCTTTAAACCGTCGACTTTTAAAAGCCTAGGGGTGACACCAGGCCTCCGTAAACGCTGTGGTTTGATATCTCGACGGCTTAACCTGTCGCGTCCGTAGCCTTCCTGACGCGCCGTCTTGTCACGTCGAAGCGACGCGAAGATGGAAGCTGTAGCGAAGGAGGTGGCGTAGGCGGAAGCCGTCGAGCTTAAGAACGCCCAGAACTGCAGATGCACTTTCTCAAAGAAGATCCACGACAGCCAATGGGGAGATTAGAGTTGCGCGATTCGGAGGCTGACGGCGCTGCGGCGGACTAGTCTGGAATCCGGAAAAGCAGATCAGAAATATAACTCTAGAAACCAGAGCTGAGGCAAAATTCATATAAAGATCCCGCTTTCTGTGGTGGCAAAAGTTTACCCGCCGCGGCGGGTGTCGGCTGCAATTCGTTAAGACCAATGTGGAAGTGAAGATCAGGTCCAGGTCTTCAGTCTTGTGAGATTTAATAACATTTGATAACTCGACGGCTTTAAGCCGTCGAGTTTAAGAACGTCCGTTAACGGAAAGCGCGTTTGCAGCGTAACGGTTCGAGCGCCCCGGCCGGCTCGCAGGGTTTAAGACGAATGTGTAAAGTGCAGATCAGACCCCACTTTGTTCTAAAAAAATCGGCTTTGAGTCACGCGTGCTGGTTTTAAGATGGACGTCGTGGAAGCGACACTTCCGAAGCCTGCTGTGAAAGCAATCTCGTTGCGCCATTGGTATGGCGCGTCGATCTCGAAATTTCTTGCACAGCCGCACGATGCAATTCTCGGGGAACTTGCGAGAAACGGTCAATACGTATTGCTGCCGACGCAGCGCGACGCATGGGTTTGGCAGATTGAATTCCTGCAGAAGCAACTGCTTGGTCTGTCCGGCTCAATATTCTGTGAGTTCAACATACCGCGGATGGGACGGCGGATTGATGTCGTGTTGATCTCCGATGCAGCGATATTCGCGATTGAATTCAAAGTTGGCGAAACGGTATTTGATCGCTCCGCTATTGATCAAGTGTGGGACTATGGACTCGATCTAAAGAACTTTCACGAAGCGAGTCACGATGCTTCGATTTTTCCAATACTGGTTGCAACAGAAGCCCTCGAATGTCCGCCGCCCCTCGTGCAGGCGGATGCGGACAAGCTTTATCGACCAATCGTTGTCGATCCGGCGAGCTTCCGCAACGCGGTAGAATTAGGGCTTCACGCCGTTAGTGGCACTGGAGTAGATGCTGAAATTTGGTCTCGAGCGCCATATCATCCGACGCCAACGATCGTCGAAGCTGCCCGTGCTCTGTATGCCCAGCACTCCGTAGAAGCCATTGCTCGATTTGATGCCGGCGCACAGAACCTACATTTCACGTCGCGGCGCATCGAAGAGCTTGTCGATGACGCACAGGCGAAAGGGCGGAAGCGAATCTGTTTCGTCACGGGTGTTCCCGGCGCAGGAAAAACTTTAGTGGGCTTGAATTTAGCCACACGACGCGAGACTGAGCCGACGCACGCTGTTTTCCTTTCTGGCAATGGACCTTTGGTGGCGGTGCTGCGCGAAGCGTTAACGCGGGATGAAGTTTCGCGCCGGAAACAGAAAGGTGAGAAAGTCCGGAAAGGCAAAGTTGGAGAAAGTGTTAAGGCGTTTATCCAAAACGTTCATCACTTCCGTGACGATGCGCTGATCGATACAGGGCCGCCGATCGAGCATGTGGTGATCTTCGATGAAGCGCAGCGCGCTTGGAATCTCAAGCAGACGTCCAATTTCATGAAGCGAAAGAAAGGCCATACCGGATTCAATCAATCGGAACCGGAGTTTTTGATAGATTACATGGACCGGCATCGCGATTGGGCGGTGATCGTCTGCTTGGTTGGGGGCGGCCAGGAAATCAACACGGGCGAGGCCGGAATTAGCGCGTGGGTCGAAGCCCTTACTCAGCGGTTTCCTCAGTGGGAAATGTTCATCTCATCGCGGCTAACCGATAGCGAATATGCTGCTGGCCGAGTCGTGGAGATTGTGCATGAACGGCCGCGAACGCACTTTGATGATTCGCTGCACCTGGCGGTGTCGATGCGTTCGTTCCGCGCCGAGAACGTCTCCGCCTTTGTGAAAGCTCTTCTCGACTGTAACGAAGAACGGGCCAAGGCGGCGTTTGGCCAGCTGCGTGCGCGGTATCCGATTGCAATTACTCGTGATCTGACTGCGGCGAAACGATGGATCCAAGGGCGAGCGCGGGGTAGCGAGCGTTACGGATTGGTGGCCTCTTCAAAAGCGATGCGCCTGAAGCCACATGCGATTGATATACGAGTATCAGTGGACCCGGTGCACTATTTTCTAAACGGCAAAGACGACACCCGATCGAGCTATTATCTCGAAGACGCGGCTACAGAGTTTCAGGTGCAAGGACTAGAACTCGACTGGGTCTGCGTCGCTTGGTGCGGCGACTTCCGGTTCAACGGCGAAGGCTGGAATTACCACGATTTTCGCGGCGATCGGTGGTGCAACATCTCAAATGCCGACAACCGCATCTACTTGCGTAACGCCTATCGGGTCTTGCTGACGCGGGCGCGGCAAGGGATGGTTGTCTTCGTACCGCCGGGTGATTCAAGCGATCCTACGCGTTCACCCACCTTCTACGACTCAACCTTCGAATACCTAACGGATTTAGGCATTCCTGAAATCGCATAGGATTGTTCGATGAATTCCGCCTTAATTTACACGGCACCAACAGCGGCAATGCGAAATTACAGCGCCATACCGCATCGACCAGCGGATAGGGGGCGAAGCCTGTCCTACTTAGTCTTGGGGCAATTCAAGGAAATGATGAAGGTGCCGTGTAGTATTGCCACGACCGAGCCGTGCAAGGCATGCGGTAGTCATACTGCTAGACTTTCTGCCCTAGGACCGCGACCACTTCGCCAAGAATGCTGAACTCCTTCGTGGCATCGTGTTCGAATACAAGTGGCGAAAAGCTATTGAACGTTGAGTCCGGGCTTAGCGTAACACGCAAATGTTTCCAAGAATCGCCAGTGATTCGCTTCTCACTTCCATAAACCTTAACCGTGAACCGACCTGTTTCGGGATCTTGAATATCCCGGAGTTGTACAAGCACTACCTTCCCGTGTCGCGACCCAGCTGGACCAGATCGGAACAGGCACCATGAGCCATTGGGGATTCGGCGGTTCATTGACTCCCCGACGACGCGAGCGACGAAAAAACCCTTCTTGGCTGCAAACGGTTCGGGTAATTCTACCCAATCGTTAGGCGACAGCCATTGCTCTTCACTAAACGCACCAGCGGCAATCTCGAGATCAAAAACCGGCACAGCATTTTCGTACGGCTTCACCTCTGAGTCGCAGAGAAGGCGCACAGGCAAACCCTCGTAAGGCGAGCGGACAACCGCCAAACCTGGCCTTTCCGGGGAAAGCGGTTCTCGAATTGGCTCGGCGAGCTTGCTTGGATCAATCCGACTCCGAAAGAATGCTTCGGTCTGCTTTTGTGTAAAATAAACGTAGCAGCCGCGCATCCCCCTAGTCAGAAGCGTTCGGTAAATATTTCGAACGTGCGTTTCAAAGTTCGCAGCATTTCTCTTTAAAGTCGGGTCTCGCGTTGCGTTGATCTCCCCGCGTAGTCGGTCTTCATCTTTGTCGAAGACCAAGTCGTTACCGATGATTACGCCTACATAATCGAACTCGAATCCTTGCGCTGTGTAAATGCATCCGACCTGCTTAAAACCTTCGGGTCGGTAGGCCCATTCATACCATTTGACATAGCCTTGTGGCGGCCGCGTGATGTCGCCATGTGTTTCCCAGGGCATCTCGAAAGCTCCGATTTTGACGTCTTTTACTAACGATCCATCTTCAGCAAGGCTCCTACTCCACGGCCAACAGAATCCTGCGGTCAATCTGGCTGAATTTGGCTTCTGTCTCTCTTTTATTCCGAGTTCCTCGTACAGAGTCTTTGGGTCATCGAAAATCCTGAAATCAAAGATTTCGTTAGCGTTTAAAATTCGCTCCTCGGGCGAATATCCGAGGACGGACTCAAGCCACAGCAAATAGTCATTTGAGCCCATGCAGCGGAACTGGTTTTCCAGCGTGACTTCCGAGATCTCACAATCGTGATCCCTTGCTGCCGCGCGTATCAGATCAGAGTTTCCGATTTCTTGGGAACGGACGTTCTGCTTGTCATCGATGAAGAAAACGCACGTCTTGGCCGCTCGAATTAGCTGCTCGACTTGCGGCATGTCCGTTCGGTCCGCTGCCGGTGTGTACTGATGATTACTCTTTTTCTCTATTCGGTGGGCTTCGTCCACTAGCAACAGCTCAATTTCATTCTCTTTCACTTTCGAAGGAACGAAGCGATATAGATTCGAGAAAAACATCGCAGGTTCACGGCCAACTTTCTTGCGCAGACCCTCGGTAAATGGTTTCGATTTGCAGGCGTAAAAAACCCTTTGCCCTTTTTCAGCTGCTTCCGCCAAAACATTCACAGCGATGAGCGATTTGCCCGTTCCTGGGCCGCCGTGCACGATAACTATGGACTTCGTTCCCTTCCGCTGCGCTCGCCGCACCCGTGCCCAGATCAGGTTCTTTGCCACCAATTGCTCGTTTAACAGCGAAAAGACGCCTTCTCCCTTTATCAATCTGCCGACATTTTCTAGAAGCTTCAGCGACGGCCTAACGGGGCTCTGCATGAAACGATTGAAGATTTCGAATCCCTCTCCTGCTTCGAGCAAATCCTTCAGTTTGCCGGCGATTTCGCGTGTGTCAGTTCGACTATAGACTGGAAATTCGCGGATTAGGTCGGAGTAGATCGGCGCGAATAGGCCTTGCCCCTTGATCTTGTCGTAGTTATGACAGTACGCGCAGCTGAAAAGTCGAAGGGCCCCTTGACCTTCGAAATCTGAGATGAAGCCGATAAGATAACCGTGGTACCCCTTTACCTGTTGCGAGGGATGAGGAACAACCTTTTCGCTTCCACCAACATATGTCTCGACGAAGTTGCCCTCGTCCGGAAGCGCCTCGACTCGGGACCATTGCTTTAATTCGACGAGAGCGACATTATCTGTCCGTTCGGCTGATCTGCCGAAGACAAGGCAGTCGATTCGGCTCTGATTATAAGGGACTTCGTACTCCAGAGCCACGTAAGTGTCCTCTATGCCCGCCAATTCGATCACGTCACGCATCTTCGACAATGAGTTCTGCCAGGACTGAAATTCTTGTAAGCCGGGCTCTCGACCCCATCGGCCGACGAAAGCCGTCGCCATTATGTCCGCGATCACATTGGTGCGAACATCGGCTACGAACTGTCGTGACGAATTCTGGTAGATTAACATCTCGTCGACGCCGAGAGGTTACTGCGCATCGTATTTTGCGGAAGACCCTTTAGCCCGCTCCACAGGGTACCGTGATTCGTTCAAACGCAGTTTTTCTTGAATTGCCCTTAATAGATCGATCTCCAGATTGTCTGCCAATTCAAACAAATAAATGGCCACATCCGCTATCTCCGAAGCGATTTCGTTTTTTTCTTTCTCGTCGATTTCATTGCTTTGCTGCGATTCGACCCATTGAAAGCATTCAAGCAGCTCGGCAGCTTCTATGACGATTGACTCCGCCAGATTCTCAGGACTGTGGAACTGCATCCAGTCGCGCTCGTCTCGAAACTTGCGAATGGCCACACGGATATCCTCGAGTTCGTTCATGTGCGAGGTGAAACGCTAACAAGATTTTACGCCCGTGAGGAGCGGAAAAGCAGCTTTCTCTGGCATGGATTTAGCGGTGCTTCTTCGCGTTATGGCCAAGTTCCTGACGACCAACGGAGTTAACTACGTCATTGAAGAAATCATTAAGGGAGCAAAGGACCGGCTCGTCCTCGTCAGTCCTTATCTCCAACTCAATGATCGCATCAAAGAGTTGTTATCGGGCGGGTATCGGCCGGATGTAGTTACTCAGATTGTTTATGGGAAACGCGAACTCGACTCGCCAGAGCGGCAATGGCTAAACAGTGTGCCGCATATCGAGACAAGGTTTTGCCAGAACCTTCACGCCAAGTGTTATCTGAACGAAAGCCTTTGCGTGATCACCAGCATGAATCTGCACCTCTTCAGTCAACAGAATAATAATGAGATGGGAGTGATGATCTCACGTGCGAAAGATCATCAACTATACACTGAGGTGGCCACCGAGGTCGATCGATTGATTCGGATTAGCGATGTCACTCTTGGTGATCGCCAAAACCTTGTTCTGGAATCGGAGACAGTGGAATCTGGCAAGCTTACAACGTCGAAGCTAGCGAAGAAGCGAGGGTTGGATTCGCGCAGCCTTCAGAAGAAACTTTGTGAAGTTGGGTATCTCGAACTTCGCGACGACGGAAAACCGTTTATCACACCAGCGGGAAAAGCAGCCGGTGGTGAGTTTCGATTCGGGAAAGGCCCATACTTTCTCTGGCCTATCGATCTGGCTTTATAGTTCGCTTAATAGATGCCGCCAATAGGCGGCTATTATGTCGCGGCAAAAAGGCAAGGACGAGGCGGGCGCGTTCCTCTGCGAGAAAAAGGTGGCGTGAGGGGCCTTGGCTTGCGAAGTAGTTATTGGGACGGTGCCTAGCAGCTGGGCGGGCTTGTCCTACGTCTGCATGACTACCGCTAATAAGATTACGATCGTTAGGATCGCGATAATTCCGGCGTTTGTGCTCATGGCGATTTATTATGGGCAGAGCGTGCAGCGGGAAGAGCCGGAGGAATGGCAGCGGTTTACCGCGATTGCGATCTTTTTGATCGCGGCGATCTCTGACGGCCTCGATGGGTATGTCGCGCGGCGGTATAACCAGCGCAGTGCGCTCGGGGTCATTCTCGATCCTATTGCGGACAAGGGACTGCTCCTCAGCGGCATCATCACTTTAAGCATCAGCAACTGGAACCTGGCCGATCCTAACTACGGTAAATTTCCGCTTTGGTTCCCGGTCCTGATCATCACGAGGGACATCGTTATTGTCGTGGGCAGCGTTGTTCTCCATTTGCTGAACGGGAAGGTGCAGGTCAGGCCACATTGGACCGGAAAAGTGGCGACCGTTTTGCAGATGGCGGCGATTGCCTGGGTCATGCTGCAATTGACCTTTCTGCCTCTAATCTATGTTGTCATCGCGGCTGCTCTTTTTACCGCTGTCTCCGGCGGCGTTTATGTCGCGTCCGGAATCCGGCAGCTCCAGGATCAAGGACACGCCAACGCCAAATCGGCCTGACGGCCGGGCAGCCCCATGAATAGCGAGCGCGCGCTGCCTAACGTGACCATTGTCGGTCGCCCGAATGTCGGCAAATCGGCGTTGTTCAATCGCCTGGTCGGTCGAAGCGTCGCCATCGTTCACGATGAGCCCGGTATCACGCGCGATCGCATTTCGCGCGTCTGCAAACGCGGGCCGCGCGCTTTTAATTTGTGGGACACGGGAGGCATTGCCGGAGCCGGCGAATCGCAGCTAACGAAACAAGTTCGCCAAGTCGTCGAGGAAGCCATCGCGGAAAGCGACGCCCTCATCTTCGTGGTTGATGCGAAACATGGGCTTTCGCCCGTGGACCAGGAACTGGCGAAGCTGGTGCGAAAATCAGCCAAGCCGGTCGTGCTCACGATTAATAAGATCGACGAGCCCAAGCACGAAACGCGCATGGATGATTTCGCGTCTCTTGGTTTTGCGCATTCCACTCCGATCAGTGCCGCTCATGGCCGCGGAATCGGTGAACTCCTGCAGCTGGTCGATCAATTATTGCCAGCGGGAACGGAGGTAGAAGCCGAGTCGTTAGGCAATCCAGCGCTGGCCGTGGCCGTGGTAGGACGGCCCAACGCGGGCAAATCTTCTTTGATTAATGCGATCGTCCAGCGCGAGCGCGCGATCGTGAGTGAACTGCCAGGCACGACGCGCGATGCCGTCGACATTATTTATGAGCGCGGCTCGGAACACTTCGTCTTCATCGACACCGCCGGCATCCGTCGCCGCGGACAACATTCGACTTCCGTCGAGGTCTTCAGCGTGATGCGCGCGGAAAAGAGTATTCGTCGGGCTGATCTCTGCATTCTGATGGTCGATCTTTCGACCGGAGTAACGGCGCAGGACAAACGCATCGCCGGGATGATTCAAACGTCGCGCAAAGCCTGTATCGTTGTCCTCAACAAGTGGGACCTGATCAAACCGAAGCGCGATCAGAAAAAAGCGATGGCGGAATTGATCGAGGAAACGCGGTATCGAGCATTCTTCCTCGATTACGCGCCGGTTTTGATTGCATCGGCCGCGACCGGTGAAAATGTGGATCGGTTATTCGGTTTGATCGCGACGATCAAACACGCGAGTGCGAAACGAATCGGAACGGGCGTCTTGAACCGGCTGTTACGCGCCGCGTTTGATGCCAATCCGCCACCGATGGTTTCGGGACGACGACTCAAGCTTTTTTACGCGACGCAATCGAGCGGGGCGTCCCCCCGATTGATGGGAGCGCCCGAGTTCGTCCTTTTCGTAAATGACCCGAAACTTTTGAGCGACACTTATCGGCGCTATCTGGAAGGTCGGATTCGCGAAAAGGAAGCTTATCCCGGATTGCCTGTGCTCATTGCGTGTCGGCCGCGGTCGGAAACGGAGCGTGATCGGTGATTGGTAATTCGTAATTGGTGATTAGTGATTGGTGATTGGTGAAAGTGCCTACGCGGGCGGCGCGGCACTTGGCCGGTTGTGGAGGCTGCTAAGTCTTGCAGCCGACTTGCCCGCGAGGGCAGCGGGTGAAGAGGCTCGCCACGGCGAGTCCGTCCCCGTGGGCGGATGGGAATGCGCTATGAAGCAATGGTCAGAACACGCCGCGCTGGGAAGCCGGTGGGTAGATGGTACAACGGATGAGGCAGTCGGTGAGCGAAGGGATTCAGCGAATCAATGCAAACTCCCAAAAATTCAGCGCGTTAGGCCGGCTAGATGCGGAGCTCCTTCGCGAGTGGAAAGCGGAAGGGGTAAAAAGAATGGGGAATGCAGGCGACACGCCTGCCACCACAGAAGAGGGAAGGCGGGATGCGTGATTAGTGATTAGTGATTGGTGATTGGTGATCCGTGATCCGTGGTTGGTGATTCGTGATTGTTCGTCTCGTGGTTCGCCGCGGCGAATCCGTCCTTTGGGGGATAAGTAAGGCCGTCCCTCGGCCAAAATTGAACAGCTGACCTCCTCCCGGAGTCAAAATCTGGGCAGCCTCGCCGGTTGCGTTGAGGCGGATGGCCGGCATCATTCGACCGAGCTTCCGGCTCCCACAGCTTGACACCACCTACATGAACTCTACTCAGGAAGTTACGCAGCAGGTCCAACAGTTCGGGCAATGGATCCCATCCGTCCGGGAGCAGATCGGCCACGTCGTGGTGGGCCAGAAATACCTGGTCGACAGGCTGCTCCTGGGGTTGCTGGCGAACGGGCATATCCTGTTGGAAGGCGTTCCCGGGCTGGCCAAGACGTTGACGGTGAAAACCTTGGCCGCGTGCATCCAGACTGGCTTCCAAAGATTGCAGTTCACGCCCGACCTTCTGCCGGCCGATCTCATCGGCACTCTTATATATAATCCGCGGAGCGGCGAGTTCTCGACCAAGCTCGGTCCGATTTTTTCGAACCTGATTTTGGCGGACGAAATCAATCGCGCACCCGCCAAGGTGCAAAGCGCTTTGCTGGAGGCGATGCAGGAACGCCAGGTCACGATTGGCGAGAAGACTTATCCTCTCTCGGATCCGTTTCTTGTTTTGGCAACGCAGAACCCGTTGGAGCAGGAAGGGACCTATCAATTACCGGAAGCGCAGCTCGATCGCTTCATGTTCAAACTGAATGTCAGTTATCCGGAGCGGGCAGAAGAACGCAGGATCCTGGATTTGATGGCAACCTCGGCGCCTGATCTGCAAGTCAGTCCCGTGGTCGATCCCAAGCAGGTCATTGCGTCGCGCGATATCGTGAACAGCATCTATATAGACGACCGGGTGAAGGACTACATTGTTGATGTGGTCTGGGCGACGCGCGATCCCGCGGCCTATCATTTGAACCTCGACGGACTCATTCGTTATGGCGCTTCTCCGCGCGCAACGATCCATCTCGCGCTGGCCGCGCGTGCGCACGCGTTCCTGAACGGGCGCGGTTATGTCACGCCGCAAGATGTGAAAAGTATCGGCCCCGATGTGCTGCGCCATCGCATCATTGTGAGTTACGAAGCGGAAGCGGAAGCGATGACGAGCGAGACGGTGATTGATCGGATTTTTGCGGGGTTGCCGGTGCCGTGAGCGCGCAAAGCGCGCGAGGAGTGATCCGTGATCGGTGATAAGTGATCAGTATGTGGGCTGCGAAATCGTTTCGGGATTTGAAAGTTTACCGGGCTGCGCGCGAGTCCGCGGTTCAAATCTATAAGATTTCGAACAACTTCCCGACGGAGGAACGTTACTCGTTAACGGATCAAATCCGTCGAAGTTCAAGAGCGGTGAAAGCGATGCTCGCGGAGGCGTGGGCTCGGCGCCGCTATAAGGCTGCGTTTATTAACAAAATCGACGAGGCATTAGGCGAGACCTACGAGACGCAGTCGTGGTTAGACGACGCACTGGATGCTGCATATCTCTCCCCAAGCCAGCACAAAGAGCTCGATGACCGCTGTCACGGAATCGGCGGAATGTTGTCCCGGATGATTGATAGGGCGGATGATTTCTATAAGTACGCGCCGGGGACGGACTATCGCAATGTCCCGCGTGTGGAAGAGAGCGATCCGATCACGGATCACAGTTCACCGATCACCATTTCGAGCGACATTGATGGTTTCTTCGCATGAAGCCCACCTCTCACGTCTCACCTCTCACCTCTCACGCTGATGTCGGCGAAGGCCGCCAAACCCCCGCCGAGATTCTCAAAAAGATCCGCGCGCTCGAGATCAAAACGCGCGGGCTAGTTGAGACTGCGTTCGCCGGCGATTACCACAGTGTCTTCAAAGGGCGCGGAATGAATTTCGAGGATGTGCGCGAGTATCAGCCGGGCGACGAAATTCGCGCGATCGATTGGAACGTCACGGCGCGTATGGGGACGGCGTTTATCAAGAAATTCACGGAAGAGCGCGAGTTGACGGTGATGCTGATCGTGGACGTGAGCGCGTCCGGCAATTTCGGAAGCACTTCACAATCGAAGCGCGAACTTGCCGCGGAGGTTGCTTGTTTGCTCGCTTTCAGCGCCATTCGGAATAACGACAAGGTCGGGCTGCTCTTGTTCACCGATAAGGTGGAGCTTTTTATCCCGCCGAAGAAAGGCCGGTCCCACACCTTGCGACTGATTCGCGAAATTCTCTTTTTCGAACCGAGCCGCCGTGGAACGGATCCGGCACTTGCCCTGGATTACCTGAACAAGATCGTCACGCGTCGTTCCGTCGTTTTCTTTATATCCGATTTCCAAGCCTCCGATTTTTCCAAAGCGCTGGCCGTGACCGGACGGCGTCATGATTTCATCGCGATCCAGATTCAGGATGAACGGGAGACGGTTTTTCCAAACGTCGGCATTATCACTCTAGAGGACGCTGAGACCGGCCAACAGATCGAGATCAACACCTCAGATCGCACGACACGCGCTCGTTTCTCCGATGTGGTGCAGCAGCAGGAAAGCGAGTTGCTTCGCACGTTGCGCCGGAATCGGATTGATACCATCGCCCTGCGCACAGGACAGGATTACCTGCCGGCGCTGCGATCTTTCTTCAAACAACGGGAGCGCCGGCTCGCCATCCGCTGAAGAGCAATGTTGTTAGCAGAAGAATTTCACGACATTGCGCCGCCGGTTGATTACTCGCTCATTCCGACCTGGCTAGTATTCGTGGCGAGTTTCCTCGCCTTGTCCATCATTGGCGGACTGGTCTGGTGGTTCATTCAGCGCCGGGGGAAACGTGTCTCGCCTCCCCAGTTGCCACGCGAACGCGCGCTTGCTGCGCTCAGCCTCGCGGCCAACGAGATTCACGAGACTAATCCTTATCAGTTCAGCATTCGCGTGTCGGATATTCTGCGCCACTACGTGACGGACCAATACGGACTTCCCGTGACGCGCCAAACGTCAGTCGAATTTCTTGAACGGATGAATCGAGCGGAGCATTTTTCGGAAGACGAGAAGCGACTGCTGGCTGATTTTCTGAATCGCTGCGATTTGATTAAATTCGCGAGATACGACGCGACTCCGTCGGATAGTCAGTTGCTTCTGGAAGAAGCGACAAGGTTTGTGGAAGGAGGGACATTGGCACATGCGGTTGCTTGATTGGTGGCCTGCGAATACTGCGCTCACTTTTGCGCATCCGTGGCTCCTGTTGCTCTTGTTAGCCATCCCGCTCCTCGCCTACCTGCGAGGCAGACCGGGAGCGTCGGCTGCTCTGCTTTTTTCTTCGACGAGCACTCTCTCCGCGCTCGGGAAAAGCAGTGCATCGCGCGCGGGAAAAATTCTGCGCAGCCTCTTTCTGGCCGGGCTCGCCTTGTTGATCGTCGCGCTGGCCAAGCCGCAATTGGGCAAAACGCTGAACCAGGTGGAGGCCAGCGGAATCGACATCATGCTCGTGCTGGACGTTTCCGGTTCGATGTTGATTAAAGACTTCACCATCGGACTGGACCAGGCCACGCGGCTCGATGCCATTCGCGAAGTCACACGGAAGTTCATTGAAGGGCGACCGAACGATCGGATCGGCATTATCGCGTTTGCCGGCCGGCCTTACGTCGTTAGTCCAATGACGCTCGATCACGATTGGCTCATCCAAAACCTGGAACGCGTTCGCATCGGCCTGGTCGAGGATGGAACGGCGATTGGCTCCGCCATGGCCGCGGCCTCGAACCGGCTTAATGACAAGCATTCCAAGAGTCGCGCCATTGTTCTCCTGACCGATGGAGAAAATAACGCGGGGAAAATACCTCCAAACACCGCGGCTGAAGCAGTAAAGGCGTTGAAAATCCACCTTTACGCGATCGGCGCCGGCACGAATGGCATTGCGCTCGCGCCCATCTATACCGCACGCGGACCGGTGACCGATCTCGACGGCAATATTCGCTATGAAAGACAACCGGTAGAGTTCAATGAGGCCGGCTTGAAGGAGGTCGCTCGGATCGCGGATGGCCAGTTTTATCGGGCGACCGACACCAAGTCGCTCGAAGCGATTTACCGCGACATCGACAAGATGGAGAAGTCGACCATCAGCGTGAAGAAATACCAGGAGTACCGCGATCTCTTCCCGATTTGCATCATGAGCGGATGCGGCCTGCTTATCGCGCAGCTGCTTCTCTCGCAAACGATCTGGAAGAAACTGCCGTGATTATGAATTTCGGCGCGCCACAATGGTTCTGGGCTCTGCTTCTGGTGCCGCTCGGTCTGCTTCTTTTTCTGCAGGCAGAGCGTCGCGGCGCGCGGCGTTTGCGTGATTTCGTTTCGCCGCGCCTGCTTCCGGCACTCGCGGGAAAGGTGGACCGCCGCCGACGGCGGATTCGTTTCGGCTTGCAGATGCTGGGCCTTGCCCTGGCGATCGTTAGCCTGACACAGCCGCGGTGGGGCTACACCTTCGAAGAAGCGCATCGCAAAGGCATCGACCTGCTCATTGCAGTCGATACCTCCCGGAGCATGCTTTCCAACGACGTTGCGCCTAACCGGTTGGAACGCGTCAAACTCGCGGCCCAGGATTTAATCAACCAACTGCAAGGCGATCGGGTTGGCTTGATTGCATTCGCCGGACGAGCGTTCATCCAGGCGCCGCTCACCATCGATTACAGCGCGGTCGTCGAAGCAATTAACGATCTCAACACTCAGACCATTCCCGAGGGCGGCACAAATATTTCGGAGGCGATAACCCTCGCCGACAAAACCTACGGCAAGAGTGCCACGGGAAATCGAGCGCTTGTCATTTTCACCGACGGCGAAGAATTGAGCGGTGATGCGGTAAAGACGGCACAGGCGGCGGCAGAGACAGGCGCGCGCATCTTCACGGTTGGGGTCGGGACTACCCAGGGCTCACTCATTCCAATTCAAACTGACGAATCACAAAGCGCCTTTGTGAAAGATTCTAAAGGGCAGGTGGTGAAGTCTAAGTTGGACGAGCGCCGCCTGGAAGAAATTGCGAAGGCGGCGCACGGTTTCTACCTGCATCTCGAGAATGGCCCGTCCACGATGCAGAAACTTGCCGCGGAGGGCATCGGGAAGATACAGGCCGGTGACATCGACGTTCGTTTGGCGCGTCGGCCTATCGAACGCTACGAGTGGCCGCTCGGGTTGGGCGTTCTGTGTCTTGCGGCTTCGGTTCCAATCGGAGATCGAAAGAGAGTGCGGCGGCGGGCCGTTGCGTCATCTCCAGTTCCTGTGGCTCTCGCTGCTGGCATCGTTCTCTTATTTGCGGCACTGCCACAAGCCCATGCGAGCGCTCCCGGCATTAACGATTACCAAGTCGGCAATTTCAATGATGCCTACGCAAAGTTTCAGGAAACGCTGAAAGCGCATCCGCAGACGAGTGCGGCTGACAAGCTGAACTTCGATGCAGGCGCAGCGGCCTACAAAATGAAGGAATACGGGAAAGCGCTGGAGTCATTCAGCCAGGCGCTTCTTTCTCCGGATCCGGGACTGCAGAGCAAGAGTCATTACAACCTGGGCAATACGTTGTATCAGCGCGGCGAGAACGAAAAGACAGACGATAAAAAGCTGGCGAACTGGACGAACGCGCTCCAGCACTACGAGCAAACATTAAGGATCGAGCCGCAGAACAAAGAGGCGAAAGAAAACTACGAATTCGTCAAAAGAAAGATCGAGGAGCTGAAGAACAAACAAGCGGCGAATTCCGATGGAAAACAGGAAAACACTCCACCTAACGAGCCCAGCGAAGCGGCAAAAAAGGCAAAAGCCGAAGCAGACAAGGCTGTGCGAGCAAATCAATATCGGAAGGCTCTGAATATCATGGACGACGCCTTGAAAGTTGATCGATCGGTCATGGCGTACGCTGATTACATCCGAAGACTGGAAGAGATCAATGGCATTAAGAAACCTGATAATTCTTAGCCTGGTGCTTCTGACTAGCGGTGTTCTGGCCGACACGGCGACGGACTACCTCCATCGCAGCGCGCAAAAATATATTTTTGGCGATGAAGATGGGGCAAAATCCGAAGTAACCACGGGCCTGCAGAAATTTCCGGACGACTTCGGGCTGAAACAAATGGCGGGTTTGATTCACGAAAAGAAGAAGAAACCGCCGGAACAGCAACAGCAACAGCAGCAGAACCAGCAGAAGCAAAACCAGCAACAGGACCAACAGCAACAGCAATCGTCCGGCGGGCAGGGCGATCAACAACAACAGCAGCAGCAGCAGCAACAACAGCAAGGAAACTCCGGATCCGATCAGGAAAAGAAAGAGCAAAACCAGTCACAGTCAGGCGATCAAAAACAAAACCAGCAGAAAGACGAATCGGAGAAGCCTAACGGGACGCCTTCGCCCACCCCGACCGGGCAAGGACCGAGTCCGAGTCCTTCACCGTCGCCCGGAGAAGACCAGGATCAGCAGAAGAAAGACAACGCCGGCCAGCAGCAAGCGTCCCCCACTCCGGGAGAAGGCGAAGGCAACACGCCGACACCTTCACCGCACGGGTCGCCCACCCCGGGAGCCGGCGAGGAAGGGAATGGCAGCGCTTCGCCTTCGCCGGCACCGAATGCCACGCCGAACAAGAAGTTCAGCGGAGACATCAAAGGCAATAGCGCAGAGGACCAGGAGAAACCGCCAGCCGAGGAACAGCCCGCTGTAGAGGTGGAAAAAGAGGGTGAAATGAGCGAACGTCAGGCACGGGCACTTCTCGAGTCTATGCGCGACGAAGAGGCGCGCGTTCAGCTTGATGAACGGAGGGCTGAGCGTCGTGTCTATAACGATTGGTAGGCAGCGGCATGCTTCATCCGAATCTACATTCCATTTCCAAACTGCTCGTTTGCGCAGCCGCCATTTTCGTCTCGCTCTCTCCGGCACGTGGTGAGTCTCCGAAGGTCACGGCCGTTCTCAGCAATTCTGAAGTCAGCGTAGGACAGATCGTTCAACTTCAGGTCCGCGTGACTGGTGCGAGCAATCCGACTCCGCCCGCGGAGATCGCGGTCGATGGGCTGGAGATTCATCCGACGGGAACATCTCGCAATTACGAGATGCACAATTTTGATATCTCTCAGAGCGTCACTTTTAACTACACCATTCTTCCAACGAAGGCGGGGGCTTTTAAGATCCCGCCGCAGACTGTTCGTGTGGGGGCGAATTCGTTCAGAACGCCGGAACTGCAGCTCAATGTCACACCAGCGAACTCCGCCGCAGCTGGACAAGGTCGCGCGAATCCAAATTCGGCGGCCGCGCAAGCCGCCGGCGGCAAAATTGCCTTTGCCGAGTTAATGGTGACGAAAAAATCCGCCTACGTGGGAGAGATCATCCCAGTAGAAGTGCGGCTCGGGTTTTATTCGCGTGCGCGCGGCCGACTGGTCGACGGTCCGGAGATCACCGGCCAAGGCTTCACCATGCAGAAACTTCAGCAACCCGATCAGCCGCGGCTGGAGACGATGAACGGCAGAACCTACGAGGTCCTGACTTTCAAAACGGCGATTGCGGCGGCGCGCCCCGGAAAATTTGAAATCGGCCCGGCACAAGCCGCCGCGGTTGTAGCTGTGCCTCGGCAGCGCCAGGGAGGGCGAAACCGTCCTTCGTCGCCCTTCGATATCTTCAGTCTCGACGATCCATTTTCTGATCCGTTTTTCTCCGATCCATTCGGTGCCTTCGGACAGCAGGAAAGAATCTCCATCAAAAGTGACCCGGCCACTCTGGAAGTGAAGCCTCTTCCGCCAAATCCCCCGCAGGATTTTTCAGGAGCGGTGGGGAATTTCTCGATGCGTGTCGAAGCAAACCCGAAGAGTGTGCAGGTGGGCGATCCGATTACGGTGACGGCGACAATCTCTGGCCGCGGGAATTTCGATCGCGTGAGCGCGCCGACGCTGCAGGACGAACACGGCTGGCACAAATACCCGCCTTCGGCCAAGGTGAAGAACGACGATGACGTCGGTATCAGCGGCACAAAAACGTTCGAAACGGTTTTCTCGCCTAACGAACGAAAGCAGAATATTCCACCGCTCACGTTCTCGTTCTTTGATCCCATCAAAGAGCAGTACGTCACGCTCAAAAGTGATCCGATCCCGATTCGAGTGGAGGGCACCGCGCTGGCCACAGCCACCCCGAGCGCGCCGTCACCAGCACCGTCAGCCCCACAGCCGAGAAACAGCGCGGCTCCGCAACCGTCAACAACACCTGGCGATATTCTTTATCAATTGAAGGATCGGCCAACCGTGGCTGAGAGCTTTGTTCCCTTCTACCTGAGGAAGGAGTTCTGGTTAGCCCAGCTGATTCCTTTACTGATTCTGGTCGGATTCATCGCCTACAAGGTACGGCAAGCTCGCCAACATGACCTCGCCGCCCGTCGCAACGCCGCGCTGCAGGACGAGGCGAATGCTCTCCTGCGCCGACTCCGTCGCGATGCCTCATCTCCGCAGGAATATTATTCCGATGCGTCGCGCGCCGTACAGTTGAAAACGGCAATGGCAACGAAGACCGATCCGAGCACAGTCGACGCGGAGACGGCGGCGCGCACATTCGGGCTCGACGAGGCGGCGCGAGTAAAGCTGCAAGAGCTCTTCGCACGAAGCGATGAGCTGCGATACAGCGGATCGCATAACGGGTCCGACAGCATCCCATCTGACAAGCGGCGCGAGGTCTTGCAGCTCATCGAGCACCTGCACAAATGAAAACGCGGCTGTCGATCGTCTACTTTGCAGGAATCCTCGCAGCTTTCCTTGCGCTTGCCTCACCGGCCTTTGCCCTTACGGCTGATCAGTTCGCGAAAGGCAACCAGGAATACGCAGACGGTAAATTCAAAGAGGCCGCGGCCGATTACGAATCGCTCGTTCAGTCCGGAGATTGGAGCGCTCCTCTCTTCTACAATTTAGGCAACGCCTACTTTCGAGCGCGCGACTTCGGCAAAGCCATTCTGAATTATGAGCGGGCATTGGCGCTCGAACCGCATCACCCGGAAGCACAGGCCAATCTGAGAATCGCGCGGGACGAGGCGCGCGCTCTGGAGCTGGCACCCACCTGGACCGATCGCATCGTTCAGAACGCCACGACGACGCAATTGAGTGTGGCCGGAGCCATCTTGTTCTGGTTAGGGCTTTTCTTTGTCGTTCGCTTTTTCTTTTCCAGTCGCCGTCGAGGAGGCCGGCTGGCGCTGGCCTTCTGCGGACTTGTCGCTGCGGCTGCCTTGGCGGCAACGCTGTTTGCCGTTGAGTTTGGCCCGCGCGGAAAGGCTCTCGCCGTTGTGACAGCGCCGGAAATAAACGCCCGCCTCGCCACAGCCGACACTTCTTCGACCGTCCTCGCCTTACCCGCGGGAAGCGAAATCAAGGTGGAGCAGCAACGAGGTGATTGGGTCTACGCGCTCCTGCCGAACAACTTACACGGCTGGCTTCCGGCGAGCGCGATTCAATCCGTTCGGCTTTAGCGCAATCAGGAAGACGGACGAGACAAGCTCGTCCCTCCCACACGCCCGCTCGAGATCGCGGTCGGTGGGAATGCGACGGACGGCACTGCTCAGTTGAGAAGCCATCGATTGCCTACATGTTGATTCCTGTATGAAGGCGGAGATGGATGTCGGGACAAATAAGAAAGCGTTTCAGATCAATCTCGACGCCAAGAAATACGGTACCTTCGCGGAGATCGGCGCGGGACAGGAAGTAGCCCGGCGCTTTTTTCATGTCGGGGGGGCGGCCGGGACGGTCGCAAAAACCATGTCCGCTTACGACATGACCTTCAGCGACGCAATCTATGGGCCGACTGACCGGTATGTCAGTCGGATTCGTCTTCGGACCATGCTCGACCACGAGTACAACCTTTTGCGGGAACGTCTCGATGCGAAAATCGGCGAACACCGGCAGTTTTTCGTCTTCGCGGACACGGTCGCGGCTCGCAGCTTCAAGCTGCATAACGAATCGCACGGCTGGCTCGGGGTTCGATTTCAAACCCAGACGCGGAAGGATCCGAGTGAAATTATCATCCATGTCCGGATGCTTGATGAAGCCAACGTCGATCAACAAGAGGCGCTCGGAGTTATTGGGGTCAATTTGCTTTACGGCGCCTTCTATTATCACACTCATCCGGAGAAACTGATCTCTTCATTGCAGGAAAACCTCGCGCCCGGCCGTCTCGAGGTCGACATGATCAAATTCTCCGGCCCGGCCTTTCATGGCGTTGACAACCGCCTGATGAGCCTGCAACTCGTTAGTCAGGGCCTAACAAGTGCGGTGATGTTTACGGCCGATGGGGAAACGGTGCAGCCGGCGGAGATTTTCTACAAAAAAGCGATCCTGATCGAACGCGGCAGCTTTCGACCGGTCACCTTCGCCACCAACGACATGCTCGATGGCGCGCGTCAGTGTTTTTTAAACGAATCGCACGCCTCCGAAGAGGACCTTGTCGTCCTGATGGAGATGACGCTGGAAAATTTGCTTTCCGAGGGCCAACTCAACCACGCTGATTTCCTGGCGCGCGTTGACATTCTTGGCGCGCTCGGACGAACCGTGTTGATCTCGAAATTCGGTGAGTACTATCGTCTCGCCGGATATCTCTCGCGCTACACCAGTCGCATGGTCGGCCTCGTCATGGGTGTGCCGAGCCTGATGGAAATTTTTGACGAGAAATATTATTTGAATCTCGAGGGCGGAATTCTGGAGGCGCTAGGCCGCATGTTCAAAGGAGGGCTTAAACTCTACGTTTATCCGATGATCGACGAGAGGACGGGGAAGATCGTTACGGCCACACAGGTCGAAGTTGCGCCCAATCTTCGCTCTCTCTTTCAGTACCTCGTCGATAATCATTTCATCGAAGAGATCACCGAATATCATCCGGAGTACCTGCGAATTCACCCGCCTGATGCACTCTCCAAATTGCAATCGGGCGACGACGGCTGGGAACAGATGGTCCCGCACGAGGTCGTGCAGATCATAAAGGACCGGGAGTTTTTCGGCTACCGCTCGCCGAAAGCAGCGTAGCCGCGGCCTGCTTTCTCGATAGCGGACGGCCTATCGCCGCTTGCGAGTGAAGAGCGCTACGCCAGCTCCGACGAGGAGCAGAGACAGCGTGGAAGCTTCAGGAACAGCCGTGAATTGGAAATTCGGCCCGAAGAAACTTTTCGGAGAATTTGCAGAATCGCCGGTGGGAAACGCGGTTCCGATTGTATCAAAAATCTGTCGGCTCCCGTGGAATGGTGCGGGCATTGGAATGGCTCCCGCCAAATCGCCCGCCGTTCCATAAGTAACCCCGGCGGCAGTCGTTACTGTTGCCGCGTTGGCCACATCAACGTCAGCATTGTTATTGGACTGAGGAAAGTAGACCGTGATCACGTAATCGCCTGGCGCAAGTGCCACTGCGCTTCCCAAAGTGACATAGCGGAAACCATCGGCGCCGAGTGTCGCGGTGGTCCCGGCTGGGATTACGGCGTTAGTTAGAGCCGTCCCGGCGCCGGTCCATAGAGTGACGGTATGAGCTCCTCCGAAACCATCGCCGAGCGAACCGCCAGTAACAAATCCGTCGTAGAGGCCGAGTTGAGTCACCAAAAGGGGCGCGGTCACGGTGAAGCTCCAACCTGCCACCACGTTGTGCAGGGAATTATTTCCGGTTCCGATTCCGGATGTGAAACTGAGGGCCGCGGTGTCAGCGCGTGTTGCGGCGGGGGACACCGTCAGTAGAACGGCTGCGCTCAGCAGCGCAATGCGCAAAGATGAGGGGGCTGTTATCTTCATAGGGTCATGGGGTTTGGGTGGCTAAACACGCGCCTGGATCCCTGTCGGCCCTATCTCGAGTCAGCGTCCTTTAGGAATCGGAATTTGAAGAGGAACCGGGTGGGAAGTCAATTATAATTCTTATCGATTTCTCCAAGAATACCGGCGAAGCCATAATTACCTTGGCCCCGAGCTGCTGCCGTAGGGAATCCGAGAGTGTCGGCACGATTTCCGCTACATGGCCTTTAGCATCATGGCCCGACGCGGAGACTCTGTTATTGGCATCGATTTGGGGAAGCATGCGTTCAAGGGTGTAACGCTGCAGCGCCGAAGCGATTCCCGCATCGTGCTCACGAGCTATGCTTCGCGCGAAGTTCCGGAGCAAATCACCTCGGTCGAGGATCTTTCCCAACAGATTAAGTTGTTGATGAAAGATCTCGGCAGCAGCGGCAAAGGTTGCGCCGTTGCGTTCTCCGATCCGACTTCGCTTTTGCGCATCATCGAGCAGCCGGATACGCCGGTGGACCTGTTGCGAAATGCGCTCCGTCTAAACGGGATGACCGTACTCAATCAGGAATGCCGCGATTTCGTTCTCGATGTCGCGCCGGTCAATGGTCGCAAGGACCAGTTGTCCCCTGCCGACGCCGGCGAGGAAAGCAATGTGGCCGTACAAAACACCGTTCTGACCCAGACGCGCTATTTGGTCGGCGGAATGCTGCGCACTTCGGTGAAACAACTTTTTGAAGCGCTCGGTAAGACCAAGCTCACACCGGATATTTTTCAACTGGCACCGGTCTGCTCCTTCAATGCTTTTGAGGTCGCCTACCCGGAAATCTTCAACAACGACGCCTTCCTCCTCCTCGACATGGGACATGCTCAAAGCACGGTTCTCATCGGGAACAAAGGCGAGCTGGTGCTGATCCGAAGCATCGATTACGGAGGCGAAGCGCTGAACCACGCTCTTACCGCAGACGGAGCCCTCGATCCGCAGGCCGCCTGGACTATGGTGCAGGAAGGAGATCCGGGAATGGCTGACATTTGCCGGACATCGCTCAATCGGTTGGCCACCGAAGTCCGGAACTCTATTGGATTCTTCGAAGGTCAACGCGAGGAAAGCATCAGTCGCATCTTTGTTTCCGGCGGATTGGCGCGCATGGAAACCATTCTCCAGACCTTGAGTGATGAGCTGGCGTTGCCGTGTGAAATCTGGGACCCACTCGAAACCTGTGAGGTGGCGCTCCCAGCGGCAAAGCGTCAAAGTCTGCCCCACGAGTTCGTCACGTTGAACGTCGCCTGCGGGGCCGCTTTTGAATATCTGATCCACTGATCGGCTATGGCACTGCATCTCAACCTCCTGCACGAGGAGCTGCTGGAACAGCGGCAACGGAAACGCGACCCGCTGAAGATCGGGGTCATGATCTTGATCGGGTTAGGGGGACTGCTCTTCGCTTACTACATGTGGAACGCCTACCGCACCCTCGAGATCAAGACGAAGCTCAGCGGCGTCGAACGCGAATGGGCGAAGGTGGAACCGAAAGTCACGGCCGCGCAAAAACGTGCCGCGGAGCTGAACGAAATCATCAAAACCACGAAGGTGCTCGATCAATACATCGAGAACCGCTTCTTCTGGGCGCCTTTCCTGCAAAAGGTCGCACGTTGCGTAGCGCCGAACACGCAATTGACCAGCATCGAGGGTAACGTGCTGGACGATAACAAGGGCGTGAGCGTGTCTATCGACGGAGTCGCCGCCGGCCGCGAGCCGCGTGCCGCCGCGGAAGATTTGCGCCAGTTGCTGGTCGAGCAACTCTCCCAGAGCTACCACGACGTCAAAGTCGAGTTCAAAGGCCTGGAAGATCTCGACACCATCGCCAACATCGGCGGCACAAATCTGCCCATGGCTCATTACATCTTAATTGTGACTTTCAATCCCAGTGCATCAGCAAAACCAGCGGCGCCTGCGCCTACCGAACGAGTTCCGAAACGATGACCGCTCTCGGCTTGAATAAAGATCAGCTCAAAAAGATCTCCCTCAGCGGAATGGGATTCGTCTTTCTCGTTTACGTTTACTTCACCTTCTTCCTCGGGCCACTCAATCGCAGCCGCGACTCGATGGCGAGAGCGATGGCCGACAAGCAAGCGAAGATCGATTCCTCCAAAGACGAGATGGCCAAAGCCGCGACCCTCGAGCACCAAGCCAAGGCGGCTACGAGTCGTTTCGCCGCTTTGAAAGCACTCAATTCCGAAGGCGCGCCGATCGCGTGGTTCCCGCCGCGGATCAAAGTTTTCTTCGCTAACGAACAAATCGATAAGGCGGTCGCCCGACTAGAGAATAGTTCGTCGTTTAAAGAGCCGGAGCTTGCCGACTGGATGAAATACAACTGGCTGATCAACATTCCGCAGGCCGATTATTCGGCGCTCGGCAAAGCGATTGCCGACCTCGAAAACGCGGAACCTCTGCTCTCGATTACAAAGGTGAGCATTCACGCCATGACGGACCAGGGAGAGTTTCAGACCGTTGACTTGGTCGCAACCAATTTCATCCAAAAGAAATGAAGACTTCCGCTTTCGTTCTTTTCGCTCTTCTCGCAGCCAGTTCGGCCTACGCGGTCCGTCCGCCGGCGCCGGCGGCAGCACCCGCCAAGGATGCAACACCGGAGGCGACCGCCTCCCCCGGACAGCCAGCCGCAGCAGCTCCGGCCTCCGCGCTCGAATTCAAAAACAAATCGAGCTTCGTCGTGGATAACACCCGCAATCCATTCTGGCCGATCGGCTGGAAACCCGCGGCCAAGACCAACGAACCTTCTGCAGCAGAGCACGCGGCGGGGCCGGAAATTGCGCCGTCGGCTTTCCTTGTCACTTCCATCACGCTCGGACACACCAATCGCTTCGCCATCGTAAACGGCAAAGTCATGCAAGAGGGCCAACAGTTCGGTTTGCAAATGGGAAGCCAGACCTATCAGATCACGGTCAAGGCCATCCAGGACGGTCGGGTCGTCTTCGCGCGGCGCGATCAGGAGATCATCGTTCCGCTCCGACGGAAATAGCCGAGGCAATTGGCAGGCGGAGCGCCCGCCCTACAACAGAAAACGCCGAGACTGGCGATATTCTCCACTATTCGTTAGCCCTCTCGAGCGCCTGCATTCTGTGCAGAATATGTCAGAGTCAGGCTTAAGAAATGAAGGTCGCTGCCGCTCAGATCTCGTGCTCGCTCGGAGACATCCAAGCGAACGTTAAGAAGATCGCGGACTTCGCCAAACTGGCGAAGGAACGGGGCGCAGAATTGGTCGTCTTCCCCGAGATGGCTGACACTGGTTATGCGATGTCAACCATTCGCGCGAAAGCGATGCCGTGGAGCGAAGGCGCTGTCCCCAACCTGCGACGCACCGCGCGAGAGCTTTCGCTGGCTCTCGTTTGTGGCGTGTCAGAGCGCGACGGTGACCACATCTACAACTCTCAGATCGTCATCGATCGGAGCGGAGAAATCATCGCCAAGTATCGAAAGACTCACCTCTTCGCTCCCGCTCCCGTCGCAGAACATCTTTGCTTCAAACCGGGAGAGTCCTTGGAGCATTTTGAGCTCGGCTCGTTTTCGATCGGTTTGAGCATCTGTTACGACCTGCGTTTCCCCGAGGTCTACCGCGGCCTCGCCACCGCTCACAGGACCAGCGTTTTCGTCATCTCCTCGGCCTGGCCTTTTCCGCGACTCGAACATTTCCGAACGCTTTGCCTGGCGCGGGCAATCGAAAATCAAAGCTATCTCGTCGTCGCGAATCGCGTCGGCACGGATAACGGCGTTACCTTCTGCGGCAGCTCCGCCGTCATCGATCCCTCTGGCAAGATCATAGCGGCAGCTTCGACTGATCGTGAAGAGATTATCGTCGGCGAATTATCGGATCAGATTCTGCAAACGGTGCGAAGCGCTATGCCGGTGTTCGAAGATCGCCGGCCTGAGCTTTATCGTTAGCACTTAACACGGCGACAGAGTGCCGTGGCTACAGCGCACCTGTAATCGCCTCGCTCTGTCGAGGCGTTGGCATACCATTCATTAAGCGGCTGGCTCGAGCTCTGATAACGGGACAAATTCACTTTCATGAAGGCGCGCACTCTGCGTCCCGCGTATGAGTTGCCACCATTGGTGGGCTGAGCCCAACAAAATTAACAAAACCAGGACGAGAAATGTCCCTGCTACAAACGCATCAAAGCGCCAGACGCTCGCCTGCCGTAGCATTCCCGCCGCCGCGGAACCTTGCAAGAGAGTGGCTTTCTCGGTGAGAGATGTGGCCCCCGAAAGAAAGCCGAGTTTTGGATCAGCGGAAAAGATCTTGAGCCAACCGGCTGAAAAGGTCACCGCACACATGAAGAGCAACGGGCCGACGGTGATAAACAGGTAGCGAGTCTTTTGCATCTTGATGAGCAGAGTCGTAGCCAGGCACAGCGCGATGACGGAGAGCAATTGATTAGCCAGGCCGAAAAGCGGCCAGAGCGAGTTAATTCCGCCAAGAGGATCAATCACTCCCTGGTAAAGGAACCAGCCCCAGGCCGCGACTAACAACGTGCTCGCGAGAAAGTTTGCACCCCATGAGCGGGTATTACCGAGCGGCCGCCAGACATTGCCGAGAAGATCCTGCAGGAGGAATCGGCCCACGCGCGTGCCAGCGTCGATGGTCGTTAGGATAAAGAGGGCCTCGAACATGATGGCGAAGTGATACCAGAGAGCCAGCGCGGTGGGACTGGCTGAAGCGCGCGCAAACATGTGCGCCATACCCACCGCAAAGGTCGGCGCCCCACCGGCGCGCCCAAACATCGTGGTCTCTCCCAGGTTGTAGGCCAGATCGGTCATTTGCTCTTCGGTCACGGGAAAGCCAGCTGCCGAAATGCTCGTGACCACATCATGGGGCGCACCCTTCGCGTTGATCGCGAAATACTCGCCCGGTTGCAGCACGCACGCGGCGATCATCGCCATCAGTGCTACCATCATCTCCGTCACCATCGCGCCGTAACCGATGTCGCGAATACGCGATTCCCGGCCCAGCATTTTCGGGGTCGTCCCGGAGGCGATGAGCGCATGAAAACCGGAGACCGCGCCGCAAGCGATGGTGATACAAACGAATGGAAAAACAGGGCCCGCAAAGACAGGACCTGTTCCGTCGATAAAGCGAGTGATCGACGGCATCAGCAGTGTCGGACGCAACGCTATGACGGCGACGCCGAGTGCAGCTACGGTTCCCAGTTTCAAAAAAGTGCTGAGATAATCGCGCGGCGTGAGCAGCATCCAGACGGGCAGGATTGAGGCGGCTAATCCGTAAATCATCATGGCCCAGGCGAGCCATTTCTCGTCGTGCGTAAACCACGATTGGACGGCCGGATAATGGGCGAGGAACTGTCCTCCCCAGACAGATAACGCGAGGCCCACCATGCCGAAGATGGTGATCGCAGTGACGTTGACTTTCCCGCTGCGCAAGCCAGCCCCCATGATCAGCGCGACCGGAATGGTCATGGCGATCGTGAATACGCCCCACGGGCTTTTGGCCAGAGCCTGCACCACCACGAGCGCGAGCACGGCGAGAAGAATGATCATGATGGCGAGAACGCTAACGAGTGCGAGCAGCCCGACGCCTTTGCCGATTTCTTCCTTCACCATTTGGCCGAGCGTTTTCCCGCCGCGGCGAACGGACGCAAACAAAATGATCATGTCGTGGACGCCCCCGCCTAACGTCGCGCCGATCAAAATCCAGAGGGTGCCGGGTAGGAATCCAAATTGAGCCGCGAGGACAGGTCCGACTAAAGGTCCGGGTCCCGCGATAGCGGCGAAGTGGTGCCCGAAAACCATCCATCGATTCGTCGGCACGAAATCTTTGCCGTCATTCCGGACGAGCGCAGGCGTGGCGCGCTCATCATTCAGAACGAGAACTTTCGTCGCCAGCCATTTGCTATAGAAGCGGTAGCTAATGCAAAGGGCGCACATCCCCGCCAGCACGATCCAGAGAGCACTGATCTGTTCGCCTCGAGATAATGCGAGCACGGCGAGCGCGACGAGGCCGAGGATCGTGACCGCGATCCAAAGGACCTTCTTCCAGAGAGTCATTCGACAGGAATGTACAGAAGAGTGTAAACACGCGCCAGTCTGAGTCCGGGGTATCGGACTTGTAATCGTGGAACAGTCGACGTTGGCGACAGTGTTGGTTTCGGCGTCTCGCCGACAGAAAAATTTCTTTCCCGCAGATGGCTCGACCGGAGTCTCGCCCCACCAATTATCTTGGGTCGGATCGAGCGTGATTGGTAGGGCGAGACTCCCGTCGAGCCTTTCGCATATGTCGAAGTTCGTTGCGGCGAGACGCCGCAACCATAACTCGAGACCCGCACGCGGCGGGCAGGCTGAGTTTGCGCTAGCCGAGACGCTCGCGCGCCTGCCGTAATTTTTGCAATTGATCCACGAAATTTTTCTCGCGCTGGCGATGCTCTTCGACCACTGCGGCAGGCGCACGATCGACGAAGGATGCGTTGCTCAGCTTGGCGCGAACGGTCTTCAATTCCGTCTCGATTCGCTCAATCTCTTTGTCCAACCGCTCCCGTTCGCCTGCCAAATCGCCCACGACCGTGGCCAAGAAAATCTCGCCTAACGGAGTCACGGCCACTGACACTCCGGGCTTCGCCGAATAATTTGGCTGAAGCGTCACCTCCTCAGCATTAAGCAGGCGCGCAAGCGTCGTCAGCTCGGTTTGGATCATCCGCTCGTTCGATCGCAAGACGAAAGGAACCTTCTTGTTTGAAGGCACACGTGCTTCGGCCCGCAAATTACGCCCCGCCTGCACTGTTTCGTATAGGTCTCGTGCGAGCTTGCGTTTCGCAGCCGCATCTGCGGCGGCGGGAATTGCATTCGGTTGATTCACAAATTGGATTGAGCCTCCGCCAAACCCAAGAAGCTGCCACAACTCCTCCGTGATATGCGGCATGAACGGGTGCAGCAGGCGCAGTGAGGCAGACAGAACCAAATCCATAACCGCAAGCGCTGACTCCTTCCGCGCTGGATCTTCGGCGAAAATGTCGGTCTTAGCGGCTTCCACAAACCAATCGCAATAGTCGCTCCAGAAGAAATCGTAGAGATGCTGCGCCGCGGCATTGAAATGATATTCCTGAAAAGCCGCCTCGATTGCAGCGATGGTCTCACTCATTCGCGACAGAACCTCCGCGGCATAGATGGAAAGAGAGCCCTCATCGATCTTCGGTTGAGCGGAGCTTGGACCGTGCATCTGCCGGAAGCGTGCCGCGTTCCAGAGCTTGGTCGCGAAATTTCGCCCTTCCTCGATTTGTTTCTCATCGAAGCGAATGTCCTGCCCGCTGGGAGCGATGCGCATGAGTGCAAAGCGAAGCCCGTCGGCTCCGTACTTCTCGATTAAATCCAACGGGTCGGGCGAATTACCTAACGACTTCGACATTTTCCGGCCCTGTTTATCGCGAATGATGCCGGTGAAGTAGACATCGTGGAAGGCGATGTTGTCTTCAATGCGATCGGATTTTCCGGGCTTGAACTCGAGTCCGGCGATGATCATGCGCGCAACCCAGAAGAAAATAATGTCGGGACCGGTCACCAGCACCGATGTCGGGTAGAATTTCGCGCGCGTCTCGTCATCCATCGTCTCGTAGGCCCAGAGCCAGGAGGAGAACCAGGTGTCGAGCGTATCGGGATCTTGCGTCCAATTCTCCGGGTCGGGCGGCGGCTCCAGACCGACGTAAATCTCTTGTTCGCTTCCCGGCGCCTTCGAATACCACGCGGGAATGCGATGCCCCCACCAGATCTGGCGACTGATGCACCAGTCCTGGATGTTCTCCAGCCACTGCACGTAAACCTTCTCCCAATGCTGAGGGAAGAATCGGATCAAATGCTCGCGCACCACGGCGAGAGCTTCTTCGGTTTTCGGATAACGCAAAAACCATTGCTCGCTCAGGCGCGGCTCAATCGGCACCTCACTGCGTTCGCTGAAGCCGACATTATTTTCGTGTGGCTCGACTTTGCCTAACAACCCATTTTCCTTGAGCATCTCCGCCGCCTTTTCCCGCGCGGCGAATCGATCGAGTCCATCCAATTCTGGAACGGCGGGGCAATCGATCTTCCCATCTGGACGCAGGACATCGATGATCGGCAAGTGATGCCGCTGTCCTATTTCAAAATCCAGCTTGTCATGGGCCGGCGTGACTTTGAGCACGCCCGTCCCGAACTGGCGATCGATCACTTCGTCAGCCACGATCGGAATCTTCTCGCGCGCTAACGGCCGCCAAGCCTGGCGGCCGATCAAATCCTTGTAACGAGGATCATCCGGATGAACCGCCACGCCGGTGTCTGCCATGATGGTCTCCGGACGGGTCGTCGCCACTTCGAGAAAGCGGTCCGGCTCATCGACAATCTGATAGCGCACACAATAAAGGCTTCCCTTCTGCGCTTTTGGGATCACTTCCTCGTCGGAGAGAGCCGTCTGCGCTGCCGGATCCCAATTGATCATGCGATGGCCGCGGTAGATCAGGCCCTTGTTGTAAAGATCGACGAAGACAGCTTCGATCGCGCGCACATAAGCGGGATCGAGTGTGTAACGCTGGCGCGACCAATCGCAGGAGCAGCCCAGCCTCTTCAGTTGCTCGATGATAATGCCGCCGTGCTTGTCCTGCCATTGGACGACACGCCTCAGAAATTCTTCGCGCCCGAGATCGCGACGTCTGATCTTTTCTGTCCGCCAGAGATGTTTTTCGACAGCTGTTTGCGTGGCGACGCCGGCGTGATCGACTCCCGGCAACCAGAGCACCTCGTAACCCTGCATCCGGGCACGACGCGCCAGAATATCCTGGATGGTGTTGTTGAGGACATGCCCCATAGTCAGGACGCCGGTGATATTTGGCGGCGGAATGACAATGGAGAACGGCGGCTTGCTCGATTTGGGATCCGCCCTGAAATCATTGTGCTCGAGCCAGCGTTGGTACCATTTCGGTTCAACCGCTCGCGGATCATACGTCTTGGGAAGCTCGGCCATCAGATTAAAGGTAGCGCAACGCCTGCGCGTTGCGCGCCGTAACAAAGCTAACCCCGCGCTTTCCGCTACTTTAACTTGCGAGCCGGGACTCGAATCGCCACCTTCCTCTGCGATGCGGCCAATTCGACGGGGGACCTTATTGATCGGGCTGCTCGGTCTCCTCACTGCGGGAGACGCTTCGGCGGATGATTGGAACATCATCCGGCAGGCGGGCCGTGATTATGTCAGCTTCTCCAATGTCGCGCATTTTTATCAGTTCCCTGAGTACACTCGCGTCAGTCACACCGTTTCTTTGCGCAAGGAAAGAAACGTCATCCGTGCCCAGGCCGGAACGAGCAACCTTTACATCAATGGTGTTCGCTTTTTTACCGACTTTCCCATCCTAACCAATGGAGGCGACGAGCTGATTTCGGCCATGGATGTCAGCAAGATCATCGAGCCGATCATCCGTCCCAATCGCGTCAAGAATGCGCACAAGATCGAGACCGTGATCCTCGACCCGGGACATGGCGGGACGGATAGTGGCGCAACGAATCGATGGGGCGCGGAAAAATCGTTTGCCCTGGACGTGGCGCAAAATGCCAGGCTGCAATTGATGCATGCCGGTTACAAAGTGGAGATGACTCGGTCGACCGACAAATTTATTTCGCTCGAGGAGCGCGCCGTCTTTGCCAGTCATTTCCCGAATTCCGTCTTCGTTAGCGTGCATTTCAATACGAGCGGGACCGCTGAAGGGCTCGAAAGTTATGCGCTCGCACCGGCCGGCGTGACATCGAATGCGGCTAACGAAGTCTCCGTGGCCGACACGCGTTGGTGTCCGGGTAATGCCCAGGACGAACAAAACATCGCGATCGCGGCCGCCGTTCACGCCACCGTCTTATCGCGGCTAAGCATGTTCGATCGCGGTGTGAAGCATGCGCGCTTCCACGTTTTGCGGAATGTCAGGGTGCCGGCAGTTTTGGTCGAGTGCGGCTTTCTCAGCAATGCGGCCGAGGGCCAGCGCATCGCGACCTCATTTTTCCGGCAGGAAGTCGGCAGCGCCATTGCCCAGGGCATTCAAAATTATGACGCCGCGATCAATTATCGCGCGAGCAGTCCGCAAACCTTCGCCTCGGCCAAGACCACTCTGCCGTTGCACTCGCATTCCATTAGCGAACCGTTGGCTAACTACGTGCCGCCGCAGGCAACGCAGCACGATACCCCTTCTCTTTCCATCACCGGTGGCAACTAATCCAGATCGCTCGGGAGCCGGACCGATCGGGGTCTTCGATTCGGGCATCGGTGGGCTGACCGTGGTGAAGGCCTTGCGCAGCCTTCTTCCAGGGGAACAAATTATCTACCTGGGTGACACCGCGCGTGTCCCCTACGGAAGTAAAAGCCCAGCCACGGTGGAACGGTACAGCGTGGAAATCGCCGGGATGCTGATGGAGCGAGAAGCCAAGGCTATTGTGGTGGCTTGCAACACTGCTTCATCCATCGCTCTTCCAAAGTTGATGGAGACATATCCTGTTTCCATCGTCGGCGTAATTCGACCGGGTGCTGAAGCGGCAGTAACAGCGACCACGAACGGTCACATCGGCGTCATTGGGACCCGCGCGACGATTCGCAGCGGAGCATATGAAAAAACGCTGCGTGAGCTGGATAAATCCCTCAAAGTGACCAGCCGCGCTTGTCCGTTGCTGGTCCCTCTCATCGAAGAAGGCTGGCTCGATGATCCCCTAACCGATCGAATCGTCGCGCGATACCTCGAACCACTCGTCGATGCCGGTGTCGACACGCTCGTGCTCGGCTGCACGCATTATCCTCTCCTCGCCCCCGCCATCCAGCGCGTGGTGGAGGGCGACGTCACTCTCGTCGATTCAGCGCGGAATTGCGCCGCCGCCGTCGCGCAATTATTAGACAAGCAGGATCTGCGAGCGAACGAAGCGTCAGCGGGTGGACTTAAAGTCTCGTTAACCGACGCGCCTGATACGTTCCTCGATGTAGCCGAGAGGGCGCTCGAATTGGATCTTGGCGAGATCGAAGTGAGAGAAGTACTGCATAAGGTTTCTTAACCGCGGATTTTCCGGATATCGGGAATTCTTTCCTGTAGACACGGCGCTCTGCCGCTGTGTTTTGGGTGCTTCATCGACCAAAACGGCGCCTCGATAGAGCGAGGCGGATACAGCAGGGACCGCGTCCTGTTCCTGGCTTCCTGAGTAAGATTTCTTAACCGCGGATGCCACGGATTTGCGCGGATTGAAGTAATGGCAGACGCCGAATCGCGCTTCGGACTTTGTCATTCATTCGTGCTTCCGCGTTGCTGGTTGGTCCTTTCCGCCGCGCGCTTTGCGCGACAGACCTGCCACAACCAGTTCGTAGGAATGATCGATCATTCTGTGCAACTCTCGCAGAGGTATCTCGCCGCCAAGCGTGACGGTATTCCAATGCTTCTTGTTCATGTGATACCCGGGTTGCACATCTTCGTAGCGGTCCCGTAATTCGAGGGCCCGATCGGGATCGCACTTCAGATTCGCCGTTGCGGGGACTTCATCCAGCGAGGCCAACGCAAAGATTTTGTCCCGCACTTTGAAGACGAGGACGTCTTCGCCGAAAGGCGTGCTTTCGGTTGCGGCCGGTTTGGAAAGGCAATACTCCCTGAATTCCTCGAGATCCAAGCGAGTGCCCTGAATGTTACTGATGTTCGACTGGCTTGAGATCGGCCACGGCAGGACCATTCAAGACTTTGCCGCGCGCATCAAAGCGTGAGCCATGACACGGACAGTCCCACGTCTTCTCCGTGCGATTCCAGTGCACAATGCATTTCAAATGCGGGCAAACGGCCGAGCACTCATGAAATGCACCGGTTTCATCACGATAAACCGCAATTTTACTGAGGCCACGTCGGATCGTCGCACCCTGGCCATTCTGCAGTTCACCAACTGTTGCGTCACTCCCGGTGAAGTAATCGATGTACTGTTCCGCGACATTGACGTTTTCTTTCGTGAAATCAGACGCCGCGCTGACTCGGACCCGTGACGGATCGTAAAGTTTCGCCCATGGATGATCTCCACGGCGGATCAATTCCGGAATGAGCATGCCGGCAATAGTCCCGTGCGTCATTCCATTTCCCGAGTCTCCGGTCGCGACATACACGTTGTCGTGATCGGCCGGGTTGCGACCGATGAACGCAAGACCGTCGACTGGTTCCATGACTTGTCCTGACCAACGAAACGCGACTTCACCAACATCGGGCCAGCGCGTTCGCGCCCATTCTTCAAGTCGCTCGAAACGCGGCTCGAAATTGTCGGTCTGACCTGTTTTGTGATCCTCGCCGCCGACGACAAGTATATCGTCTTCCGTCCCACTCGAAACGCGCACGTAATGGTATGGAATCGGTCCGGTCTGGTTTTGCATGCCCGGCCGCTCGGCCATATCCCAGTAGAGGGCGCGCTCGACTGAACCACACGCTACACGAAGTCCGACTACATACGTGGTGTAAGGTGCCTGCTTCGTGTGAACGACATAACGATCGTTGATCGGCGAATTGGTTGCGACCACGACGGACTGCGCGCGCAGGGTGAATCCTTCCGCCGTCTGTATCTTTGCCTCGTCTCCACCGTCCGCGCTCACGACCTTCGTGCCAGTAAAAATCCGACCACCGTCGCGGCGAATGGCCCGGCTCAACCCATTCAGATAATGCAATGGATGAAACTGCGCTTGCCGGGGAAAACGAACCGCTGGACCCGTGTTGAATGCTTGCATCGGCGCTTGCTGCGCCCACGCCACATCCAGCCCGGCTCGCTGGCAGGCATCAAATTCCTTTGCCAAATGGCTATCCGTTTCGTTAGGCGGATCGAAGAGGTAACCATCGAGCCGTTCGAATCCGCAGTCGATGTTTTCGTCCCTCACGATCTGCTCAATTCGATCGACCGCCGCGCTGTGGCTCTCCGCCGCGAGTCGAGCGCCTTCTTCGCCATGGTATTTCTCGAGATCGTAGAAGCGATCGTCCAGCGCATTGACCAGGTGCGCCGTCGTGCGTGCGGTCATGCCATAACCAATCGGACCATCGTCGAGAACGATCACACTCCGTCCCGCTCGCGCCAACGTATAAGCCACGGAGAGACCGGCGATGCCCGCGCCGACGATGCAAACATCCGCCGAGTCATTGGCGGTGAGCGGTTGTAGCTGCTCCGTTTGCGCCGTCGCCTCCCAGAGCGACACGTTCGCACCCGCCCGACCGGCGGTTGTCTTTGTGGTCATTACTCTACTTACGAAATTCGAGCGACCAGCAGTTGCACCAAGTCAGCGATTTTGACTCGCTCCTGCTTCATCGAATCGCGTTCGCGCAACGTTACCGTGTCGCGAAAGTCGTCGCCCCTTTCGCCGAGCGTTTCAAAGTCGATCGTGATCCCGAATGGAGTCCCGATTTCGTCCTGCCGGCGGTAGCGACGTCCTATGGCGCCCGTTTCATCATAGAACACATTCATGTGCGGGCGCAGCAGATTCACCACCGCGCGAGCTTTGGCGACGAGCGGTTCCTTGTTTTTGAGCAAAGGAAAGACGGCGCATTTGATCGGTGCAATTCGCGGCGAGAAACGAAGAACGATGCGGGACTCCTGCTTGCCTTTATCATCAGGCGCCGTGTCCTCGTCGTAAGCCTCGCATATCAAGGCGAGAACGGTGCGATCGACTCCCGCGCTCGGTTCAATGACGTGAGGAATAAACTTCTGCTTCGCTTCTTCATCGAAATACTCGAGTGGCTTCCCGCTCGCGTTCTGGTGTTGCGACAAATCATAGTCTGTTCGATAGGCCACGCCTTCGAGCTCCTGGCGACCGAAGGGGAATTCGTATTCGATGTCGTAGGTGCCCTTCGAATAAAAGGCTCGCTCCGCATCGGGCACAGTAAGGACATGCAACTTTTCGCGCGCGATGCCGATGTCTTCGTAAAACTTCAATCGCTCTTCTTTCCAATATTCGAGCAGTTCCATCCCCTGCTCGGGCCGGCAAAAATATTCCAGCTCCATCTGCTCGAACTCGCGTGAGCGGAAGGTAAAATTGCGCGGATTGATTTCGTTACGGAAGGCCTTGCCGATTTGCGCGATCCCGAACGGCAGCTTCTTCCTCGAAACATCGAGCACGTTCTTGAATTGCACGAAGATCGACTGCGCCGTTTCCGGACGCAGATAAGTAATGGATGATTCGTCCTCGGTCGCACCGACGTAAGTCTTGAACATCAGATTGAAGGAGCGCGGCTCGGTCAGATCTTTGCCGCCGCAATTTGGACACTGTGGCACGCCGTTCTTCTGCGGAATCTGGTCCGCCCGCAAGCGTGCCTTGCACGTCCGGCAATCGACCATCGGATCGGTAAAGGTCTCTTCGTGGCCACTCGCCTTCCAGACCGCGCGATTCATGAGAATGGACCCGTCCATGCCCACGACGTCATCACGTTCGTGAACCATCGTCCGCCACCAGTAATCTTTCAGGTTGCGCTTTAACTCGACGCCGAGCGGACCGTAATCCCACGCGCCATTCAACCCGCCGTAAATCTCGCTCGATTGAAAAATGAAACCGCGCCGTTTGCACAGGCTAACGATCTTCTCCATGCTTGCCGCGCCGGAGCTCGGCGAAGGCGGGCGCTGCGGATCGGAGGAGCTAGTCATGATTGTCGCCACAGCTGAACACAGATTGACACAGATTCAATGGCCCGCCGGAGGAACGAGCTTGTCTCGTTCTCATCTCAAATGGACGCGACAAGCGCGTCCCTCCGCTTCCAGCCGCGAGCCGGCTTCTCTAGCTACCCCTTCTCCACCGTTACTTCGGTCTTCACGGAGTTGGCGATGAAACAATTGTCGTGCGCCGCGTGGTGCATTTTGTCCAACTCTTCCGGCGTCGGCTTCTTTTCACCTGACCAGGTGATCTTCGGCTTCAGGGTGACACGTGTAATGGCGAGCCGGCCCTCGGCGTTCTTTTCCATGTGTCCGACCGCATCGTCGACGTACTCGTCGAGCACGAACTTTTGCTTACAGGCGATGGCCAGGAGCGTCAGCATATGGCAGCTCGAAAGGGAAGCGACGAACGCCTCCTCGGGATCGACATTCTTGGGGTCGCCCAAATAAGCGGGCGCGGCCGTTGCCGTCATTTCGTGCCCGCCGTCGAACTTCCAAGTGTGGTTGCGAGGGTATTTCGGATACTCAAAGGGCGCGTCACCGCGCTTCCAGGTCAGCGTAACTCTATGTTCGGACATACCTTCCTATAGGGTGGGCTGAGGAATTCGCAAGCGACCGGCCTCGGCCGGGAATAGCCGGTTTTGAGGAGGGATTTAGGTGATGGCTGGAACGCTTCCTGCATCAGAAAGAGGCTGGTTTTCCCCGAAAAGGGGTTCCCCTCCATCCAATGAACAAAGAACAACTCGACGCCATTCTCGCCGCCATGCTCGACGGCAACGAGACGACCGTGTCCGACCTGGTCTTCGTGACCGGGAAACCGCCCCAGATCGAAAGAGATGGACGCCTGGAGCCTTTGCCCATGGAGGGGCCGGATACCGTGCTTCAGCCCATCCACATCCAGACCATGTCCGACATCCTGATCGAGGAGAGCGAGCGGCTCCGGAATGAATTCGAAGAAAACGGATCGTGCGACCTAAGCTACGCCCTTGGCAATCGGGCCCGGTTTCGCGTCAACATTTACAAACAGAACGGGCAGCGCGGCATTGTCATGCGACGACTGCAATCGCGCGTTCCTCTGCTCACGGAACTTGGCCTGCCTCCGATCTTTGCCGAAATGGTGAAGGAGAAAAACGGCATTATCTTCGTCACCGGCGGAACCGGGACGGGCAAGACGACGACTCTTGCGGCGATGTTGAACGAGCTGAACCAGACGCAGGAGGTGCACGTCGTCACGCTGGAGGATCCGATCGAGTTTTTGCACGCGCACGAGAAAGCCACTTTCAGCCAGCGCGAACTGGGCAAGGATTTTCCGACCTTCGCCAGCGGCTTACGCGCGGCTTTGCGCCAGGCGCCGAAAGTGATCCTGCTGGGCGAAATCCGTGATCGCGAGTCGATGGAGATCGCTCTGACCGCGTCAGAGACCGGGCACCTGGTTCTAAGCACGCTTCACACGATCAACGCCGGACAAACCATCAATCGCGTCCTCGGTATGTTCACGAAAGAGGAAGAGAAACAGACGCGCGAACGGCTGGCCGAAACGCTTCGGTATATCGTTAGCCAGCGACTCGTCGCAAGAAACAGCGGCGGACGATTGCTGGTCACCGAAATCATGGGAAGCAGCCTGCGCACGCGCGAGAGCATCATTTTCGGCGAGGGCGAGAATCGAACCTTTCTCGAGATCATCGAAGCCGCCGATATCCACGGCTGGCACAGCTTCGATCAATCGTTGTTCAAGGCCTACGAAGCCGGAGAGATCAGCGAGGAAACCGCCGTCATCTACTCTACCCACAAAACGAAAATGCGTCGTGATATTGAGATGTCGAACAAGCTGAAATACAACTTTGCGGACGAATCGTCCGGACTGCAGATGGCCACCTAGGTACGGTTATGTCCGAAATAATTAACAGCCTCCAGCGCGACCTGGAGCGAGCAAACTGCGAAATCGACCTCTTACGAAGGCAATTGCGCGATGCCTTGGCCGAGGCGGGTCAAGGCCGCGCGGAAGCGCGGCGTTTGGTCGAACAATTTGCGCGCGAAGTACGCGTGCCATTGACCTCGGTCCTCGGTTTTACTGATTTGCTTAGCATCACACACAAGGGAAACTCCGCAGAATTGACGCAACTGGCCATTGCCGGGCATCAGTTGATGGACCTGGTGACGAACCTGGAAGGGTTCGGCGCTCCCGCTCCTACGACCGAGACGGAGGATCCAATTCTTTCATCCGCCGACGACGAAACGGCGGCTATCCGTAAAATCCTGCACATCGAGGATAACGAAACCAACTTCAGGTTGATCGAACGGATCCTCGAGGATCGCGCGAATCTCAGCTTGTCGTGGGCCTCCACCGGCGGCGAAGGGCTCGCTCTTGCGCTGCACCAACGCCCCGCGTTGATCCTGCTCGATCTCAACCTGCCCGATATGCATGGCGGTGAGCTGCTCTCGCAGTTCAAGAGCAACGCTCTGACGCGGGACATCCCCGTTATCGTGCTCAGCGCCGACATCAGTCCGACTCAGATCGAGAAGATGCTCCAAGCCGGTGCACGCGATTACCTGACCAAACCTTTCGAGATCAAGCGGCTGCTTTGCCTGGTCGACGAAGCGCTGGCAGCGGGCGCCCAATCGGCTGCCTCGTAACGGAACTCTGATCGGTCGTCGAGCGGGGATTCGAACTGTCTCGCTTTACCGTCGGCGCATGCGCAGGCCGATCGCAGCCAGCCCACCCAGAGCGACGAGCGACAACGTTGCTGGCTCCGGGACAACGGTCGCCGCGATGGCGACGGTCGAGTCCGCGGTGAAGGGATATAACAGAGCCCCGCTGCCCCCGGTCATAAGCCCAGTGCCGCCGTTGACGTTGGTTAGGGTTAATGAGAGCGAAAGGCTTCCGGGAGCAAAGAACGGAGCGAGCGTTCCACCGCCAACGGCGACCGGACCAGTCGTAAAGACCGAACCCGTCCCGGGAGGCCCAACGACGCCAGTCAAAGTGCTGCTGGTTAATATTCCCGAGAGCAGGAGAACGTTCGCCGGATCAAAAAGGCTGAATGCACCGGCTTGGAAGTTCTGGATCACGAGCGTACCGAAAACTTGCGCCGGACCGCTTACCTGAAGGCCGGACAGTGTTAACGAGCCGACGTTGGTGGGAATATCGGGAATGAAATCAAGACCATTGGTGTACTCGATGGCGGTGTTTTGATTCCCGGCCGTCGCTGCGTTTCCGTCGTCCGTGGTGCCAAAGACTCCGGCCTGACTCAATGAAACGTCCGGCGTTGTTTCCCCGAGAGTCAGTTTGATGACCGTGCTCGCGTTCACGGCGCTGCTCGCGCCGCAAATGGCAAATCCGATGACGGCAAGGCGGAGGTACGATTTCATATTTTCTCCTGAGTGGTGTTCCTTAAAAAGGGAGCCGAACACATAAAGTCTGCTCCAATTTCGCTCAGGGTACTTCCGGTCTCCTTTTGAGATCAACGCCTTTTTCCCAGTAGGGACCTTTACTGCGTTAGGCGCGCCTGAGCACGGATCGCAGGCGCAGATAACGATCAGCCAGCGATACTCATGTTTTTCACCGACTCCGCATTCAATAGCCGGTGCCCATTCGGCTGGGTCGTAGTTTGATGTGATCGGCGAGATCGCGCCGGAGGAAGGCAAACCCTGCGCGATGCAGGGTTCGAACCTGCGACTTCTTGCGTGTGAAGCAAGCGCTCTACCACTGAGCTAATCGCGCGAGCGGTCTCAGCCGCGGTCAAAATAGAGAGGGCACTCGGTCTTGCCAGAAAATTCTAGGCAGCGCCCAAGCTGGCTCGCGGATCCATCGGAATAGTTTATCCTTTTGCCTGGAGCATGACCTCGCCTGAAGAGAACAAAGCGCTGGTCCGCCGGTTTTACGAAGAGATCGACAAAGGGAATCTGGCAGCGATGGATGAGTTAGTCGCTGAAGATTATTTGGATCATAATCCACCGCCCTTTCCGGGATTAGCTCGCGGACGCGAAGGATTGAAGCAGGCTTTCCAGATCTTTTGGGAAGCGACACCCGGTTATCACCAGATCGAGGAGCAGATCGCCGAAGGAGACAGGGTTGTGACCCGACTAACCTGCTACGGCAAACACGAAGGCGATCTGCCCGGAGCTCCGGCTACGGGCAACGAGTTGAAGATGACCTCCATTACTATTCATCGCATCGCCGACGGGAGGCTGGCGGAGAAATGGGCAGAGAAAGATGTTCTTGGATTTTTGATTCAGATCGGTGTGATGACACCACCCGGCGGCGCCCGTCCCAGTGGGGAGCATTCCGCCAGTGCCTAACAAACCACTACCTCCGGCAGGGACCTAGGCCGCGACGGGGCGCAGGTCGAGCAGAGGAAGGGACGATGTCGCGGTTGCGCCGGCGGCGGAATGGATCACGTGCAGCGTTTCGCGCGCGCAACGGTCCCACGAAAACCTTTGCGCCTGCGCCAGACCCGCTTGGCGCAGTTCGTCTTGTTGGCTGCGTGATTGCAAAAGCGCCAGCAACGCATTGCCGAAGCCCGAAATGTTGTCACAAGAGACGAGCACACCGGCGTGGCCGATGATTTCGCGGAAGACATCGAGATCCGTCGCGACCACGGGACAACCACAGGCCATCGCCTCCAGCACCGGCAGACCGAATCCTTCGTAGGACGAGGGCTGGATCAATGCGTCCGCCGCGCGATAGAGTGTGACCAGGTCTCCCTGCGGCAAATGTTGAAACCAGCTGACGCGGTGAGCCACGCGCAGGCGGTGCGCTTCCCCGAAGAGCCGCGGGTGCTTGCTTTGCCGTTGCACCAGGACCAGTCGCCAGGGCTCCGGCACGTATTTGGCGAAGGCCGCGAGCGCGAGGTCGTGCCGCTTGTTAGGCGCATCCTGGCCAACAACGAGCAGGAATGGATCGTCAAACCCGAGCAGGGCCGCTGCATCTCTCGCCGCCTGTCTACGATCATCCGCAGGTCGAAAATTTCCCACCACCCCCATCGGCACGACATCGATGCGCCGAGCGGTCTCGGGAAACAAATCAAGCACGCGATCAGCCATTGCCGTAGTAGTGACGATGAGCCGGCTGGCTTCACGCAAGGCCCGCCGCAAGGCCTGCACATAATAAATGCGTTTCGCACGTTGGCGCCACCTAACGAATGAGAGCTTCGGATGTTCCAAGGGCAGGATGTCGTGAATTGTCACGACGGAAGGACAGGGAATGTTCCGCGGCAGAATGTTGTGTGGACCATGGAAAACGTCGATCCGATCCAGGCGTGCATAACGCTGCGGCCAGAGAACGGTTCGGAGCGCGTTCGGCTCCGGCTCGACGCGTGTTTCTACGACATTGGACGAATGACTGAGCGGCCGGCGCGCAAGCCGGTGCGCCCAGAAATGAAAAACCGCACCCGGTGCGAGCAGCGGGAGACGGTCCACCAATTCCTCGACGTAAGCACCAATGCCGCTAGGCCGTTCCCGCACGTAGCGGCAATCAATCGCGATTCGCATGACCAGAGAGCGGGAGAAGCGGACGCAGACGAATGCGCCAGAATAAAGGCAGTCCAAGCGTGATGATAATCACGTGACATTTGACCACTGATAGCGGGCATTCCGCACCTGAAACGCGCGTCGGGGCTGGCCTGACACGCTGCAACAAGAGCCGGCACAGCATGACGGGGCCACACTGTGAGCGCGGCAATTGAGTCCGACGCGTATTCAGGAAGCGACTAACTCATGCCTGATCGCGCTCGTTAGGCAAATAAACAAAACGGGCGGGAATGACTCCCGCCCGTTCGTGAAGCTGATTGTGTTTGCTGTCTTTAGCGGCGGCGCATCCGCAGTCCGATCGCAGCCAGTCCGCCAAAGGCGAAGAGCGCAAAAGTCGCTGGCTCCGGGACCACGGTGGTCGCGGCCATCGCGACGGTCGAATCCGCGGTGAAAGGCTGCAGGACCGGCGCGGTGTTTCCGACCGAGAGGCCCGCCCCACCATTGACGTTCGTTAGGGTCAACGAAAGCGAAAGAGTACCAGGAAGAATCCGGGGCAAAAGCGTGCCACCTGTAACGGTCATCGGACCTGTACTGAAAACTGAGCCGGTCCCGGGAGGTCCAACTACGCCGGTCAGGGTGCTGGCGCTGAGAGTTCCCGAGAGGAGCAACACGTTAGCGGGATCGTATAAATTAAACGAGCCGCCGGCAAAATTTTGAATGAGCAGTGTCCCGAAGACCTGCGCCGGACCAACGGCTGCGAGACCGCTCAGCGTAAAAGATCCAACATTGGTGCCGATGTCTGGAATATCATCGAGACCGTCAGCGAATTCGATGGCGGTGTTCTGATTTCCGATCGTAGCGGCATTTCCGTCATCGATTGTTCCGAAAACACCGGCTTGCGTGAATGAAACATCCGGGCCGACTTCCCCTAGATTAAGTTTGATGATGGTGCCGGCTTGCAGCGCACTGGCGGTGGCACAGACGGCAAGTCCGATGAGGGCAAAGCGAAGGTATGGTCTCATGATTTTCTCCAAGATATTTTTTAGGCCGCAGCAACCGAGCTACGGTCCCAAATTTCGAGCATCCTAGGCAGAATCAATTTTAGAGATCAATCCCTTTTTTCCAGTAGTTATCAATATTTCTGACACGGGGTAACCAAAAAGGGTAATTCCACGTGTTTCTCAGAAGTACGCGGGAATACCGCGTCTTTTGCACCTCGCGGCCACCGATGAACCCCACGTCTTCGAGTCGGTAGACCACCCCTCCTGAACGCCCAAGTGGGCGAATTCGTGGGAGCGGCCGCAGATCTACGTCGCTTCTAGCGACGGCGCAGACGAAGTCCCAGAGCAGCCAGCCCGCCAAAAGCCAGCAGGCCAAGGGTCGTCGGCTCCGGCACAACGGTCGTCGCAGCGATTTCGACCGTCGAATCGGACGTGAACTGGAGAACGCCACCGTCAACGACCAAGCCCGGGGTGATGCCTTGGCTAACGACGTTGGTCAAGGTCAGGGAAAGCGACAGACTGCCGGGCACAATAAACGGAGCAAGCGCGCCCCCAAGGGGGCCAGTAATCGGTGCCGTGGTAAAAACCGAACCAGTCCCAGGCCCCGGCGCCAGCACGCCGGTCAATGCGCTGTTCGTCAGCGCGCCTGACAAGAGCAGATTATTCGCTGGGTCGTAAAGATTGAAAATGCCGCCGACGAGATTCTGGACGACGAGATTGCCGAACACGCCCGCTGGACCCACTTCCTGAAGGCCAGTCAGGCTGAAAGAGGCGACGTTGAGATTGATGTCAGGGATGAAATCGAGCCCGTCAGCATATTCGATGGCGGTATTTTGATCCCCAATCGTCCCGGCATTACCATCGTTCGTCGTGCCAAACGTGCCGCCTTGGACCATGGAGACGTCAGGGCCGGTCTCGCCGAGATTAAGTTTGATAATCGTGCCGGCGTTCAACGCGCTCGTCGTTGCACAAAGCGCCAAAGCGACAAAAGCGATGCGAAGGTAATCTTTCATTAAGTTTCTCCCTGGTGTTAAGTCTCTGCAAGGAGAGCCCCCAATCGCCCTCCTTCACGGCCCCGCATCCTAGACAGATCTTGCCCTACAAATCAATGCTTTTTTCCAGCGATTTGCGGCAATTCTAGGAATTTTTGACGATGGCCTTGTGAATTAGCCCCGGCCAAGGGGCTCGTTTCCCTGCACGGGATCAGCAATTTGCGCTTCCCCTGCGGTCTCTGACCCTCTAGAAATCGGGCCGCCTCGCTTCCCCAATGGCCAACCAGCCCCCTGCTCTCCCCACTTTTCATAGCCCGCAGGTGCCGCGTATTCCTCTCCGATTCGTGGGGATCCTGGCCGCGATCGTCATCCTCATCATCCTGGCTTGGACTTCATATTATACCGTCCAAGCCGAGTCCGAGGGTGTGGTCCTTCGATTTGGTCGATTCCTGACAACCGTCGAACCGGGCTTGCATTTCAAACTGCCATTCGGAATCGACCGGGTCACCGTTCTACCAACGCGACGCCAGCTCAAGCTCGAGTTTGGGTTCTTCACCTCCGGTTACACAAACACCGACCAACCGGCGCAGGACGGCGAAGGCGAAAAGTCGATGGTCACGGGCGATCTCAACGCGGCGCTGGTCGAATGGGTCGTGCAATATCGGATCGACGATCCCAAGCAATATCTGTTCGATGTGCGGAATCCGGCGCAAACGCTGCGCGACATTTCAGAAGCAGCCATGCGTGAAGTCATCGGCGACCGAACGGTCGATGAGGTCATCACCATCGGGCGTCAGGATATCGAGGTGGCGACGCTGGCACGAATGCAGGAACTCGCGAAACGTTACGCCCTCGGCGTTCGGGTCGATCAGGTGCAATTAAAGAACGTTAATCCGCCGGCGGAAGTGCAGGCCTCGTTTAACGAGGTGAACAAAGCGCAACAGGATCGCGAGAACGCCATCAATATCGCCAACGGTGATTACAACCAGGCCGTACCGAGAGCGAGGGGCGAGGCCGATCAGGCCATCCGCGGCGCGGAGGGATATCGCTTTAAACGCGTTAACGAGGCCGAAGGCGACGTCGCTTCCTTCAATGCCATGCTCGGGCAGTATGTGAAAGCGCCCGAGATCACGCGAACCCGCCTTTATCTCGAAACCATGGGCGACGTCCTTCCCGCGACGGGTGCGAAGATCATTATCGATGACACGATGAAGAATCTGCTGCCGATTCTTCCCCTAACGAAAAACCCGTTGGAGAAGCAATGAATACGCGAGGCTGCCTGACTCTCCTCTCGATCGCGCTGGCGCTGCTTTTCTTACGCATCATCAGCGGATGTTTCTTCACGGTTAACCAAACTGAGCAGGTCATCATCACTCAATTCGGCAAACCGGTCGGCGAGCCGATCACCGAGCCTGGGCTGCATTTCAAGCTCCCCATTGTCCAGGAAATCAATCGGATCGATAAGCGCTTCCTGGAGTGGGATGGGCAACCGGTGGCCATTCCGACGCGTGACAAGACCTACATTCATGTCGACACTTTCGCCCGCTGGCGGATCAACGATGCGAAAACGTTCTTCGTCCGTCTGCGCGATGAACGCAGCGCGCAATCACGGTTGGAAGACATTCTCGGCAGCGAGACTCGCAACGCCGTGGCCAAGAACGATCTGATCGAGATCATTCGCACGGACAAAGATCGCAAGCCGCTGCGGGATGAGAATCTGAAGAATGTACCGACCGGGCTCGGCACGATCGGCGTTCTTCCTCCGATCCAGTTCGGCCGCCAGAAAATCGAGGATGAAATCAAGGAGCAAGCCACAGGGAAGCTCGCTGAATTCGGGATCGATCTTCTCGATGTCCGCCTCAAGCGCGTGAATTACAACCCGGAAGTCCTCGATCGCATTTATCAGCGCATGATCAGCGAGCGCCGCCAGATCGCTTCACGCTTTCGCTCCGAGGGCGAAGGCGAAGCGGCTCGCATCGCGGGCCGGCGAGAACGCGACCTGAATGAGATTCAATCGACCGCCTATCGACAGGTGCAACAGATCCGCGGCGAAGCAGACGGCAAAGCGACGGAAATTTACGCGCAGGCCTACACGCAGAATCCGCAGGCGGCGGAGTTCTATAACTTCCTCAAGAGCATGGAGACGTATCGCAAAGTATTGAACAAAGACGCCACGCTCGTCCTTTCCACGGACAGCGACCTCTTTAGCCTGCTCAAACGGGCCAGCGCCAAACCACAGGCGGCTCCCGCTTCGCACTAACGAGTTGCGGGGCTGGTGCCTGAAGCACTACCGACACCTGGTGGCGTGACCGCGTCGAAGGCCAAGGAGACGCGACGATACATCTTCGCGCGTTTACATCGTCCCGCAGTTACCGGGCGCTCAGGTTTTCCGCCGGGCACCGGGCGGGCGCGAATACCAGAAAAGTCCGAGGGCGAATATACCGGCCGTGAGGAACAGGGCTGATGAGCCGGCCTCTGGCACGGCCGCGACCGGAGTAAAATTCATGTCGGTTGCACGATCAAATCCGACCAGCCCGTTGATTCCATTGAACCCTGATCCCGTATTAGGATCGCGGCTGCTAAAAAAGACGCTCGCCCTGTAGCTGTCGCCCAACGTGAACGTTCCAGCGGGAACGATGAAGGATGTGGTAGTCGGGTCGGCGAAAAACTGATTCACCACCAGCATGTTGGTCGTGTTGTCGAAAACACTGAAAAAGATTTGCGACAGCGGTGCCGCCGGGTTCGTCACAAAGGAATTCCAACTGAAGGTGGTCGCCTGATTCGGATTGATCATTTGCAACGAGGAAAAGTTGGTGAAAAACGGCACCGACTGCGAATAGAACGGCGTGGCCGGGAGAGTGACCGTGCCAGTTTGCGAGTTCGGGCTTATCTGATTGGCCTGAAGTGAAAATGTATAGGTCCCGGCAGGATATGTTGCACTCAGACTCGCCTGATCTGCGAAGCTCTGGCTGTGGTCGAAAACCGTTCCGCTCGTCCCCATGGAATAGTTCTGGTTGTCAGGCGCATGCAGATTCGATGTCGCTCCCGAAATCGGAGCGTCCAAAAAAATCCGCGAGTCGAACAAAAAATTAGCGGGCGCCGCCGGCTGAGCCGCGCTCGTTTGCTGATAGAACGCCGAGTTGAAAAGGTCGTAGTTCGTTACATTCGCCGCGGGGATTGTTCTCGTCCCTGCTAAGACAATGAGAAATAGCGCACTGAGTTTGATAAGACGCCCGCGGGAAATCCGCCGGCGGACACTGCTGAAGCTTCCAGTTACCATATCGATCTCCTTCCCATTTCCTCCCTGTCGCCTGACTCGATTTCCGACGGTGACTTGCGAAAAACTGACCAAGACAAGCGCCAGCGTTGCAAGAAAAAAAATCCAGTAGCTTGTCATCTACGGGTTCCGCATGAGACTGACCTACGTCTCCTCACACACGGTGCGAAGCCCCCAGTTGGGGGACGATTATCGTGCGAGCAATGGCGGCATCAGGCCCCACCGCGCCAGCCGAAAACGCAAGCCCGTCGCGAGGCAACCGAATCCGTAGCGCACGCTGCGGCGGAAATTGATGGAGGAAGCTTCCGGCATGTATTTCGCCGGACAAGTCACTTCCCCGATCGACTCGCCTAACCAGACCACTTGCGCGAGCATCTGGTTGTCGAAAACGAAATCATCCGAGTTTTGTTCCAAGGGCAACCGCTCGAGCAAAGTACGGGCGAAAGCACGATAGCCCGTATGATATTCCGACAACTTGGCCCCGAGCAGAATGTTCTCAGTTAAAGTGAGCGCACGGTTCGAAAGATATTTCCAAAGCGGCATGCCGCCACGCATGGCGCCACCGCCGAGAATGCGCGAGGCGAGCACGCATGGATAAAGACCGCTCGCCACCATCGACGCCATCGCCGGCAGCAACTGCGGCGTGTACTGGTAATCCGGGTGGATCATGACGACGATGTCCGCCCCGGCGGCGAGCGCGAGGCGGTAACATGTTTTTTGATTTCCGCCGTAACCTCGATTCAACGGATGCACTTCGACCTGGACGTGCTCAAGAGTGCGCGCGATGGCCACGGTTTCGTCCTGGCTTGCATCGTCCACCAGGATAACGAGATCGACGATCCCTTGCGCCATCACTTCGTCGTAGGTCCGCCGCAGGGTACGAGCCGCGTTGTAGGCCGGCATGACCACGACGATTTTTTGCCCGTTCAGCATGGCACACCTTTACTCTGCGAGTTGCGACCGGCGCAATGGACAAAGCTTGCCCGAGCGGACGGCCTATCGGAGTCGAACATGAGCCGGCTCTTGAGCAAAACGCAGGCCTAAACCCGTGCTCTCGGGCAGGGCAATTCTTCTGCTTGCTCGCGCCATTGGCCATACACGAACGTGAGAGCACATGATCATTTTTCACGACGCCGAATGCGCGAATTATCACCGTGCCGGCGACCCGGAACGCCCCGCGCGGATCACGGCCACGCTTCCGTTGTTGAAAGAACGACATCCGGACTGGCAATGGAATAAGCCGAATGCGGTGTCGGACGAGCAGCTCTTGCCTGCCCATTCCGAGAGACATGTGCAGAACATCGCCGCACCGGCGGGAGACTTCGACACCGACACGCCTGCGCATAAGAACATCGATCGTTATGCCCGGGCGGCTGCTGGTGCCGCGATCGATTCAGCGAAGGCCGCGCTCCGAGGCGAGAAGGCATTCAGTTTGATGCGCCCTCCCGGACACCATGCCATGCGCGAGCGGGCGATGGGGTTTTGTTATTTCAGCAACATCGCCGTGGCGGCGCTCGAGGCGCTGAACGAAGGAGCGACGCGAGTGGCGATTTGGGATTTCGACGCCCACCACGGAAACGGCACGGAAGATATCGTGACCGGGAATAACCAAATCCTCTTCGCTTCGATTCATCAATATCCCGGATATCCGGGCACGGGCGTGAGGTCTCATGGCAACGTGAGAAACTACCCGGTGGCGCCGTACAGTTCGCGCGATGTCCACATGCAGGCGCTCGAATCGTCATTGCGTTCGCTGCTCGAAGGAAATCCGGAGCTGTTACTCATTTCGGCAGGCTTCGATGCCTACGCCGACGATCCGATCACCCAGATGACGCTGGAACGGGAAGATTTTGCCACGCTTGGAAAATGGACGGCAGACCTAAAAATACCCGTCGCGGCTGTTCTGGAGGGTGGTTACAGCGACGAACTGCCCGAGTTGATTGACGCTTTCCTAACAGAATGGACTCGTTAGGCGGAAGCGCGACGGTTGGCAAACGGTCGCTGGGCTGCTTCTTGATTGCCGTTAACTCGATGCTCCGAGGATTTGCTCAATCCGCTCCATCACTTCCGGCGTCAATTTGCTGACCAGGCTACCCGCTTTCATATTTTCTTTCACCTGCGCCGGTTTCGAAGCGCCGGTAATGACGCTGCTCACATTTGGATTCTTCAAACACCAGGCCAACGCCAGCCGCGGCAGTGTCGCACCGAGATCGCTCGCGATATGGGCCAGCTCCTTGACCTTTTCCAGGCGCCGCCGCGCTTCTTCGGTCTCGAACTGCTCGCGTAACCAGCTATAGCTCGGCAGCGAAATTCTGGTATTGCCCGGATCGCCTTCGTTGTATTTCCCCGTGAGCAGGCCGGATGCGAGCGGGGACCACGTCGTCGTGCCGAGACCGGGTTCCTCATAAAGAGGAGCGAATTCCACTTCCACTTTATGACGATGAAACATGTTGTACTCCGGCTGCTCCATGGTGGGCGGCGCCAGGCGCAGCTCGCGCGCAATCTCGTGCGCCTTTCGAATGGAGGCGGCGCTCCACTCTGATGTTCCCCAATAAAGCACCTTGCCCTGCGTGATCAGATCGCTCATGGCGCGGACCGTTTCTTCGATGGGCGTGTCCGGATCGGGCCGGTGACAGAAATAAAGATCCAGGTAGTCGACCTGGAGCCGGCGCAGGGCGGCGTGGCACGCCTCCATCACGTGTTTGCGACTTAACCCTTCCTGGTTAGGCAGCTCTCCGCCCCAAAACACCTTGCTCGAGACCACGAAGGTATCGCGCCCCCAACCCTTCTTTTTGAGAATGCGTCCCATCACAACCTCCGCTTCACCGCTCGCGTAGGCTTCAGCGTTATCGAAGAAGTTCGCACCGGCGTCATAGGCAATCGTCATCAACTCTTCCGCCGTCTCGTTAGTGATTTGTTGGGCAAAGGTGACCCATGCGCCGAACGACAGTTCGCTCAGTTGCAGACCCGATTTACCAAGACGTCGATATTTCATGATGAACAATTGCTGCTGGTGAGCGGCGAGCGAAGGTGATCGCGCCGGTAGGATTCAAATTCGGACCTTAACCCTGATTCACTTTCGGATTCCGGAGGTCCCAAGGTAAGCAAAAGGCCGCTCCACTCAACAAACATGAGTTCCACATCTGTTGGGAATGATGGTTTGATTCCGCGTCTTTTATAGTGCAAAGAAAAAACCACACGAAAATCAATGGTCATAATCAGCAAGAAATGATGTAACTGCATTGTGTCCCATTCGGCTCGATGAAGCCCTTACTTTATATCCAGCCCCCGCGGATTGAACTGTTCAGAAAGATAGCCCTGGGCCTTCTAGCTCTTGTCCCTTCTTTAGTATCGGCCAGCCAAAGCGTGACCCTCGGTTGGGATCCGTCGCCCGATCCAACCGTCGCTGGTTACCGGGTTCATTTCGGTACGTCCCCGGGTTTTTATACAGAAACGATTGAGGCGGGGAACGCGACCGAAACGTCCGTCCCGAATTTGGTCGACGGAAACACCTATTTCTTCAGCGTTACAGCTTACAACACATCGTATGTGGAGAGCGCTTTCTCGAACGAGGTCTCCTATACGGCGCCGGGAACGGCTCCTTCGGAAGCGCCTGCACCCAGCTTTACGCCGTTGCCGCTCGCTGGTCGCATGTCGAGGCCCGGCCCGGTTGTAGACATGACGCCAAGCCCCCTGCCGCTGGCAACGCCGTTACCGCATTCTGTTATTAGCGTCTCCGTCTCGAGGAACAAGCTCACCCCGGGGAAGAGCGCGATCTGGAAGGTCAGAAATTCGGTCGTTAACCCGAACGCGGCAACGACCGTGCCTTATGTGATCGGTGGCACAGCCATTCTTGGAATGCATTACAATGTGAGCGGGATCCCTGGACAGGTGACAATCCCTGCCGGGGCGTCTTCTGCGTCCGTGACGGTAACGCCGATAGCCTCCGGACCCAGCAACGGGCGGACAATGATCCTCAAACTCACTCTCCAGCAAAGCGACGCCTACAAAGTGTCTGGTGCCGATAAGACGTCCATTTCCATTGTTGAGCCGAGACGCCCCCCGAACCTGTTACTGCGACGATCGTCGGACCGGGAGTGGAACCTTCGTCAACTGGTCCCATAACGGATCTCGGCACGCTTTCGACGATCATACCGGCTGCCTTCAATCAAAATATCGGGCCGGCGAGATTCGAACTCGCGACCTCTTGAACCCCATTCAAGCGCACTACCAAGCTGTGCTACGGCCCGTTTCCGAGTTCGAAGTATTCCCTATTCCAAAAAAAACGCCAGCTGTGCCTGACTTCAAAGAAGCGACCTGTCGCCGCGGCGACCGCACTACCAAGCTGTGCTACGGCCCGATCAGAAGGCGAAACTATTCACCGGTCGGGTCGGTATTGCCAGGTAAACTTGTGCCTGGAAGCTGACTACCAGAAGTCGCGAGGCAGATCGTCCCAGAAGACGGTGATCGAATTCGGATGCCTGATAATATGGACGCGTCCGTCGCCGCGGATGAAATGATTTTCCGCGAGTTGATGCCACCCGTGGACTTCGGCGTTCTGGGCCGTGTCGGTCACATCGTAGCGACCAAAAACGGCAGTAGATTCTGCATCGGTGATCGCTGAGCCATCGCTTTTCTGTGTCTCGAATTTTTGAACCTTGTCCTTGAGGAACAGGACTGCCGTCTTCCAACCGCTGGTCTCGTAATACGAGCGCCGGTAATCATTGTCCGCAATCTTTCCCGCTTCCTCACGTGTTGGTTTTCCTAAAATCGCGGCCACTTCCTCCGGGGACGAGTTCAGTAGGCCAGGGGCGGCCGCGACCGAGCTCAGCGTCAATGCCGCGAAAAAAAACGTTGTCGCTAGTCTTCTCATCCGTTCGGCAAAACGGTGGAAGTTTAGCGTTACCGGAACAGCGGTGAAGAAAGAAACGCCATTCTTTGCAGTGACCCGGCGTGTAGCCGCCTGACCCGTCTATTTACTGTGAATCTCGAGCGGCTGCGCCAGTTGGTAACGCAAGATTGTCCCTTGGTTGTAGGTATGATCCTGCCGGTAGATGGCGGCACCATGTGCGGTCCTCGGCGCATGAGAGCGCGGAATGTAGGCTCCGGTCGTATGGACCGGCACATTGTGGCCGTTTACCGAAACTGATCTCAGATTCAAGGTCAGCTCTTCGGGTCTGCCGGGATGACGCAGTGAAGTCACCACGATCGCCGTAGCCGGCGTTCCCGTGCGAAGCGCGACCTTGCCGTTCGCCACGACATCGTGTGCTACCGCCGTCCTGATCATGCGGCGGATGGTTTCATGCGACGTCATCGGTTCCGTTGTGCGGACGACGATGGTCGTTCCCGCCGGAACCGTGACAGCTTTTGCCGAGGTGAACGCAGCGCAGGCTGCGACGAGGGAAAGTATAATTGGAACTCTGGAGTTCATGTGTGGTCTGATTTTCTTTTCATTCTTCCGTCCAACTCCCCTGCTCTGCTATAAGACTTTCGACTTACGCTGCCATTCAGCGCCGGCCTCATTTGCGTGGAAGCCCGGCGCAATCTACCGTCCGCGCCTATGTTGAGCGCTGGAATAGTGGGATTGCCGAACGTCGGGAAATCGACGCTCTTCAATGCCGTCACGCGCACCCACAAAGCGCCGGCCGCCAATTACCCCTTCTGCACGATCGATCCGAACGTCGGAATCGTCACCGTGCCTGACGCGCGGCTCACAAAATTAGCGGAGCTTTCCCATTCCCAAAAAATTGTTCCTACCGCGATCGAGTTCGTGGACATCGCCGGACTCGTCAAAGGCGCGAGCGCTGGAGAAGGCCTTGGCAACCAGTTCCTCAGCCATATCCGCGAAGTCGACGCCATTGTGCAGGTGGTTCGCTGCTTCGAGAGCGGCGACATTCATCACGTCAGCGGATCGATCGATCCCGTGCGCGACATCGAAGTGATCAACACCGAGTTGGTCCTGGCCGATTTGGCGACCTTGCAGAAACGCCGCGATCGTTTGCAGAAAGAGGTCCGCGCCGGTTCCAAGACAGCCAAAGCCGAGACGGCCGTGATCGAAAAGCTTTTGCCTCATCTCGACGCGGGGAAGCCGGCGATTACCGCCGACTTCAGTCCAGAGGAGAAGGCTATCGCGCGGGAATTTTTCCTGCTCACTTCGAAAGCAACCCTTTTCGCCTGCAACGTGGCCGAGTCGGATCTCGTGGCGATCGCTTCAGGAGACGCGAACAATTCGGCAGCCAGGCACGTCGCCGCAGTTCAGGAATATGCGCGACAGCATTTTGGAACGGAAGCTGTCGTCATCAGTGCGCAGATCGAGAGCGAGCTGGTCGATTTGGGAGAAGCGGAAGCGCTGGAATACCTACAGGGCCTTGGCATTGAAGACACCGGCGTCAACGCGCTCATCCGCGCGGTCTATCATCTCCTCGGTTTGCGCACTTACCTAACGACTGGCGAAAAAGAGACTCGGGCCTGGACCATTCACGCCGGAGACAAAGCACCCGCCGCTGCGGGCGTCATCCATTCGGATTTCGAACGCGGATTTATCGCGGCGGAAACGATCCATTACGACGATTTGATCGCGCTCGGCTCCCTCGCCAAAGGGCGTGAAGCGGGCAAGCTGCGAATCGAGGGCAAGGATTACGTCGTGAAAGATGGCGACGTGATTGAATTTCGATTCAACGTCTGAGAACAAGCCTGACCGCGGATTTCGCAGATAGCGCGGATAAGTAAAGTAAGAAGAAATCCGTCTAAATCCGCGTAATCCGCGGTCCACCACTCCTGCAAGATCTGACCCTATTCGCGCATTTTGCTGTCGATCACAATCGTTACCGGGCCATCGTTCACCAGCGCCACTTTCATATCAGCGCCGAATTCGCCGCGCCTAACCGGCTGCCCGGTTTCGCGCTCAAGCGCCCGCAGAAGTTCTTCGTAGAGGGGGATCGCTCTTTCGGGGCGCGCCGCGCGAATATAGGAAGGCCTATTTCCTTTTTTGACGCTGGCGTGCAACGTGAACTGGCTCACCACCAACAACTCGCCCCTGATCTCCACCAAGGACAGATTCATCACTCCGGCCGCGTCGTTGAAGACTCGGAGGCGCGCGATCTTTGCGGCCAACCACGCAACATCTTCGGACCCATCATTCTCCTCGATCCCAACGAGAACGACCAGGCCCGGACCGATTCCGGCACGTTGTTCCTGCTCAATTGTGACGGACGCTTGTGAAACCCTCTGTATCACTACGCGCATCCAGCCGAAAATGGCAGGCGGAGCGCCCGCCCTACAACAGGAAATCGCGCGGTCGGCGGCGCAGCCGTTGTAGGGCGGGCGCTCCGCCTGCCATTTTTTCTCGGCTACGCCGTGGCATCGTAGAGAATGCGGCCGCACTGTTCGCAGCTCACAATCTCCTTACCACTTTTGACATGAACGGCGGTCGCCGTCGTCACCTTCATGTGACAACCGGTGCAGACATCGTGTTCCAGCGCGACCACGGCAGCGTCGCCTTTGCTGGCAAACAAGCGGTGAAAACGATCGAGTATGTCCTCATCCACTTTCGAGGCGAGCTCGTCGCGTTCTTTCGACAGCTCCTGTAAGCGCGTCTCGAGCGCCTGGCCTTTTGCATCCAAATCTTTGATCTGGCGCGCGATGGACTCAGAGACTGAGGCCGACTTCTTTTCTTCCGCACTCAATTCCGCCTTGAGCTTGTCCGCCTGGTCCATCAGTTCCAATTCCTGGTCCTCGATCTTTCCAATCTCTTCCTCGTAGCGTTTGATCTCGTGACCCATGGCTTGGAACTCGTCGTTCTTGCGCGTCTCGTACTGCTGCGTCCGAAGCTTTGCGATGGTGTCGGTGCGCGTGCCGACATCGAGCTCCAGTTTCTTGCGATCGACCTCCACCTGTCGCGCCTTCTGCCGCAACGCTTCCAGCGCGGCCTGATTTGAGGCTTGTTGGGCGTCGAGATTTTTTCTTTGCAGCGGCAGGGTTCGAATCTCGTTTTGGATCTGGCGAATCTTCTGCTCTCGGTCCTGCAAAACGAGGAGCTGTTCCAAAGCGGCGTGCACGGGCCGGAAGGTATTGGCTGAGCGTAGCCGCGTCAATCCGCTGCTCAGAAGCAGCTTGCACTTTGCTCCTTGTTTTTGAAGTGTTTACCGAATGCCGCCGGGCAAGACACTTAACCCGCCGAACGAATATCCGGATATCGTGGGGGCCCGGCCAACAAATCCCCTCGCGGCAAACTTTCGTCCCTACATTCCGGCCTCGGCAAATCTGCCGGAGCTCGGCGTCGTCCCCATCATCGTCGGAACCATCCTCGGCATTCTCTTCGGCGCATCGTCGCTTTACCTCGTCCTCAAGGTCGGTCTGACCGTGAGCGCTTCCATTCCTGTCGCGGTCATTTCGATCACTCTTTTCCGCATTCTTTCCAAATTCGGCTTCCGCGACGCGAACATCCTGGAAAACAACATGGTGCAGACGGCCGGATCGGCCGGCGAATCGATCGCCTTCGGCCTCGGCGTCACGATGCCGGCGATCATGATCCTCGGGTTTGACCTGGAGATCGTCCGTGCCACGCTGGTCGCCGTCCTCGGCGGATTGTTAGGCGTTCTGATGATGATTCCGCTGCGACGCGCCCTCATCGTCGATCAACACGGGGTCCTCAAATATCCGGAAGGAACGGCTTGCGCCGAAGTGCTCAAGGCGGCCGCCAGCAAAGACTCGCTCGCCGTTGGCGACAAGACCCGCACCACGGCTGACGCGGAAATCGTTAACGAAGAGGTCGTGTCCGGCGGGAAAGTCATATTTTCCGGTTTCGGCATCGGCTTCATTTACCAGGCCTTGATGGGCGCGGGTAAAATGTGGAAGAGCGACCCCGAGAAGGTCTTCTCCGCCCCTTTCAAGGGAGCATCCATTTCGGCTACAGTGGAACCCGCTCTGCTCGGCGTCGGCTACATTATTGGTCCGCGTATTGCATCGCTCATGTGTGCCGGTGGTGTTCTGGCTTATCTCGTCCTCATCCCCGCGATCAAGTTTTTCGGCGAACACGTCACCGGCCCCATCCCGCCAGGAACCATGCCGATCGCGGACATGTCACCGGACGATGTGCGCGAGGCTTATGTCTTATACATCGGCGCGGGCGCGGTAGGGGCGGGCGGCATCATCAGCCTCTTCCGGTCGTTGCCTCTGATCTGGCATGGAATACGCGCCGGGCTGGAGGATTTCCGTGGCTCCAGGATGCCGAATTCGAGCGTGCTTCGCACGGAGCGCGATTTGTCGATGAAAGTGGTCGTGGGTGGCAGCGTTGCCATCATGCTGGCCATCATCGCCGCGCCACAGCTTCACCTGCAGTGGAATCTGTTAGGGGCAATGCTAATCGTGGCGTTCGGTTTTCTTTTTACTCTCGTTTCCTCACGCCTAACCGGAGAGATTGGCTCTTCGTCCACTCCGAATTCCGGCATGACAGTGGCGACGTTGCTCCTGACCTGTTTCATCTTCCTGATCGTCGGCTGGACCGGACCACACTACTTCGTCACTGCGTTATCCATTGCTGCGATCGTCTGCATCGCGTCGTCGAATGGCGGAACAATCTCGCAGGACCTCAAGACTGGGTTTCTCGTTGGCTCGACCCCGCGGTCTCAGCAGATTGCCATCCTGTTTGGCGCGCTCGCATCCGCGCTCTTGCTCGGGCCGATGCTGATCTTTCTTAACGACGCCGGCACAATTTACGTCCCGGCGACCAGCTTCGCCGCGGTCGCTCCGCCCTTGCCTGCGCCGGCCGGGGTTCCGTTACAACCCTTCGACGAAACGACGAGACCCAGCAGCGATATGTTTCGCCT
>JADMIO010814471.1_pt1 | contig 81887 bp, 70 predicted proteins | sample 8958161 | NCBI WGS metagenome assembly JADMIO01 (sample SAMN16585339, study PRJNA669376) | soil metagenome | isolation source: Crop rotation soil | place: USA: Cullars Rotation, Alabama | collected 2011
CGACAACTTGTCCACGTGGAATTCTAAGCTTAGGATCCCAATGTGCTGGAAAGGATAGCCTGGACCGTGAGAATAATAATAAATTCAAGAATAAACTAACACTACAAACTGCTTTTGCTGCTATCCATTTTTCGCAGGGGAAATATGATACCAGCAGCAGCAAAGAAGCATTTTATATCGCTGCTATTGAAAAAGCAAAAGATAAAAAATGGAATAAGCTACAGGCAGACGCCTTACAGCAATTAGGCAGTTATTACTGGATCACTTTGGGAGAAAAGACCAAAGCGCTGCAATATTTTCACCAGGCCTATCTTGTTTACAAAGATCTTACCGCACAGGACTACCCGGTGAAATTCCTTAACCTCGTTGAATACGCCGGTGCTTATTATTCTTTTGAGCAATACGATAAATCAATTGGATTTTTAACCGAGGCAGTGAAGCTCGGGGATTATAAGACCGACCGGGGTTTGTTCATCAGCGGGTGGAATACCTTGGCGCTTTGTTACAGGGCCAAGGGGGAGTACGAGAGATCTTTAGAAATATTCAAAGAGGTATTGGCTTATGCAGAGAAATATCATCATGAGGATTGGCGCACTATCATCCGGAGCAATATCGGTACGGTATATCATTTCATGAACAAGCCTGCCGAGGCAAAACCCTTGCTGGAAGAAGAAGCTACAAGAGGTTCGACGGAGAACGATTGGAAATCTGCATCCACTGCACAATTATATCTAGGAGAAATTGCCCTGAATGCCGGTAATATATCACTTGCCAAAGAAGGTATTCACAAGGCAAGGGATTATTCGCTGAAAATAAAAGTTGAAAGAAATAATAGCAAGACACTTAAAAGGATCTTTGATGACCTGGCACTTATTTACCGTCTATCCGGCGACCATCGCCAGGCCCTGATCTATACCGACAGCGCCCGGATATTGAATGACAGTATTCAAAGTAAGCTGGGTGCAAATCTTTTGCTGAATACACAGAACCAGATCGATCTTGCCACTTTTAACGAAGAAAGAAAAACCACCGAAAGGATCAACAGCTATGTACGTAATATGCTGATCGGCGGTATCATCTTATTGGCGATCGTTTCACTTCTTTTTACAAGACGCTTACGTATAAAGCATGCGCAAAAACAAAGAAAGATCCAGCAGGAAAAAGAAAGAATGGAAAAAGAGCTGCACGCAGCCACGCAGGAATTGCATCATTTTGCCCGCAGCATAGAAGAAAAGAATCATATCATTGAAAGGATCGAGCAATTGCAAACGGATAAGCATGATGCCGAAGAAAAATATGAGATCCTTTCCAAGTTGGAAAAATCAGTGCTGCTGACCGATGAGCAATGGAATGAGTTCACCGGTTTATTTGAAAAAGTATATGGCAGCTTCCTGCAACGGTTAAAAGATAAAATACCTTCCATCAGCCCGGCCGAGATACGCATCATCGCTCTTGGCAAATTAAAACTCAGCAATAAGACCATGGCCGGCATGCTCGGCATCACTCCCGATGCTGTTCGTATGAATAAGTTCAGGATACGTAAAAAGCTGAACCTCGAAGAAGAGGCTGAGTTTGAGAAATTCTTGCAAACGGTTTGAGGTTCTTGTTTTACTGGTCAAACGTGAAAAGTGAAACGTCAAACGCCCAGAGCCTTCGCGGCAGTTAATGCGTTTGACATCTTATGTCTAACGTTTCACTACTATTCTTCCTCTTGCTAATTCGCTGTCTGCCAATCTTGTTACGTTTTTATTACGACGAGTTACCTTAATGATACGCTGAATTTTTGGGATCGGCTTTTTGTGTCAGTTTCTTTATTACGGATTTAAAAAACCCCGCAAAAACGGGGACTCTTTAACCAAAAAATAAAGAGCTATGCAACAAGAATTGCACAACAGCGCCTCCATCAAACTCAGTGTCATGGAAGGAGTATTCAATGTGAGCCCTTCTGATATCATCCGCCTGAAGGCAAGCAGCAATTACACTTTTATCTACTTCACCAACCGCAAGCCTTTGATCATCGCCAAAGTGCTGAAGGACCTCCAAAATGTGCTATGTGATCATGGCTTTATCCGTACACACCGCACGCATTTGATAAACCGCAGGTATATCAGCAGCATCAGCTCAGATGGAAATATAACCATGAGCGATGCATCCGTTGCGGGTATATCAAGAAGAATGAAACAACAGGTGATGAAACAACTTCTTCCTGCAGCATAAACCTATCCACCAACTTCAAAAACATAACCACATGAAAAAGTTATTTGTTTTTTTTAGTCTTATTCTCTTTCTCCAAAGCGTCAATGCACAAAATATAGGTATTGGTACCACTTCACCGGCACAGATACTGCATATAAGGAAATCCGGTTCCGATAATTACCTGAAAATCGAGGCAGGAGGTGTCAATGCTAATTATAGCGGTATCATGCTGTCCGAAGACGGGCTTAATTATGGCTGGTCACTCCGTCACGATGCCGGCTCAGATAATCTTACCATTGATATACAGGACAACGATCTCAATTTTACAAGTTTGGCTACTTTTAAACGAAATGGAAATTTGGGTATCGGTATAAGCAATCCTGCCGCACAGTTGCATTTAAGCAATGATCTTACGCTGGATGGGAATGAAGCTAACAGTGGCAACATTTTTAGCGGTGCGATCCGCTTTGGGAATTCTTCCGGAGAAGGAATCGCTTCCAGGAGGAACAGTGGTGAAGGACAATATGGATTAAGTTTCTATACAGGATATGCCAACAGGATGCTGATCGCTAATAATGGTTATGTTGGTATTGGAACAACTGCACCTACTGAACTGCTCGACGTCAATGGTAAGATCAAAACCCTGAATCTCCAGGTAGCGAATGGCGCCGTTAACGGGTATATTTTAAAAAGTGATGCGAACGGAAATGCCAGCTGGGTTTCTCCAACCACCGATGTGGTGATCGCCGGAACAGGATTAAGCTACAGTGGTAATACGTTGAATAGCGTATGGACAAGTGCGGGAAGCAATATTTATAATAATAATAGCGGTAATGTAGGCATTGGCACTTCAAACCCGACGCAGCTAATGCAAATGAGCCGGGGAAGCAACGATAATTACCTGAAGATAGAAGCAGGAGGAACAAGTGCATATTACAGCGGTATACTGCTGACTGAACAGAGCTTCAATTATGGTTGGTCGCTTCGCCAGGATGCCGGTACTGATGATCTCACTATTGATATGCAGGATGATGGCCTCACATTCACCAATGTGGCTACGTTCAAAAGAACTGGAAAAATAGGTATAGGGTTAAGTAATCCTGCTGCGCAGTTGCATTTGAGCAATGACCTGATCATTGATGAAGGAGCAAACAACACCGGCGATCTTTCTGCAGGTGCTCTACGCTTTGGTGGTTCTTCCGGCGAAGGCATTGCTTCCAACAGGTCAATTGTTGGTAACCAGAATGGCCTGGATCTTTTTACAGGTTCTCAGAACAGGATGAGTATTACCAATGATGGTAACATAGGTATCGGTACACAGTTTCCTACAAGTCGGTTTCATATAAAATTGGGATCAGAAAAATTGCTCAAGCTGGAAAGTACTTCCGCCACAGGTACCTGGCTGGAAATCGAAAATACAAGCGCAGGTGGTGCGAACTACAGCATCATTTCAACAGGAGCAGGTAATGGTGAAGGCGCTGGCAAATTATTGATCAATACACCCGGCTCGCAACTGGCGATCAATAGCAGTGGTAATTTAGGTATCGGCATTACATCTCCTGTTGCAAAATTGCATGTAAAATATGGCTCGGCTAATTCGTCTACATCCACACCTGCACTTATTCTCGATAATCCTAACGGAGGTTCACAAACATCTTTGCAGTTCAGGATAGATGGAACAGAAACAGGCCGGATACGATCAGACCTTGCGGGTAATGTGGTGTATTCAAGCATGGCAAGCGGAAGTCATTATTTCAGGAAAAATGATACAGATGACTGGATGGTAATAGAGGGTAATACAGGTAATGTTGGTATCGGCACTACCTCTCCCTCTGAAAAACTTGATGTGTCCGGGAGAACAAAGACAGCCAATTTTCAAATGACGAATGGCGCTACCAATGGCTATGTTTTGCAAAGTGATGCCAACGGAAATGCAAGCTGGGTTTCTGCATCGTCTTCGGTAGTAGTTGCGGGAGCAGGTTTAAGTTATAATGGTAATATCTTGAACAGCGTATGGGAAATTGCTGGTACCAATATTTATAGTGGGAATGGCGCGGGACATGTAGGAGTTGGTACTTCAACGCCCGGATCAAAAATGGAAGTGGTTTCCGCAGACGGGAACAGCCTTACAGTTTCTTCTACAAACACAGATGCAACAAGTTTCTATATCAAAAATTCCACTATTGGTTCTTCCAGGATAAAATGGACCGGGCCGGATAATTCTGAAGGCCCACAAAAATTGTTGTTTATAAATCCCGGTAATGATGTAACCATGACCCTGGACCAATTTCAAAACCGTGTGGGAATCGGAACTACTTCACCCGCTGCGAAATTGGATGTAAACGGCACCATCCGTACAACAAATCTGCAAATGACCAATGGCGCATCAAACGGTTATATTTTACAAAGTGATGGCGCTGGTAATGCAAGCTGGGTGGCTCCTTCTTCTCTAAGCACAAGCGTATGGACAGCTTCCGGCAATGATATTTATAAAAATAACAGCGGCAATGTCGGTATTGGTACATCATCACCATCTTCTTTATTGCATGTTTCAGGCAGTTCTAATACAACGATCATATCGGAAGGTACAAGCGGTGGTGCTTATGTACAGATAAAATCACCAGCTGGAAGCGAAGCAGCAACAAAATTACAAACAGATGCAAATCTTCGTTGGTTATACGGGAAAAGTACAGGAAGTGAAAGTGGCAGCAATGCCGGTTCTGATTTTTTCGTCAATCGTTATGATGATGCCGGCACTTACCAGGGCCAGCCATTTCTCATCAAAAGATCAACAGGGAATATTGGTGTCGGTGGTATTGGAACTCCGGTACAAAAACTCGATGTAGCCGGTAATATCAACGTTAGCTCAACTAACGGATATTATATCGCTAATTCAAGAGTGCTGAGTGTAAATGGAAGTGATAATATAATGGTGGGTGTAAGTGCAGCAGGCTCGATCAGCTCAGGTACTTCGAATGTTGCCGTTGGAAAAATTGCGGCAGAAGATCTGACAACAGGTAGTGAGAATACAGCGGTGGGCTATGGCTCTTTGAATGATCTCGTAAGCGGAAATCATAATGTAGCGGTTGGTTTTGGTGCAGGCTTGTTGAACAATAGCTCGAACAATACTTTTCTCGGTCATAGCGCCGGTGCGATCAATACCGGCAGCGGAAGTGTGATGATCGGTTACCAGGCTGGTTCCGCCGAAACAGCAAGTAATAAACTCTATATTGATAATAATAGTACGGCCAATCCGCTGGTATATGGCGATTTCAGCAAAGACTCTGTTGCAATTAATGGAAATTTTAGTGTAGAGGGTGCCATGAGCTTAAAAGTAAAAGCCAGCCAGGCTGCAGGTACGAATAATCCGAATGCAACAGCGAGTATCTGGATATATTCAAGCGGTACCGGTACGATCGATCTTACATCAGCGGCATATACAGACCGAATGCTGGTGATATTGAACAATACCGGTGCAACAAGAAATATTAGTTCGTATCAAAACCTGAGTAATTCAGCTACAACTACTCTTGCAAACAATGCATCATTGTGGTTGGTATATGATGGAACAACCTGGCGGCAAATAAAATAAACGTTCTCTCTTTTTGGTTATAGTTTTTGATTTTGGTTAATGAAGGACGCCCCGTTTTTTGCGGGGCGCCTTTTTATGTGAGATTTTTTTGAACGATCATTCGATCTCTTTCGACTTAGTAGGTAAATGATCATACTCTCCTTTGAAAGCATACCAGCCGAAGATGACCAGGCCGATAGCAATAGGAGTGAAGATGGCAATGATGATGATCCAGATAACCGGGTTATTGATATCTTTTTTACCGGTGGGATCAATATTTGAAATGGCACCGTTCACCAGTTCATAGATCACAAAAGGAGCGATGAGCAGGAATAACAGGCCAAAATATCTTTTAAGCGCATTGAATTTTTTCATAGATCAATCGTTAATATTTTTGTCGATCTTATTTGTCAGATAAAATGTCCCTATCAGCAAACACAATGCTGCTACACCAATGGGATACCAAAGCCCAACCAAAGGATCACCGGGATAAGTTGTCGTTAATAATAACCCGATAAAAGGCACCAAACCGCCAAACACACCATTGCCGATATGATAAGGCAGGCTCATCGAAGTATAGCGGATCCTGGTGGGGAACAGTTCTACTAAGAATGCAGCAATGGGACCATAGACCATCGTCACGTATAATATTAAAATGAAAACAAGCCCGATGAATTTCCAATATGCAGATGAAGCCAGGTGTTTGTTAAGATATTGGATCTTTCCTTGTGAACGGGTAACTGCTCCGTTAGAGATCTTGATCGTATCTGTCCTGGTTGTTGTGAATGTCATGCCGGTACCGGACTTTTCTTTCCAGGTTTGTATTTCCAATGTGTCTTTTCCGCTTAACGTTTTCCTGACTTCAGGTATGCGATAATCGGAAAGCTCTATATTAATGGATTTGACCGATGAATCCTTCAGGAAAATATCGAATATCGGGCGGTAGGTAAATATAGCCAGCGCCAGTCCCGCCATCATGATCCATTTTCTTCCGATCTTATCACTCAGCCATCCCCAGAAAATAAAGAAAGGAGTAGCAAATGCAATAGCCCATAGCAGTATCGTCATGACCTGGGAGGATTCGATGTTGCAATCTTTTTCCAGGAACTGCCGGGCATAAAACTGGCTGGTATACCAAACAACGCCTTGTCCCATCACAGCGCCAAACAAGGCCAGCAATACCATTTTGAAATTGGCCTTATGTCTGAAACTTTCCTTCAATGGATTTACAGATACATTCCCTTCCTCTTTCAGTTTTGAGTATAAAGGAGATTCTTTCATCTTCAATCGTATGTAAACGGAAACTCCTACCAGTAAAATGGATAGCCAGAAAGGATAGCGCCAACCACCCCATTCACTGGTGAAGGCGGCATCACTCATCATTGATTTGACCACGAGAATTACTCCTAATGCAACAAACAGACCTAACGTAGCAGTTGTTTGTATCCAACTGGTATAATAACCCCTTTTATTTTTTGGCGCATGCTCTGCGACATAAGTAGCAGCTCCGCCATATTCACCTCCTAAAGCAAGGCCCTGTATCAGTCGTAATACTAAAACGATAATTGGTGAGGCGATACCTATGGATTTGTATCCCGGCACACAACCGATCAGGAAGGTCGAACCTCCCATCAATACCAATGTCAGCAGGAATGTATATTTTCTTCCGATCAGGTCGCCCAGGCGGCCAAATACCAATGCGCCAAATGGACGGACAATGAATCCTGCAGCAAAAATGGCCAGCGTGCTGAGCAGTGCAGCCGTCGGATCTCCTTTAGGAAAGAACTGGTTGGAGATGGTAAGTGACAGTACGGCGAACAAATAAAAATCATACCATTCGATCATGGTGCCTACCGAAGAGGCGGTTATCACCTTGCGGATACTGCTGGGTTGGTTCATGCAATTAAGATAGGGATTTTAATAGAATGTCGAACAGAACAAGGAATTATGAACATGGAAGTAATGAAGGATACCACTTCATTATTCGATATTCCTTGTTCGACATTCATAATTCTATTGAGTATATTTAAGGAACAAAAAGGCAGCTATGTCATATCCTTTTCAAATAACATCTCTCGAACAATACCAGGAAGATTATAAAAAAAGTGTTGACGAGCCGGAAAAGTTCTGGGCCTCCGTGGCGGATAATTTTCAATGGAGAAAGAAATGGGACAAAGTGCTTGAATGGAATTTCAAAGAGCCCAAAGTAGAATGGTTCAAAGGCGGCAGGCTGAATATCACCGAGAATTGTATCGACCGTCATTTAAAAACAATGGGAGATAAGCCGGCGATCATTTGGGAACCGAATAACCCCGAAGAAAGAGTTCGTGTTGTTACGTATAATCGTTTGCATAAAAGAGTTTGCCAGGTAGCACAAATGCTGAAGAATAACGGAGTGAAAAAGAGCGATCGTGTTTGTATATATATGGGAATGGTTCCGGAGCTGGCTTATGCGGTGCTGGGTTGCGCAAGAATAGGAGCGATACATTCAGTGATCTTCGGCGGCTTTTCTGCGCAAAGTATTGCCGATCGTTTGGATGATGCAAAAGCAGAATATATCATTACTTGCGATGGAGCTTATCGCGGAGGAAAAGATATTCCATTAAAATCAGTGATCGATGATGCATTGATCGGGAATAAAACAGTGAAGCGTGTCATTGTTTATACAAGAACAAGAACACCTGTGTCGATGATAAAAGGAAGAGATGTTTGGTGGGAAGATGAAATGGAATATGCCGAAACCCAAGTGGAAAAAAATGGCGTGGTGAGTTTTCCTGCAGAAGAAATGGATGCAGAAGATCCTTTGTTCATTTTATATACATCGGGAAGTACAGGAAAACCAAAAGGTGTGGTGCATGCATGTGCTGGTTATATGATCTGGACCACTTACACTTTTGTGAATGTGTTTCAATATAAGCCGGGACAAATTCATTTTTGCACCGCTGATATCGGTTGGATCACAGGCCATAGTTATATTGTATACGGACCATTGAGTGCAGGAGCAACATCGTTGATGTTTGAAGGGGTTCCTACCTGGCCGGATGCCGGACGATTCTGGGATATTGTCGATAAGCATAAAGTGGATATTCTTTATACAGCGCCAACGGCGATCCGCAGCCTCATGGGTTTTGGTTTGGAACCATTGAAAGGAAAAGATCTTTCTTCATTAAAAGTATTGGGAACCGTTGGCGAACCCATCAATGAAGAAGCATGGCATTGGTATGATGAGCATATTGGAAAAAAGAAATGCCCCATCGTTGATACCTGGTGGCAAACAGAAACAGGCGGTGCATTGATAACAAACCTCGCCGGGGTTACTCCGTCTAAACCATCATGGGCAACATTACCGATGCCCGGAGTGCAGCCCATATTGGTTGATGAAAAAGGAAATGAGATCACGGAAAAAGATGAGCATGGTTTGTTGAAAGGAAATCTTTGCATCAAAGCGCCGTGGCCCTCTATTTTAAGAACCACCTATGGCGATCATGAAAGATGCCGCACGAATTATTTTGCCACATACGAAAATTTATATTTCACCGGTGATGGTGCCTTGAAAGATGAGAACGGTAATTATAGAATAACAGGAAGAGTGGATGATGTGCTGAATGTAAGCGGTCATCGCATTGGTACTGCTGAAGTAGAGAATGCGATCAATATGCATGCAGGGGTTGTAGAAAGTGCTGTGGTTGGTTATCCTCATGATATCAAAGGACAGGGTATTTATGCGTATGTTGTGTTTGGACCTATGCATGGCGATGAGGAACATACACGAAAAGATATTTTACAAACCGTTTCCCGTGTTATCGGTCCGATCGCCAAACCTGATAAGATCCAGTTTGTAAAAGGATTGCCCAAAACAAGAAGTGGCAAGATCATGCGCCGCATCTTAAGGAAGATCGCTGAGGGTGAATTATCCAATTTGGGAGATACAAGCACTTTACTTGATCCCGGTGTAGTGGACGAGATCAAGAATGGTAAATTATAAGTGATGATCTTTCTCACCCTGATCTATTCTGTTGCTGTTTTCTTCTGGTGCCGTTACTTATATCTTCATTCTTTTCGTACAAAAGAAGACAGGGCTTATACTTTCAAAAAAACATCGGAGCTGTTCCTGTATATTCCACTTGGACTGCAGGCAGCTTTTCTTTTTTGTTACGCTGTTTATGAAGCCATCCCAGTTGGTTTCAGGATGTCGGATCTTTTTACCCGCCTCATCCTTCGTGATCTCAAAATAGATGACCCGGATTTTGACGGATTGAAGATCGTTTTTGCCGGTTCAATGATGATAGGAGCCAGCTATACATCGATAAAAATGACGACAACACTGGAAGATCGGGTCAGTGCTGTTATTGCACAAATAATGCTGTTTGCTCTTAATTGTTTCTTCTTGAAAGAGATGGTGCAGAATATTTATTTATCTGCAGGATTTCCTGCCCGTGGTCATTCGGTTATCAATTTGCAGGATCATACACTTTGGATATTCATGCTTATTGCAGTTCCTGTTCTGTCATTTATCAACACAAAAGCTGAAGGGCCATTATCATGGCTCAGGTATACAGCAGTAGCAGCCAGAACGATCCTGGTCTATTGTCTTATCTGTTTTGTATTGGTTTTACCCCGTATCATCCATTTACTGATCAAGTATCTTTAAAAATTTACTAATATCTTTTTGTTGATAGATAAGTTCCATGAAATACTCTGTATTTTCAGATATGCGATCATTTTACTGCGCCATCATAATTCTTTTTTTAACCAGCGATGCAGGTGCGCAACGATTATTTCGGGCTGATCTGAAACTGGTGCCTCCCATTCAAAGGAATTGTACAGCCGTCAAAGACCAGTATATGTCCTCCACCTGCTGGAGTTTTTCCAGTATGTCTTTAATAGAAAGTGAATTGCTGAAAAAAGGAATTGATCCAACCGACCTGAGCGAGATGTTCATCGCCCGCTATTCGATGGTAAGAAAGGTCCAGCGACATTTAAAATTGAAAGGAGGAAATTTCTTTACACCGGGAGGCCAGTTCCATGATGCGGTATGGGTGATGAAGAATTACGGTTTGGTGCCGGAGGAAGTTTATTCAGGCAAAGGCCGTGGAGAATCTAACCACAATCATGCAGGGATGGATACCTTATTGCTTCATATGGTAAAAGGATTCCTGGAACGAAATATTACAGAACTGGACGAAAAACAAATGGCCGAGATCAATAAAACACTTGATTATTACTATGGGCCGGTTCCGAAAGAATTTTATTATGAAGGAAAAACATATACACCGAAAACGTATTTAAAAGAATATTTGGGCATCAACCCGGATGATTATGTAGAGATCACTTCCTATACGCATCATCCTTTTTATACAAAATTTGTCTTGGAAGATAAATACAACTGGACCGGAGATGAATACTGGAATGTATCATTGGATGATTTTATGAGGATAACCGATTCCGCATTGGCAAAAGGATATACAGTTGGATGGGATGGAGATGCACAGGATACATATTTTGATTATTATGAAGGTCTCGCTTATATACCCGAGTATCCCGGGTATATGTCGGAAACAATAAACATAGAACAAGAGGTAAGACAAAAGGCATTTAACGACAAGACCACTGAACTCGATCACATGATGCATATTGTAGGCAGGACAAAAGACAAAAATGTTGTATGGTATTATGTCAAAAATTCCTGGGGCAATAGTAATACACTTGGTGGTTTTATGTGGATGCGGGAAGATTATTTCAAAATGCGAACGCTGGCGATCATCGTCAACAAAGCAGCTATACCTGCTGAGATCAGAAAGAAAATGGGTCTGTAGTTCAAAGGCACAAGGCACACGGAACAAGGCACAAGAGAATCCTCAATGTTGGAGTTCACTTACACCCTGAACAACCTATTAGTGTCATTCGTGCAATTCGTGGCAAACATTTTCGTGTTCTTTTTGTGTGCTTTCGTGGCTAGCACAAAAAATTAAAGCAGCACGGATCAGCTGCTTTAAGAGGTTTTCCTTAATTCTTTGGTGTCGTAAAGTTCTAACGCCACGACAAATTAAAAAGTATCTTCCTTTGCAAAAAATCTTGTTTAACTTTTGATAATAAATAAAGGAGGCCAGTTACTTTTGGCTTTTAACGAGTATGTTCAGCAGCAGCGCTCATGGATAAACCAAAATTTAAATTCAATTTCCGTAAGATCATTCGCTGGACCTTATGGGTACTGCTGATCCAGTTCATACTGGTGAATATCAGCGCTGCATTATATGCTTATCGTTTCCGGCATGTCTATGATATGCCGCCGGGACAAACCAAGAGCTCTTCGGGAAATATTTTCAGTAGGACCTGGCGGATATTCAGTGGACCCCGGCAATTCCGGTCGGCGATCAGTTCTTTTCCTTCTTTTAAATACAGCACGGTCAAATTAAAAACAGCGAACGGGCTACTGATCGATACATGGTATGCCACTCCCGATTCAAATGCCAAAGGAACAGTGATACTCTTCCATGGTATCATGGGCAATAAAGGAATGCTGCTTCCTGAAGCAACGCAATTTCATGAATATGGGTATAATGTAATGCTCGTGGATCTCCGGGCGCATGGCAACAGCGAAGGTCATACCACTTCGATCGGTGCAAAAGAATCCGAAGAAGTAAAACTGGCATACGACCATATCACTCAGCAAGGAGAAAAGAATATTTTTTTGTATGGTGTTTCGATGGGTGCTGTAGTAGTTTCCAAAGCAGTGGCCGATTACGATCTTCAGCCTGTGGGTATCTTTCTGGATATGCCCTTTGCTTCTTTACAATCACATTTGCGGGCAAGAGCAAGAGGAATAGGATTTACAAGTTTTGGTGAAAAGCCTTTTGGGTTTTTTGTTACGCTGTGGACGGGTATCGAAGGCGGCTTCAATGGCTTCAATAAAAAAACAACGAGATATATGGCTAAAATAAAATGCCCCGTGCTGATGCAATGGGGCGCTGCCGATACTTATGTATTAAAAAGTGAAACAGATAGAATTTATAAAGCGATCGCTTCATCCAAAAAGAAACTTGTCATTTACGACCAGGCGGGACATGAATCCTTACAATTGAACGACCCGGTACAATGGCAGTTGGAAGTTGAAAGATTCCTTACGGATTGTAATACCCCGCATTAATATTTGATCGTAACCTTTGTGCCGGCATTGGTAAAGCCATAGATCTCTGTTACATCTTCATTCTTCATCGAGATACAACCTAACGTCCAGTTCTTGTAACGGTCGATCATGTATTCGTCATGCGGCCATGTACCGTGAATGCCGATATCTCCTCCAATAGCTGCATTGGCTGGTATCTCACCACGTTGTTTTCTTTCATTGAATTTTCTCCGGCTATCTGCATTGGGATAATCGATGCCCATGAAGCGGCACCATTTTTCATGCACTCTTTTGGAACTGATATGAAATGTTCCTTCAGGTGTGTTCTTATCACCCTGCATTTTTTTATCAGCAAGACTATTATTACCGAAGACCACCGGGTAAGTAGCATACCAACCCTTGTCATCATATACACTCAATTCGTAATCTGATTTGTCGATGACGATCGAGACAGAGCCAACAGGGCCGGAAGAAGCATTCAACCGGAAATGTTTGGCTGTTGTTTTACAGCGGGAGAATTTAGTTACGTTAGAGGCGACAAGACTTCCACCCAAAAAAAGGCTGGTCAGCATCACAAGGCTTTTCATGTTGTTTGTGTTTTCAGGTAAGGCCAGATATAAACTGCTCAGGGTGGGTGCAGCATTTTCTTGGCTAAAATATCAGGAACCGTCCATTTGGTCAAACGTAATGCCACGAATTTTTATTTTGGGGTGTGGAAAGCTTTTAACGCCACGTTTAGAAAAGAAAATAATCGAGGTCAATTATCGGGGATCATCGTCGTAATAAAACAAAAGACCGGCAGCATTTACTACCGGTCTTTTGAATGCTCTAAGTAATTTCTTTACCAGTTGCTGAAACGAAAACCAAAATTGTATGGTGTCATATCCAGCCCTTTTTCATACATATTTTTAAATGCGTAAGATCCATAGAAACGAACCGGGCCCAGCGACAATTCTCCTATATAAGACAACTTCCATTTTTCCAGTCCAAAATCGTCTTTTGTCTTTTCTTTTCCTTCGTCGGAGGTCCTTGTTTTATTGCGGGCACTGTATAAATAACCCGCACTGATACCGGCGCTGAAACCAAATCCTTCATTCCTGTTGGGGGTGAAATTAAAGTTCAGCATCATTGGTACGGTAAGATAATCAGCAGCCAGTTTATTCTTTTTATAGGATCGTCCGACCGTGTTATCCAATATCACTACAGCAGGAGAGGGAGAAGCTGCGGTGACCTCCTGGTAACGGATCGGTTGTTTATAATGATAATTATTCAACTCCAATCCTAATCCATACTTCAGGTTGACAACCCGGTTGATCATATTCAGTTTTTGCATAAAGAACCAGAAGTTCACATTCCTCGACTTACCATCTTTCAGCTCGAACCAGGTGTCGTTGCTGCCCGGTGCATAAGATTGTGCGCCGGCACTTGCATAATTGGTCTTGTCATTGAAGTTGGAAAAACCAAGATCGAGGATGAACCAGTTAATGCTGAGATTGGAAGGCTTGTCGTTGTTCCTGCGGTTCTTCATCTTGTATTCTTTCTTCACCTCATCTTTAGCGCCGGCTTTACGGATGATGACCATACCACCGATACGGATGGTATCATCAGGTTGAGTTCGTACACCGGTTGTATCGGTCTGTGCAAACCCGGTAATGATCGTGCATAAGGCTATGCACAGGGTAAAGATCCTTTTCATCTTCATGTTCTTTTTTAAAATGATAATTAAATTATTTCAGTTTGAAGGACAGTCCGCCTACCAGCAAACGGTTATCGTCAGGGTTCGACATGTTTGTCCTTTTGTCAAATGTGCGGGCTATCTTCCGGAATAAGCCCCGGCTCTTTTTGTTCTCGCTGCCTTCTTCAAGACTTGCGGTTACAATAGCGTCATTCTCTTTTATACCAGACGGCGGTGTGGGTTCAATTGTTACTCCGGATGATTCTTTTATTATTTCTTTAGAATTTTTATCATTTAAAGCGAAACCAGCTGCATCATCTTTATTAGGCTTCTTCAGGTTTGGATTATCAAGCGGTTCCGGTAAATTATTGGTCGGCTTATCGTTGTTATTATTTACAATGATAAGCTGCTCTTTTTTATCATTGACAGGATTAGTGACTGTTGCATTCTTATTATCAACAGGGTTCTTATTTTCCTTTGCAAGATCCTTACCCGGTTGTTTTATATCCGTTGATCTTTGATCGATCTTATTATTAGCTGGATTCGTTACAGCAGTTTTATTCGACGGTTTATCAACGACCTTTTCTGCAATAACAGGATTGCTGATATTTGTTGACTGTTGATCATTTGTTACAGGATTAGTGATCTTCTTTTCCTGACCAGGATTTGTTTTAACGATATTACCACCACCCATAACAAAAGACTTCTTATTGTTATTGATAATAACGATCGATGAAATGCCAAGCGCAATAACCAATATGGCCGCCGCCGCTATTCTCCTTCGGCCGCCGAAAGCTTGCTGAAGGCGAAGCCAGTGGAAAGGAATTGCACGAACTTTTTCTTCTTTGCGGTATAATGATTCTTTATAAGGGAAAACGATCTCTTCAGGCTGCAGCTTTGCCTTCATCATCAAATCCAGTTCGTCTTTTACGGCAGGATTCATTGCTGCAAATTGTTCGACAGATATTCTTTGAGCAGGCGTTAATTCATTATCGGTATAAAGCACCAGCCATTCTTCATAATTGGATAAACTGATCGGAGTTTCGCCATTCACCTTCATCAATTCTTCTTTGCCATTGAACACAACAGAAATGTCAGGCTCCAGTTTATAATGCAATAAAAGATCAAGCTCTTCTTTCAGATCGGGATGCTGTTGCACAAATGTCTCCACCATGCGGCGTTCATCGCTGCTTAGTTCATTATCCATGTACAGGATAAAGTACTCTTCGTAATTATGGCGGTTGATGTTCATTAAATGACATTTTCCATTTTCACCAAATATTCTTTCAGCTGAACCCTTGCCCTGTGCAGGTAAACTTTTACCTGGCTGGCATTCAGGTTCATGATCTGTCCTATCTCTTCATAACTGTATCCTTCATAATCTTTCAGCAATACCAAAGACTTTTGTGTCTCACTTAACCGGCTCAATGCTTCATCCAGTATCTTCTTCAAATTATTCACCGGCCTGTTCTCCACTCTTACCTCGTCGTTGAATTCTTCTCTCAGCTGTATCCTCTTCACTTTTCTTATATGATCGATCATCTGGTGATAAGCGACCGTAAAAAGATAGGACTTGCTTTTCTGTGCATCCACTTCTTCCCGGTTGCGCCACATTTTCTCAAAAGCGGTCTGCACCACATCCCGTGCATCCTCTTCATGCCGAAGATTTTTCAGGATGAAGCGGTACACATTGTCTGCGTAGGTGCTCACACATTCATTGTATTCCCGTTCAGTCATGCCGCTATTAGTGCTTTTGGCTACGGCTGTTCATCCTGTCGATCTCTCACTAAGCAAGCGGCACAGGTTAACAGCCGATAGATGTGGGGTAAAAATAGTTTATAAAACCCTGTTCCGGATAGTAGTACGCTTAAAAGCCGTTAATGTTACAGTAAAATAGAGATTTTTTTGAACGGGAAGACCTGGAAATCAATAGCCAACGGTCAGAATATTCATGAACTGGTGAGAAAGGTTATCGAGCTGTACTCCACCCGAACCTTCTTTTTTGCCCTTACATTCTTTCATTTTCTGGCAGCAGGTGGAATTATCTTCTTTGGTTTCGACAGCTGGTGTATTAGATGAAAAAACAGGGCTGAGTGATGCCGCCACTATAACTAAGGCGACGAGGACGGGAAGTATCCAATTCTTTTTCTTCATTTCAGCCGGTTTTTTCGATGGGACGAAAGTAGACAGGGAAATGTTACAGAATTGATAAAAAAGAAAGTGGGAAATAGCAAGTAGCGAGTAGGAGGTTAAAAATAACACGCCAATCCTACTAGCTACTTCCTGCTAGCCACTAGCCGCATACTATTTATATTTGCCCCAAAGCATGACCAAATGAATGAAAATCTTGTAAAACGCATTGCCAAAGAAGTAGAAGAAATAAGAACAGCAGGCCTCTATAAAACAGAAAGGATCATCGCCAGTCCGCAGGGTGCAGAAATAACTGTGAACGGAAAAACAGTATTGAATTTCTGCGCCAATAATTATCTCGGTCTTTCATCGCATCCCCAGGTAATTGAAGCAGCACATAAAGCCATCGATAAAAGAGGTTATGGCATGAGCAGCGTTCGTTTTATCTGTGGCACTGAAGACATCCATAAAGAACTTGAAGAAAAGATCTCTAAATTCCTCGGCACAGAGGATACGATCTTATATGCCGCAGCTTTTGATGCGAATGGTGGTGTGTTCGAACCATTGTTCAACGAACAGGATGCGATCATCTCCGATACACTCAATCATGCTTCGATCATTGATGGCGTTCGTTTGTGCAAGGCCCAGCGTTTTCGTTACGAGCATAACAATATGGCTGACCTTGAAGAAAAGTTGAAAGAAACAAGCAGTCTTCGGAGCCGCATCATTGTTACCGATGGTTCCTTTAGTATGGATGGAACCATTGCACAACTGGATAAGATCTGTGATCTCGCTGATAAATATGATGCGATCGTGATGATCGATGAATGTCATTCTTCCGGTTTTTTAGGAAAAACAGGAAGAGGCACACATGAATACCGCGGTGTGATGGGAAGGATCGATATCATCACCGGTACATTAGGTAAAGCACTGGGTGGCGCATCGGGTGGTTTTACATCCGGGAGAAAAGAGATCATTGAAATGCTGCGCCAGAAATCCAGACCTTATTTATTCAGCAATACACTGGCGCCTTCGATCGTCGGTGGTTCGATCGCTGTGTTGGACATGCTGACGGAAACAACCGAGCTCAGGGATAAATTAGAATTCAATACAAAATATTTCCGCAATAAAATGACCGAAGCGGGATTTGATATCAAGCCCGGCGATCACCCGATCGTTCCGATCATGTTATATGATGCAGTGCTGGCGCAAACCATGGCGGCTAAATTACTGGAAGAAGGTATCTATGTAATTGGTTTCTTCTTCCCGGTTGTTGCAAAAGGACAAGCGAGAATAAGAGTGCAGCTGAGTGCGGCACATGAACAACAGCACCTGGATAAAGCAATTGCTGCTTTTACAAAAATTGGAAAAGAGTTGGGAGTATTGAAGTAAAAATTATTTGACCTTCAATCCCGAAGCGATCTTTTTCAATTCACCGGCATTTACATTATTCCCTTCCAGCAACACTAAAAACCTTTCGCCGGAAAAATAGGTGAAGGTGCATTCAACAGTTTTCTTTTTGCAGAACTCAATGGCTTTGCTGCCGCTGAAGTCGATCACTTTGGTGTATTCGTTATCATTGTCGGTATTGTATTCCAGCAAACCTCCATATTGAAGATTATAAAGTCCCGCACCGCCGGCACCTGCACAATCCGAGATCGTCAACAACACCGATGTGCTATCATTTATTTTATAATCAGCATTGGCAACAGAGGCGCCCATATTATCACTGAATGATAGATTCGAAACAGGCGCATCCATTAAGGTTCCAGGGAATTTAGCTTTCAACTGCTCTTCATTCAGCGGGGTCAATTTTTGCAGCTCTTCAGCTACTTTCTCTTTTCCTTCTTCAGCGACCCTTTTTCGGTCTGTTTCTTTGGCTAAACTATCCGCTTTGATCTTTTCTTCTTTGCTGGAATTATTACAGGCCGTCAACAATAACAAAGAGGCGATGAGTATCGAAAAAATACGTTTCATACTATTTTATTGAGGTTTATAAATGTATCCCATTAGTGTTTTTACGAAAACCAGGTTTATTGTGCAGCAGCTAAGATAAAAGTTAAAAATAATTCCCGGAAAGCTATGTAAAATACGATAGCGGCATTATTTTCGTTATCTACCAGCACGATGATATAACCTCTACCCACCAATACTTCTGAAATTCCCTAATTAATTTGTTGACCCAAACTTTTATTTTAAAAAGTATGAAGAAGTTTTTGTTTTGCCTGGCTATTGTAGCCGTCATATCGTTTGTTTTTAGCTCCTGTGCCGCCACCAAAAGGGATTGCCAGGGCAATAAACATTATCGACTGAAGAATGGAATTTACCTGTAAGGGAATTACAGTCAAATTATTCATCCCGGCCATACCGCCGGGATTTTTTTATTTTAGCCAAAAGCTATTTATGAAATACATCCTCGCCATTGTTGTTCTCTTCTCTTTTTCTGCCAATGCTCAAACAATACGGTCATTTCCCAAAACCTGGGAAGGTGACTGGAAAGGAGAATTGCAATGGTTTCAAACAGGGATGGCAGAACCGCGAAAGATCAATATGGAATTGCGGATCCACCCGGCAGATAGCATCAATACATGGACATGGCAGATCATTTATGGATCAGCCACAGAAGATAACAGACCATATAAGCTCATCTCCAAAGATTCAATTGGTATTCATTGGGTAGTTGATGAGAATAACGGGATCGTATTGGATCAATATTGGGTAGCGAATAAATTATCCGGGGCATTTACGGTGATGAACTCTACTATCATTAATAATTATTGGATAGAAGGAGATAAATTATATGTTGAATTCTATAGTATTTCAGCAAAGCCAATCACTACAACAGGTAAAGGAACCGATGAAAGCCCTTCGGTGGATAGCTATAAAGTAGGGAGTTATCAGAAAGCGATACTCCGGAAGTAAAGTATAAAAATTGATTTTTCTTAGCTGGCACAACGGCTAACTTTGCACAAATTCTATTTAACAGATGAAGTTGTTTGTTGCCTCGTTGCTTCTTGCAGTATTATTTTTTTCCTGCTCACCAAATAATGTAAAGACCGATAATAGTCTTAAGAAATATTTCGATGAGAATAATGTACAGGGATGTTTTGGTATGCGGGATAACGGCACGGGAAAATTCACCGTGTACAATCTTAAGCGGTATCGTGACAGCAGCTACCTGCCTGCTTCTACTTTTAAGATCGTTAATTCATTGATCGGTTTGCAAACAGGCAAGATCGTTAACGACAGCATGGTGATAAAATGGGATGGTGTAAAAAGATGGAACGAGGATTGGAACAAAGACCTGAACATGTATGATGCTTTCCGCGTTTCCGCTGTTCCTTATTACCAGGAAGTGGCAAGAAGGATCGGCAAAGACACCATGCAAATGTGGCTGGACAGTCTTGGTTATGGCAAAAAGGACAGGAAAGAAAAAGTGGTCATTAAAACAGCGATCGATTCATTCTGGCTGGATAATTCGCTTAAGGTCACACCCGACCAGCAATTAGGATTGGTGATGAATTTATATTTTGATCAGCTGCCATTTTTCAAAAGTTACCAGGAGACGGTAAAGCATGCGATGTTGTTTGAAGATAATTCCAATTATCGTTTAAGCTATAAGACCGGCTGGGGTTTCAATGAAAAAGGCGATAATATCGGTTGGGTCGTTGGCTGGATCGAAGAGAATAACCACCCGTATTTTTTCGTGTTGAATATACAATCACCCGATAAGAATATGGATATAAAAACCGTGCGGATGAAAATGCTGAAGGATATTCTAAAAAAACTCGGCTTTTTAGAGGGAAGAATGTAGGCAATGATGAGGCAATTAGCCAATGTGCCGATTTGCTGATGTTGAAATAGTATCTGGCTTAGAAATTGCAATACACGGCGATATTGCTTCGATCGGCACATCGTCAAATTTTCAAATCGTCAAATTGAACTTCCAGTTTCAACATAAAGAATTGATCATATTGTTTGCAGGCATCGGCCTGTTCATTCTTTTATTTGCCTGGATATTATTCTGGAAAAATAAAGTGAAGCAAAGAATGGGCGACAAAAAGCTGGTGGATCTTTTAAGCAACACGTATTCCTCCAAACTCTTCACTTCAAAATTCGTTGTGGTTTCTGTCGCCTTTGCGATCGGTGTCATCGCTGCGATGAATCCAAGACAAGCTGGAGCGTCCGGTGACGGCACACGAAAAGGGATCGATATTGCCATTGCGCTGGATGTAAGCAAGAGTATGCTGGCAACGGATCTTCCGCCGAATCGTTTGGAAAAAGCCAAGCAATTTATCACTAAGCTGATGAATGAAATGCCTGATGACAGGATAGCGCTGGTTCTGTTTGCAGGCAAAGCTTATTTGCAAATGCCATTATCGACCGATCATGGCGCTGCACAATTATATGTATCATCTGCAAGCCCGGCAGCAGTGCCGCAGCAAGGCACGGTGATCAGCGAAGCATTAAAGATGAGTGCCGGTGTTTTTAATAAGGCTGACAAAAGATTCAAGTCGGTGATATTGATATCAGATGGAGAAGATCATGATGAAAGCGCTACCAGTACAGCAAAGGCTTTAGCCAAAAATGGCGTGATGGTCAATGCAGTTGGTCTAGGTTCTCCCGAGGGAACAACGATCATTGATCCTTCTACAGGCCTGGAAAAAAAAGATGAGTCGGGAAATACCGTGATCTCCAAATTGAATGAAGATGGATTGAAAAGTATTGCGAATGCCACCAATGGTGTGTATGTCCGCTTGCAGGACAGCGATCAGGCAGTAGCATTGATCAGGGCGCAATTATCCCAAATAGAAAAAAAGGCATTCAACGATGTGTCGATGATGGATTTTAAAAATTATTTTATTTGGTTTGCTGCAGCGATGTTCGTTTTATTATTGATCGAGAATTTTATTCCTGAAAACCTGCCTGCCGGCAAGGCAGGGAAAAGATCAATAGCATGAAAAGAGTATTGATAACATGTTTATTCTTTATTTCTATTTCTGCCTGGTCGCAGAGAGCAGATAATGTCATTAAAAAAGGGAATGATCTTTATAAGGAGAAAAAATTCGCCGAGGCGGCAGAAGAATACAAGCGTGCAATAGAAGCAGAGCCGGCCAATCAAACAGCAAAATTCAATTTGGGTAATGCTTTTTATAAGCAGGATAATAAAGTGGATGCTGCCCAGCTTTATAACGGCATCACCAGCGCTACAAAAGAGATCGGCTTACTGGCAAAAGCCTATTATAATAAAGGCGTCGTATTGAGCCAGCAGAAAAACCTGGAAGCCAGTATCGAAGCATATAAAAGCGCACTGCGAAATGATCCCAACGATAATGAAGCAAGGGAGAACCTTCAAAAAGCATTGCTTGAATTAAAAAAGAAACAACCTCCTCCAAAGAAAAAAGAACAGGATCAGAAGAAGAAACAGCAACAGCAGCAAAAACAACCACAGTCCAAAATGAGTCCGAAAGATGCTGAACAACGACTAAAATTGCTGCAACAAAAAGAAAAAGAAGTACAGCAAAGAGTACAGCAGGAAAAATCGAAGACAGGGGTTAGTTCGAGGAAAGATTGGTGATCCAAAAAAGTTCAAAGTTTAAAGGTTCAAGGGTTTAAAGTTGGGTCGCTTCAATACAAAGGATTCCTGCATTATCACGATAACCTTAAACATTTAAACCTTTGAACTTTTAAACTAACTCAAGCTCCCTGTTCTTCGTTAGCTTTGCATCCATGCAATGGTATTGTGAATCCCTCACAGAATATAAGCGTCTTAAAACTCGGGAAGTAAAGATCGGCGAGTTGTTGCTTGGCAATTATCATCCTATCCGTGTGCAAACAATGACCACGACCGATACAATGGACACCATTGCAACGGTGGAACAAAGTATACGGTGCATCGAAGCTGGTTCCGAGTTGATCCGCATTACAGCTCCTTCCAAAAAAGAAGCGGAGAATTTACTCAACATCAAAAATGAATTGCACAAAAGAGGTTTTCACACTCCGCTGGTAGCCGATATACATTTTACACCCAATGCAGCAGAGATCGCTGCAAGGATCGTAGAAAAAGTGAGAGTGAACCCCGGCAATTATGTCGATAAGAAAAAATTCGAGCAGATCGAATACACCGATGCTGAATATGCAGAAGAGATCGATCGCATCCGCGACAGATTTACTCCACTGGTAAAAATTTGTAAAGAATATGGAACAGCGATGCGTATCGGCACCAACCATGGTTCATTGAGTGATCGCATCATGAGCCGCTATGGCGATACACCGGTGGGAATGGTGGAAAGCGCCATGGAATTCTTAAGACTCGCCAGAGATGAGACCTATCACAATATTGTATTGAGCATGAAGAGCAGTAACCCACAGGTGATGGTGCAGGCTTACCGGTTGCTGGTAAAAACAATGTTCGATGAATTCGGTGAATGTTATCCTTTGCATCTCGGCGTTACTGAAGCAGGTGATGGCGAAGATGGAAGAATAAAATCTGCAGTGGGAATCGGAACATTGATGGAAGATGGATTAGGTGATACGATCAGGGTTTCATTGACAGAGGATCCGGAGTTTGAGATACCGGTGTGTAAGGATTTAGTGAAACGCTATACTGGTCGTGAATCGTCAATCGTGAATCGTGAATTAGCTCCCGCTATTTCGAAATTGACTTATGATCCTTTTTCTTATCAAAGAAGAGAAACATTTACGGTAGATAATATTGGAGGGAAACATGTGCCGGTGGTGATCGCTGATCTTCATAAAATAGAAAAAATAACTCCGCAGCATTTGCAAAGTATTGGATACACCTATGATGAAGCAACTGATAAATGGAATATCAGTGATGCGGCAGCCGATTATGTTTTTACTGCGAAACAATTACTCGATTTTGAGTTACCCGGCACATTGAAAGTGATCGTAGCCCCGGACACCTGGAATGCGGCAGGAGATAAGACAAAATATTTTCCCATCTTCAGTGACTTTCATTATTCAACAGCAACGAAGAAAAGCGACAAGTTAAATTTCGTAATGATCGATTGTTTCAGTAACAGTGTTGAATTCTTTGACGATCGTATAGTGAACGACCCGACAGTTGTTATTTGTTTAAGTTCTACCAATAGCAATGCGATGCAATCCGTTCGCCGGATGTTTGCGGAAATAATGAATAAAGGCATCAAAAACCCAGTTGTATTGATAACCGATAGTAATTGGCAAACACCGGATGAACACCTTATTCATTTTGCTACGGAGACCGGAGCTTTATTTTTAGAAGGAATGGGGGACGGTATTTGTCTTGGATATGGCGAACAATCAAAAATGGAGGAAATAAAAACAAGCGGCAGAACTTATCTCGATGTAAAAGATATTTACCAGTTCACCAACAATACTGCCTTCAGTATTTTACAGGCAACAAGAACAAGGATCTCTAAGACGGAATATATCAGTTGTCCGAGTTGTGGCCGTACATTGTTCGATCTGCAGGAGACAACCGCAAAGATCAGGGCGGTGACCAATCATTTGAAAGGAGTGAAGATCGCCATCATGGGATGCATCGTAAATGGCCCGGGTGAAATGGCGGATGCAGATTTTGGTTATGTCGGAAGCGGACCCGGTAAGATCACATTATATAAAGGAAAAGAAATAGTGAAACGAAATGTGAACAGCGAGATCGCTGTAGAAGAACTCATAGATCTTATTAAAGAAAATGAAGCATGGGTAGAGCCCTGACAATGTTTTTTGTAACGGTCTTTTTTCTTTTATCATGCTCACCATCCATTGATGATCTTGATAAGAAAGCTGATAAATTGATCGAACAAAAAAAATATTCAGAAGCAATAAAAGTATACGACAGGATCATAAAAAAGAATCCAGGTCTACAGGATGCATATTATAATAAAGGCTACTGCTTTTTACAGGATAGCAATTATGCAAAGGCTCTTGTATTCTTTAATCATGTTTTAAAGATGAAAGGGATAAGTGAAGGAAATAATATTTATATAGAGTGGAATGTCAATAGCCCATTTGCCAGTGAAGAAGATAAGCACCAGATCCCGGCAGACGAGTTGTTTTTTCAAATTGGCATAACAAAATATTATATGGATAGCTTAGGGCCATCGTACAGAAAATTTCAGGCTTGTATTGATCAGGGATATGAAACGGCGGAATGTACCCTGTGGCAAGGCCTGATCTGGCTAAGAGCTGACAGTACAGGGAAAGCATGTAACTTTTTCGAGAGGGGTAAACTATTGGGTAGTCCCCATGCAGATGAACTCATAACAGAATACTGTAAAAAATGAAGCATGGATAGAATTATAAACCATCGCAATGAATAACAAAACCTGGATCGGTCTTTACATTTTTACATTGATCGCACATGTTACCCGTATCACGGGGAGCCTGACGTTTGTCCCATTTCTCGAGATCATCACCAAGGCGCTGTTGATGATCATATTGCTGAGTTGGTTCATGGATGTTACCGATGATCTGAGATCGCCGGTTAAAAAATGGATAATTGCTGCACTTTGTTTTTCCTGGCTGGGAGATGTATTATTGCTTTTCCAGGAAAGAGATCAATTATTCTTCATGCTTGGGCTGGCCTCATTTCTTATTGCACATATCTTCTACATCATTTTTTTTCACCAGTTGCGGATCAAAGAAGGAGTAAAAGGGAATCCGTGGCTGATGGTCATCGTTGTTGTTTATTATGGAGCATTGATAACGATCCTTTCTCCTTATCTCGGCTATATGAAATGGCCGGTGAGAGTATATGGTATTGTCATTAGTTTTATGTTCATGCTGGCGATGCACATGCTGTTCATAAAAGATAAGATCGCCGGCAGGTGGATGATGACAGGAGCTTTATTGTTCGTGATATCTGATTCAGCGCTTGCGATCAATAAATTTTACGAACCGTTTGAGCAAGCAGGCATCGTTGTCATGCTGACCTATGGGTTTGCACAGTTGTTCATCGTATATGGTGCGATGAAGTATATTAATTTGCATGGAGAGAGGAAGGATGAAGAATAATAAATAAGGAATAAAGAATAAGGAATGAGGAAGTGGAGATCGTGAATAACCCCGTGCGCCGACGCTGAAGCTTTAACGCAAGCGTTAGGGGTTACCTGTTGGTAGCCCGGATGAGATCCGGGGAATATAGGAACGAAATTTTTTTCGAACCCCGTAGGGTTCAATATTGTTGAATAGCGATATGCAGTACAAGAGTGCGACGCAAGGGACGACGATCAGGGAACTGAAGCTGGGTAAATAAAATTATATAACAATTAAAAATGTTCCCCTTTAGGGGTTAGGAGCATGCAACAAACAGATTTTTTAGTAATAGGCTCCGGCATTGCAGGATTGACCTATGCGCTGAAAGTAGCGCATCAATTCCCCGAAAAAAAAGTATTGGTGATGACCAAAGCGGCGGCTGACGAGACCAATACAAAATATGCACAAGGCGGTATTGCCGTAGTGAATGATCTCGAGAATGACAGTTTTGAGAAACATATTGAGGACACCCTGATCGCCGGCGATGGATTGTGCAATGAAAAAGTAGTGGAGATCGTAGTGAAAGAAGGTCCTGAAAGAGTGAGAGAGATAATTGAATGGGGCGCCCGCTTCGATAAAGAAAAGGATGGCGATTATAAAAGAGGAAAAGAAGGGGGGCATTCAGAGTTTCGTATCCTGCATCATAAAGATGTAACAGGAAGAGAAATGGAAAGAGCATTGCTCGATGTGGTGGCCAAACAAAAGAATATTGAATTCATCAAACATTGCTTTGTCGTTGATATCATCACGCAGCATCACCTGGGTTATCTTGTCACTAAAGCAACACCGGATATTGAATGTTACGGTGTATATGTATTGAACCTGCAAACAAATAAGATCGAGAAGATCATTTCAAAGATCACATTGCTGGCGACTGGCGGCAACGGGCAGGTGTATAGGACAACTACCAATCCTTCCATAGCAACCGGTGATGGTGTTGCAATGGTGTACAGGGCCAAAGGACGAATTGAGAATATGGAATTCATCCAGTTCCATCCTACAGCATTATATGAACCGGGAGTGAGAGGACAGGCATTTTTAATTACAGAGGCTGTTCGTGGCGACGGTGGTATCCTTCGCAATAAGAATGGCGAGGCTTTCATGGAAAAATATGATGCAAGAAAAGACCTGGCACCGAGAGATATTGTAGCAAGAGCGATCGATAGCGAAATGAAACGTACGGGTACAGAACATGTATGGCTGGATTGCCGTCATTTCAGTAAAGAAAAATTTACGGAGCATTTTCCTAATATCTATGAGAAATGTTTATCGATAGGAATTGATATCACTCAGCATATGATCCCTGTTTCACCGGCGGCGCATTATAGTTGCGGTGGAATAAAAACAGATGAATGGGGAAGAAGTTCTATCCGGAATTTATATGCCTGTGGTGAGTGTGCGTCGACTGGTTTGCATGGCGCCAATCGTCTTGCATCAAATTCGCTGCTGGAAGCGATGGTGTTTGCCCATCGTTGTTATATGGATATTGTCGACAAATTATCGGAGTCTCCGGGCTCCCTTCTCTATTCATGGAGAAGGGCCGGGGATGAGGTCCCCGATTGGAATGCACAGGGAACTTCTGAGCCAAAAGAAATGATCCTTATCACGCAAAGTTTAAAAGAGCTGCAACAGGTGATGAGTGATTATGTTGGTATCGTTCGCAATGATATCCGTTTACAAAGAGCCATGCGCCGTTTGGATCTTTTGTGGGAAGAAACGGAGCAGTTATATCAATCCAGCAGTTTGTCTCCGCAATTATTGGAATTGCGCAACATGATAACGGTCGGTTATCTTATTGTCAAAGGCGCCAGCTTCCGTAAGGAAAGCCGGGGATTGCATTACAATACCGATTACCCGGGTAAGAGTGATCTTGTGCAAAATATCGTACTGTAGGTTTTATCTTTGCCCGTCATGTATTATATCGTTTACGGTTTTCTCTGGCTGATCTCCCTACTGCCTTTACGTGTGTTGTATGTTTTGTCCGATTGTATTTACGGGCTGATATTCTATATCATCAGGTATCGCCGGGATATAGTGAAGAATAACCTGGCGATCGCTTTCCCGGAAAAAACAGAAAAGGAGAGAAAACGCATTGCCAAAAAATTCTATCACAACTTCACCGATAATTTTATTGAGGTCATAAAATTGATCTCTGCTTCTCCCAAATACATACAAAAACATTTTGTCAGCGATTATTCTTTGTTTGAACCGCTTTTTGCTGAGGGAAAAAGATGCCAGTCGTTATTGGCACATAATTTCAACTGGGAATGGGCCTGTCTGGCCGGACCATTAGGAATGAAACAAAAATTCCTGGTCGTATACATGCCGCTGGCCAATAAAACAATGGAAAGGTTGTTTGTTAAACTTAGAACGAAGACAGGGGCGATCTTACTTCCGGCCACCAATATGAGAAATACATTGGTTCCTTACCGGAATGAAAGTTATAATCTTGTTTTAGTAGCCGATCAAAACCCCGGACACCCTGGAAATGCATGGTGGTTTGATTTCTTAAATCGCCCGACCCCATTTGTAAAAGCTCCTGAAAGCGGTGCAAGAAGAGGTAATACACCTGTGCTGCTCGTTAAGATCATCAAAGAAAAAAGAGGTTATTACAGGGCGATCTTTGAAATGGGAGAGGAGAGCCCAGCTTCTTTACAACAAGGAGAGATGACAAAGAAGTATGTTGATTTTTTAGAGAAGTTCATTAAAGAGCATCCCGAAATGTGGCTCTGGAGTCATCGCCGCTGGAAATGGGAATGGAAAGAAGAATATGGTCCTGTATTAAAATAAAAGATCCCGGTTATTGGACCGGGATCTTTTATGTACTGATCAGTTTACTTTGGGTTTTTCTTCTTATGATTTTTCAATTGAAGATAATCGAGGAAGTAAATTACTTTGAGTGAAAGGTTATTATTATCATCTGCTTTCATCGTGTTATTGAAATTCTTGAAATAACCTTCTTTTACAATGCTGTTGAATTCTTGCGCTGCATTTTTCCAAACCAGGTAGATGAAGCTGCCAGGGGCAAACTGCCAAGTGAAATTCGCATCCAGCGTGAACAGGTTGAAGTTTTGATTGGCTAATGACGGATCGGCGGGATTAGATTTTAGTGTACCGTCATCCTGCAAATCATACACTTCTTTGCTGATCACCTTGCTCCAGTAATGGCGGCCAATGATGCGGATATTCATCTTATCGCTAAAACTAAATTTGGCCTCCAGGGTATTTTCAACTGTTTTCCTGTCGCGGCGGTTAAAAAAGTATTCGTCCGGAGTATTCGGATTTACATTAGGATAATAAGCAAAACCGACATTGTTGCTTTGTGGTTCCATATAAACGCCGTGGGATACAGAGAACTTATTGCTGAACCTGTAACGGACACTGCCATTGATCTGGTAGCGTTCGCTGCTGAACATGCTTCTCTTTACATATAACACTTCTGTATATAACTTGAATTTTTTGGCATTGTTTGTCTCAAACCACATATCGAAGAAATAATTTGACCAGCCCCTGAATATTTTACCGCTTCTATGAGATTCAAAGAAATCATTGTATTCAGGTTCAAAACCTACTAATACACCTGCATACCAAAGATTCTTTAATTGGCCGTTAGCATTTGCATTGAAATTAGCATTACGATACATACCTGGTTTTGCCTGGCGGGAATAAAATGCATTTATGTTTAAATAGATATTGTTGTACCAATTTTTGGGTTTGGTCCAGCGATAACCGATCCACGCATAATGATCGAGTGTATTACCGAACTGGAAATAACCAAAATCCCGGCTGCTGAATTTATCATTGGTAAAATCCTGGCCCAGCTGGAAATTGAAACGACCGCTGGTCTTTGCAAAACCCAGGCTATGGCTATAGCCACTTTGTGTTTTGCCACCCGGTAAATAACCTATTAACTGACTGCTGGCCACTTTACCATTGACATTCCACATATTCTTTTTGTCATTGAAATCAAAAAGACCGGCAGTGACATTGGCATCGTAATCATTTCCGCTGCGCCAAACATTGGTATTGACAAGACTTACATTCGAGTTGTTCTTCAGCGATTGGTTCAATACAATGATATTATAATTCGTCAGCGGCTCGATCACCACATTTCTCTGTTCTTTGCTATTGATATCTTCGACAACAGCAAAACGTTCTTTCGTCACGCCATTCAGTATCCCCACACCTAAACCTTTACTTGTTCTTCCGGAGATCTTTGTTGCATTAACGAGTTTAGATTCTGCCGGGGCTTCTTTTACCAATTTTGTATTCGCATTGAGGTATTCCGAAACATCATGCGTAAAGGCGGGGTCCAATCCCATTCTTCTTGCATAGAATAAATTTCCTTTACTGAAAAGATCGGTGCCTTCAATAAAGAAAGGCCTGTTCTCCGTGAATCGTTGTTCGAATGGTGTAAGATTCAAAACCACTTTATCGCTTTGTACCTGGCTGAAATCAGGAATAAGTGTTACATCTAAAGTAAATGCCTGGCTGATACCATACTTTACATCCATACCACCACCTACTGTCGATGTCCAGTCTTTTGTTCCTGTTTGATGATGAGGAAAATGATTGACAGCCGTTGAGAAATAAGGAGAGAATTGCAAACGAAGCGGTGGTTTGATATTTTCAAGACCTGTCCACACACCATTTTGGGTAAGAAATCCATTGACATTTGGATCGAGTGTATTCCAGAATACCTGTTGTCCGATCTTCTGACGACGGCGCATCACATTCAATCCCCAGTTCTGTATATTCTTTTTGCTGAATCGTATGGCAGAGAATGGAATGAACATTTCGAATGACCAACCATCTTCGTGAATGACAGCAGCGCTTTTCCAAACTGCATTCCAGCTAAAGTCTTCGCTGTTACCATTGGAATTGGGTGATATCTTGGCATCCATCTGTTCGCCCAATGGTGTTACGAAATATTCAAACCCGTTGATCTTATCATCGTAGGTATCAAATACAACTCCTACCCAGTCATTATTGCCAAAACCATCACGGCCATTCAATTCAGTAGAGATACTGTCTTTCGTTTTTTCATGGCAATAGCCGCCAAAATAGATACCCTCATCATCATACAAAAGCCAGGTCTCTGTTTTGCTGTTCTCAAATTCTTTACGGCCGGGTACGGGTCTTAATTCTGTATAGCCGGTCAGCAACGAAGCGTTCTTCCAATCAGCATCATCCAGTTTACCATCGATCTTGATCGGTTGAGTTGTTCTTTTAGAGGCTAATTGTTTGTGCTCGCCACTTGTAGGGATCTGGGCATTGACATAGTGTGTCAATAGAAGCGAAAGGCCTGCTAAGGCAATGGTTTTGATTTTCATGACTATACTTTAACAGCGGTTAATTTATGAAGTAGAACGCAGTAAATTCTATTCTGTTACAGTCTACTCCTAATTCATTCGTTTTTCAAAAGTAATAGCGCCGGGAGCGGAAAAAATTTTATTTATCTGACCGGTGACAAATTCCTGACGAATGGCGAAAAAAAGGGGTCGTTAACTTTTTATTGGCAAAAAAGAGCCCCTGCATTTCGCAGGGACCTTGGTGGAATCACAGGAGCATGAAAAACACAATCACATTTTGATAAAAGACCTTGTTCGTTTTTCTCCTTCAATTTCTACAATTAAATAATATGTCCCTTTGATGAAATGGGTGACAGGGATACTTACCGCATTGATGCCTTCATTGAGTTGTACTGATTGAGTATGTACTTGTTTCCCGGCCGCATCTGTAATGCTGATGCTGGTTATTTGTTTTTGTTCCGACGGTATTTGTACCTGTACTATATCGGTGGCAGGATTGGGGAATAATTCGATCGCAATAAGAACCGCACTATTTTTCACCGCAACTACTTTGCTATACCTGAACGTTTGATCGAGGTCCACCATTTTTAACCGGTAGAAAACTGTTTTAGCCGGTGCCTGCACATCTGTATAAGAATAATTTTGAGTAGTGGAAGAGTTGCCCGCTGCATTAACTGAACCGATAGATGTGAATCCAATACCATCGAGACTTCTTTCGATCTCAAAATGTGAAGTGTTTTGTTCAGAAAGAGTATGCCAGTTCAGCTGAATACCTGATGTTTTTTTCACAGCAGAGAAGTCACCTAGATCAAGTGGCAATGAGTAAGGCGCCAATATAGCTATCTCACCTGCGGTCAAAGCCCTGTTGTAAACTCTCAGTTCATCGATCTTACCGCCAAAAGGATTATAGCGGGGTGGCGTGTAACCACCATAGCACATTGCCCCGGCCTGCATGTTGATCGGGTAAGAGGGAGTCATTGTTCCTTCGGTGGCAGACAATTTGAATACGCCGTTCACATAAAGGGATATGGTCCCATTGTTTCTAACAGCAGTTACATGATTCCATTTGTTTAATGTGAATGAAGTAGCGGCAGCGCTGCCAACGGAATTATTCCTGTAATTGAATTGAAGATTCCATACCCCCGAGACTGTTGACCAGAGCCAAACGCCCCATCCACCGTAGTTGAGGCAATTGTCGACCAGGCCGCTGGTGCTTGATCCGTTAAAGAAAAAAGAGAAAGCGATCGTGAAATTGGCAGCGCCTGAAAAATCGAGATTGCCATTGTCAACGAAATCCACGTAGGAATTAAGATTGTTGCCAAACTGCACCGCATGATTGGCCGTTCCCTGCGGATCGGTAGTGTATGTGGTGCTGACAGTGGTTGCGCTGACAGTAGCAGAACCATTGTTAGTGGTATTGCCATTAAATTTAAAATGCGCCAGCATACCTACGGTGGTAGGCTGCGCAAAAAGAGAGAAGCTTAAGAAACAGCTTGCCAAAAGAACGACGATAAATAAGAGTAGTTGTCTGATTTTCATAACCTGTGATTTTTGAAAGTTGAATGTTATTTGGTGGTTCACAGGGTATGGGCCGAATCAATTCAATGGATAAATGTTGCGGGAGTAAAAATGCAAAGCGGTGAAACAGCAGAAAACGGTAGAATCGCGGAGATTAAAAGGTGAAAAAACGGTAGGCCGGGAGTGAAAACACTTTTGCTTTAGGGAATTTGTTAATGCAAGATTTGTTCGATATTTTGATTTATTCTTTCACCTAAAACTACTGTTATGAATACTGGATATTTATTGAGTATAATTAGAGAGATAAGCCCCATACTGGCATTGATCTTTATGGTGGCCTCCGCTATACTTCTTTATCTTTTAAAACTGGAGAAGAAAAAGAACGGGGGAATACTAGCTCCGGATACAGTAATAATTGATCCCGGCGAAGAAACAAGCATGACGGATGAGTATGATGCAAAGGATATCCTGGGTAATCCAACACATCCATATAAAATAGCATTAAGAGGCCAGGAAGGTGCTTACCAGGACCTGGATATTCTTCTCCCGCAATTACAATTGTGGTATAACAGAGGTCTTAAGTTTGTAGATTTTCGCTTTTCAGTGGTGCAGGCACCAAGACCAAATACAGGAAAGTTTACAGCAATGGTCGTCCCGGTTGGCGATGCAGATCCCGTTACAGGAGAAAGAAAAAGATTACGACCAGGGGACTTGGGAACCGGAGTAGATGTCAGAGCAGTCGATTTAGGGGATCTTCACCCATGAATTTAACCTTAGTAATATTTTTTTAAAAAATAATTTATGCCAAGTACAACTACCGATACGCAAATGCAGAGAAAGATCAATATACTAATTGTCTTATCTGCCATGATATTAATTTCAACAGGAATATTTTTATGGCTGTGGCAACAAGAAAAAAATAAGTTCTCAGCTTTAAAAGAAAAAACAAAGCCTAAGTGGAGGATTGCTAATACCGAGCAAATAGAAAGGTATATGGCCGATGGCTGGACGGAATATTTTAAAACAGATGAGAGAACAGAAGGGATCACATACTCAGTTTCTTTCGATATTACTAAACTTAAGGACCTGGTAGATAGATGGGATGGTATGGAAATAGGTGGCAAAAGGGTTGACCAGGTAAATGCAGAATTTTTAATTTATGGAGAGAACATAAGAACAATCCAAACGAACGATCCTAAAAAAATTCCGGGGGTTGTTTCTGTTTGCCTTTCACCTTATAATAAGGCATCAGGTCAAAACTTGTATGACAGGAATGATCCTTATACAAGACCTCTTAATCTTGGAGATCTTCATCCATAGCCATGCCCATTTACTTACATCATTATGCAGAACTCTTTGGTTTTTTAGTAGCAGTGCTTTGCTATAAAAAACTAAAGAGTTCTGCTTTTGTGTGGTTCATTCCTTTTCTGTTGCTAACATTCTGTTCGGAGTTGCTGGCTACCTACACTGCTCATGTAAAAGAATTGCCCAATTATCCCATCTATAATTTTCTTACATCAGTTGCCTTTGTCTTTTATATATGGTTCATCTGCCTCTACATTGAGAACAAATATGTGAAGAGGTCTTTTTTGCCTGTTGTTCTTTTATTGTTGGCGGCAATCGCAATAAACATTTTTATTGTCAATAAAAATGTTTTTCACAGGAAAACATACATCCTGGGTTGTATAATTATTATCCTTTATTGCTTTTTTTATCTTTATGAGGCTATAAAAAAATATGATATTGATTTTCGAATTGAGAAGCAACCGGTTTTTTGGGTGGTCATTGGATTGCTTTTCTTTTACCTTAGCGGGGCCGGTTTTTTTATTTTTATTCATTCTTTCTCAAAAGAATTTAAAGAGCAGTTCAATGATATAATCAGGTGGCTTAGTGTTTTCATGTATGGTTGCTTTAGTGTAGCATTTATCTTATGCCCTCGACGCAAAATGAAATATTAACTTTAATAATTGCAGTGACATGCTTGCTTGGGTTGCTTACTGCATTTATGGCGCTTACTATAATTGTGTACAATAAGAGAAAGCGAAAAATGCTTTTAGAAAAGCAGATCCGGGAAAACACATATCAAAAGGAGCTCCTCCAATCCCAGCTCGAGATCCAGGAACAAACCTTCAAAAACATCTCCCAGGAAATTCATGATAATATCGGGCAGGCACTTACACTGGCCAAACTTAATTTGAATACAATGCCCGCTGTATCCGACGAACAAAAAGAAAAGATCACTACTACCAAAGAAATAATCAGCAAGACCATCGCCGACCTCCGGGATCTCAGCAAAGGCCTTAATACAGATTATATCGCCGATATGGGATTGCAAAAAGCCATTGAATACGAATTCGGGCTTATCAACAGGTCCTCTTCAATATTAACCAGCCTGCATACAGAAGGCTCAGCCTATCGTTTAGATAAACAAAAAGAACTGATCCTCTTTCGCATCATCCAGGAAGTATTGAACAATACGATCAAGCATGCAGCGGCGAGATCGATCAAAGCAATGATAACATATAAGGATGATGAATTCATTCTCTCGATCAAAGATGATGGAAAGGGTTTTGTGATAGAGAATATGAATGATAAGGATCAGTCAGGATCTGGACTTGGCCTTCGAAACATGAACAACCGTGCAAAACTGATAGGCGCCAGCTTTGCTATGAATAGCGTACCCGGCAACGGTACCGAAGTGAGAATTATTTTACCCATCACTCATAGTTAAGTGCTATCCCTCATTGTAAAACGGTGTTTTAACCCTTTCTCTCTCTGGCGGCTCTTTTTAATATTGCAAGCATGTATACCTGTTATCGGTATCAACCTTATTACATGGGAAAAAAAGAAAAAAAAGCTATCCTCGAGAACCAGCTGAAAACTCAGCAAACAATGATACGCAGTGCAGAAAGGGAGATCTATGAAAATATCAGCCAATGTCTTTGCCTGGCCCGGCTTCAATTGGGAAGCATCGATCTTGAGAGCAGGGAAAAAGCGATCGCTGTGATCGGTGAAACAAGTCTTTTGATCGGGAAAGCTGTGAAGGATTTACGTAATTTGGCAAAACAATTATCATTACCATCTAATTTTCATCACCACCAATAAAAATAATATGCCAACCATTGCTCTTGCTGATGATCATGTGTTGTTACGTAAAGGACTTGCGAGTTTGGTCCAGGGACTTGGTTATACGGTAGTGCTCGAGGTCGATAACGGGCAGGATCTTGTCGATAAATTGGGAACAGGCATTGATCCCGATCTTGTGCTCATGGATATCAATATGCCGGTGAAAGATGGGTATGAAGCAACAAGATGGATAAAAGAAAATAAGCCCGATGTAAAAGTGCTTGCGCTAAGTATGTATGATGATGAATCGGCGATCATTCGTATGCTGAAGAATGGTGCAAAAGGTTATGTGCTGAAAGATATCGAGCCGGCAGAACTTCGGACAGCATTGGATGCAGTAATTAACAAAGGATTTTATTACTCAGAGATAGTTACCGGCAAGCTGATCCATTCTATCAATAGATCGGACGATGAAGCCGTCAATGGAAATATTGCAAAGCTCAATGACCGGGAGATCGAATTCCTGAAGCTGGCTTCTTCTGAACTTACCTATAAAGAGATCGCTGAACAGATGCATTTAAGTCCGCGTACGATCGATGGTTACCGGGATGGATTGTTTGAGAAACTCAACATCAAAAGCAGGGTCGGGCTTGTGTTGTTTGCCATTAAGCACGGCATCGTACAGGTCAATTAGATCTTTTGGAACAGGACGGTAGTTCCATTGCCGGCAGAAGAATTTATTGTTGCAATGTATCTTATCTCTTTCGCTCTTCGCTGTATATTTTTCAAACCATTGCCTTCGCTTTGTGTTGCCGTATCAAAACCTTTCCCATCGTCCTTTATCTGGATAACAGGTTTTCCTTTTGAAGCTGATATATCAATAAGTAAGTTGCTGCAGCCGGAATATTTTATGGTATTATTTACTGCTTCTTTCATCATCATATACAAATTCCTTCTTTCTTCTTGTTCCAATTTATGATCCCGGGCATTATCTGCTAATTCCTGTTTGTATTTTATATTATTGGCATTACACAGGGGTGAAGCAAATGCATTGATCCGTGCAAGAAGATCTTCCATACTGTCCTTCCTGTCATCCAATACCCAAATAATATCCCGGATACCCGTGATGGCTTCCTGTGTGCCATCTTTTATCAGCGGGAGATATTTAGCAGGTTGGTTCTCCATCATGGCAAGATTTGCATATACTTTTACACTGTTCATAGTGCTGCCAAGGTCATCATGCAGATCACTGGCAAGTTTGCTTCGTATCCTTTTTTCTTTTTTGAATTGTTCGATCCGCATACGGTACAAAAGATAGCCACAGGTAATAATGGCCAATACCACCAGCAATTTGAACCACCAGGTCTGGTACCATTTGGGAAGGAAGACAAGCGTGAGTTCTTTGACCTCGCTGCCGATACCATCTTCGTTAAAAGCCTGCACTTGCAGGTGATAGGTTCCCGGAGAAATCCCCATTAGTTCGAGATCACTCTTATTGCCCGCATCTATCCAGTTATTGTTAAGCTCTGGTATCTTATACATATATCTTAATCTTCCCGGATCCGGGAAATGAAGACCTGTGAACTTTACAGTGACCTGCAAAAAATTATCAGGGATCCTGATCCGTGAAAGCTCGAGGTTGGTTGTGTCATGCAGGCCCTTACCTGTCCTGATCAGGATATTATTAAAAAAAATACGGGGAATTGTTCTTGTGGTAGAAAGAAATGCTGGTTGAACCAATGTGATACCGTCATTAGAAGGCAGGAATGTTCTGTTGTCATTATAAACAGGATGAAAATTGTATTCAAGGTTATTGGAGGAAAGTCCATCGGTCGCAAAGAATGGGCGTATGGTAAAATTCCGTGTATTGATCAGTGCCGCACCGAAATTTGTAGAGGCCAGTATGGTGGAATCATTAAAAGAATAAAAATTATAGATATTATTATTAGGTAATCCATCCTGGGTCTTTAATTGCCTGGCGAAGGCAAAATTCTTATCATAAACAAGCACGCCATCACCATAGGTTGCTACGAAATAATAGGAACCCTGTTTTATTATATCATAGAAAATGCAATCAACAGGTTTATTAGTGATAGAGATCTCCGATAACCTGTGTTTGTACGGATCATACCGGGATATTTTTGATAAACTAACGACCAGCACATCTTTGTTATTCTCCAGGTAAAGAGAGTTGACCTGGTCGGTTTTAAGACCATTGCCCTGGTCTGTTTCGATGTATTCAACTTTTTTTTGCTTTAGATCCCATTTCCATATTCCTTTATCAACATAGCTTGCCAATAATATAAGTTCATCGTTCAAACGTAGCCATGAACCGATCTTTTCTCCGGCCAGGGGCTTGAGTTCAGGGAAAAAAGATAATGGTAAGAATGTTTTCTCGCCCCCGACCTGTTTGATGCCGGCAGCGGTAAATGCCAGGATAGTATTCTTTACATTAATAGTTGAATAATACAAAACAGAAGAATCGATCCTGGTTCCTTTAGTAAATGCATCATTACATATTACCAGTCCGTTCTCCGTACTTATATAATTGGTGGAATGCCCTGTTGACAGAACATGGAAGCAACGGCCGATCTTTAATGTACCATTGTTCAAAGTATGAAAAGAACCGAAAGGCCCGGATACGATCGTAGTAACAAGAATGCCATGCGGAGTTGAAAGCCATAGATTAGATGCTTTGTCAAAAAAAATATCGCTGATGGTGCTTTCCCAATCGTGGTTCTCCATTTTTGCCGAAGAGAGTATGGGTCTAAGACTTTGATCTGCTTTACCGGATCTGAACAGACCTTTTGCTGTGCTGAGCCATATATTCCCGTTTTTATCAGCTAAGGCATGTGTAATGGCTGAAAGACCTGTAAAAGGCAGCGTAAAGACCTCGCTGAATGATGAACCGTTTAGCGAAAGGATCTTTATTCCTGAATTTGTTGAAACAAGTATCTTGTTTTGTTCAAATGCCGCTATATCATTTACCTGTAATGCTGACCTGTCTCCGTTATTGCTGAATTCATGCGTGGCAATTATGGTCTTATTATCCAGGTCGTATTCGACGATAGTTGATCTATTGATGAGTGCTGTGACCGAAGATGACCTTACCCGGATGAGATCCTCATATCTCGCATTTTTTTCTTTATTCATGTTGCCCGGTAAAGAAAGCTTTTTAGCAAGCTTGTTCTTTGTGATATCATAAATAAAAAGCCCGTTGTTGGTACCCAGCCATATTTCATTATTGACCTGTATCATGCTCAGCACCCAGTCGTTTATGTTATCCCGGTTTTCATTGCTGAACTGAAAACTTTTTTTGACATGGAGAGTTTGGAGATCGATCGCATCCAAACCTCCCAACGCTGTTGCTGCCCAGATATAATTATTGATAGTATCGATAATAATACTTGATACATCATTGCCGGCAATTGGCTGGGGGCTGTTCTTTGTGAAATGAATAAAACTCTTCCCGTCAAACCGGTTAAGGCCATCTTGTGTGGCGATCCAGATAAAGCCATAGGTATCCTCTACGATCTTCCTTGCGACCGATGAACTTAATCCTTCCTCACTGGTAAACTTCTTCAGGGGCAGCGCAATAGTATTGTCCTGTCCGTAAGAGAAAAGACATGACAGTACAGCAACGAATATTATAATGGACCTTATCGGCTTCACCAAAGCGGGGATTTAAATGAAGTGGCCAGCATTGTTTTTGCTGCCGGCAATTTCAAGCATTACAAAGTAAATGGTTTGAATGAAAAAAGCAACGACAGAAAACAAAGATAAAAAAGCCGATATTTTAGGTATCTTAACTAACACAAGCATTAATTTATCACCATTCAAAACAGCTTTTATGAAATGGACCGTATTATTTGTCATTCATGGCCTGGGGCCTGGTTTAGAAGAACAATCAGGAATATTGACAAGAGCTGTGGGATATGGCCGCTGGAAATTGAACCAGGCCAATTTCCTGTACCTGAAAAGTGAAATGAACGAAAGTATAATAACGTCTACACTCTATAAAGCGAACTCTTTAAAAGAAAGAAGAAGCGGTGAACCTGATATCACCCGGCTCCGGAGTTTTAAGAATATTAATATTGGGAACAGGTACCGTCTGACCCGCATTTTCTCCTATGTAAGACAACATTTTCCTTCGGACAAACTGATGATCGTTTTCTTCGATCATGGCGCCGGGTTCGGCATCTTTGAAGCTATTCCCGAAAAATATTATTATGATCGCACCCCGGGCAAAGAAGAACTTGTTGAAAACCTGGCGGGAGGAATTCGTAAAAAACCCCGTACCATATTTGTTCCACCTGCTTCCTCGTTTCCCCGCAAACGATCTTCGGCCAGCTCCAAAGATCCCGAACACCTGGGTGCTTACAGGGGAAAAAATTCCAAAACAGATATGCTGACAATGGAAGAGTTATCGGTTGCGATCAAAAGAGGCTTTCGGAAAAAAGTGGATATAATGGTGCTGGTGAATTGTAATATGCAAATGATAGATACCGGTTATTCCCTCCGGAAGAATGTAGATTACCTGGTGGCAAGTGAAACACTTTTCTATATATACGGCATCAATTACCGTGAAGTGCTTTTTCGCATTGATGCGATCCGGAATATTAATCCGGAATATATAGCCAGGCAGTGTATACAGACCCTGTCATTTCGCTATGAAAGGATCAAAAAAGAAAAAAAGCTCAGTGATGTTTATTTCAGCGCCATCCACCTGCCCAGTATGTGGCCGGTTTATAAGGAACTTGACAAATTAGCCGGGAAGCTTCTTGCTAATTTAAGCTCGGATATGAAAATGATACGGAAGGCGAGAAATGCCGGCATCGAATTATCGCAATATAAGTTTACCAAAGCGAAAAAAGATGAATATGAACCCTCTCTTCTTTATGATCTTATTTTCTTTCTGAAAAGCCTGGGGAAATATAGTACCGAAGTGAATAAGATCGAATCGCTGATCAATAAAGCGATCATAGCAAGACAACCCGGGAGTGAGTTTAAAAGACGTAATGGGGATATGGTGAATGGTCTTTCAGTTTTCCTGCCGCTGACCTTTGATGATTTTGAAATGCAGTATTATGATCTTTTTTATAAGCAAGGCGCAAAATTCAGGGTGGATTTTGCAAGGACCAATTGGGGAAAGCTCCTGGCTGCTATAAAAAAACAGGCTGAACAGTGATGTTCAGCCTGCAGGCAATTATTTTCTTTTAGCTGCCTTTTTTTTAGCTGTCTTTTTTTTGGCCGCTTTTTTCTTAGCTGCTTTTTTTCTTTTTGGTTGGGCGGGAACCTTGTCTGGTGGTTTAGGACCTTCACCGCCTCCGGAAATTCTTGCTTTTGCCATAATTGTTTTTTTTGTAACGTATAAACAAATTCTCGAAACTCCAAAGTTTGAAGACATTTTTAATCAACAACAATGGAGTTCCGGGTTGACCATTAAATCTACTATTGGCCGCCGTGATTAAAGAAGAGTTTAATCACCTGTCAGCAAACGGTGATTTCACTGTATGCAGTAAACGTGCATCAGCAATTTTCTCTATTTTTGTTTTCTTAAAATAAATGATCATGTCAACAGCTCCCGCCATATTCTGGCCACACAGTGAACACTGGTCCGTGAAGATCCCCCTTCAAACCGATCATTATCGTATGCCGGTAATGAAAGAAAAAGGTTTTGTGATCATGAAACCTGTTGATCTTTCCAATATACCTGCTTCCGAATGGGAGAACCTTATTTATATGGATTGGAAAAGTGGCGGCGATACCAACTTTGCTCCGCTGGCATCCTGTGATGGAACCAATGAGTGCAAAGGTTTCTGGGAAAATGGCAAAACAGATAAGGATGCGATATTTACACCCAATTCAGAAGGTTGTCCAAACCTTATGAAATATATCAAGTCCATCCCCGCCAATTTTGGAAGAGTGCGGATCATCCGCCTCGAACCGCAGACACATGACCAGGCTATCCGTTCCGTTCATCGGGATGATAATAACCGCCTGAACCCGGAAGGAGAAGGGTGGGTAGTAAGAATGTGGATCGAACTGACAGATAACCCTGATAGCTACATGCTGCTTTACGATAGCGACGAAAATAATTTGCCGATCAAAGGATCAGAAGCAAGAGTACCAATGCCAAAAGGGGCGCATTTTGTGGTGGATTCACAACGGCTCTGGCATGTAGGCGTACATAATGGAACTAAATCGAGGTATGCTGCAATTATCAGTTGCGAAAGTTCGCCGGAATTGAATGAGTGGATAAAAAGCAAGATGTGATCCTGTTTTAGGTTTTTGATTTTGGATTTGCGGTTGGATCCAACTCTTAAAATATATGGAGAGGAGACTGCCTGATCTAAAACCTAAAATCGTAAATCGAAAATTAGTTCAATACACTTGTTTCTTTTACGATCTCCGCTTTCTCCTGTTCTTTTATCTTTCGCCAGCCGCCCAATACATTTCTTAAATTGTGGAGACCCTGTCTTTTTAATAAAGAAGCAGCGATCACACTTCTGTAACCACCTTCGCAATGAACATAGAGATTCTGTTCTTCTTCAATAGTGGACAAAGCGCCGGGATCTGTCATATCATTGAGAGGGATATTGACAGCATCTTTTAAATGACCGTCGGCATATTCGGTATTGCGGCGAACATCGAGTACCACCAGGTTATTGTCATGCGGGATATCCATCATCAGTTCATCCGCTTCTACATCGATGATCATATCAATACTTTCGCCGGCTTTTACCCATGCATCAAATCCCCCACCGAGATAACCCATCACTTTATCAAAACCAACTCTTGCTAACCTTACAATGGTCTCTTTTTCTTTCCCGGGATCTGTTACCAATAATATTGGCACATTGAATGAAAGGATACTGCCTGCCCATTCTGCAAAACGTCCTTCCAATCCAATGCTGATCGAACCGGGTACAAAACCTTGTGTGAACACAGTTGCTTTTCTTGTATCAAGAATGATCGTATCGTCCGTAACAAGGTCTTTAAATTCATTCACCGATAATGCTTGCATTCCTTTCATCAATACATCATCCAAGCTGTTATAACCTTCCTTATTTATTTTGGCATTGATCGGAAAATATTGAGGAGGAGGAGCTATACCATCTGTAACAGATTTGATGAACTCTTCTTTAGTGGCCGCTTTCAATGCATAATTGAATTGTTTCTCTTCACCGATCGTACTGAAAGTATTGGGTCCGAGATTTTTTCCGCATGAACTGCCGGCACCATGTGCGGGATATACGATCACTTCATCAGCCAATGGAAAAAGTTTTGTGTGCAGGCTGTCGTACATCATACCGGCCAGGTCATTCATAGTGATCTCGGCGCCTTTTTGTGCAAGGTCCGGGCGGCCTACATCGCCTACGAATAATGTATCGCCGGTAAAAACACAATGATCTTTTCCATTCTCATCTTTCAATAAATAGCAGCTTGATTCCATCGTATGGCCAGGCGTATGTAATACTTTCAAGCTAATGGCGCCGATAGAAAATGTTTCACCATCTTTTGCCACATGTACCGGGAATTTTGTTACGGTATTCGGACCATATACAATAGGAGCACCGGTCGCTTTGGAAAGATCTATATGACCACTTACAAAATCAGCATGAAAATGGGTTTCAAAAATATATTTTACCCTGGCTTTTCTTTCATTGGCCAATTGCAGGTAGGCGTCAATATCACGTAGCGGATCGATGATGGCCGCTTCGCCATTACTTTCAATATAATAGGCAGCTTCACTCAGGCAACCGGTATATAATTGTTTAATGAACATATCGTCAATGTTTATAATACAAATTTACCTGATTAAAAATTAAACAGGCTTAATACCGTCACAAATGAGTTACTAAAAAAGAAAAAATTAGCTCAGCAGGTCATTAACAAAGCGGTTGATCTCCTCCACACGGTTGACGTTCACCGAATAATAGATGAACTTACCGTCCCTGCTGGTTTTTACAAAACCTGCTTTGCGAAGGATGGCTAAATGCTGGGAAGCCACTGATTGTTCGAGCATGAGTTTTTGATATAGTTCCGTAACAGTTATTTTTCCATGCTCATCAATGATCTTCATCATCTGCTGTCGCAGCTTATGATTGATAGCCCGCAGAACGAGGGCTGCTTTTTTTGTATTAAGCAGGTCTATTTTAAGAGGAGCTTCTTTTTCCTCGGCTGCATTCAATATAAGTGAGTAGTTATTCATAGTTCAGATAGAATTAAAAAATAAAGTGCAAAATTAATCCTGATGATTATTTTTTTGAAATAAATATTCTTCGAAAAATCAAGTTTAACTTTTTTGCACTGTATAAAATTCTTTTAAATAAAACGGTTCGCAATACGCAAGGTCAGCGAACTCATTTATATAGAATAATGCAGACGATAATTGAGCCAAATGAGATGCATTCGCATTAGAATCACTAAATGATGCCTGCTTATTTGAAATTAAAGGCTTTACCTTGTCATTTGCATTACCACAAAAAAGAATATGACCCGATAAAAATAATTCTGCAACAGTTTTTTCATCCAATAGCATTGCGCTATGTGGAATTTTTTCTACAAAATTTTTATCATACATCGCCATGAACACTTCCATTCTTCGTGCATCGATCATTGGACAGATAAGATCGGTTGCTTCTTCCTTCGCAGCAAAAGCGATCAGCTTTAAGGTAGAAACAGTGATCAATGGAATATTCAATGCATAACAAAAACCTTTTGCGGCCGCTAATCCTACTCTTAAGCCGGTATAGGATCCGGGACCGATACTAACCGCAACTGCATCAATGTCTTTCATTTGATGCCCGGTCTTTTCCATCATTGCAGCGATACTGTTGTGTAACCATGCGGCATGATCTCTCTGCTCTTCATTTGTCAACAATTGAAGAGGTTGGTCATCCTTGGACAAACAAACAGAAGCAGTTTCGAGTGCAGTATCGATATTCAGGATAAGACTCATGATGCTGTTGCTTCTTGTTTTAATAATGCAGATGGTTCATACCTCGGGTTGGTCTGTGAAAGTGATAGCAGCAGATCATGAATATTTTTCAGACCGATCTTTTTACTCCATTCAAAAGGACCATATGGATAGTTGGTGCCAAGTTTCATGGCCGTATCTATTTCTTCCTTGCTGCTTACTTTTTCATCCAATGCAAAATAAGCTTCGTTGATGATCGAGCTGACGATTCTTGCGGTAACAAAACCGGCTATATCAGGTACCCATTCAATTTTTTTTCCAAAATTGGAGAATATCTTTTCTGCTTTGTTTTTTGCTTCATCATTGCCGGCGCTTGCTTCAGTTATTGTTCTTTTCAAAAACCCCGGCCAGCCATTGATGCGAACAAAATTCGTATCACTTTCTTTTAGTGATGTAGTAACAGAATTAATGATGATCAATGATGGATGTAGTTGTTTTAATGTATTTATTCGTTTCTCCGTTGGCTGAAATAGCAGATCAATGTAGCAATCAGTTCCCGGAACCGCTGAAAGCTCGGTTGTGTATTGAACAGTTATATCAACCGGTTGAACTTCCTGCAATTCTTGCCTGAGATCATCATTTGTTATGACAACAATATTCATTTTGCAAAGAAAACGTATAAAGCTAAATTCGCTGTTCTTAATTTATAAAATGAGCAAAACCATCATCAGCACTTCCTCTGCACCTTCACCGATAGGACCTTATAGCCAGGCTGTTTTAACTGGCAATATGCTGTTCATTTCAGGACAGGTTTGTATCGACCCGGCGACCGGCAACTTAAAGAATAAAGATATCCAGGAGGAAACTCACCAGGTAATGCATAATCTTAAAAATATCCTGCAGGCAGCAGGACTTGGTTTCAGCCATGTAGTAAAAACGACGATCTTCCTTACCGATATGAACCAGTTCGGCGCCGTGAATGAGGTCTATGGAAAATATTTTGATGCAGATTTCCCGGCAAGGGAAACCGTACAGGTATCGGCACTGCCCCGGTTTGTAAATGTAGAGATCAGCATGATCGCAATGAAAAGCGAATAACCAGATAAAAAATTGAGGATAAAAAAAGCGTCCACTAAGGACGCTTAATTTTTATCTGTTAGTTCTATCTAAAACCCTTTCTTCTTCCAGCTATTATTATCCCGGTTCCATTCAGGTAATTTTTTATCAGGGTCGAGCACCACTTCTTTTATCTCACTGGTAGTGGCTACACTGAATGTCCATTCGGCACCACGTTGCCATACTTCTACCGGCAGATCGATCCGCTGCTCTTTACCATTGGTTTCTTTTACCAATACCGTTACCGGCATGGGCATTTTTTCCAGTGACTGTATCGTTATCTCAGCGCCATTTTCAGGCTTATCATTTTTATAGGTTACATTCTTTACTGTTTGATCAAGTCTCCAGTTGTTGAAAACCCAGCCTCTCCAGAACCAACCAAGATCTTCGCCCGATACATTTTCCATCGTGTGAAAGAAATCCCATGGTGTGGGATGTTTGAAAGCCCAGCGGCTGATATACTCACGGAAAGCAGCATCAAACCTCTCTTTACCCAATACAACATCTCTTAACGTATTCAACATTTGAGATGGTTTTAAATAAGCGGCTACACCGAGATTATCCTGCTGGATCACTTCAGGGATATTATACAATCCATCCATCTTATCGCCGAAAGTATATTTTACCATGAAAGAAGAATTGGGATCGCCAAAGAAACTGGCTTCTGCAAATTCTCCGTTATGAAATGCTTCTGTAGAAAGACCATTGATAAAAGTATTGAAGCCTTCATCCATCCAGGCATATTTTCTTTCATTGCTGCCTACGATCATCGGGAACCAGGTATGGCCAAACTCGTGATCGGTTACACCCCATAAGCCAGTACCAGAATCGCCGGAACTGCAAAACACGATACCGGGATATTCCATGCCTCCTACAATCCCCGCCACATTGGTAGCAGCAGGATAGGGGAACTCATACCATTTGGATGAATAATGCTCTATCGCACCTTTTACCATTTCAGTAGAACGCTGCCATCCGTCTTTGATAGGCTTGCCTTCATTGGTCATGCTTTCTGAAGGATAGACACTGATGGCCATACATTTTTTACCACTTGGCAAATTTATTTTCGCAGCATCCTGTATGAATGCACGGCTGGCTGCCCATGCCACATCTCTTGTATTCGTGATCTTGAATTTCCAGGTAGTGGTTGGAGTAGATGGTCTTGAATTTTTATCATTCACTTCTTTCTCGCTCCTGATCACAACAGTTTTATCGCTGTTCTTTGCGTTGTTCCATCTTTTCATTTGTTCTGCCGTATAACATTGCTCTGGGTTTGTTAGTTCACCAGAACCCACCACGATCATATTCGAAGGAGCAGTAACGGTAAAATCAATATCACCATACTCAAGATAGAACTCTCCGGCGCCTAAATAAGGCAGCGTGTTCCATCCCTGTATATCATCATACACACACATGCGGGGAAACCATTGTGCTACTTCATATACGATACCATTCTTTGTTTTTAATTGTCCCATACGATCGGTACCATATGGCGGAATGATGAACTCGAATTTGATCGCCAGCTTGATCTTTCCGCCAGCCGACTTCACAGCTTCCTGCAACCAGACCTGCATTCTTGTATCGGTGGTTATATTTTTCGGAGTATATGTTTTTCCATTGTATTCCACGGACACGGACCTCATCACATATCCTTCGGTGAATTTGGCATTGGCCCATCTTCCGCCTGTTTCGGTAGTAGTGGCGGATGCACGGGAATCTTTTTTATAAATGTTCTGATCCAATTGTAGCCAGAGGAATTTTAAATTCTCCGGACTGTTATTGGTATAATAGATCTCAACATCGCCGCTTACCATGTGTTGGGCGGTGTCGAGATTACAAGTGATCTTATAATCGGCCCTGTTCTGCCAGTACTTGGAGCCGGGTTCACCGCTGGCGGTACGAACCTCGTTGCCCGGGTAAGGATAAAATTGCGGATTGAACGCTTCCCTATTATCATATTTTGATTGAGCGAACGATCCGGTAAAAAAGAAGAGGCTGCAAAAGCCCAAAAGAAATTTCTTCATATAGTTATGTGTGTTTGAGGGATGAAAGATAGTTTAAAAGCTTGCAATGCTCATGCCGTTTATGTGTATTTACAATTCTTTATATAAACGTCAATCGTGAATCGTCAATCGGCAATGGTAAACCCTGAGCGGGTTAGGTATATTCACGATTCACGATTACCGATTCACAGGAAAAGTGTCTCGGCAATAGGCAAAGATTCCGGTTTCCCCACATCTACCAACTTGTCGCCGGAATGATCGTAACCCATGATAAGATGATCGGAAGCCAGTTTTAAATACACATCGATCAGCGAGAATTTACCGTTAAAATTATGTTGTTGTATCAGCCCAAATATGTCGTATTCAAAAACGACGATGCAGCTATATGCTCTTTCAATTAAAGAGACTTTTTCTGCCTCCCCTTTAGGGGTAGAAGATCCTGCGCCATGCAAACTCTTACCGGGGGTTCGTTCTTCACCGGTCTTTACATTTCTCCAGCCCCAGAGACGATTATTCTCATCAAATAAAAGATAGCGGGAAGTTTTACGATCCGTTACCCCAAATGAGATCAATGCTTTATTCTTTTCATGGAATTGAATAAGCTTGCTGATATCAAGGTCGGTAAGGATATCTACGTTACAGGTGATAAATCTTTGGCCAGAAGTAAAAAGATCTTTTGCTTTCAACAATCCGCCGCCGGTATCCAGTAGTTCATCTCTTTCATCACTCACCAAAATATTACTTCCCCATCCATCATTTTCAACGATCGCAGCTTCTACTTGTTCGGCAAAATGATGAACATTGACGACGATATCTTTTATTCCGTTTTGCTGCAGGTATTCAATATTTCTTTGTAATAATGATTTACCATTGACAACAGCCAATGCTTTTGGATGTTTATCTGTCCATGGTTTGAATCTTGTGCCGAGCCCGGCACTGAATACCATTGCTTGCATAGTGAAATGTTATTTCTCCCCTTTAGGGGTTGGGGGTGAATTCTGCCAGTTACAGGCATCCTGCACACAATGCTTCAGCTCTATCTTCACTTTGAATTTATTCTTTAAATGTCGTGCCATTTCATCTGCAGCATATACACTGCGATGCTGGCCACCGGTACAACCAAAGCTCACCATCAAACTTTCAAATCCACGTTTGATATATTCTTCAACGGTGATATCAACAATATCGAAAACACTGTTCAGCCATTCGGGCATCTTTGTTTGTCTTTCTAAATAATCTTTTACTTCTTTATCTCTTCCTGTTTGTGTTTTCATACTGTCGATGCGACCAGGATTCAGGATCCCACGACAATCAAAAACAAAACCGCCGCCATTACCACTATCATCCTGCGGCATTTCTTTGCGATAAGAAAAGCTGCAGATCTTCACAACAAGCGGCGTTTGTTCATTTGCCTGCGTTGGTGTGAATTGTTCGATGACCTCATCTGCCACGCATATATCCAGCACTCTTTTGAATTCAGGAACAGCAATGCCAATGCTTTGGCTGTAAAAAAATTCTTTCAGGTTTCGCAATGCCAAAGGAATACTGGTAAGGAACTGTGCTTTCCGTTCAAACAATCCACGAAAACCATAAGCGCCCAATACTTGTAATAACCTGATCAGCACATAACCATTGTATTGACTGCGGAAAACAGTTCTGTCGATCGTCTGACCAATGATGTTCTCGAAACTACTCATATAATCTTCGAGCAAGCTATTCTTCCAGGCATCGGAAAGATTGGCCCTTGCCTGCCATAACATCGAAGCCACATCATATTGCGGGGCTCCTTTCATGCCTCCCTGGTAGTCGATGAAATGTACGCTCTGGTTAGTGTCACCACTAACCAGCGTATCCCTCACCATTATATTCCGGCTTTGAAAATCCCGGAACATAAAATATTTATATTCTGTATGCGTGAGATAATTGCTCAGTGCTTCAAAATCATCGATCAGTTTTTGTTTATCGTAAGGTTTGCGCAGCGCATCGAGAAAATAGTATTTGAAATAAAGCAGGTCGGCCATGATCGCCTGCTTGCCGAATTCTTTATTCGTAAGACAATAATTGCTATAGTCTAATCCTTCATCACCTTTTACATGTAATTGTGCTAATGCTTCAAGACTTTTTTTGAAAAGACCATATACTTCTTCTGTAGCGCCTTTCGATTCGAGATGATCAAGCAAAGAAATGTTGCCAAAGTCTTCCTGCAAATAGAACATGCCATCATCACTAAGGGCAAATATTTCCGGAACGGCTAATTGTTTATCCCTGAAGTTGCGGGAGAAATAAATAAAGGTTTCGTTCTCTTTTATATTAGCACCGTATGTGCCAATAACCGAACCCTTCTTATCCTGCCCATTCGGCAGGCGAGCATGCAAACGAAAATAGCGGCGCTCACTTCCACTTTGAGGTAATACATCAATAGATAAAGCTTCTTCGCCCTTCCATTTTTCGTATAAACTGCTGATGCCGTCTATTATTTGCTGCATGCAGCAAAAATAGTTTATTGGGGATTAGCGGGCTATGGTTATAAGAACAATTTAATTTCACGCAGAGAGCGCAGAGATTATAGATCCTTTCTCTGCGATCCCAGCGTACTCTGCTTGCATTCTCTTTGAGCGGGGTTTATAATTTAAAAGCAATACCAAGATTGATCGTATAATCTGCAAAAGCAGCATCGCCATGCGCATATACACCGGTAGCTTTGGTCCTGTCGATATCGGCCTGGCTTTGCGTACGGTTCCTTTGAATTGCGAATGGAACTGTAGCAAATGCAGATATCTTTTTGAACTCATAGCTAACTCCCGGTTCAATAGAAACCACATAACCCGGTCTTCTGAAACCAGTGCTTCCGCCTATAAGATCTTTCGACGGGAGATATTCTTTACGAATACCACCAGAAACGGTAAGATGACGCAAAGTGTAATTGGCACCGGCTCTCACCATCATTTGATCAGGGACACTCATGGTACTGGTATTATATGTAAGCGCTGTTGAAGAAGGAGTTCCTCCTCTTGAAGTAGATACGCCGTTCTGTTCTCTTGGGTTGAACAAGTAATAAAAATTACCGTAGAGGCTGAATTGTTTATTGATATTATAAAAGGCATTGAATTCTGTTGTAAAACCGGTACCACCATCGCCCAACTGGATGGATTGATCAACCGGGCCCAATGTTTTTGTGCCATTTGCTTTGATAAAGAAATCTTCTACACGATAATCACCGGTCGCAAATTTTACTCCCAATCCTGCCTGTATGTTCCATTTCATACTACGAAGTGGATTAAGAAGCCAGCGATAAGCAGCGATACGGATATCACCCAAACCAAAAGATTGAGTGGTATGCCTGCCAGCCTGGCCAGCTGCATTTCCACCATGTTCATACAATGAAGACCTGTTATTTGCCTGGATGGGAACATATACAGCCATCGACCAACGATCATCGAATTGACGTGTCAATTCAAGATTAAAACTATGAACCCAGTTAACAACTTCAGTATGTTGTTCAGTTCTTTCTTTTTGTTCTTCTGTCCCAACAAAATGTTTGTATGATCTGAAATAACGATAGTTTGCTGCAAAGGTCCAACCCTTAGAAGATTCAGGATGCATTTTGGAACAGCTGCCTCCGCTGCTGCGGATCGCTACACAACCTTGTGATTGCGCCGGAGTTTGAGATAATAAATAAAGAGATAAGAGTAGAGCTAACTTCCTCATAAGCTTTTGTTTTGGGACAGCAAGATACCCAATAACAGAGAAAATTACCAATGAAGACAGCCTTTTGATTAACTTTGTTTCTATTGGCTTGAAAGCTCGCTATTTATGAGTTATACCCCTGTAAATAAAGTTCGGATCGTTACCGCAGCCAGTCTTTTTGATGGTCATGATGCTGCCATTAATATTATGCGCCGCATCATGCAAAGCAAGGGCGCCGAGATCATTCATTTGGGACATAATCGTTCCGTAAAAGAGATCGTCGAAACAGCGATCGAAGAAGATGTGCAGGGTATTGCGATCACCAGTTACCAGGGTGGACATGTGGAGTTCTTTAAGTACATGAAGGACCTGCTGGAAGAAAATGGATGCGGCCATATAAAAATATTTGGCGGCGGTGGTGGTACCATTTTGCCAGATGAGATCGATGAGCTGCATAAATATGGTATCACAAGAATTTATTCTCCGGATGATGGAAGGAAGATGGGACTCGAAGGAATGATCGAGGATGTAATTAAAAATTGCGATGTGCAATTGAACGGCAAAGCAGATTATAAAACGGCGTTGAAATTAGAAGAAGCAAAAGATGTTAGAAAAATTGCGAGACAGATCACAAATGCAGAGAACGGAGTTCAGTCGGGAGTTGGGAGTTCGGAGTCGGGAGTCAGTAAGATACCTGTGCTTGGAATTACAGGTACGGGTGGTGCAGGTAAATCTTCGGTTACCGATGAGATCGTTCGTCGTTTCTTAAATAATTTTTCCAGCAAAACCATTGCTGTCATTTCTGTTGATCCATCCAAAAAGAAAACAGGCGGCGCTTTACTGGGTGACAGGATAAGAATGAATTCTATCTCTCACCCGAGAGCTTATATGCGGAGCCTGGCGACAAGAGATGATAATACGGCATTGAGTGGAGCGGTACAAGAAGCAATTGATATTTGTAAAGCAGCGGGATTTGATTTTATCATTCTCGAATCAGCGGGTGTTGGACAAAGCGATGCCAGTATTTTGGATTATTGCGATGTTAGCATGTATGTGATGACACCGGAATATGGTGCAGCATCACAACTGGAAAAGATCAACATGCTCGATTATGCTGATCTCGTTTGTATCAATAAATTCGATAAAGCCGGTGCATTGGATGCGTTGGCCGATGTAAAGAAACAATACAGGAGGAATCACCAGTTATTTACAGCGAAAGATGCTGACCTGCCGATCATTGGTACCATGGCCAGCAAATTCAATGACGATGGTGTCAATCATTTGTTTGAATTGATGCTGAAAAAGATCGAAGCAAAAACAAAAACAACATTCGGAGAATATCATTTTGCAGAAACGGCAAAAGTTTCGCAGGCCGTTATACCTGCCAATCGTGTAAGATATCTTTCTGAGATCTCAGAGAACAATCGTGGGTATGATCAGTTGGTAAAAGATCAGTCTGCAATTGCTTCAAAGCTTTATCAATTGCAGGGTACGCTAAAAACTTTACAACAATCAGAGTCCAAAGTCTCTCCCTTGTGGGGAGATTTAGAGGAGGCTCTCCAAAAACAAATCGATTTTTATACAGAGCAATTAACTCCCGTAGCCAGGAAGTTGATCAGCAACTGGTCGAATAAAATAGCGGAATACAAAAAAGATTTTTACGAATATACTGTCAGGGATAAAGTGATCAAATTGCCAATGACCACCAAAAGCCTGAGTGGTACCAAGATCCCTAAAGTTGTTTTACCTAAATACAATGATTGGGGTGATATATTACAATGGCAATCGCAAGAGAATGTACCCGGAAGTTTTCCTTTTACAGCGGGAGTATTCCCATTGAAAAGGGAAGGAGAGGATCCAACAAGAATGTTTGCGGGTGAAGGCGGACCTGAAAGAACTAATAAACGCTTTCATTATGTAAGTGTTGATCAGCCTGCAAAAAGATTATCTACTGCATTTGATTCGGTGACATTATATGGAGAAGACCCGGATCATCGTCCCGATATATATGGTAAGGTTGGTAACAGCGGTGTAAGTATCGCTACCGTCGATGATGCAAAAAAATTATACAGTGGTTTTGATCTTTGCGATCCGAAGACCTCGGTGTCGATGACCATCAATGGTCCTGCTCCAATGCTGCTTGCTTTCTTTATGAATGCGGCGATCGATCAGCAATGCGAAAAATATATTTTAGCTAATAAGGATCTTAAAGACAATGTCAATAAGATCATTGAAGAAAAATTCAAGAACGGAACATTGCCGGCCTATACCGGGACAGATGGCAAACCAGTTATTCCGCAAAAAGGAGAACTGAAAGGCGCCTTGCCAGCAGGTAACAATGGATTGGGTTTACGTTTGCTGGGTTTGTCAGGTGACGATGTTTTGCCTGCTGATATTTATAAAAAAATAAAAGCAGATGCATTATCACAAGTAAGAGGAACCGTGCAGGCTGATATACTAAAGGAGGACCAGGCGCAAAATACCTGCATCTTCTCCACTGAATTTGCATTGAAGCTGATGGGTGATGTGCAGGAATATTTTATCAAGCAGAATGTTCGCAATTTTTATTCCGTATCGATCAGCGGTTATCATATTGCAGAAGCAGGAGCAAATCCCATTACACAATTAGCATTCACCCTGGCGAATGGATTCACCTATGTTGAATATTATTTGAGCCGCGGAATGAATATAGATGATTTTGCTCCCAACCTTTCTTTCTTCTTCAGTAATGGAATGGATCCTGAATACAGTGTCATTGGCAGAGTAGCAAGACGTATCTGGGCCAAGGCGATGAAGTATAAATATAAAGCCAACAAGCGCAGCCAGATGCTGAAATATCATATCCAGACATCGGGAAGAAGCTTGCATGCACAGGAAATAGATTTCAATGATATTAGAACAACATTGCAGGCATTGTATGCGATCTATGATAATTGTAATTCATTACATACAAATGCATATGATGAAGCGATCACCACACCAACAGAAGAAAGTGTTCGAAGGGCGATGGCGATACAACTAATTATAAATAGAGAATTAGGCTCTGCTAAAACAGAGAATTTTACGCAGGGTTCATTCGCTATTGAAGAGTTAACTGATCTCGTTGAAGAAGCGGTACTCACTGAATTCGACCGCATCACTGAAAGAGGTGGTGTATTAGGTGCCATGGAAAGAATGTACCAGCGAAATAAGATACAGGAAGAGAGTTTATATTACGAGCATCAAAAACATTCCGGCGAATTACCACTGATCGGCGTAAATACTTTTCTCAGTAAAAAAGGAAGCCCGACCATTTTACCAACCGAAGTGATCCGTAGTACGACAGAAGAAAAAGAATTACAGATAAGCAACCTGCGGGCTTTCTGGAAAAGAAATGAAAATAGATCTGCCGAAATGCTGGATCGTTTAAAAGCTGTTGCCATCAACAATGGGAACCTGTTTGAAGAGTTGATGGAAACCGTTCGGTACTGTTCGCTTGGACAGATCACTCATGCATTATATGAAGTAGGCGGGCAATACCGCAGGAATATGTGATCAATCAGCCGGTATCGTTTTCTTTCTTCTTGCCCATAGCCATAAGATGAAGATCAGCAGTATGGCTATGCCGGCATAGATCAAATAGGATTTCCATTTTGCTTTTGCGGAAGGGGTCGAAAGATCAAAATTTGGCCCGGGAAATACCTGCTCGGTCTCGTTGCCATAGGTGACAAACAGTTGCAATGCGATCTGTGTCTGAGGTCCCTGGAAATATTCCAGCCGAAAAGAATGTTTGGATGCATCAAGATTGATAGATCCAAGTTTTGATGAGGGCCCATGGATACCATTATTATCAACGACAACTTTTTTATCGATGATCAATTTGGCTCCATCATCACTTGTAAGCCGGAAAATATAACTGCCGGCTTTATTTATTTTAAAGCTGCCGGTATAAACAATACCAAACCATTCCTTCCTGTCCGGTACGCCGGGGAAACCAGTTGTCCATTCACGGGGCGAGACATCGATCTTTTGTGTATACAAAGTCCCAAGCATTTTCAACTTTGTAAAATCAGGTAATACCGTAGTGGTATCCGGCAACGCATATATTTCTCCCTTCAATGCATCATCGATCTTTTTTTTATCGCCGAAAGCGAGACTATCGTTTTGTCCGAAAGAAGAAAAAGAACAAATGATCCCTAAGATCAATAAGCTAAATTTGAAGTTGGGTTTTGGTTGCATATTAATAAGATGAATGATGATAGAATACACCTACTTGCTATTCCCTACTCGCCACTAGCCAATTTACCAAATTACAATGATTGCAGCGATTGTCAACTATTTTTTATCATTGCGTTCTAAACAGGAGCTATGGCCCGTATCAAAGTCGACCTACATGATATTTATAACAACAGCGCCGCTATCGACCGTGCATTACAGCAGGCATTCGAAGATGCGATCGATAAAAAGATAAGGGAGGTGGAGATCATTCCCGGCAAAGGCAGCGGCCAGCTCCGCAAAAAAGTGGAACGGTTCTTACAACAGCCGCATATCAAAAAGCAATACCATCGTATTGAGAATGATAGTAAGAATTTTGGGAGGTTGTTTGTTTACTTTAAATTTTGAGTACCTCACTAAATAGGTGAAACGTCAAACGTGAAAAGTGAAACCAGCTCTGAAATGCGTTTGACTCTTACCTTTCACGTTTCACCTCTTTAAACTACCTTCGCAAAGTTTTAAAATAAATCAATATTGCGTTTTACAGACTTTAACTTTCATCCGTCCCTGCTCGAAGGCATCGAAGCATCTAACTATGAGAATGCTACTCCCGTCCAGGAGCAAGTGATTCCCCCTATTTTGGAAGGAAGAGATGTGATCGCATCGGCCCAAACCGGTACCGGGAAAACAGCCGCATTCTTATTGCCGGTGATGAATCGTTTACTGAATAACCATGTCGATGGTCATACCGGTGCATTGATCATTGTCCCGACAAGAGAACTGGCGATACAGATATCGCAGCATGTTGAAGGTCTTTCTTATTTCACTCATCTTAGCTCGATCGCTATCTATGGCGGTAATAGCGGTGATAATTTCATTAATGAAAAGAAAGCATTGCAAATGGGCGCCGATGTAATTGTTTGTACACCCGGCCGCATGATCGCTCATTTAAATATGGGCTATGTAAACCTGAAAGGATTACAGTTCTTAGTATTGGATGAAGCCGATCGCATGCTCGATATGGGCTTCCAGGATGATATCAATAAGATCATCAAAGCGCTTCCGGCTAAAAGACAAAACTTATTATTCTCCGCCACTATGCCGGAAAAAATAAGACAACTGGCAAGAAAGATATTACATCAGCCTGCAGAGATCAATATTGCTATATCAAAACCTCCCGCTAAAATTGTACAGAAAGCTTTTGTAGTATACGAGCCACAAAAACTACCATTGGTAAAAAAACTGCTAAAGGAAACACCCTATAAAAATGCATTGGTGTTTTGCAGCCGCAAGCAATCGGTAAAACAACTCACCAGGGAATTGAAACATGGTAAAATAAATGTATCTGAGATCCATAGCGATCTAGAGCAAGCTGAAAGGGAGAATGTATTGGGTGCATTTACAGCGGGTCGGATCCCTGTTTTAGTCGCTACCGATATTCTAAGCCGCGGCATTGATATCGATACGATCGATCTTGTTATTAATTATGACGTGCCGGCTGACGGAGAAGATTATGTGCATCGTATCGGCCGTACCGCAAGGGCCGAGGCTGATGGGATCGCCTATACATTGATAGGAGAGAAGGAACATAACAAATTCGCCCTCATAGAAAAATTATTGGAAAAAGAAATTGAAAAAGCAAAGGTGCCCGATGAATTAGGCGCCGCCCCTACGTATAATCCACATTTAAGGGGCCAGGGTGGAAAACCTAAACGCAGGTTTTATCATCCTTATAACAAACAAAGAAAATAAAATTATTATTTTAGTGGGATGCTATCCACGGCCACCTATAAACCTTTGAGGGTTATACCACTTTTATTATTATCCTTAGGGATGATGCTGCACACATCGGCCCAACCTACAGGTTCTATTCACGGGCCCGATGTTCTATTGAAAGGATCCATATTAACAGCAAAGGATTCAGCAGAAGCAGCCAATTCAAAAGCCCTGATGAATACCGGCGTCGGCTCGGTCCTGGCAAAATATGGTAAGGCCAACCAGCTTTATTATAAAATGATCGACTCATTGGCCAAAGTGATCTTCAAGTTCCCGATGGAAGATTCAACAGGGTTGAATTATGCCACTGAATGGGTGGGCACTCCGAATATGGGTTTGCGTCGTCCCAATTTTGTCGTCATTCATCATACGGCTAATAATAGTTGTGAGGAAACACTCAACTATTTTACAACACCAGGCGGAAGAGAAGCCAGCGCACATTATGTGATCTGTAAAGATGGAACCATACATCATATGCTGAATGATCTGTTGCGTTCGCATCATGCCGGTGATAGCAAATGGGGCAACAATACCGACCTGAATTCAAGCAGTATCGGTATCGAGCTCGATAATAACGGCTACCAGCCATTCAGCGAAGCACAGATCAACAGCTTGCTTGCATTGCTTGACAGATTGAAAACAGCTTATAAGATTCCTGACGCTAATTTTATCGGGCATGGAGATATCGCCACGACAAGAAAGGTCGATCCCAGCGTACAATTCCCCTGGAAAACCCTGAGTGAAAAAGGTTTTGGTCTTTGGTATGACGATACAACCAATGTAGTTGTACCGGATAATTTTGACTACCTCATGGGATTAAGAATAATCGGTTACGATATTTCTTCACCTGCTTCCGCATTAGCCGCTTTCAAACGGCATTTCATGAATGAAAATTCTTCTATCATCAATGCCGAAGTAAGGAAAGTGATCTATGCTGTGTACCGCAAGTTTGAATAAGCGACTGCAAAAAACCGCAACAAAATTTTATCCCGCATTAACCCGTCATTAGTACAAAGATTGTTTTTACTTTAGCGATCTTATTTGATCGCTATGGTAAAAAGTATCCCGTCTCTTATCTTCTTCGCAACAGTATTTCTTATTTATAGTTGTTCGGAGAGTAAATACACAACAACGAACAAGAGTTATAACAAACAGGTAAAAGAATTTGCAAAACTCTTAAAGGAATATCCGTTGAGAGATTCAACAGGTCTTGGTTATGCAACAGATTTTGTCGGCACAACCAATATGTCGATGCGCCGTGCCAACTATGTGATCATTCATCATACGGCACAGAATAGTTGCGATCAAACTTTACAAACATTTACTTTACCACGAACACAAGTGAGTGCACATTATGTGATCTGCAAGGACGGGACCGTTTTTCATATGCTCAATGATCTGTTGAGAGCACACCATGCCGGTGTAAGCAGGTGGGGAAATACAACTGATCTTAATTCTTCCAGTATTGGTATTGAATTAGACAATAATGGATTTGAAACTTTCACCGAACCACAAATAAACAGCCTGCTTACTTTATTGGATCGATTGAAAAAGGCTTATAGCATTCCCGCTGCTAATTTTATCGGGCATGGAGATATTGCACCGACAAGAAAGAACGATCCTAACTGGCGATTTCCCTGGAAACAATTAAATGAAAAAGGATTCGGGCTCTGGTGGAACGATACGACCAATGTACAAGTGCCGGCTAATTTCAATTATCTCGAAGCGATCCGCATTGTTGGCTTTGATGTAAAGGATACAACAGCAGCGATCGTTGGTTTCAAGCGACATTTTTTACAGGATACAACGAAACGGATGACATTGGCGGCGGAAAAAGTATTGTACTCGCTCTATAAAAAATACCAGTAAGGCAGTGAAATGTGAGACGTCAAACGCTTTTCACGTCTCACGTCTTCCGTTTGACGTTTCACTTAATGGAGTTCGCCTGCCGGCTCATGATCATCATATTCATCTCTCAGCTTCATCAATTCTGTTTTTAATTGTTTGAAAGTTTTCTGATAAGACTTTAGCTTGATCAAATTCTTTTGCTCATCGGGATCTGTTTTCAGATCATAAAGCTCCCATTCATTTACGGTATAGAAATAAATGAGTTTATAACGATCTCCCCGTATTCCGAGATGCTCCAACACGGTATGGTCAGCTTTGTATTCATAAAAGTGATAATAGAGATAAAGACGTGGATTTTCCTTCACCTTGCGAAGCATTGAGATAAGCACACTTTTTCCCTGCATAAAAGAAGGTCTTGGTATACCAGCTGCATCGAGCATAGTAGGAGCATAATCGATCGTTTGGGTCATGCGGTCATTTATTTTTCCGGCAGGTATCACTCCCGGCCAGCGCATCAGCATCGGCGCCTGCATAGATACATCATACATCCATCGTTTATCGAACCAGCCATTTTCCCCCAGGTACATTCCCTGGTCGCCGGTGTAGATGACCAATGTATTGTTCGTCAAATTATTTTTATCTAAATAATCAAGCACTCTCCCAACATTCTCATCGATCGATGCCACGCAGGCCATATAATCCTGCATGTACCATTGATATTTGTACTTGAGTAATTCTTTTCCTTTTGGTCTTAATTGCTGTAATAATTTCCCTCTTTCTTCATATATCTTTTTGATGCTGCTTCTTTCCGGTTCCGGTATGCGATTGAAAATTGCATTGTAATAAGCGATCTCGGCTGAATCAGGTTTGAGCCAGGGAATATCCATTAAATATTTAGGATCCACTTTCAGATCGCTGCATAGCCTCATGTCACGTTCGATGCTCATGGTTTGCAGGCGCCAGGCAGTACCATGACCAGCCGTATCTGTATATAAGGTAGAAGGCTCTGGAAAAATTTTGCTGTGGTATTGTTCGATATATTTCAGCGGCGCTAAAAAATAGCGGTGCGGCGCTTTGTGATGGATATGCAAGACAAAAGGCTTGTTCATATCCCGGCCATCGAGCCATTTGATCGCTTCATCGGTGATGACATCAGTAGCATATCCATGATAGGTACTGGTATCACCTTTCATAGAAATGAATCTCGGTTCAAAATACAAACCTTGTCCCGGCAAAATTTTCCAGTAGTCGAAACCAGTGGGATAGGAGATAAGATGCCATTTACCAACGATCGCCGTTTGATACCCGTTCTGCTGAAAGATCTTGGGCATCGTGAGCCTGGAAGAATCAAATCTCGTGCGGTTATCTTTCATTCCGTTCTTGTGAGAATGTTGTCCTGTGATCAGGGTAGCACGAACGGGCCCGCAGATGGAGTTGGCTACAAAATTCCGGCTGTACAACATTCCTTCTTTGGCAAGACGATCGATATTGGGAGTCGAGATGAATTTTTTATTATAAGCGCTGATCGCATCTGCATCATGATCATCGCTCATGATGTAGATGATATTGGGTCGTTGCTGCGCAGATCCGGCCAGCGATATCAATAAGGAGAGAAAAAGCAATCGCATAGTGTATAGTTGTGTATCTAAGATATGTAGATTTGAAGTATAAATTATATCTATGGAATTTGGAAGAGTGCCAGATGCGGAATTGAACAAGGTTGATTTTTCATTGCCGGCAGAACCAGCGGGAAATAAAAAGATATTGAAAGGCAAGCCGTCAAAGAAAGCAAAGGTTTATCTCGGCTGTGCTAAATGGGGAAGGACGGAATGGGTAGGAAAGATCTATCCACCCAAAACAAAAGAAAAAGATTTTTTACAGCATTATGTGAACCATTACAACTCGATTGAATTGAATGCTACACATTATAAAGTATATGGAGAAGCAGGAATAAAAAAATGGGCGGAGAAAGCAAAGGGAAAGGATTTTAAATTTTGTCCCAAAATGTATAAGGGTGTTACACATTTTGGAAGTTTGAAAGGGAAGGAATTCATCACCAATGAATTTTTTCGCGGGATCATGGGATTTGAAGATCATCTTGGTCCCGTTTTCGTACAAGTGAGTGATAGCTTTTCGCCGAATAGAAGAAAAGAACTGTTCGACTATCTCGCATCATTACCAAAGGACCTGCAATTCTTCCTCGAGGTTCGTCACCCGGATTGGTTTGCCAAGGAAGATATGAGAAAAGAGATGTTCGAAACATTGACTGCTTTGAATATGGGAGCGGTGATCACCGATACGGCGGGAAGAAGGGATTGTGCACATATGCATTTAACGGTACTGAAAGCTTTTATTCGTTACGTCGGTAACAGTCTGCACAAATCGGATTATACAAGATGTGATACCTGGGTGCAACGAATGAAATACTGGCTGGATAAAGGAATGGAAGAGCTTTATTTTTTCATGCATATGCATGATGAAGCGACCTCGCCGGAATTAACTGTTTACCTGGTTGATAAATTGAATAAGGAATGTGGTTTGAACCTGATCAAACCCACATTCATTGATCCGGCTACATTGCCGAAATCAAAACCAAAGTCTAAGGGATTGTTTGATTAGCGCACTTCATACAATTCATTCCATCTCGTGGTATATCGGGGACTGATAAAATTCTGTTGCATCTTCCAGTTGCGGTCGGTGCCGGATGCGGCGAATTTCAATACATCGTCCCGCTGGCTGAAATTGACATTGTCGATCATATCCATCAATCTTCGCTCGCAGTTCTTTGTTTCGGATAAAAATAGATTTCCCTGGATGGAAGTATCCGGAACAATTCCACTTAGCATCACGCCGGCTTTTTTATACAATTTTCCTTTTTCAAAAAGTTTGTCTACCAGTTCGACAGCAGGTTTGATCAGTTCATTGGTAAATGAAGTGGCATTGGGAAGAGTAATGGATGTTCCATTCATGGCTTCCCGGTAATTGACATTGTGATTCTCTTCTTTTGTCACCACAAACACATTGATCGTTTTTGCAGCGCTATGTTGCCGCCTCAATTTTTCTGCAGCTCTCGAAGCATAGGTAGCAACAGCTTCTTTTATTGAATTGATATCGCCGACAGGACTTCCGAACATTCTTGTAGTAGCGATCATTTTTTTACTGACCAATTCTTCTTCCATTTCTTTTGAAGTGATCCCTCTCAATTCTCTTATCAATCGTGCTCCCACCACTCCGCCAAAATAAGTGCTGGCAAATTCTTCACTGAGATTTCTCAATTGCAGGGCATCATATACGCCCCATTCTTCGAGCTTTTTTGCATATCGTCCGCCTACTCCCCATATATCATTTACAGGTGTTCCTCTTAACGCTTCAATTATTTTTTCATCCGTATCCAATAGTACGACGCATTCAGTTTTTGCTTTATTTTTTTTAGCAAGACGATTCGCCAGCTTGGCCAATACTTTTGTTGGCGCTACACCGATCGATACTTTGATGCCGGTCCATTGTTCTACTGTTCTTCTCAATTCTTTTGCAACGACAGGTAATTCTTCAGGAGAGAAAATGCTGAGATCGACAAATGCTTCATCGACGGAATATACTTCCACATTTTTTTTACCCAGCATGGTGCGTAATGTTTCCATTACCCGCCAGCTCAGGTCGCCGTATAAATTATAATTAGAAGAAAAGACTTCGATATTATGCTTTTCTATTAATGGCCTTGCCATAAAATAGGGACCTGCCATCTGCACGCCGAATTTCTTGGCTTCGTCACTGCGGGAAACAATGCAGCCATCGTTATTGCTGAGTACAACAACTGGCTTTCTGTCGAGATGAGGTTTGAATAACCGCTCGCAGGAACAATAGAAATTATTACAATCGACGATCGCTTTCATCTTTTCGGAGATAAGCCCCGATAGCAGTTGAAAACCCTATCGGCGGTTTATTCTATAATATAATGTTCTAAATTTTTTTCATCTGCTACAGCCAAATGTGCCGTTTCGAAATCTGAAACGCTTCCAAATAATTTTATGACCTTCTCAACGGCTATAAGATCATCTCTGCCATTCAAAATGGAATGGTAGGAAGAAAACTCCCCGGAGATCTGTTACAAATCTGTGCTTTACCGGATTGATATGACAATAATGAACCATTGCAATAGTATACTTCTCATCCGCGACTAATTTTCTTTCAAATGGTGACTCAAACAGAGAGCCCGTTCGCTTGAAAGCTTTATTTACTGATTGTGCATATGAATTGAAAAGATGTCCTAATTGCTTTGAAGCATCCACCCGAAACATCCCTTTGCCGTCCTTTCGTGGCACTTCAGCATTTTCTTTTATTCTTACCAATAAATGAAAATGGTTTTTTAACAGACAATAGGCGAACGTCTCTAATATATCAGCACAGTAAAATTTATATTGTTCGAGGAAATAATAATAATTCCCTTTCTCTTTAAAAAGATCTTCTCCATTTATACCTCTATTATAAATATGGAAGAACTCTCCTTCGATTATCGGTTGGATATACATAACCAAATATATTTTTGGACACAACCGGCACCAAGGGTTTTTCATCGTTGATAGAAGTTTTTTTCAACCGCCGTCAGGGTTTTTAACCGCTGACGGGGCTTTTATTCGAGCGAATGAATTACATAAGTTACCACGCCCCATACCGAAAAATTGCTGAACTCCGCGAGGTTGATATTCTTATAGCGATCGTTTTCTGCAATTAAAAAAGCAGCGGAGAAATTCTTATGGAATCTTCGCACCAGCAATTCTCCATTCAGGATAGCAACGATCACTTTTCCATTGACCAGCTTCAACGAACGATCTACAATTAATATATCACCGTCGAAGATCCCCACATTTTTCATCGCATCACCTTTCATCCGGAAGAAAAAGGTCGCCGGTTTATTCCGGATAAGTTGTTCATTCAGATCGATACCTCTTTCCATGTAATCATCGGCTGCAGCGCCAAAGCCGGTGGCATTGGCTGTCTTTACTTCCTGCTGCGTGTATTGTTTCGAGCCTTTATAGGCCGCCCCGTAAAATTCTTCTCCCTCCATAAAAAATATTTTTACCTCACCTCTAACTCCTCTCCTTCAGGAGAGGAGGATAGTAGAGTCATTAATGAATAAAATTTCTTTCATAAAGATGATAAATAAATTTGGAATAACTAAAATATTTAGTAAATTAGTGCTAAGAAAATGGGTTAATATTTTTTCAGGCTAAAAATGGGTGGGCTATGAAAACTATTGTGAACACTATCCCCGGCTACCGGGTCTATGAGTATTTGTTGGTGCTGGGTCCGCACGAGGAATTGTGGAACCGCATCATGAAAGTGAAAGAAGATTTTTCAGGCAAGTATAAGTCTGATCATGCGAGATGGGGCAAGCCGCATATCACACTGGTCAATTTTGTACAGTATGCAATGAAAGAAGAGCGGATCCTTAATAAGCTGCGAACACTCGCCATGGGATTTACTCCATTCAAAGTAGAGCTAAAGGATTTTGGGAGTTTTCCTTCGCATACGATCTATATCAATGTAACAAGTAAACTGCCCGTACAAGGTTTGGTGAGAACGATCCGGACAGAAGCACAACAATTGATGAAGCTAAACGATGAATTGAAACCTCATTTCATTATGGAACCACATTTGACGATCGCAAGGAAATTACAGCCCTGGCAATATGAGAAAGGCTGGCTCGAGTACAGCAACAAACATTTTACAGGGCGTTTCATTGCAGACAGCATGACATTATTAAGAAGACCTGTTGAAGAATTTGAAGGCCAGCGAATGAAATACCAGGCAGTGGGACGCTTTGAATTTCAGAATATGCCGGTGACAACAAAACAGGGAGAATTATTTGGATAGTTAGAACAGTAACGACTATAAAGTGGGATGGGCGTTGTGAGTAAGGAGAATAAAGAGTAAGTGAGTATGGTTCTCCGTCAACGGTCGAAGACCTTGACGGTGGTTGTGTCAGAGAGATAACTCTTTGTTCTCCTTTTTTTATTTACCCGTAAAAGCCTTGACGACAGCGGGTTGACAAAGGATCTTTTACAAACAACCAAAACAAAATATAATGTCTGAAAAATTACAGCAGGATCATTATAAAGTGAAGCCAAAGGATCATGTGCCGGAGAATAACGGGGATATCTCAAACGGTGAAGGAACTTCTTATTTGCAGGGAAGAGGAGCGCAGTTCAATACAAAGAATAAATTCCTGAAGAATGAATTGACAAGAGAGCATATCGAAGGCGTTGATGATTGGGATGATCCCAATTCGCCCACGATCTACATGGAACAGGAATCAAAAACGATCGTCAACAAAGTGGAAAGTCCCGATGTGGGTATGATGTACAGCATGAATCCTTATGCAGGGTGCGAACATGGCTGCATTTATTGTTATGCAAGAAATGTACATGAATACTGGGGCTATAGCGCCGGCCTCGATTTCGAAAGAAAGATCATCGTGAAAAAAAATGCACCGCAACTACTTCGAAAATTCCTGATGCATAAAAAATGGGATGCCACGCCGATCATGCTCAGTGGTAATACGGATTGTTATCAGCCTGCTGAACAAACCTATCGTTTGACAAGAGGATTATTGGAAGTGTGCAACGAATTCAATCAACCCGTAGGTATCCTCACTAAAAATTCCTGGATACTGAAAGACAAAGATGTGTTGCAGGAAATGGCGAAGAAGAAAATTGTTTCCGCTATGGTCTCGATCACTTCGTTCAATGAAGACCTGCGAAGAGTGATGGAACCAAGAACTACTACTGCCAAACAAAAACTGAAAGTGATCAATGAATTGAGTTCAGCCGGCGTTCGTATGGGCATCATGATGGGCCCAATGATACCGGGATTGAATGAACACGAGATGCAGCGTATCATGAAAGCGGCCAGAGATAATGGAGCCACTTTCACGGCTTATACTTTTATCCGCCTGAATGGCGCTATCAAATTTTTATTCCACGACTGGCTCTATAAAAATTTCCCGGAAAGAGCTGATAAGATATGGCATTTGATCGAACAAAGTCATGATGGTAAAGTGAACGATACCCGCTGGGGTGTGCGCATGCGTGGAGAAGGGAGCATCGCTCAAATGGTAGCACAGCAATATAAAAAATACGGAAAGCTCTATGGCATGAATGCAGAGGAATGGAGTTTGGACCGAAGCAAATTCCAGGTGCCGGGAGGACAGGGGAGGTTGTTTTGAAGGATCGCCATGATGGAAATTTTTAAAAAAAGTTAGCGACTCACGGATCCAAAATTTTTTCAGAAAAAACACCGAATTCCATGATGTAAATCCCCTTGATATGTTTCAGATCGAAAATAGCTTCCGTGCAGAAAATATTTAACTATGGAAGCAGATTTTTCAAACCTAACAGAGAACGAAAGGATAAAAGCGGAAAATGAGTTTATGAAGATGAAACTCATGCTTGAAAAAGGCGCTCAATTCGGTATGGACCTGGAAGTAGGAGGCATGCCCGCAGAACTGGAAAATAAATTCCTGAAACAGATCATGGAGTTTGAAAAGCAGGTCGCCGATCCAGTCATTACAACTGTATTCGAAAGATTGAATAAGCCCTCACATTTTAAACCGGTCAACGAAATATCGGTGGAAAAGATCGATGAGGCCTGGAATGAATTACTCGTTTATCTGGGACAACATAATATTCAACTGGATGCCTGCAGCCCAAATATTTCAAATGCAGAATTATACAGGTTTACCACAGAAGAACTTTTTAAAATGGAAATGAATGTGATCAACATTCCTGGTATGATGACCTGTTTTATTTACGACGAATTTCATCCTGACCCTGTTTATGAAAGCAGCCGAATGGTAGAGCATGATCTTTTCGGAGATATTTTTCGTGAAAATGAATTATTTCATGAGATCGCTTATGATCCAAATGGATTTGTTTTTAATGGCAGGGAATATGAAGACCGGCAGGAATATCTCACTCTTATCAACCGGTTTAAATCGTTTTATGAATTAATCGAATTGGATGAATGTAACATTACGCAATGTATTGTCAACGAAGAGTTCAGTAACATCCAGGGTTATTATGCAGCTACCGCAAAAGCAGGACAGATCAGTACAGTTTTTTCCGGGCATTTCACCGTTCGATTGTGTATTAATGAAATGGGATATTGGAATTTTAAGAAAATTTTTATTGAAGGGTTTGATCCCCGATAAAATATTTTTAAAAATTCTTTCACAAAAATTAGGCAGCATCAAAAAAATGTTTTCATCTTTGCATCCGCAAAATGAAAAAATGTTAAGAAGGAATTTACATATTGAAACGGTGAACCGATCAAACCCCAAGGGCAATGATACCGGTTGCGGGGCATGTATGCTGCATGAATAAGTTATTAAAACGAATTCGACCAAATACAGACCCCGGCAAATGTTGGGGTTTTTTATTATCTGTGCTCCGCCACTGAAGCGGAGGCGCAAGCGTCCGCAACTTTATCGAAGGCGAACAGCTAAAGAAGGTTTAAATAATTTATTTGAACCAATTTGTGCAAACTAAATTGAATTGAGTCTATAACGAAACAAAAATAAAAGTGCTGAAACAAATACGACATAAGCGATGTAAACAAACGATGCTGGAGGATAAACTATCAGCCCCCGTGTGCTATTGGTATAAGCAACCGACAAGAAGTATTGTGCCCGTGAGTGATGCGAATGATAGTAAAAGTCAGCGGCCGGGTTATGTCCATACATAGAGAAGAATATTTTTCTATGAAGGGAGAGCCCGGTCGCTAATAACGACCGGGTTTTTTATTGATGGAAAAAGAAAGGAGGTGATCATGAAATTTTTACTGATCGTTCTGGCCATTCGTTTAGTGGTTGGAACGCTGACCAAAAAAAATAAAAGCGGTGAAGTTGCTGCTGAGATGAGAAAGAAAGAAACTTTTCATCCTGCAGAGTTTGACCTGCGTTGAAGATATCAGGTGCAGAAAAGGAGGAACAAGCGTTCCCGGTGAGATGCAACCGGGACGCTTTTCAAAAAAGTTCTTTGAAAATATAGCAGTATTCCGATTGCCTGAAATCAGGAAAACATATTGGTCATTGGCTATTGTTTTATGTAATCCTTTAACTAATTGCATCCTGTAGGCAAACTACGGCCATGAGAAAAATAATTTTTACTCTCACTGTTATTGTTGTGTCTTCCCTCGCCGCTCTCTCTCAAAAATGGGAAAGGCAGATGCAGGTAAAGCGAATGGATATCCGTGTTACAACAGATGCATTTACAGCCACCACATTCATCGAAATGGAATTCTGTAATCCTTACGATACTGAATTAGAAGGAGCATACAATTTTCAATTAGAACCGGGGCAAGCCATTGTTTCTTTTCAGCTCGATCTCAATGGACAATTCCGCGATGGATCGATCGAAGAGAAATGGAAAGCCAGGAATGCCTATAACACGATAGTTGGTAAAAGAGTGGACCCCGCTTTGCTGGAAATGAATAGTTATAATTATTACAACCTCCATATCTACCCCGTTCCTGCCAAAGGATGCAGGCGAATAACTATGACGATCCAGCAACTATTGCAGATACAGGGAAACAAAGCTGTTTATAAACTTCCGTTGAATGTAAAAGATTCAATTGAGCAATTGAATGTGCAAGTGAAAGTAACGGGTTCCGACAATTGGCCCTCTGTCATCAAAGGTTTGCTGACAAATGAATTGTTTTACCTGAAGGATAATAACTATTCATTGAGTTTGGCAGGAAAGGGTCGCAAAGCTGATCAGCCGCTTTCATTTTCTATTCCCTTATCACTGAAACAACCTTCGCTTTGTATCAAAACTGTAAATGATGATACATGGTTTGCTTTGCGGATGAAAATGCAGGCCCCAAAGGAATACAGTATTCATCCATCAAAAGTGGTGGTATTCTGGGATGTATCAGCCACAGCTCAGACACGGAATGTTGGAAAAGAGATCGCCTTCCTGAAACAATATGTGCAAACAAATAATATTTCGCAACTCATGGTCATCACATTTAATCAGCGCATAAAAGATACCGCTGTTTTTTATACCAGTGGAAATTTTAACAGCCGCTGGTCAGAATATTTGGGTTCGTTCAAATATGAAGGAGCCACTCATTTCGGCGCTCTTGATCTCTCCACAGTAAATGCTGATGCTGTTTTGATCTTCAGCGATGGAAGAAACAGTTATGGCAAGGATCTTCCCATTCCTGGAAAGACACATGTCTATTGTGTCAGCTCGGCCATTTTTGCCGATACGGCACATATAGAGAAGATCATTGGAAGATCGGGTGGTCGTTTTATTGATCTCCATACGAAAAATACAAACGATGCGGTAGCTGCAGCCGGTAAGGCAGAAAATATTTTATTGGGTTTGAAAGCGGGCGATATCATACTCGACCTGGATGAAAAGCTCAGCGATCTGAAAAATGATACATTATTATTGACCGGGAAAATACCTGCCGGCACACAGGAGCTCGCACTTTTATATGGCAACAATGAAAATATAAATGAGAAAGATATTATCAGTGTATCCCCGGGTAATACCTGCGATGGATCGCCGATAGAAAGGATCAACATGTTATCTGCTTTCGATCAATACGTAAAGCCCGGTGCATATTGGTACAATGTTTTGGAATGGGCTAAGCAAGAAAAAGTAGTAACACAAAGCACTTCTTATATTGTATTGGAAAAGATCGAAGACTATATCAAATACAATATCCTGCCACCGAAAGAACTTGAATCGAAGTGCGACATGAATCTTTTTGTGAAAGCAGCGGAAGATCGAAGAAAGGATTTCAAAAAACAAAACGAGTTCGAAATACTCACGGGTGTTGCGAATGAATATAATTACAGAATAGCTGCCTGGGATAAAAATCAACCACGGATCGTTTTAACCGAACAGAAACAAGACGCTATTGCAAAAGCAGAAACAGATAATACAAAACTTGCAAAAGACAAAACTGTATCATCTTCAGACGAGATGGGGCAAAAAACACTGAGTAATAGTATCGTTACTGTTGCTGGAAATAATCTTGTTGCCACAGGATTTAACCAAGAGCAAACAATGAGTGAAGTGGTAATAACGGCATTGGGACAAACAAGACAGGCAAAAGAGCTGGGTTACTCTGTTTCAAGAGTAGGTGCTGTTAGCCTTACACAGGCAATGCCAGTTAACCTTCAAAATGGTTTGACAGGAAAAGTATCAGGATTGAATGTTCAAACCACCAATAATGGTGTGTTTAGCGATACACGTATCACATTGCGGGGCATACGATCTCTTACAGGCAATAATCAACCGATGCTTATTCTTGATGGAGTGCCCATTGCGCTCGGTTACCTGAGCGCTATTAACCCAAAAGATATCGTTGATGTTACAATATTGAAAGGAGCAAGTGCTACTGCTATCTATGGTCCCGATGGAGTGAACGGCGCTTTGGTGATCCAAACAAGACTAAAGTTTTCCGGTATTTAGAAAGGAAAAATAAATGAATTTCAAAAAGTATATTATGGAATTATGGCACAACCCCCGCGCTTTTTTGCCGTATTTTCTATGGCCATTTTCGCAGATATTTAAAATTATTATTTATTTGCGCCAAAAATTTATAAAACCCATTAAATTTAATATTCCCGTTATTGTAATAGGAAATATTACGGTGGGTGGAACGGGTAAAACGCCGTTGGTGATTTGGCTTGCTGAATTTCTGAAAAAAAATAATTATAAGCCGGGCATTGTTTCGCGCGGTTATGGCGGTAAAACTACTATTTATCCTCAATTCGTTACTATTAATAGCGAAGCTGAACAGATGGGTGACGAAGCGGTGTTATTGGCACGTAAATCTCACTGTCCTGTGGTGATAGATCCGAATAGAGTAAAAGCGGTTGAATATTTATTGGCACATACAGATTGTAATATTGTGATTAGTGACGATGGTTTGCAGCATTATTATTTAGCGCGCGATATAGAAATAGCCGTCATCGACGGCAAACGGAGGTTTGGAAATCGTTGGTGTTTGCCGGCAGGACCTCTTCGGGAACCGATTTCACGATTAAATACGGTTGATTTTATCGTGACGAATGGGGGCGAAGTGGGGCTGGGCGAATATGGCATGAATTTATTTCCGGGTGAAATTTACAATGTCAACGATTCGACTTTAAAAGCAAATTTACAGGAGTTTACAGGGCAAGCGGTTCATGCAATTGCAGGCATTGGAAATCCCGAGAGATTTTATAATGAATTACGTATTTTAGGTTTAAGCATTTGGCCCCATAGCTTTCCGGATCATTATTTATTTCAGCCCCATGATATTAATTTTAAAGATGATGCCAAAATTATTATGACCGAAAAAGATGCGGTAAAATGCGAGAAATTCGCCGATTATAAATCGTGGTGTTTGCCCGTGGAGGCAGAAGTCGATGAAAAATTAGGTGAAAAATTATTAGAAAAAATTAAAAATATCCAATTATCCTAACACTCTATAATTTTACATAACGGGCACAGACGCGCTGATCATAACGCTTTGGGAATCCAGGTTTTTTTGCCCAAGGGCAGCATTATAGCCAAACGTTAAATCTACGCCGGAATTAAAAATAGCTTGCACGCCCGCAGTAATATTTACAAAGCTGCTATTATCGGTGGGGGTATAGGGCACCACTGTAGTGGTAGAAGAAGACAAAGCCCCTAAGCCAACGTTGATATTTCGCTGAGTATTTAAAAACTCATGGTCATATAATGCTTTTATATACGGTACCAGCTCTGTTGTTTTATATTGCGTGACAAAATTCAATTGCCAGCCGGCGCCAGAAACTAAAGACTGATAATCTTGTTTGTCATATTGAATAGTGGGTAGCGGGCCTGTGACTAAGGGTGTTTCTGCAAAGCCAAAGATTTTAATTTTTTGATAATTAATATCGATAACAGGCCCTGTTCTTAATTTTTTATCTAAGAAATTAAAGTTATAGCCTGCTGTGCCATCTAAGCCGAAATGCTCACCTGTAGTTTGGCCGTAAAAATTTTGTGCGCCAATATTATGGCTGATATTGCTTTCGTCAATATTGCCGTAAGTCGCAATAATAGAACCGTAGGTATGATAGCGTTTGTATCCCGCAAAAAAACTGGCCATATTTTCGTCAATCATAACGCTGCCATTATTTGTTAAATAGGTGAGTGTTCCCATGGTACGACCCACCGCAAAGCCATAGATGTCATATTTACCGTGATAATCGGTGCCTATGGTTACGGCGTCAGTGTTATTTCTGTAACCCGGTTGCGTAAGATTTCCGTTTTGAGCACGGATAGGATTGGTGATAAAAGTTCCGAAGACTTGCCACGTGTCAGTGCGCGTATTGGTTTGGCCGGTTTGAAAAAATAATAATTCTGATTGAAGTTGAGTGGTTTGGAGATTCATGTTGCTGAGCGGCGCTGTGCCTAGAATACCGTTATATTCGGGAGCGTTAGGAAAAGCAAAAGCCGACAGGGTGAAAAAAGATAAGGGGAGAACAAATATAAGTTTTTTCATTTCAACATCCTCGAAAATATTTGATATGCAAAATAGCAATATCATCCGAGGATGTCAAAATGAGTAGAGGGTGTATTTTACCCGCCAAAACGTAGTGAACTGAAGGCTGAAGTGATGGCTTCATCCATCCCCATTTCTTCCAGCATTTCAGCTACGTTACCGGGTATACGTTGTTGTGCTTGCTGCGCAAGCTGAGCCTTTTCTGCTTGCATCTCACTTAAATCTTGTAAGAATTTTGCTTTCATATCATTTTCAAGTTCTTCGATAAGTTTCCATTGCTCAGCAATTTTTAGGTCACATCGTAAACGATCCTCTGGTGCAGCTGCGCTTAATTTTTTTCTTTCATAGTGCGCTACATTTTTATGTGCATGAGCTACAGCACTTTTATATCCCTTATTAAACCACTCTTCTAGTTGAACTCTATATGTTGCTACTTCAGGTTTATAATTTTCCCGTTCTAGCAACGGAAAATGTTCGTTAAATAACCATTGTTCAAAAGCCATAAAGCCTCCCTAAAATATATTCCAGAAATTTAAGATTAAAGTGTGTTTGCTATTTATTCCGGGCTATCCTTTATGCCCGAAACTGTTTCCTGTACACATATAATTATTTTATGTGCTGCTTATTAATGACGCGTAGGTGTCTTACCACCTGCGCTTTCTGCTTTATTATTGGGTAAATCGCTAGCTTCGTCTTTTCCTTTATCATCGACGAATTCTAACTTTTTCTTTGCTTTCGGTCCTCCTCCTATTGCTCCTAGGTTGGGCGCGCTTTGTGAAGATGAAGGCGTAAATCCTTTAGCCGGTGATGGAGGAGCAACACCCTTAATTGCATCTACGGTTTTTCTTAATGATGAAGTCGGGCTTCCACTTTCCACCAGACCTTCTCTGGGGCTTGGGCTTGGTGAAGGGGAAGGTGAATCCACTAAGGTTCCCGTTATGCCGGTATAGTGAGAAGTGGCGGCAACTGGGGTTGGCGCAACAACGTGAGGCTCAATTTCTTTCACGGCTGCTTGTTGTGCAGCTTCTGCTAATTTTTTATTTATTTCCGCTACGTACCCCTTAAGTCGGGCTTTATGATGTCCACTTTGGGAATCAATATAAGTCGTGAGCATTTGCTTATGAGTATCATCTAATTTTTCATAAGCACTGGTTGCGAAAAATTGATGGGTGAGTTTTGTCATCGCTCTTTCTAAAGCTTTTTCCTGTAGAGTTATAAATCTATTGTCAGCAATGGTTTGGGTAACATAAAAACGTTGAATCCATCTCTCCCAAAACCACGGCGTTTTCTTGGGCTGGCTTGCTCCTTCGATTAATTTTCCAAGGGCGACTCCAGAGGCATCCGCAGCCGCCAGCTCACCGAGTTTGTGGGCTCCAAGATTGCTGATATTGCGAGGATTTCCTGCTAAAAATTCCTGATAGGCAGGCGTATTCAAAATATCTTGAGACGCTAAGTTGGAAGCGTGTTTTTTAAACCCAAGAATTTTAGCTTCTAATGCAGCATCTTTGGTGGAAGAAGAAATTTGAGAAAAAAGTCGGTTAATTTCGGATTTGCCCACAACACTTAAGTTAGCTAAAAAGGCATGACTAGTTGCGGTTTGATCCGCTTCAGGACGTTCAGCTATCCACTGAATAAAAGCCTTGCTTCCTAAAAGTAATTTCTTATTGGCATATGGCAAATCTTCAAGACGTTGAATTGCATTTTCTTCGTTATTTTGGAGTGCTTTTGCAACCGTTAATACCGGCGTGGTTGTGGTGAGAGCACGATAACGCTCTTTGTTAACTCGGCGAGAAAGCATGCCAGGGCGGTTCGCGCGCGCTGCCATTTTTGCAAGAATATTTTGTGTAACAGGCTCTTTACCCTGAAATATTTCTTTGAATGCAGAAGTATGTAAGTGATCAAACAATTTATTCGCGCTGTTCCCATCTAATGATGCAAAAGCATCAAAGAAAGCGGGTGTGACCGAGGCAGGATCTAATCCCGAGAAACACTCAAAATTGGAGAGTTCAAGGCATTTTTGAAGCGTAGCCATTAAAAGCACGGTTTGATTCTTACGGCTTAATCGCGGAAGTTCATCTATTAAAGACAATTTACCTGAAACAAATAAGTTAGCGATTAAAACATGCAAATCTTTGTCATTAAGACCACGGGCTAATAATTTGGATATGTCAGCATCATCTTTGGGAGGGCGAGCGTCAGGATTTTTTTCCATATACAGCTCAAAAACTGTTTTTTCGCCTAATACAGTTTCAACATGATTTTTAAAAATAGTGTTTAACTCAGAAAAATCGATGGCCTGTAATGCTTCATCCAATTGTTGAGGAGTAGTATCTTTAGTGATGCTGTTTGCTACAGCGGTTAGTTGAGCTTCTAATTCAGCCAGTAGCGCTAATGCGTGGTCTTTATCTTGCGTGAAGTGGGGTTGATTTGCTTGTTCTCTTAATGCAGCTATAGCGAGTTTTGTGGATTCAAAAGCGTTTTCATGTGCGTTTTCCAGGAAATGGATAACAATTTGTCTATTAAGCAGACCAGAAATAGCAGTCAACGCGTCGAGAATATCCATGCATGAAACAACTTCTGGATTGGGGTGATTTCCTTTGAGATATTTTTCAAGGGTCAGAAAATAATTTTCTTTAAGATTGCTTGTATAACTATATATCTCTCCATCGGCTTTTTTGAAGAAAGTTTGTGTGACTTTCTCGCCCTTTTTATCTTTAGGTTTTACTGTAACAGAATTTTGGTACGGAGGTAGATATTGATAAGCAGCTTTTGTTTTTGCATTGTTTACTAAGCGGGGTTCTACGGGGGATAAAGCTCCAGATAGCCAATCGACGATTTTTGTGGATGGCTCAACTTTAGGACCTGGTTTGTTTTGTTTGCCGATAAATCTATTAAATCCTACATTCAGAATATCTTGATGAAACGCTATTACTTTTCTCACCTGGCCTAATGCTTGGTCTTTTTTATCGGGGTCACCAAATAATGTGAACCCAACGCTATTTAAAGATACTTTAACGCGCGCTGCATTTCTTATTTTTTCTTGTTCCGTCGGATCATCAGACAAAGTAGCAATATCTTCATTGCTTAACGGCATTTCTCCATCGATTTGAAGATCTAAAGTGAGTGTAAATTTACTCTCAAGGTCAGGAATAGCAACAAACTGCGGGTTGTTATAATTTCGAAATCCTTTTTGGCTAAAAGCTACCTGCATATGTGTTGGGCTTAATATGGATACTTCTGTTTTTCGATTTTGGCCGGGACCTGTACCGAATAGTGCATTAGCAGCAGATTCAGTAAAGTAAAAAGCCAAAACAGTATCGCGATAAGAATGCGGTATATAAGTTAATGCATTTTGGTTCAAGTGCCTTTCGAGATAAGGCTTAAACGCATCAGGAACCCCCGAAATAGTATGTTGAACAGATCCTGTTTTAATTTTAAAAGTAAAAGGAGCACCTCTCGGAAGATCTTTGTGAGAAGAGGTTGTTAATTGTTCATGAAGTTCTTTGTCAGGAAATCTATTAGCAGAAAATCCCTGAGCCAGAACTGAATGCACAGGATTAAGTTTAGATTCAGCAGGAAGTTTAGTGTGAGACTGATCGCTTTCATTTCCATGTTGTAGGAAATTTTTTGATAATCTACCCGTTTCAGATGAAAGCAATACTTGCTGTTCAGCAGTCGTCGGCAACAAAACCACATTTAATTTTGGCGGTAATTGCGAATGTTTTCTTTGTTCTTCCATAACTTAGCTCTCTCTCTATCAAGGGGTACTTTTAGGCTTACAGTGTAACCGAGTACTCTTAAGGGAAGATTAAGAAAAAGGCGGGTTTGGCTGGTTTTTAGTAGGAGGATGCTATCCCTGTAATTTCTTAAGTTCTTCCAATGAGCCCAGATTGTACCAGAGTTTTTTATAGATTTCTCCAGTAATTTCATGGTTTTCTACTGCTTTTTTGAGCAGGGGGCCGAGGGGGAAATGCCCTGATTTGCAGCTTTTGAACAGTTCAGGCCGGTAGATCCCTATGTTGGCGTAGGTGTAGCAGGGGGTTTCAAGGCTTACAAAACCCTCAGAATCCAAGGAAAAATCACTGTTTTTGAGGTAATCCGGCACTGGGGCCAGTACTAAATGGCCTAAAACAGAGGGGGAAAAGCCCTGAAAAAGGGGGTTTTTTAATAGATTGCCGTAATCATAATCCGTATAAATATCTGCGCTAATGACTAAAAAAGGCTCAGGGCCTAAGAAGGGCAAGGCCTGAAAAATACCTCCGCCGGTTTCTAATACTTCTGGTTCATAGGAATATATAATTTTAATGCCATATTTTGAACCATCGCCCACAAAATCTTTTATTTTATCGGCTAAATACGAAATATTAATCACGACTTCTTTAATTCCTGCTCGCGCTAATTTTTCCAGATGGTAAATAATTAAAGATTTGTTTTTAATGGCGATTAAGGGTTTTGGAATCGTGTCGGTGAGCGGTCGCATGCGTTCACCTCGTCCCGCTGCGAGAATAATGGCGCGTATCATAAAACATGATCCTCGAGAAATGTTTTGAAATCCCTTAATTCAGAATAATGGCTGCTGACGGTAATGACATAATTTAACGCTCGAGGAATATCTTTAAGATAGTGTTCTACACGGTCACGATGATGTTTTCGTGCAAAAATAAAACTGGCTTTCAAATGGCGCTGTATGCCCATGAGATCTAAATATTTTAAAAACTGCTCTTGGCTGGGGAGTAAATCTTTTAAAAATTCGTGATGGAAAAATAAAGCCCATTCTGTCACTTTGTGAGCCGGCCAATCTATATAACAATCGCGAATAAGCGAAATAAGATCATAAGTCACCGGCCCGTGCATGGCATCTTGAAAGTCTAATATGCCAATAGAAGCTTGATTGGATAAAACCATGAGATTTCGAGAATGGTAATCTCGATGTATAGAACATTGGGGTTGTTCTGTCGCAGAAATTAATAATAAATCAAAAGTTTTTTGAAGCGTTTTTTTAATGGCGGGTGAAAATTTTAAATTCAAATGTTTTTCCAAAAACCAATGTTCAAAATTTTCAAGCTCAGCTCCCATAAAGCGTCCATCAAAATGAGGAAGCTCCAGAGGACAGCGTTGGATTTTACCCAGTTCTATTAATGCAGCATGGTAATAATAATCAGCGTTTTCTGGATTTAAAAGCTGGAATAAAACATTATCGCCCAAATCTGTCAGCAATAAAAAGCCTTGTTGGAGATCATGGGCAATAACGGTGGGGACGTTAAGCCCCAAGGCTAAATAAGCCTGAGAAATTTTAATAAAAGCAGAATTATTTTCGGTTTCGGGGGGAGAAATAACGGCTATATAAGAATGGAGTGTGGGATGCGAAGTTTTGACCCGAAAATAGCGTCGAAAACTGGCATCGCCTTTTAACGGATGGACAGTAAAATCAGTCGGCGCTAATTGATTTTTAAGCCAGTGTAATAATAAATTTTCCATAAATTAATTTTTTGTATCATCGGAGATTGAATAGAATTCAATTGTATGCGATTTTAGGGTTTTTAAGATAGAGACGGGTAGATAGGGCATTCATGAAGAAAGTTTTGGGGGCTGTTTTAGTTTTAGTGGGGATCAGTCCTATTAATAGCAATAGCATTGGCACAACCTCTTCTCGCATGGAGGATGCAAAATCCTTGGGATGGGTAGTGAATGACAATGTGTGTAAAGGCTATTTTTCTGAACCGTCAATGCCGGCCGTTAAACATTCTGCGGAGTATTTAAAATCTCAGCCGGTCACGATTACGGCGCAAGCGGGACAATTAAAATATTCGGGGACGTCTACCTTGGCAGGGCCAGTGGAGATTCAACAACCGGGTCGAAGAGTCAGTGCCCACAGTATCGAATTAGTAACGAATAATGGCGATTATAAAACGGCGAAATTAAAAGGCCATGTGGTGTTACGCGAAAAAGGCAAGATGGCCATTGGTCAAGAAGCAGATTTGGATCTCCAACAACAAAATTATAGTTTCTCAAAAGTCATTTACCGAATATTAATAGGCGGAGATCTCAGCGCATGGGGTAAAGCAGAGAATGCCACGCAGCCGCCAGATGGTATTACAGTCCTCAAAGGCGTCAGTTATTCGACCTGTCCTCCCCAAAGTCGGGCATGGGAATTCTCGGCCTCGCGAATTAAATTAAATTCTGAATCCGGTCGAGGATCTGCGCTGAATGCGGTTTTTTACAGTAACCATATTCCTATTTTTTATTTGCCGTATATTAATTTTCCCATAGACGATCGACGTCAATCGGGATTTTTATATCCTCAATTGAGTTTCGGTGCGGCCAATTCTGGATTTGGCTTAGGATTGCCGTTTTATTGGAATATCGCACCCAATTATGACGATACGTTTACGCCGACGTATTATGTCAAACGGGGTTTTTTATTAAATAATTTATTTCGATATTTAACTCCCCAGCATTCAGGCAATATTAATTTGACCGTTTTGCCCAATGACAGAGAATTCAATCAATTTCAGTATTCTGAGCAATATCTGGTTCCAGTGGGAACCCCCGGGTTAATTAATTTACCGCAATTTAGCACCACACGAAGTTATGTTTCATGGGAAGATCAATCACAATGGGCTAATCACTGGAGCGGTGGCGTTAATTATTACCGCGTCAGCGATGATTATTTTCCGACGGATATTGGCGGGGTTACCACGGTTGCGCAAAATCAATTATTACAACAAGCCCACGTCAGCTATAAAGCCCGTTCATGGCAATTTTTAGGCAATATGCAGGCGTACCAAACTCTGCATCCGGTTGATCAAGCGTTTGTATCGAATCAATACAGCATGTTGCCGCAATTATTATTTTCCAGTTATTTACCTCAACGAACGAATCAGCTTTCACCCTCGTGGTTAGCAGAATTTGTCAATTTTTCAGAAGCCCCTAACCCTGGGGTAAATACGATTCCGCCGTCGGGTAAACGATTTAATATTATTCCCGGTTTAAGCTTGCCGTTAGCCAATGCAAAAGGATATGTCACGCCAGAAATTCAATTTGAAATGACGCGATATGCTATTGGGGGTCAAACCACAGGATTCGCCAGTGAGCTTACGCGTACCCTGCCGATTATTAATATAGACTCGGGTTTGTATTTTGATAGGGATGCGAAATTATGGGGTCAAGAATTTAACCAAACGCTAGAGCCCAGAATATTTTATTTATATGTTCCCTATAGAGACCAGCATCAAATACCGACGTTTGATAGCAGTCTTCAGCCTTTTACGTATGATCAATTATTTTTGACGAATAGATTCAGTGGAAGTGACAGAATTGGCGATGCCAATCAAATTAGCTTTGCGTTATCGACGCGATTTTTTAATAAAGACACGGGCGAAGAAAAATTTTCTGCGGGCATCGGTATTATTAAATATTTTGAAAACAGACGAGTGACGTTATGTCAGACCGTGGGATGTGCGGATCCGTTATATGCTGTAGGAAGTACATCTCCCACCGCATTAACGTCGCCGATTGTAGGCAAATTGGCGTATCATATTAATCCTGCGTGGAGCGCAACCGTAGGAGGATCTTGGGATCCCGATGTGGCCCAAATGGAAAATACTTCTGTTAATTTTCAATATAATCCTGCTGAAAATCATGTGGTTAATATTGGTTATAGCTATGTTCGATACGGCGATTTTTATTTATTACCGGGCCAAACCGCACAATTAAATTCAAATTTAACAACGGTCGCGAGTAATTTTAATTTAAGTGAGCCTACCGCTTCTTTTGTGTGGCCGATTGCAACCCATGTTAATTTAGTCGGCAGCTGGAGTTACAGCTGGAATTTAAATCATTCTTTGGCTTATTTTTCAGGACTCCAATACGACAGTTGCTGTTGGGCGTTCCAAACGGTACTAGCCAGAAATTATAATGGGTTAGATAGCTTTGGAAATCCGCAGTTTACAACGGGTGTCTATGTCCAATTAGTTTTTAAGGGCTTAGCCAAAGTCGCGAGCAATGATCCGACGAATTTATTATTAAGCAATATACCTGGCTATAAAAATAATTTTGTACAGATGTAAAAAATAAGAGTATCTATACTAATTGGGACAAAAATGTTTTTGCTGGAACGATAATGGGGCTAGAACAAGAAAAGCAGTCTATATCAACATAATCCATATCATAAGCAACTTGAAAAGCATGGAGAGCTTTTGTTTGCTTTTGAAAATAAGCTAAATTTTCACTCAGCGGAGCATTGTGAGAATGTTTTGCTTCAACAAGAAACCAGGGTTTATTATTTTTTGTAACGATAAAATCAACTTCGCGTTGGTTTTTATCTCGAATGAAATACAATTCAAATTTTCCTAAGCCACTGTCGGTCCAAAAATTTATGGCTTTTAATAAATGGCTCGCAATAAAATTCTCAGTTCTGGGTCCAGTTTCATCAATTTCAGACCAATCCCATAAATAAATCTTGGGTTCTTTCAGTAAAGAGCGAGTGATATTTTTTGTCCACGGTTTAATAGTAAAACAATAATAAAAAGATTCTAATATTTGTATCCAGCGTTTTATGCTGTCAACAGACGCACGAATTTTATTGGCTAGATTAGAATACACAATTCTTTGTGTGGCATAATTTTTAATAAGATGAGATAAGATATCTAATTGACCAATTTCTAATATGCGAGTGAGATCTCGAATATCTTCGCGAAATAATTGTTGTTGTCTTAATTGAAGCCATCGTTCAGAAAAGCGGGAGTCTGCTTGGGAAGGTGCGAATAAGCGGGGAAATTCTTCTCGGCTGACTCAGTCATTTCATTTCTTCATGTTTGAGCCGATTTTTTCTCCCGTAAATGCCTTGAATCAGCCTATTTAGACCGTTTCTTCGCCATTTAAGGCGTTATCCCCAGTTTTTAGTGAGATCTCTCCCACTGACGTATCATTTGGTCCGCCCGAAACAGGTTGGCCAGCGTGAATAACATCGCCAGTTGGTTATCGTTTTTCAGCAACCCCTTGTATCTGGCTTTCACGAAGCCGAACTGTCGCTTGATGATGCGAAATGGGTGCTCCACCCTGGCCCGGATGCTGGCTTTCATGTATTCGATGTTGATGGCCGTTTTGTTCTTGCGTGGATGCTGTTTCAAGGTTCTTACCTTGCCGGGGCGCTCGGCGATCAGCCAGGGAAAG
>JADMIO011385308.1_pt1 | contig 81870 bp, 66 predicted proteins | sample 8958161 | NCBI WGS metagenome assembly JADMIO01 (sample SAMN16585339, study PRJNA669376) | soil metagenome | isolation source: Crop rotation soil | place: USA: Cullars Rotation, Alabama | collected 2011
GCCGCGACTTCAAGTCACGTGAATTCCAAGCTTCGGATCCCACTGTGCTGGAAAGCGTAGGCGTAGGGCCCGGGGCGTCGTCCGGCTCCACCGGGGGCAGGCCGGCGTCCGCGGGGCGCTCGACGAGGAAGAAGAAGACGAGGAAGGCGACGCCAGCGACGATGAAGGCGGGGACGACGAAGGCCGCGCGCCAGCCGGAGCGCCCGAGGAGGAAGGTGGCGAGGGCGGTGGCGACCAGGCCGCCGACCTGGTAGTTGGTGCACCAGAGGCCCATGACCTTGCCGCGGCTGGCCTTGCGGAACCAGGGCCCCATGGCCTTGACGTTGTTGGGCCACCCCGTCGACTGGAAGAAGCCGTTCAGGCCGAAGGCGAGGGCGAAGACGAGGACGGAGGAGCTGGTGCCGAACCAGAGCGCGGCGCCCGCGGAGGCGAGCATCCCGATGGCGATCATGCGCCGCGGCCCGAGGCGGTCCCCCAGCACCCCGCTCAGGAACTGCCCGAGCGCATACCCGGACAGGTAGAGCGTGTCGATGGCGCCGAGCGCCGACGTGGAGACGCCGAGCCCTTCATGCAGGCGGCTCTTGACGACGCTGAGGTTCTTCCGGGTGAAGTAGTAGGCGGCGTAGCTGAGCCAGGTCAGCGAGAAGACACGCGCCTGCAAGCGACGGAGTGTCCAGTCCACAGGCGGACGCTACCACAGGTTGCCGGTTGCCACCGGTTGATAGATCAGGGCGGCGCGTCGGTGCTCTTGAGGAGCGTGCTCAGGCTCAGATCGAAGCTCGTGCGCACCATCTCGACCAGGCTGTCGAGCTCGCCCGGCGACAGGCGCAGCTGGCACTGAAGGAGCCGCCGTGTCTCGTGGAACATCGCCGTCCGGGCGCTGGCCAGCCAGCGCACCACCGTGCGCCGGTTGACCTGCAGCACCGACGCGATGGCGTCCCCCGTCAGCCCGCCGGCGAAGTGCAGGCGCAGGACGTGGCGCTGCTCCTGCGGCAGGCTGGCGAAGGCGGCCCGCAGGGCCTCCTTGAACTCGCCCTGGTAGCGGGTCCGGATGTAGTCGATCTCGACGTCCTGCCCCTCGGGCAGCGCCTTCGCGACGCACTCGTCGAGCGCCGCCCGGGGCTGCTCGTCCCGGTTGCGGCGCACGCTCACCGCCGTCCGGATGGCGACCACGCGGACCCAGCTCCACAGCGCGCCCGCGCCGGCGTACTCGGCGATCTTCGGCGCCCCCCCCGCGGGGGCGACCAGCAGCTTCTCGCGCAGGAGCTGCCGGATCTCGTCGGCGAACCAGGGGGAAGGGTCCATGCGCGAGAGGAAGGACGGCACCTGGCCCAGGATCGACCGGTCGAAGGCGGCGAGGGCGGAGGGCTCCCCCATGGCGCAGGCGCAGGCCAGGTAGAGATCGCTAGCGTGGACGGAGGCGAGGAAGCCCGCGGGATCCTCCTCCGCGGGCCGGTGCGCGGCGAGGTGGCGCACGAAGGCCGGCGCCGGGAGCGCGACGCCGGGCCAGGCGGCCCGTCCGCTCTCCCACAGGGCCAGAAGGCCGCGCTCCAGCGCCGCCCGGTCCCCCCGCTGGCTGGCGCTCCCCCCCGGTGTGCTGGCCAGGAAGAGCTCGGACAGCGTCGGCGGATCGCTCATAGGGGAGTCCTGTCGGGATGGTAGCACGCCCTGTGGACGGGGGGGCGCCGTCCGGTCGTCCGCTCTTCAGGCAGGCATCTGCGCATCCGTCATCCGGGCCGGGCTCCTGATCCCTTGCCCCCGCATCCACGCCTCTGCGTCCTCGATCAGGGACCGGCCGTCGTCTCGCCGTGGCCCCAGCCACTGCCCCCTGCGCCACCGGGCGCAGGCCGCGTGCAGGGCCATGCCCGCCTCGGTGCAGCGCGCCTCCGCCTCCGCCATCAGCCGCAGCGCCTCGGCGTGCCGCCCCTCGCGGCGGGCGATGCCGGCCTCGAGGATCGTCGCCAGCGCGCCGCACCAGGCCGTCTCCTCCCGGCGGAGCATCCGCGCCCCGCGGGCGGCGACGCGCAGGGATCGGGCATGTCCCCCTGGCCCTGGGCCTGGACCCTCTGGGGCGCCGAGCGCGCAGAGGCCGCGGACATAGTGGACGGTGGCGCGATTGAAGGAGGGGGCGCCGCGCATGATGTGCCGCAGGACCTGCTGCCACTGGACCGCCATCTCCGCACATGCCCTCTCCCGCTGGCCCCGGTAGAGGAGCAGCCAGCAGCGCCGCAGGGCCGACTCCCACACCGAGCGCACCGCCAGCGCCGGCCGCCGATCCGGCCAGTCGTCCGGCGGCCTCCGCATCGCCTCGGCGAGGATGCCCTCGGCCTCGTCGGGGCAGTCGCGGCACAGGGCGACCACCCACGTCCCGTAGAGCCGCGCGTCGCTCAGCATCATCTCGTTGTTGCGCTCGACCGCCTCTCTGACCATGACCGGCGCCTCGCTGCCGAGCCGCAGGAGGTCCCCCTGCCAGAAGAGGCTCATCAAACGCCCCACGGGCAGCGTGGCCGCCAGTGAGTACGAGCTCTGGGTGCATCGCGAGCACAGCTCGCTGGTGCGGTCCAGGAGCTCCACGGCGCGCGCCCACTCGCCGCGCGTCCGGGCCATGAAGGAGGCGCCATAGGCGACGAACGCGCTGGGCTCGGGATCGGCCGACCTCCCTCCCAGCGCGCCGGCGCGCTCGAGCAGCCCTGCGCCCCATCGCGGGCCGCTCAGCCCGAGCATGTTGTAGATGATCCCCTCGGCGGCGAGCAGGCGGGCGATGCGGCCCGGCTCGCCTGCCCGCAGCGCCAGGAGGAGGCCGCGCGTGTGGATCAGGGCAGCCCGGAGGATGTCGATGCGCCCGAACAGGAACACGGAGGACCAGTACATGTCGATGCGCAGGAGCTCCGCCCTGGGGATGTCGCTCTCCGGCCGCTCCCGGAAGCCCGTGCCGCGGATGAGGAGCCACATACGAAGGACCAGGAACGAGAGCAGCGCCCCGAGCCGGCCTCGGGGCAGCGGAAGCTCCGGGCCGGCCAGGCCCTGGCCGAGGAGCGCGCGCCCCTCGGCGTCGTACCCGCCGGTGACCAGCTCCAGCACCGCTCGCAGCCGATGTCCCTGGGCCACGTCCCGGACCGCGTGCTCCGCCGCCGTGAGGTACGCCTGGGAGGACTCCCGGAACAGGCCTGAGCGGCTCAGCGCCTCCGCCAGCCAGACCCGGAGGTCCTGCCTCTGCCCCTCGGGCAGCCCGGGCAGCCCGAGCGCCTGCCGGCACAGGAGCGCCGTCCGCTCGAAGGCCAGGGCCTGCCGCGCCTGCGCCGCCGCCCGGGCCGCGTGCCGCGCGGCCCCGTCCAGGTCACCCGCCTCCAGGAAATGGTACAGGAGGCGCTCCGCATCGCCCGCGCCGGCCTGCTCCAGCGTCAGCGCCAGCAGGTGGTGGCACTCCCTCCGCGCGGCCGGAGCGAGCCCCCGGACGACGGCCTCGCGGATGCGATCATGGTACGGGAGGAGCTCCTCCCGCTCTCCCGGGCGCACCCGCAGGAGCGACCCGGCCCGCAGCAGCGCCAGGGCCTTCGGCTCGCTCTGCAGCCCGGTCACCGCCCGCGCCAGCACCGCGCGCTCGACGGGCTGGCCGGCCACGCAGAGCGCCTGGAGGAGCCTCTGCGCCTCCTCGGGCAGCAGCGCCACGCGGGCCGCGATCACCTGCTCCAGCGTGAGCCGCTCCTCCGGCACGGCGCGCGTGCGGGCGTAGCGCACCAGCTCTCCCAGGAAGAAGGGGCTGCCGCCGCCCTCCGCCGCCAGCACCTCGGCCTGCGCCGCCTCCGCGCCCAGCAGCCGCCGCACCAGCACCGTGGCGTCCTCCGGCGACAGCTCGCCCACCGGCACCTCGCGCCGCTGGACCTCCGCGTAGAGGCTGTCCAAAAGCGCGCTCCGCAGCGCGGACACCACGGCCCCGCCCTCCTCCTCGCTCCGGTACGAGAGCAGCAGCAGGATCGGCGCCGGGTCCGGCGCCCGCAGCACCTCCAGCAGGAGCCCCACGCTGTCCGCGTCCCCCCACTGCAGATCGTCGATGTAGAGCACCACCCTGCGCCGGTCCGTCAGCCGCTGCAGGAGCTCCCGCAGGGCCCCGTAGGCCGCCCGCTTCGCCGCCTGCGGGTCGGCGATGTGCCGCCCCGGCGCCTGCTGCACCGCCGGCACCCGCTCCAGCACCGGGAAGAGGCGGCAGAGCGCCGCGATGTCCCGCGGCAGCAGCGCCTCCGCCTGGCCCCCGGGCAGCCGCTCCAGGTAGCGGCTCAGCGCGTCCACGACGCCGTCCAGCGCCTTGAACGGCACCTGCTCGTGCTCGTAGCAGCGCCCGCTGAGCACCACCGCCTCGCCCAGCCCGCGCAGGAAGTGCCGGCAGAGCGCGCTCTTGCCCAGCCCCGAGGCGCCGTGGCAGAAGACCAGCACCGGCTGGCCCGCGGCGGTGGCCTCGCATGCGGCGGCGAGCGCGGCCAGGTGCTCCGCCCGGCCGACCAGCCCGCGGCCCTCCTCGCCTGTCCGGGCCGGCACCGCGGCCTGCCCGGGCGCCGCGCTCCCCGAGAGGCGGGCCTGGATCGAGAGCAGCCGCTCCCGCACCGCCTCGCCCTCGGGGCGCTGCGCAGGGTCGCGGCGCAGGAGGTCCACGCAGAGCGCGGCCAGGTCCCGGGACAGTCCGTGCGCCTCCTGCGCAGGAGGCGGGGCCTCCGCCTCCATCTTCTGCCGCAGCACCTGCATGGGCGGGCCCAGGAACGGCTGATGCCCGGTCAGCGCCTCGTAGAGGACCACGCCCACGCTGTACCAGTCCGTGGCCGGCCCCACCGGCCCCACCGCGGCCTGCTCCGGGGACATGTAGGCCGGCGTGCCCACCAGGTGCCCGCTCCCCTCACCCAGCTCCAGCTCCCGGGCCAGGCCGAAGTCCAGGAGCACGAGGCGCCCCTCCGGCGTGCACAGGATGTTGGCGGGCTTGATGTCCCGGTGCAGCTTGCCGGCCCCGTGCAGGTAGAGCAGGCCCTCGGTGAGCTGCAGCAGCGCGTCGCAGAGCAGCGGCAGGTGAGGGGCCGGCGGGGAGCGGGGGACGGGACTGGCCCCGTCCCCGGCGGGGCCGCCCAGGCCCCCGGGCTGTGACTCGGGGGTCAGGTTCAGGGCGGCGTCCCCCTCGCCCGCCTCGCCGTCACCGGCCGGGGCCGGGGCCGGGGCCCGGCGCACGTGCTGCAGGAGGTCCCTGCCCTGGACCCGCTCCATGGTGAAGAACCAGCGCCGTCCCTCCGAGTGCAGCTCGTAGAGCGTGACCAGGTTGGGGTGGGCCAGGGTGCAGAGGGAGCGGAACTCCTGCTTGAAGCGGTACAGGGCATCGCCCTGCTGCTCCTTGAGGAGCTTGAGGGCGACCAGGGCGCCGCGATCCCGGTCCCAGGCCTCGAAGACGGTGCCGAAGCCACCGGCCCCCAGGCGCCGGCGCAGGTCGAAGCGGGCGTTGCCCAGGAAGGGGCCGCCGCCACCGGGGACCGGGGCGGCGTCCTCCAGGGACGGCGGCGAGGAGCGGGGATGGTGGGCCCTGGCCAGCTCGGTGGCGACCTCGGCGCAGGCGGAGCAGCAGTCGATGTGCCCGAGGACGGCCGCGCGCGCCGCGGGCGGAAGGCGCCCCTCGAAGAAGGCCGCGAGCACGTTCTCGGAGGGGCACCCCGTCATGGCCGATGGTCCGGGTCGCGCCATTTTACCACGCCCGGTGGGAGCGGGGACCACACCCCGAGGGCCAGCAGCCATTTTGTCCCAACCCGCCGGCCCGCCGCGTCGTGGAGATGAGAGGTCAGCGCATGCGGAATCGATCGACCTGTGCGACTCGTGAAGCGCTCCTGCCGATCTGGTACGTGCTCAACCTCACCGTCCAGGCCGCGGCGCTCGTGCTGATGGCCGGCGGAGACGCCCTCGGCGAGCGCCTCTGGATCGGCGGCGGCGTCGGCGCCGTCAGCCTGATCTTCGCGATGGAGTACCTGGGCGCGCGCGCGTTCGGACACGCGCTCCCCGACGCCACGGGGGTCTACATCCGGGAGCAGGCAGCGCGGGTCGCGCACGGCTATCCGCTCACGCGCCGCGGGTACTACCTGGCGCACGCGCTCGGCTGCTGGGTGGTCTTCGGCGTCGGGGCCATCGTGGCCGCGCACGCCCTGGGCTCGTCCTTGCGCGCGCACGTGGGCGCCCTTCAGCGCGCGGGCGACGTGGTGCTCCGCTGGCCCGCGGGGGCGCGGGTGCTGGGGGCGTTCGCGCTCCTCGACTGCTGGTCGTACTTCCGTCACCGCATCGAGCACGCGGGCGGCGAGAGGAACCTGCTCTGGCGCCTCGTTCACCGCTGGCACCACACCCCTGACCACATCGACCTGTGGACCGGGATGGTGGTCCACCCGCTGGAGGCGATGCTGGTCTTCCTCGTGCCGTGCACGCTCTTCGCGGCCCTGGGGCTCGCGCGGTGGGAGCTGCTCTTCCTCTTCACGCTCTTCCTGCTCATCACGGTGCCGCAGCACATGAACAGCGGGTGGACGGCGGGGCCCGTCGGCGTGGTCCTCCAGGGGCCCGATGCCCACGTGCGCCACCACTCTCTCGCGTACCCCGAGCGCAACGCGAACTTCGCGGACTGCCTCACGCTCTGGGATCGGCTCTTCGGCACGTACGTGCGCCCGCCGCGCGAGACCTTCGTCGGCCCATTCGGGCTGGGAGATGCACCATGAATCAGCCCCTGCCCCTTCACCGCGCCGACGCGCCGATAATCCCGGCGGAGCGCAAGGGCCCGCTGCTCTTCGAGGACTACCCCGGCCTCAGGGACCACGTCCCGTGGATGCCGCTGGCCCACGTGCCGACGGCGGTCGAGCCCTGCGACGCGATCGGCGCCTGGCTGGGCCGCTCGGGGATCTACATGAAGCGCGAGGACCTGATCTCGCCGCTCTACGGGGGCAACAAGGTCCGGCGCTACGAGTTCGTGCTCGCCGACGCGAAGGCAAAGGGCGCCACGCGGATCGTCACCTCCGGGGCGATCGCCACGACGCAGGCGATGGCGACGGCGCTCTTCGGGCGCTCCCTCGGCTACGAGGTCTGCGTGGTGCTCTACGAGTGGTCGGCGCTGACCCACTTCGCGCGTGACACGATCCTGAACCTCGTCGGGGCCGGCGCGGAGGTGATCTTCCACGCCTTCCCGCCCATGGCCTTCTGGCGCTGCTACCGGGAGATGAAGAAGCCCGGCAGCTACTTCATCATGCCCGGCGCCTCCTACCCGCTCGCGAACATCGGCTACGTCGACGGCATGCTGGAGCTCGGGCGGCAGGTCGAGCGCGGCGAGGCGCCGCGGCCCGACGTGATGGTGGTCTCGTCCGGCGCCTCGGGCACCCTGGCGGCGCTCGCGCTCGGCGCCGCGCGGCTCGGGTGGGACACCGAGGTCGTCGGCGTGCGCATCGCCGCGCCGTACGTCTGCAACCGCTTCAACGTCAACAAGATCATCCGCTGGACGGACCGCTTCCTGGCGGAGCGTGACCCGCGCTGGAAGCCCGTGGCGGACAAGGTGAACTACACGATCCACAAGCAGGTCCTCGGGCGCGGCTACGGGTACCCGTCGCCGGAGGCGATCGAGGGCGCGCACAGGGTGAAGGACCTCACCGGCGTGCGCGGCGAGATCACCTACAGCGGCAAGGGCCTCGCGGGGCTCCGGCAGATCGCGGCGATGCCGCGGTACCAGGGGAAGAAGATCCTCTTCTGGAACACCCTGAGCACCCCGCGGCCCACGGCGCCGCCGGACGCGCGCGCCCGCGTCCCGAAGTCCCTCGAGTGGATGTTCAGGAAGGAGCCCGTATGTCTCTAGGGACGCCGATCGGACGGTTTGGCCAGGAGCTGCGGCGGCGGCCGGCCGGTACGCTGCTCGCGCTGCTGCTCGAATACCTGCAGTACATGGGCGGCATCCTCTTCTCGCTCCTGCTCCTGCTCACCCGCGTCCCCCTCCGCCTCATCGACCGGGCCACGGGGCTGCGGCTGCGTGAGCGCCTCATCGACCGGGTCGCGAGCCTGTTTCCGGGGTGATCCATGGATCCGCTGTCGTTCCTCGCCTGGCGCTTCTACTACTTCTGGCGCGACCCGGTCCGGCGGCCCCCGCCGGGGCGGGTCATCGTCTCGCCCGCCGACGGGTACCTCCTCTATGCCAGGCGCGTCGAGAAGGGCGAGGTGCCCAGCCCCATCAAGAAGGGCGTGACCTTGCCGCTCACCGAGTGGGTGGGCGCCGTCCCCTGCGAGGAGAGCGGGACGCTGATCGGCGTGCACATGACCGCCTTCTCGGTCCACTACAACCGGGCGCCGATCGCGGGCAGGATCGAGCGCGTCGTCCCCAGGCCGGCGATCGGGGAGAACCTCGGCATGACGCGGACCATGATGCGGCTCCTGTGGGGGATGCAGCCCTACGAGGAGGACAGCCGCTACATCACGCAGAACGCGCGGAACACCACCGTCATCGATGGGGACCTGCGGGTGGTGGTGGTCCAGATCGCCGACCGCTACGTCAAGGACGTCGACTCCTTCGTCGCCGGCGGGCAGCGCGTCGGCCTGGGGGAGAAGATCGGCATGATCCGCATGGGCTCGCAGTGCGATCTCTTCATCCCCGATCGCCCGGGCCTGCGCCTCCAGTGCGAGCCGGGGGCGCGCGTGCGCGCGGGCGAGTCCATCCTGGCGACATATTAAGCGATCGCCCCGGGCGGCTCAGGGGAAGAGCTGCTCGCCGGTCTCGTCGTCGCAGACGGTGATCGCCTCGGGCGGGCAGAACATGGCGGCCTCTCGCACCCGGTTGGCCTGATCGGGCGACAGCCCTTCGAGGGTGCCAGCGGCGCCCGGCGCCCCTTTTGACGACCGCACCAGGGCCAGGCCGTCGCCGCCTTGCGCGAAGGACTCGGGGGCGAGGCTGATGCAGGCCCCGGACGCCAGGCAGCGGGCGTGGTCGATCTTCAGCCTAAGCCGCATGGCGGCGGCCCCTCTCCCGCACCCGCACCGGCGCCTCGGTCAGGCCCACCACCGCCCCGCGCATGCAGGGCCTGGGCTCGGCGCCCTCGACCGGATCGATGGTGGCGCCGCGGAAGAGCTGCGCGAGCACGATGCGCAGCTGGTAGCGCGCGAACTCCGAGCCGACGCAGCGTCGCACGCCCCCGCCGAACGGGAAGAACTTGAACGGCGAGGGGTCGCCCGAGAGGAAGCGCTCGGGCAGGAACTCCTCGGGGCGCTCCCAGTGGGCGGCGCTGCGGTGCGAGAGGAAGACGCTCGGCAGGAGGTACGTGTCGGAGGCGAACTCGTAGCGCCCGAGCTTCGCGGGGCGCAGCAGCTTGCGCCCGACGGCCACCGCGATCGGCGAGAGGCGGAGCGTCTCGTTGACGACGGCCTTGAGGTACTCGAGCTTGCCGACGAGCTCGGGGCGGACCAGGCCGTCGGGGAAGGCCTCTTCGAGCTCGGCGACGAGGCGCTGCTGCACGCCCGGGGCGCGGATGATGTGGTGCACCGCCCACGCCGCCGTCGTCGCGGTCGTCTCATGGCCCGCGATGAGGAGCGTGAGCAGCTCGTCGCGCAGCTCCCTGTCGGTGAGCGCGCGCCCGTGCTCGGCGCAGCGCGCGCCCGCGATCATCGCCAGGATGTCGTCGCGATCCTCGGTGCCCTCGCGCCGGCAGCGGGCGATCTCCTCGAAGAGGAGCCGGTCGACCTCGGCGCGGTGGTTCGCCACCGCCTGGAGCGGCAGCCGCGACCTCAGGCGGCCGAGCCAGCTCGAGCCGGCGTCGACCTCGCCGCGCCTCTCGATGAGCCTGCGGATCTGCTCCGGCTTGACGAAGAGCGAGGCCAGGTTCAGCGCCGGGGCGAACGACGACTCCAGGAACTCCGCGAGCAGCACCTGGAGCCGCTCCAGGCCCGGACCGTCGGCGACGCCGAAGACGCACCGGGTGATCACCCGCAGGGTCACGCGCTGCAGCTCGGAGCGGATCGCCACCGGCGCGTCGCCCGTCCACCTCGCGAGGCCGTCCCGCGCCGCGTCGCGCATCGTCTCCCCGTAGAGCCGCATGCGCTCGCCGTGGAAGGCCGGCATGAGCATCTGCCGCTCGCGACGGTGCTCGTCACCGTCCATGAAGAGCACCGACCGGTCGCCGATCACCAGGGAGACGTCGTCGCTGGCGTTGCGGAAGCCGTCCCGCGGGAGCGCGAAGATCGAGCGCACGGCGTCCGCGTCGGCGATCCAGACCATCGGCGGCTGCCCGATCATCCGGAGCGTGAAGTAGTCGCCGTACTCGCGATGACAGCGGGTGAGGAAGTCGTAGGGCCCAGCGGCGAACTCGAGCGTCTGGCGGAGCGCTGACCTCCTCGGTCCGGGCGGAAGCTGCATGCCTCTCTCCTGGCTAGTGATCATCGTCGATGCTCATGTCTCGCGGGGGCCTGCGCCCCGTAGAACTGCCGCGCCCACCGGCGGTACTGGCCGATGGGGCCGTCGCCGGCGGCGAGCGCCGTGGCCCCGCCGGTGCGCTGGTGCCGCCAGATCCGGAAGTCCTGCATGACGTCCGCGCGGTACATGCGCATCATCGGGAGCTGGAGCAGCCGGGCGGCGAGGCCGCCGAGGCGCAGCGGCAGCGGCAGGGCCTCCACCGCCATGCCGACCAAGAGGTCCATCTGGCCGGGCCCGGTGGGCGTGGCCAGCACGAGGTGGCGCGCCCGCACGCCCAGCCTGGGCAGGCGCAGCTCGACCAGCGAGTAGCCCAGGCCGTGGACCTGCACGTCGATCTCCACCTGCAGCGGGAGGTGCCGGGAGAGGGGCCCCAGCGGGTGCTCGAAGGCGTAGCCGATGCGCAGGCGCGGGCCGTCGAGGCGCAGCGGCGATCGGACGGCGACCGAGCGGAAGCCGTGGACCCAGGAGAAGTGCCCGATGTCGACCGAGTTCTCCGTGGTCTGCTGGGGGTGGGCGGAGAGGCTGAAGCGATGGAACAGGAGCGGCGAGAAGCGGTCCCAGGCGAGGGCCGGCACACGCCAGCCGGGGGCGCGGCCCGCGGCGTCATGCCATGCCAGCACCACGCCGTCGATCTCGTGGACCGGCCAGGTGCGCAGGCGGGCGGCGGGGGGCGGACGGGTCCCATAACCGGTCCTCTTGCAGGCCCCGGAGCGGTCGAAGCAGAACCCGTGGAACGGGCAGCGCAGGACCTCGCCGTCCACGACGCCGCCGTGCCCGAGGTGCGCGCCCAGGTGCGGGCAGTGGGCATCGGCGACGCAGGCGGGGCCGGCGCGGGTGCGGAACACGACCACATCCCGGCCGCAGAGCCGCCGGGGCAGGACCCTGCCGGGGCGCAGCTCCGCGGACGTGGCGACCGCGAACCAGCCCGTCGGGTCGTGCGGCAGGGTCGTGGCGCTTCTGCCACCCGATGTCCTGTCCAGCGCGCCGATCGATGGGTCATCCGGGTGGACGGCCGGGCAGGCGTCCTGGGAGGTCGGACCTGTCATGTTACCTCGCGTCGTGTGCGCGCTATCTCTACGACGCAGCCAGCCGGAGGATTGGGACAAGATAGTTGCCGGCCTCGGGTCGGCCAGCTCACAGGCGGACGCTACCGCGGCGGAGATGGTCGATGAGAGGGGCAAGGGGGTCTTGGCGAATTGGAAGAGGGTCTTTGCTTTTTCAAAGAGGGTCTTTGCTTTTTCAAAGAGGGTCTTTGCTTTTTCAAAGACGGTCTGCGCTGGCGCGTAGACGGCATAGGCCGGCGCAGAGGCGGTCTTTGCTTTTTCAAAGACGGTCGATGCCGGCGCAAAGACGGCCGATGCCGGCGCGAAGACGGTCGATGCCGGCGCGAAGACGGTCGATGCCGGCGCAAAGACGGCCGATGCCGGCGCAAAGACGGTCGATGCCGGCGCAAAGACGGTCGATGCCGGCGCAAGAGCAGCATAGGCCGGCGCAAGGAGGGTCGATGCCGGCGCAAAGGCCGTCGATGCTGGGGCATGGAACGTCTACGCCGGAGCGACCGCGGGGGCATCTGCGCGACCACGGCGTATCACGATGCGATGCGTCTGTATGTCCGACCGAGCTTGAGGAGTCACCTGCCATTTCGAGGACTTGAGAATCGGGAACGACCTTCCTCCTGAGGGGACCTGGCTGATCGCGTGACGTCGCCGCTGCCGCGCGGTATCGTGAAAGGATGTGGCGGAAGCTGATCGCCAGCGCGCAGCGCATCTTTCGCGTTGTCGGCGTCGTCTTCTTCGGACTGCTAGCCCTCGTCTTCTTCGTTGTCATGGTCCGCGTCATCGACGCCCTGCGACCCGGCCTCCGGTGGGTCTGCAATGGGGTCGAGCACGGGGAGCGGCTGGAGGTCGTCAATCAGCGGATGGCCGACGTGGGCGCCTTCCACCAGAACCAGACGTCCGAGCCAGGCGAGCACCTGTGGTATGGGTTCCGATCTGGTCGCGAGGACCCGGACACCTGCACCATCCGGTTCGACCGCGACCTGCGCGCAGTACGCCGTGCTCCCGGCATGGCTGGGACCTCGGCTCGCTAGATCACCGATCCCACCTCGACGAGTCCGGGCGGGACCAGCACGTGCTCCGACGCTGTCACGTACCCTCTCTCAAAGAGATGACCGTCTGAGGCGTCCACGCGGACAGTGTATGATGAACGGGGAGGAACCTCATGGATCACCAACATCCACGGCTGGCTCGCCTCCTGCGCGGGGCCGCGCCGCTCTGTGCCCTCCTGCTGGACGCTGGACTGGCGCGAGCGGGGAGCATCCAGTTCGCCTGCGAGCACAAGGAGCTGGTGCTCGTGGTCGATCACTTCGACCGGGCGAGCGGCGGCGAGTACGGTCCGGTCCCGAGCGACGTCTACCTCCGGGAAGCGCAAGGAAAGATCGAGCGGTTGCTCAGGAAGCAGCGCGTCGGCCCGCTCCTCCTCCTCCATTTCCCCCGCCATGTCGTCGTCTACGCGGGGTTCAGGACGGAGGAGGCGAAGAAGAGCGCTGCGTTCTATGATCTCTCTGGCGAGCTGCTCGGCACCGCCGCCTGTCCTCGCGACTGATGGGCGATCGCGAGAGGCGTGTATGAAGAAATACGAGGTCGACGGCGAGCGGTTCTCCACCCTGGAGGGGTTCTATGAAGAGGTGAGCCGCGTGCTCATCCCCGGGGTTGACTGGGGCCGCAACCTCGACGCTTTCAATGACATCCTGCGCGGAGGCTTCGGGACGCCAGCGGGGGGCTTCATCCTGCGATGGAGGAACCACGCCGTCTCGCAGGAGCGGCTCGGCTATCCTGAGACGGTGCGGCAGCTCGGCTTGCGTCTGAAGCGCTGCCACCCCGCCAACCGCCAGCGCGTGGCCGAGACGCTGCAGCAGGCGATGACCCGCAGGGGCCCCACCGTGTTCGACTGGCTGGTGGAGATCGTCCGGGACCACGGCGCCGGCGGCGCACAGGCCGCCGATGGAGTCGAGCTCCTGCTCGATTGACGGCGCCGGCCCCTCAGAGCCCGGCTTCGAGCTTCTTCTGGATCACCTCGGCACGGAGCGTGACATCGTTCACGTTGGTGACAGGATCATGGTCGATGGTGAGGACGCCATCCGCAAACTGGATGGCGTCCTCGCCGTAGCCGCCCTGAACCGCGCACAGGATGACCTTCTTCATGCCGCGCAGCGCCTCCCGACCCATGTCATCCGCGGCGATGGCCTTGAGGGCGGCGATGAGCGGCGTGAAGTAGACGCCGGTGAAGGCCGCATCGTAGACGTGGGCGTAGTCGCTCTTCGCCAGGCTGTCCCAGTTGACCTCGATGGGCACCTCGAATCCCGCGGCCTCGTCGATCTCCTTCTTGAGGGCCGGGAACCTGTTGTCCTGGAACAACTTGACGGCCTTGCGCTCGGCCAGACCCATGGGTACCTCCTGTCGGCTGGATGGTTGCCCCCGGGGCATGCACGGGGGCGCAAAGGGGGACAGTCTCAGGCTAACCCGTGGGCCCGCGGAGCGTCAAACCCGCCGCTCAACGCGCCTGGCGAGGCGCCTCGGCGCCGATGACGCGCTTGAAGACGAAGTCCATCTTGGGACCGGCGCTCCCGCAGGGAGCGGCCCCAGGACCTGAAAGATCCCCCTCAAGCCTTTCTTTCCCCCTGCCGTTGAAACTCCAGGTCACCGCCCTACATCTCTCCCTGGAGGATATTCCATGTCGACAACGATGAAGCCCAAGCTCGCCCCCCGCAAGAAGACCCCTGCCAAGAAGGCCCCGCGCCACAGGACCCCCAAGCCCCGCGCCCAGGCGTCGGCCGACGTCGCCATGCCCAGGAAGGTGGCCGTTACGGCCGCCGGGGACGTCACCGAGGTGCCCGAGGACGGGCCCGAGGTCTCCATCCGTCCCAGCACCGAGGTCGTGGCCGAGAACCTGCACGCCCTCGGGCAGTCCATCAATGATGCCCAGGAGGACGATCGCCTGGAGGCGGCGACCTCGCAGTTCGGCCAGGTGCTCTCGATGCGGATCGGGGCCAACAAGCAGCAGCCCCCGGCCGCGCACCCCAACCACGCGGCGACGCACCTGGAGCCGGCGGTCGAGGCGACCGCCGAGGCCATGGAGAAGGTGGCCATGGTCGCCCAGGTGGCCAACCACACCAACGCCGCGGACCTGCGGCGCCGGCTGAAGCGCCTGCGCTTCCTCAAGCGCCTGTATCGCGGCCTGGCCCCGGTGGTGGAGCAGATCGACCGCATGATCTGCAACCTGGAGCAGGGGCTGAACACGGATGTGCGGGAAGTATACGATCGCCTGAAGTCGCTGTTTCCGTCGCACCCGCAGATCGCCAACGCGCTGCACACCCTGGTGGAGCTGGTCACGGCCAACGCGCAAAAGGCCCGGCGCACGCGGCTGAGCAACCTGCGCAAGGAGGGCCCGGTCGCCCCGGCGGAGGTGCCGGTGGTGGTCACGCCGGCCGTGGCGCCGGCACCACCCGCGCCGCAGCCGGCCCCGGTGTCGCCCGTGGTCCTCACCGCCCCTGCGCCCGCCGCCCCGGCCCGCCGCAAGGCCAAGCGGTAGCTGTCCTCGGTCCGCAGGCGGCCTGCTCAGCCCGCCTGTCCTACTGCCGCTGCAGGAACCCCGCCAGCCGCGCGTGGCGCTTGAGCGCGGACCTCCAATGCACGACCGACGAAACCGTTCCCGCGCGTCGGCCCTGAGGCTGGCCGGCCCCGGTCCCTCAGCCGACGACCCGCACGCCGTCGAAGAAGACCAGCCCGCGCCCGGCCCGCACCACGCACAGGTAGAGGTAGCCGCCATAGGTCCAGACGCGCCGCGGCAGCGGCGCGGCCTGCCCGGCCTGCGGCGGCGCCTCCTGCGCGGCGCGCTGCCAGTCAATGGCATCCCAGGTATAGTCGATCCTCACCGCTGGACCGTTCGGACCTGCCGGCGCCGTGCCGCGGGCCTCCAGCAGGATGAAGTAGACGTCCTTGCGGTGCTCGCGGGCGATGCGCGCCAGCCCGGCCCGGTCCCGGGCGTGGCGAAGCTCTGGCGGTCCCTTGGGCAGGAGGATCGGTCGATCCGCGATCACGTACAGGGGAGATGCCTTCTGGCTCAGGCCGCGCAGGAACTCCGCGTCGAAGACATCCGGGGCCGCGCCGGTGATGCGCAGGAGCAGCGCCCGCTCTGCGTCCGCCGCCAGCCGGCGCCCTGCGTCGTCGAGCGGCACCTGTGCCCCAGCGGCGCATGGGTCATCCTGCGCCTGCTGCCGGACCTCCACTGGCCCGGCGAAGCTGCTCGGCGCCGGGGAGGACGCCCCAGCCGGGGCGCTCGCGCGGCCGGCACAGCCCGCGGCGCCGATCAGGGCGAGCGCCAGCGGCATCCTCCCTTGCGCGCTGGCGCGCCGGGCCTGCCTCTTCGGGGCGGCCACCTAGCGCTTCTCCAGGGTGGAGAGGATCTGGCGCCTGCTCTTGTCGCTGAAGTGCTTGGCCGGCTCGTCCAGGTCCGTGCTCTGCTCCAGCGGGGTGCTCATGAGGCCCTCGCCGTGTCCGGCGCCCATGCCATGGCCGAGCTCGTGCAGCATCAGCTCGGCCAGGTGCTTTCCGACGTGCTTGCGCGTCCGGTCTCTCTCCTCATCGGACATGGGACCCACCGCCATGCCGCCTTCGAACTGGTCAGCGGCGACGAAGGAGACGCTCCTGCCCTCCCAGGCCACGTTGGCGCCTCCCTCGAGGCTGAGCTGGTTGACGATGGCCTCGACGACCTTCTTCCGCGCCTCATCCTTCATCTTGGGATAGTGCTGCCTGACGAGGGAGTCCACGCTTCCGGCGTCCCGTCTGGCGAGCACGTAGAGCGGGAAATCACGCGGGCCGAGGGACTGGAGCTCCTGGTCCGTGAAGCGGCTGCGATAGCTCGCCTCGAAACCGGCGCGGACGCCCTTGTCCTTGCTGCCCTGGGCGATCGTGTTGAGCTCTCGCTCGACCGTCATGCGCGCCGCCTCCCGGGCGAGCTGGTGCAGGCGGTTGCCGCCGATCTCGATGATCGCGACGTGGAAGGCCGGCGCCTGCTTCGCACCGGCGTCGCCGGGCTCCTTGTCACGCTGCAGCGTCGGCGCGGTCCCAGCCTGCCCCTGCTGCACGACGTGGGTCAGCTCGTGCGCCAGCAGGGCTCGCCCCTGCTGGGTCCCCGGGCTGTATTGCCCGCTGTCCAGGACGATGTTCGCCCCGATCGTATAGGCCCGCGCCCCGAGCGCCCGCGCGGACGCGCCGGCCTGATCGTCGCTGTGGATGCGGACACGGCTGAAGTCGATGCCGAAGCGGGGCTCGAAGAAGGCTCGCTCCGACGCAGGCAGCGCATCGCCGCGGCCGCGCATCGCCGCGATCCGCTGCTCCTCCCGCGGCCCCACCTGCGGCACCTGGCCCGGCTGCTCCTTGGCCTGGACCTCTTCCTGCCCCCTCGTCCTCTTCGCCGCGCACTCACCGCAGAGCCGCTGGATGCTCCTTGGCGGCGCGTCGTGGTGGATGCGGACGCCGCGCAGATCGAGCCCCGGCCGGGGCCCGTCCTCGCCCGCCCGGGGCGCCAGCAGGGACGCAGGCGCGTATGTGGGCCCGCCGCGGACCGTGTCCGAGGTGGGTGGCTCCGGCTTGTGTCTCAGTGAGGCCGTCAGCATGTGAAGCTCCCGGACCTAGGAGGTCCGCTCCACGGTGCTTCTCTTGTCTATATGAGAGAACGCTAGGCTCATGGCGCTACCCCTGCAGCGCAGGCCTGTATCATCCGGCAGCCTCCATCCGGGGTCAAGCGAGTTCCGCTGCCCTGCGACGAGCAGAGGCACTATCTCCACAAGATCCGCGGACAGGATGGAAAGGCGGCAGCCGGGCTGACCCGGTGGTGGAGGTTGCCAAGGCTCTCACAGGAAGCTGGGGAAACGCTCCCCGGTCATAAGCACTGGAACTGTAAGGTGTCCCCCTTCGATTCGACCGAGGCCGCCGGGCGAGGCGTCGGTCCTGAGACTTGCATGGTGGCGGGGCGGCGGTATGCTCCTGGTCAAGGTTGACCAGGGTGCCTGGCAATGTCACAGATCGTGTTCAATCTCCATGATGCGAAGACGGCGCTCTCCCAGCTCGTGGACCGCGCCGTGGCGGGTGAGGAGATCATCATCGCGAGGAAGGGGACCCCGCTGGTGAAGCTGGTTGCGGTCAAGCAACCCCTGCGGGAACCAGGGGGATGGGAGGGCAGGGTGCGGATCGCCGATGACTTCGACGCGCCGCTCCCCGCGGAGCTGGCCGCTGCCTTCGCGGGCCAACGCTGATGGCGGGGCCGGGACTGCTCCTGGACACCATGTCTTCCTCTGGTCGCGCGCCAACGACGCGCGCATGAACGCGACGGCGCGGGCGGCCGTGTCGCAGGCCCCGCTGGTCCTTGTCAGCGCCGCCTCTGCGTGGGAGGCGGCGATCGCACAAGCCAGCCTGGAGGACCTGGTGCTGGTCACGCATGATCGGCTCATGGAGCCTTACGGTACGCGCATCCTCTGGACTTGACCCGCACGATCCCACAGTAGCCGATATTACCTGCTGTGCCAGCTGAGTAACGGCGGGACCCGGGCGGGCAGGGGGCCCTGGGGCCCTGAGGCCTGGCCCCTTCGCGGAAAGGCCCGCTCCCGCTACACTGCGGCCATGCTCACGCGGCGGAGGACGGGCCCCCGATGATCGGACAGCGCATCGGCAGCTACCGCATCACACGCCTCATCGGCAAGGGCGGCATGGGCAGCGTGTTCGAGGCGGAGCACGAGGCCATCCGCAGCCGGGTGGCGATCAAGGTCCTGTCCCCGGAGCTGGCCCGCAACCAGGAGGTGGCCCAGCGCTTCATCAACGAGGCGCGGTCCGTCAACCTGGTGCAGCACCCGAGCCTCGTGCGCATCTTCGACTTCGGCGAGCTCCCGGGGGGCGAGACGTACCTGGTGATGGAGTACCTGGCGGGGCAGTCCCTGCGCGAGCGGATCGGCGCCGGCGCGATGGCCCTGCCCGACGTGCTCCGCCTGGTCCGCCAGCTCGCCTCCGCGCTCGCCGCCGCGCACGAGAAGGGCATCGTCCACCGCGACATCAAGCCGGAGAACGTGATCATCGTCCCGGACCTGGAGGCCCCTGCCGGCGAGCGGGCCAAGCTGCTGGACTTCGGGATCGCCAAGGTCCGCGAGAGCGCGGAGCTCGCCGACACCGGCGATACCGGACAGGGCCTCCTCCTCGGGACGCCCACCTATATGTCACCTGAGCAGTGCATGGGGAGCGTGGAGCTGGATGACAAGTCCGACGTCTACTCCCTCGGCGTGCTCCTCTACGAGATGCTGGCCGGGGAGCCCCCCTTCCGCTCCGGCAGCGGCGGCATCGGCGCCATCCTGTTGATGCACATGAACCAGCCGCCGCCGCCCCTCCGGGAGCGGGCGCCGCAGGCCCCGCCGGGCCTCCTGGCGATGGTCGACGCCATGCTGGCCAAGCGGCCGGCGTCGCGGCCGAGCATGCGGCAGGTGGTGGCCGCGGTCGAGGAGCTGGGCGCCCCGCGGGCCTCGGACCCCCGGCCCGCGCCGGGGCCGCCTCCGCTCGCCGCGCCTTCGCTCTATTTCTCGACCCTCGGCTCCATGGCCCCCATGCCCGCGCCCGCGATGCCGGACGACATCGTCCGGCTCATCGCGGAGGGCGGCCCCTATGACGGCCGGATCTTCGACCTGCCGCCCCTCCGGGAGCTGACCCTCGGCCGCGCCGTCGACAACGACCTCATCCTGGACGACCCCTCGCTGTCCCGCGAGCACGCCTGGCTGCGGCGCCTGGGGGGCGGCCGCCTGGAGGTCGAGGACCGCAACTCGGCCAACGGCACGTACGTCAACGGCCGCAAGGTCGACCGGGCGCAGCTCGGGCCGGGGGACACGCTGCGCTTCGGCGAGCTGCTCTTTCGACTCGACGGCGGGGCCCTGGTGCCGCGGGCCGCGGCGCCGCGGGGCAGCGAGGAGGGGTGGCTCAAGGGCGCCTTCCGCCGGCTCTTCGGCCGGAAGGACGGGGCGCTCGCGGCCCCGGGCCTGCCGCCGCCCACCGCGCCGCTGCCCGCCCTGGACCCCGGGGAGGAGCCCTCGGCGGAGCACCCCGCCCGCGACCTGCCGCGGCACCAGGTCGCCCACACCGGGCCGCTGGAGGAGCAGGCGGCGCTGCGCCGGGCGCAGCAGCTGGCGGCGACACCGGCCGCGGCGCACGAAGAGGGCGCCGACGTCTTCCAGCTCGGCCTCCAGCTCTGCGAGCTGCTGACCGGCGAGGCCCCCGCGGCCGGCGAGGGCCCGGACGAGCTGCGGCAGCGGCTCGCCGGCCTCGCGCCGGGCCGCCCCTTCTCGCCCCTGTGGCGCGTGACCGCCATCGATCGGGACGGCCGGGAGGTGGCGCGCTGCGAGATCGAGCACGGGGACCTGACCATCGGCCGGGACGCCGACCGGCAGATGATGCTGTCATCGCCGAGCGTGTCGCGCCGGCACTGCCGCGTCCGCTTCGAGGACGGCGCCGCGGTGATCATGGACGAGGGCAGCGCCAACGGCGTCATCGTCAACGGCGTCCGCATCACCGCGCCGACCCCGGTCAACCAGCTCTCGCGCATCGAGGTGGCGGAGCTCCGCCTGCAGATCGAGGATCTCGGGCCGCCCCGGGGCGCGCGGCTCGGCGTCCTGCAGGTACTCGGCGGAAACGATCGGGGCCGGCGGTGCGACCTGTCCCGCGACGTGACCCGGGTCGGGCGGCAGGCGGACCAGGACCTGGTCCTGGCGGACATCTCGGTGTCCCGGCTGCACCTCCGGATCCACCGGAGGCCCTCCGGCTACCGGCTTCAGGACCTGGGCTCCGGCAATGGGACGCTGGTCAACGGCAAGCGCGTCGAAGAGGTCGATCTGGTGAGCGGGGACCAGATCGAGCTGGGCAACACGGTGCTGCGCTTCTGGCTCATCGCGCCGGCGATCTCGGCGGAGACGCAGGAACTGGTCCTGCGGCTGCTGCAGCCGCGGCCGGCAGATCGGCCGGCGATGGCCGAGGTGCAGGCGGAGCTGTCGCGCCTCGCCGCCCGCCTGGACCTCCCGGCGCCGGCGCCGCCCATCTCGCCGATGCTGGCGGACGCACAGACAGTCATCTTCGAGCTGCCTGCGCCCCTGATGCAGCAGGGGCCCCCGGTGCCGCCGGAGGAGATCCCCGTACCGCCGGTGCCCCCGGCGTCGCCCGTGGACCCGGCGACCGGCCTGGTGATCGACGGCTATCGCATCGAGGCGCGCCTCGGTGAGGGCTCCTTCGCGGACGTCTACCGCGCGACCGAGGAGGCGGCGGCTCGCCCGTGGTCCTCAAGCTCCTCCGCCAGGACCTCACCACCGACGCGTTCCTGGTCCAGCGCTTCCTGGACTCCGCCCGCGCGCTCTTGGCGCTCGGCAGCCCGTTCACCGTCCGCGTCCTCGCGCTGGGGCAGGCGCCCGACGGGCGCCCCTACCTGGTGATGGAGCAGCTGGAGGGCCGGACGCTCGCCGAAGAGCTGCGCCGGAGGCACCGGCTGCCGCCGGAACGGACGCTGCACATCCTGGCCCAGGTGGGCCTGGCGCTGCAGCAGATCCACGAGGCCGGGATCATCCACCGCGACCTCAAGCCCGAGAACGTCTTCCTCCTGGAAGAGGAGGGTGACGAGGTGCGGCTCATGGACACGCAGGTGGCCCGCCTCACAGTGCCCGACGCCCTGGTCACCGCACCGGGCACGGTCATCGGCGTGCCCCACTACCTGTCCCCGGAGCAGTGCGCAGGGGCGCCCGCCACCCCGCTCTCGGACATCTACGCCTGCGGCGTGCTGGCCTACGAGATGCTGACCGGCAGGCCTCCCTTCGACGAGCCGGACTCCGTCGCGCTGATGGTCAAGCACGTGAAGTCTCCGCCGCCGCCGCTCGAGCAGGGCGCGGGGGACCTCCCCGCGCCGCTGTCCGCGCTGGTGCTGCGGGCGCTGGCCAAGGACCCGCGGGAGCGGCAGCAGGGCGGGAGGGAGCTCTTCGAGGCATGCGAGGAGTGCATCGAGGCGATCGCGGGTCCCCGGCCCCCGCGGGCCCCGGCGCCGGTGCTGCCCTCCCGCTTCGCGGTCCGCGTCCAGCACCAGGACGGGGAGGAGCGGCTGCTCTCGTTCAGCGTGGCCGAGGTGTCCATCGGCCGCCACCCGGGCAGCGACGTGCACCTGCCCCGGGGGATGGTGTCCCTGCGGCACGCCCGGCTGGTGGTGAAGGACGACAAGTTCATCCTCGTCGATCTCCGCAGCGCCGGCGGCACCTACCTGGCTGGCCGGCGGATGCGCTCCCCGATGGTGGTCCGGCCCGGCGGCGAGTTCGGCATCGGCGAGTACCGCCTGCGGATCGTCGACCCGGCGCAGGTCCCGGCCGCCACGCGCCGCACGATCATCTCCCAGGCCCCGCCACAGCTGCGGGTCGCCCCGCCGCCGCCTGGGCCGCCCGCGGCGCCTACGATATGCGCCGCCCCGAGGCCGGACGCAGGCGCCGCCGTCCCGCCGTCCCCGGAGGCCCCGGCGCGCCCGGTCCCCACGCCGCCCGGGGTCGAGCTGCGCCACAGCCTGAGCGGCAGGCACGGCTCCCTGGCGTTCTCCCCGGACGGCGCGCTGCTCGCCGTGGGGTCCCGCGAGAGGTGGGTCCGCCTGATCGATCCCGCCAGCGGCCAGCTCGATCCGCGCAGCGGGGAACAGCCGGCGGAGGTCCGCGCGCTCTCCTGGTCTCCTGACGGCGCGACCCTGGCGATCGCGTGCCGCAACCAGGTCCACCTGTGGGAGCCGGGCGCGGCGGCGCCGCGACGGACCCTGGAGGACACCCAGGTCGTGCTCAGCCTGGCCTTCTCGCGGAGCGGGCAGCTGCTGGCTACCCGCGGCGCGGACCACACCATCAAGCTGTGGGACCTCGGCAGCGGCGAGCTGCGCCGGACCCTCGCGGGGCCGCCCCCGGAGGAGAGCCGGGGGCGGGCCGGACGGGCGATCCTCGGCCGCGCCCTCAGCATGGCCTGGTCCCCGGACGGCAGGCACCTCGCCGCGGGGGCCGCGGACCACACCATCAAGCTGTGGGACGCGGAGGCCGGGCAGGTGCGCGCCACGCTGGGCGGACACGGCGGCAGCGTGCTCAGCCTCTGCTTCTCCCCGGACGGACGCTGGCTGGCCTCGGGCTCCCGGGACACGACGATCCACATCTGGGAGATGGCCGAGGGCAGGCTGGCCCGCGTCCTGGAGGGCCACACGGAGACCGTGAACTGCGTCTCCTTCTCCGGGGACGGGGCGCTCCTGGCCTCGCAATCGCGCGATGACACGGTCCGCCTGTGGCGCTGCGACCGCTGGGAGCAGGTGCTGGCGCTGGGCGAGCCCGCGGGCGAGTTCTTCGACGGGGTGCTGGCGTTCCACCCGGGGCGGCCCCTGCTCGCCACGCTCAGCGAGCGCAGGGAGGTCCTGCGGCTCTGGGAGATCGATCCCGCGGTCCTCCTGGCGGCGCCGCCGGCGCCGGACGCGGTCCGCTACGTCAACGCCAAGGTCGTCCTCTGCGGCGAGATGGGCGTCGGCAAGTCGGCCCTGGCCCTGGTGCTGCGGGGCGAGCGCTTCGAGCCCACCGAGTCGACCCACGGCAGGAAGGTCTGGCCCCTGCCTCCCGAGGAGGTCACCCTGCCGGACGGGACCCGGCAGGTGCGCGAGCTGGTCCTGTGGGACCTGGCCGGCCAGCGCGGCTACCGCCTCGTGCACCAGCTGCACCTGGGGGAGGCGGCGGTGGCGCTGGTGGTCTTCGACCCGCAGGACGAGCGCGACCTCTTCGCCGGCGTCCCCGACTGGGACCGCGCGCTCCGGCAGGCGCAGCGGACGCAGGCCGGCCGCCCCTTCCCCGTGCGCAAGCTGCTGGTCGCCGCCCGCGTCGACGTGGGCGGCGTGACCGTGGGCCCCGAGCGCATCGCGGCCCTGTGCCAGAAGCTCGGCTTCAGCGGCTACTTCGAGACCAGCGCCAAGGCCGGCCTCCAGATCGCGGAGCTGGGCCAGGCCCTCCGCGGGGCCATCGACTGGGCCGCGCTGCCCCAGGTCAGCTCGACCGCGCTCTTCCAGCGCATCCGCGCCTTCCTGCTGCGGCAGAAGGAGGCGGGACAGCTGCTCACGATGGAGGAGGATCTCTACCTGGCCTTCCTCCGATCCGGGGAGGCGCCGGAGGACGCCGCGGACCTGCGGGCGGAGTTCGCCATGTGCCTGGGACGCGTCGAGTCCCTGGGGCTGGCGCGCCGCCTGCGCTTCGGGGGCCTGGTCCTCCTGCAGCCGGAGCTGCTCGACTCGTACGCCGCGGCCCTCATCCAGGCGGCGCGGAAGGAGCCACACGGCCTGGGGTGCATCGCCGAGCACGTGGCCCACTGCGGGGACTTCTTCCTCCTGGCGCAGGAGCGCATCCCGGACCGGCAGCAGGAGGAGCTGCTGATCATCGCCATGATCGACGATCTCCTGCAGCACGAGATCGCCCTGCGGGAGACCGCCGAGGACGGTGCCTACCTCATCTTCCCGTCGCAGATGATGCGCGAGTTCCCGGGGGAGGGCCCGGAGGGCCGCACCGTGATCTTCGAGTTCGACGGCGTGATCTCCAGCCTCTACGCCGCGCTGGCGGTGCGCCTGTCCCACAGCGTCGTCTTCGAGCGGCAGGAGATGTGGCGGAACGCGGCCACGTTCCGCGCGCGGGCCGGAGGAGCGTGCGGTATCTTCCTGCAAGAGGCAGACGAGGGGCACGGCCGGCTGGACCTCTTCTTCGACGCGGCCGCCAGCGAGGAGACGCGCTTCCAGTTCGAGGAGTACGTGCACGCCCACCTGCGCCGGCGGGCCGTCGAGGGCAGCATCCGGCGCCGGCGGCTCTTCTCCTGTCCGCAGTGCGGTGAGCCCGTGATCGAGCGGCACGTGGAGGCCCGGCGCAGGAAGGGCGAACGGAGCCTGAAGTGCCCGGTGTGCGAGACGGAGATCTCGCTCCTGGACCAGGTCGAGCGGCTCCCGGCCGCGCGGCCGCCGTCGGTGACGATGATCGACCAGGCGGCGGACTGGCAGCGAGACCGGGCCACCGCCGCGGCGGTCATCCAGGGCAAGCTGGCCACGTCGGACTACGACCTGTGGCTCTGTCACCTGCGACAGGACCGGCAGGCGGTCCAGGACCTCGGCCACCGGCTGCGCGAGCAGGGCATCCTGCCCTGGACCGAGATGTGGCAGCCCCTGGCCATGGGCGCCTGGCAGGATGAGCTGCGGACGATCCTGCCCCGCCTGCGGGCTGTCGCCATCTGCATCGGCGTCGAGGAGCCATGGGAGGACGAGGAGATCGCAGGGCTCCTGGAAGAGGCGGTGCTCCAGCGGAGCCGCGTCGGCGTCGTGCTCCTGCGCGGCGCGGACGGCGCGCTGCGCGTGCCGCCCTTCCTGCGCAGCTTCCAGGTGGACTGGCGCACCGGCGACGTGGCGGCGCTGGCCCGCCTGGCCGCGTCGCTGCGGCAGACGTCCCCCGGCCGCGCCGCCCCGGCGCGCCCCCTGCCCCCGAGCGCCGCCTCACTCCGGCGCCTGATCAACGCGGTGCTGGTGGGCGAGTCGGACCTGGAAGCCTTCTTCCAGGATCACTTCCCCGCCATCAGGCAGCGCTTCACCGCGAACCAGGACCGCGTCAGCAGGATCACCCTCCTCCTGGCGCATGCGGATCGGGCCGAGATCCTCCGGCGGCTGAAGGAGGAGCAGGCGGAGGCGGTCGCCGTCCACCAGCACCTCTTGCAGGCGGAGTGAGCGGACCGCTCAATACCGGATGAGCCGCCCGATCATCTCCTCGATGACCTCCGGGTGGTCCTCGTGCTCCTCGCGCAGCTTTTGCAGGAGGTCCCCGTTGTTGGTGTACTGGAGCAGGAGGTTGACCTTGGTGACGCGATCCATCCCTATCGTGAACCGGTTGAGGACGCTCCGGTAGTGGTTGGTGCAGAAGGCGGTCAGGTCGGGATCCCCCGGCAGCGCCTCGTTGATCAGCTTGCGCAGCGATGAGGTGGTCGGATCCCGCGGCTTCATCCCCTGGCCCTGCTGAAGGGGCGGGCTGCTGGAGGGCGGGGCCGGCGGGCTGGTGACCTGCGGGATCCCGACGGCCCCCATCCTCTCCGTCACCATGCGGATCCCCCGGACGACGTCCAGCCATGCCTCGTCCCGCTCCGGCCAGAGGGTGACGGGCCTGCCGTCCCTGGGGAGCGCCTGCAAGCCCCCGAACGGGGCCCCGTGCCAGTCCGTGGGCCTGAGGATGACGGGGATGACCGTCGCCTGCCCGGCCGCATTGCGCTCGAGGGCCCGGGTCATCTCCCTGGCATAGCAGTAGTCGGAGGCCACGAAGTCCGGCGACACCAGCAGCAGGATGATGCCGGCCGCTTCGAGGCTCCTGTCGATCTCCCCGGCCCGCTCCTGGCCAGGGGCGACGCGGCGGTCGTGCCAGCTCTCGATGACCCCCTGCCGCTCCAGCAGCGACAGGTGAGCCTCCAGCTCGTCACGCAGGTCCTCGTCCTTGTGGGAATAGCTGAAGAAGAGCTTGATCGGCCCGGCCATCAGACGTCGCAGCATATCGGAGACCACGCCGCCTGGCCAGGCCGCCCGGTGGGGTCTACTTCGCCGCCGGCGCCGGCTGGGGCGGCGGGGCCACGGTCACCACCGGCGCCTGGGGCCGCGGCTTGCGGCCCCGGGGCAGCGTGCCGATGACCTGCATCTCGGAGATGCAGACCTCCTTCCACCCCCGCCTGGTCCCGGGGACGACGCCGCGCACCTCCAGCCGGAAGGTGCCGCCGGGCTGGCCCACGGGCACCACCTGCAGGCCCCGGTCCTCGGGGTCGAGGTCATAGGTGCCCAGCAGATCCTCGCCACGGTACAGCGCCACCTGCCGGATGCGGTAGTTGAGGGTGAAGAGGTCCCCGCTCTGGTTGTGGTGCACGAAGCCGGTCGTGAGACGCACCTCGCTCACCCGGACCTCGTCGGGCACCGTGAAGGTGACGCTGGCCCCGACCAGGTCGCCGGCGCGCGAGTTCCAGGCGGTGCCCGGGTTCCCGTCGAACATCTGGGCAGGCTGGATCTTCCGCTCGCGCACCGTCGATGACACGACGACGCTCGTGGGCACGCTGTGCAGCAGGTCGACCTCGCCGGGCCGGAGGGGCGGCGCGACCAGGACCACCGGCGCCGGGGGCGGCGCGGGCAGCGGGGCCTCCTTCGGCCGGACCTCCTGGGGCGGGACCGCGGGCGCGGGCGGCGCGCTCGCGGCCATCACTGCCGCTCGATTGTCGGGCGCGGCGGGCGCCGCCGGCAGCGGCCCGCGGCGCTGCTGCCACAGCGCGGCGCCCCCGGCCCCCAGGACGAACATCGCCACGAGGGTACCGCCCAGGGGCGCGGCCCAGCGCGGCCGCGAGGCACCCGACGGCGGCGTCGCGGGCCGCTTCTGCCCCGCCGACCGCCCCAGCGTGGACGGGTGCCCCGGCCCTGCCGGCGCCTGCTGCGAGGCGGGGGCCGGGCGCGCCGCGCGGGCCGGGGCGCCCGCCTCGGCGAGCCGGGAGAGGGCGGCGGCGGCCTCCGCCATCGACGGCCGGTCCGCGGCCCCCTTGGCGAGCATCCGGTCGATGAGCGCGGCCAGCTCCCCGGGGACAGATGGGCTCACCTGGGCGACGGGCGGCGCCGCCCGGAACATGTGCAGCGCCATCACCTCCCCCAGCCCCTCGGCCACGAAGGGGAGCTGGCCGGTGGCCATCTGGAAGAGCATGATGCCCAGCGAGTAGACGTCCGTGCGATCGTCGACCCGGCCGGCGCCGCGACACTGCTCCGGGGACATGTAGAAGGGCGTGCCCATGAGGGCCCCGGTGCGGGTGCGCAGATCGCCGGGGGCCGCGCCCTCCTCGACGATCTTGGCGATGCCGAAGTCGAGCAGCTTGGTCCGCTCGCCGCCCAGGGCGAAGCCGTCGGCCAGGAGCATGACGTTGTCGGGCTTGAGGTCCCGGTGGACGATCCCCTTGTCGTGGGCGGCGGCGAGCGCCGTCGCGATCTGCGCGCCCAGGCGGACGACCGCCGCCGGATCGAGGACGGGCTCGCGCTCCAGGCGCTCGCGCAGGGACTCGCCCTCCAGGTACTCCATCACGATGTAGATGGTCCCGTCCGGGAGCTGCTCGAAGGCGGACACGTCGACGATGCCGGGGTGCCGGATGAGGTTCACGGAGCGGGCCTCGTTGAAGAAGCGCCGCGCCATCTCCGCGTCGTGGGAGAGCTGGCGGTGCAGGACCTTGATGGCAGCGCGTCGCCCGAGCTGCTCGTGGACGCCCTCGTACACGGCGCCCATGCCCCCGGCCCCGAGCGGGCGCACGATGCGGTAGCTGCCGATGATCTGACCGATCAAGATGCCTCCTCCCTGGCATCATACCAGCGGACAGCGTCGTGAGGAAGGGACCAGCGGAGCACGCGGGCGTAGCATCTTCGTACCCTGGCGACGGCCCCTGCCGCCGCGAGGGCTACGCCAGAGCCTGATTGCCCCGCAATGGAGAATCGCGCCTCCGGCCGACTTGGGGTAGTCTTCCTGGCCTGTAGAGAGGTGAACCCATGGCCACGACGAAGATCCCCGACAGCTTCCAGGACGTCCTGACGCAGAAGAAGCCGCTCGCCCACCTCGCGACCCTCATGCCGGACGGCACGCCGCAGGTCACGCCGGTGTGGTTCGACATGGCCGGCAACCAGATCCGCGTCAACACCGCGCGCGGCCGGCAGAAGGACAAGAACATGCAGAAGAACGCCGCGGTCGCGCTGTCCATCGTCGACCCGGACAACCCCTACCGGCACCTCGCCGTCCGCGGCCGGATCATCGATGTCACCGAGGAGGGCGCCGACGCCCACATCGACTCGCTGGCCAAGAAGTACCTCAACCAGGACAAGTACCCCTTCCGCCGTCCGGGCGAGGTGCGCGTGATCTTCACGATCGAGCCGGTCTCGGTCTCGTCGATGGGCTGATGCTGGCCGCGCTCGTCACCGCCGTCGGGCGGGCCGCGGGGGGGGCCCCGCTCTCCGACACGGACGCCCTCGCGCTCGCCGAGGCGGAGCTGCCGCCCGGCGCGCTGCGCGCGGCGGCAGCGGCGGCGCGCGATCGCGCCTTCGGACGGGTGGTCACCTACTCGCCCAAGGCCTTCCTGCCGCTCACCAACCTCTGCCGCAACCGCTGTGACTACTGCTCGTTCCGGCGCTCGCCCGGCGACGCCGGCGAGTGGACCATGCGCCCCGACGAGGTCGAGGCGTGTCTGGAGGTCGCGGCGGCGCAGGGCTGCGGCGAGGCGCTCTTCTGCCTCGGCGACACCCCGGAGGCCGCCTTCTCGGCCTACCGCCGCACCCTGGCCAGCCTCGGCCAGGAGAGCACGGTGGGCTACCTCTGCTTCGCCGGGGCGCGCGCGCTCTCCCGCGGTCTCCTCCCCCACACCAACGCCGGCGTGCTCGGGGAGGAGGAGATGGCCCGGCTGCGGGAGGTCAACGTCAGCCTCGGGCTGATGCTGGAGAACGTGAGCCCGCGCCTGTGCCTGCCCGGCATGCCGCACCACCGCGCCCCGGACAAGCGGCCCGATCGGCGCCTGCGCATGATCGAGCAGGCGGGCCGGCTGCGCATCCCGTTCACCACCGGGATCCTGGTCGGCATCGGCGAGACGCGGCGCGAGCGCGTCGAGAGCCTGCTGGCGATCCGGCGGCTGCACCGCGCCCACGGGCACATCCAGGAGGTGATCGTGCAGAACTTCCGCGCCGCCTCCGGTGCGCCGATGGCCGACGCCCCGGAGCCCGACGAGGCCACGGTGACCGACGCGGTGGCCCTGGCCCGGCTGATCCTCGACCCGGACGTGTCGCTGCAGGCGCCGCCCAACCTCAGCCCCGGCTCGACGGTGGCGCTGCTGGAGGCCGGCCTCAACGACTTCGGCGGGATCTCGCCGGTGACGCCCGACTACATCAACCCGGGCCACCCCTGGCCGCACCTGGAGCGGCTGGAGCGCACCTGCGCGGACGCGGGGTTCACCCTCCGGCCGCGCCCGCCCATCTACGAGCGCTTCGTCTCGCCGGAGTGGCTGGACGGGCGCCTCTTCGGGCCGGTGCGGGCGGTGCAGGCGCGGCTCGGCGCGGTCTCCCGCTCCGCCGAGCTGCCGCCGGTCCCGGCGCCGGAGGCCGCATGAGCTTCACGGGCCTCTCCCGCCTCTTCGACGCCGCCTCGGCCGAGGTGCGCGCCATCCTCGACGGCTGCCTGGAGGGCGGGGAGCTGTCCGTCGCGGACGCGCTCACCCTCTGCCGGGTCAACGGCCGCGACCTCCACGCGCTCCTCTGCGCCGCCGACGAGCTGCGCCGGCGCCAGGTCGGCGACGAGGTCAGCTACGTCATCAACCGCAACATCAACTTCACCAACGTGTGCGTGAAGGCCTGCCGCTTCTGCGCGTTCTCGCGGACCCAGCGCAGCGAGGAGGGCTACTTCCTCGACCTGGAGGAGATCGTGCGCCGCGCCCTGGAGGCGCGGGCCCTCGGCGCCACCGAGGTGTGCCTCCAGGCCGGCCTGGCGCCGGGGATGGACGGCGGCTTCTACGTCGACCTGGTGCGCGCGCTCAAGCGGGCCGCGCCCGACCTGCACCTGCACGCCTTCTCGCCCGAGGAGGTGAAGTTCGGGGCCGGGCTGCGCGGCGTCAGCATCCGCGAGCTCCTGACCGAGCTGCGCGACGCCGGCCTCGGCTCCCTGCCCGGCACCTCGGCCGAGGTGCTCGACGACGGGCTGCGCCGCCGCATCGCCCCCGGCCGCATCACCACCGCCGAGTGGATCGACGTGATCGAGAGCGCCCACGCCCTCGGCCTGCCGACCACCTCGACGCTCATGTACGGCCACGTCGAGTCGGACGAGCAGCGCGTCCGCCACCTGGACCTCCTGCGCGGCGTGCAGAAGGAGTCCGGCGGATTCACCGAGTTCGTGCCCCTGTCGTTCGTGCACAGCGAGGCGCCCATGCACGTCAAGGGCTACCTGCCCGACCTGCGCCCCGGGCCGACCGGCAACGAGGTGGCGCGCCTCTACGCGATCTCGCGCCTCATGCTCGGCCCGAGCATCCGCAACATCCAGGTCTCGTGGGTCAAGGAGGGCATCCGGACGGCGCAGCTCATGCTCTCCGCGGGCGCCAACGACCTCGGCGGCACCCTCATCAACGAGAGCATCTCGACGACGGCGGGCGCGATGCACGGGCAGTTCCAGTCGCCGGCCGACCTGCGGCGCGTCATCCGGGAGGCGGGCCGCGTCCCGGTGCAGCGGGACACCCGCTACCGCGCCCTGCGCACCTTCGCGGCCGAGCCGTCACCCGATGAGGAGACCGCGCTGGACCGCGTCACCGACCCCGAGGCGGCCTTCGGGAGCTACGCGCAGCTCTCCCACGATGCCCGCTTCCGCTTCAAGCTGCCGGTCGCCCGCGACTGAGGAGGAGATCATGAAGGGCTTGTTCAAGCTGTTCGTCCTGGCGCACGTCGCGCTCTTCCGCGCCACCGGCGGCCGCCTGGGTAGCAAGATGATGGGCCAGAATGTCGTGCTGCTGACCACGACGGGCCGCAAGACCGGGAAGCGGCGGACCGTCCCGCTGATGATCTTCGAGGACGGCGGGCGGCACTTCGTCATCGGATCGGCGGCCGGCAGCCCGGAGCACCCCGCCTGGTACAAGAACCTGCAGCAGACCCCGCAGGTCACGGTCGAGCTCCCCGGGGAGCGCTACGAGGCCCAGGCCAGGACGCTCCCCTCCGGCGAGGAGCGGGGCCGGATCTGGCAGAAGGTCGTCGCGTCGTCGCCCAACTTCGGAGAGTACGAGAAGAAGACCGCCGGGCGGGAGATCCCGGTCATCGAGCTCGTGCGGGCCTGAGCCCCCGGTACTCTATCGGTCCTCGCCGCGCTCACCGCAGCCCGCCTGCCGCCAGGAGCCGGGTGTGCTCCTCCGGTCCATCCACGTCGAAGGCGATGCCGGCGCTCTCCAGCACCGCCGCCTGCAGCCCGGCGGCGCGCGCCGCCTGCAGGTGTGCCTCGAAGCTGTCCTCCCGCCCGAACGCCGTCCGCAGACAGCCCGGAGGCCGCATCCCCAGGGCGTTGGTGTGCCTCCCGTCCTCCGCGCGCACCAGGACGACAGCGTTCTCCTCCAGGAGCCCGGCGAGATCGCGCACGTCGCCGTGCGTGAGCCGCGGCAGGTCCGCCATCAGCACCAGCGCCGCCCGGGCGCCGCGCGCCGCCAGCTCCGCGACGCCGGCGTCGACCACCGCCGAGAGCCGGGCCGCCCCGGGCGCGTCCATGCGGACGGCGGCGCCGTGGCGGTAGGCGGCCTCGGCGACCAGGGGCGAGTCGGTCGCGCAGAGCACGCCGGCGATGACCCCGGACCCGGTCAGGGTGGAGACGACGTGGTCGAAGAGGGCGCGGGCGAAGCGCGCCCGCGCCTCGTCGGAGAGCGCGGAGCTGAGGCGCGACTTGCCGCGGTCGAAGCCCTTGGCCGGGACCAGCGCCCAGACGCTCATCGGACCAGCGCCGCGGCGAAGGCCAGCGTCTCCTCCGCCAGCCGCCGCCGATCGTCCTGGGTGCGCATGACCGTGCCGGTCGCGTGCACGGCCACGCCCTCGACCTCCGCCTCGTCGCCGCGCTCGACCACCAGGCCGCGGAGGAGCGCGCCCCCTTGTTGATAGTGCCGCGCGATCGCCGCCGCCGAGGCGGGGGCCCCGGCGAGCTGGGGGATCATCGTCCCCAGCGGCCCCTTGACCGCCTGGCCGCCGACGATCGGGCTCACCGCCACCACGGGCCTCTTCGCCAGCGCCGCGCGCACGCCGTCGAGCGAGAGGATGGGATCGATCGACACGTAGGGGTTCGACGGGCCGATGAGGACCACCTCGCACGCCGCGATGGCATCGAGGACGCCCGGGGCGGGCGCGGGGCGCCCGGCGAAGCGGACCGCGCGCACGGCGGGCTGGGCGCGGCGGCGGACGAACCACTCCTGGAAGGGCAGGGTGCCGTCGGACACGGTCTCGATCATCGTGCGGCAGGGCCCGTCCGCCATGGGCAGGACCCGGGCGGGCACGGCGAGGGCGTCGCAGAGGCGGGCGGTCACCGCGGTCAGGGACTGGCCGCCGCGCAGCGCCTCGGTGCGCAGGAGGTGGGTGGCCAGGTCGTGGTCGCCCAGGGCGAACCAGTCGGGCCCGCCGTAGCGGCGCACCATCGAGAGGGCGGCGAAGGTCTCGCCCCGCAGGCCCCAGCCGCGCTCCTCGTCGGCGAGGGCGGAGAGGGTGTACATGACGGTGTCGAGGTCGGGACAGATGGTCAGCCCGAGGTGCTCGAAGTCGTCGCCGGTGTTGACGATGGCGGTGAGGGCGCCGGGCGGCAGCGCCTGGGCCAGGCCGTCGAGGAAGCGGGCGCCGCCGACGCCGCCGGAGAGGGCGACCACGTGGGAGTAGGTCATGCGTACAGGTCCTCCGCCGGCCGGCGGCAGAGCGCGCTGGCCGGCTCGTCGCTGCGTGGGAACTCGAGGCCGCGCACCAGCACGAGGGGGCGCCCCTCGTCGGCCTGCCCGGCGACCAGGTCGGCGCAGGCCGCGACCTGGTCGGCGAGGGCGGTGATGGTCTGCAGGAGGACGCGGCCGTGGAGATCGCGCTCACCCCGGCGGTCCCAGAGCGGGGGCAGGCCGGCGCAGCCGATGGCCACGCCGACGGTGCCCAGGCGGAAGGGCCGCCCGAAGGAGTCGCTGATGACCACGCCCAGCCGCGCCCCGGAGTGGGTCTCCAGGGCGGCGAGGATGGCCCGGGCGGAGGCGTCCGGCTGCTCGGGCAGGAGCAGCGCCCAGGGCCCGCTGCCCGCGGGCGCGTCCGGCGGCTCCGAGTTGGAGCAGTCGATGCCCGCGTTGGCGACGATGAACCCGAGCCGGTGGCGGGTCACCAGCACCTCCCTGGCCGTGCGCGAGACCTGGCTGGACTCCCGCAGGATCAGCTCCACCAGGCGCGGGTCCTTGCCGAGCTCGTCCGCCAGCTCCGCCGCGCGCCGGGAGGGCTCGACGGAGGGCAGGGCGACGAAGCGGCCCTCGGCCCGCGACACCACCTTGGACGTCACGACCAGGACGTCGCCGTCTCTCAGCACCAGCTCCGCCTGATCGAGCGCGGTCCGCGCCAGCCCGGCGAGGTCGTCGCCCTGCCCGATCAGCGGCACCCCCGGCACCGCGATCACCTCCAGCCGCTCGCCGCAGCGGATCATGGCGCCCCCCTTCCCGGCGGCCCTCCCAGGGCTTTGGTGGTAGGCTGGGCCCCATGCGAATCGCGATTATCGGAGGAACCGGGAAGGAAGGCGGCGGCCTGGCCATCCGCTGGGCCCGCGCCGGCCACGTGGTGGTGATCGGCTCGCGCGACGGCGACAGGGCGCGCGAGCGGGCGGCCGAGCTGACGCGCGGGCACGGGGCGATTGCAGGTGGCGTCCAGATCGAGGGCGGCGACAACCTCTCGGCGGCGAGCGCCGCCGAGGTGGTCGTCCTGACAGTGCCCTACGCCGCCCACGCCGAGACGCTGCGCGCCATCCTGCCGGCCATCGCCGGCAAGGTCCTCATCGACGTGACCGTGCCGCTCAAGCCGCCCAAGGTCAGCCGCGTGCACCTGCCGCCGGGCCGCGCCGCGGCGCTCGAGGCGCAGGAGATCGTCGGGCCGGCCACGCCGGTGGCCGCGGCGCTGCACCACGTGAGCCACGCCCACCTGGCCGACCCGGACGCGGTCCCTCACTGCGACGTGCTGGTGGCTGCCGATGACGAGCGGGCGCGCACGACCTCGCTCGCCCTGGTGCGCGACCTCGGCCTCCGCGGCCTCGACGCCGGCCCGCTGGAGAACGCGATCGCGCTGGAGTCGCTCACGCCGGTGCTCATCCACCTGAACAAGCGCTACAAGAGCCCCGGCGCCGGGATCATCTTCACCGAGATCCCCGAGGGGACGGGCTGAATCGAGCATCGGCCGAGGTGTAGCACATCTCCGGCCGCCGGCGCGAGCCAGGGGGGGCAGGTCGTCAGGTCGTCAGCTTTGGGGCGCCATGCCGCGGATGAACGCCTCGACCATCTCCCAGGGCATGTCCGTCGGCAGCATGAGGATGGGCAGGTCGATGCCGAAGCTGCGACGCCGGCGCAGCTCCTCGATGCAGTGGGCCGGATCGCCGGCGATGGTCAGCGCCTCGATCATCCGGTCGGGCACCGCGGCCGCGGCCTGGGCGCGGGTGGCCTTGTCCTTGTACAGCTCGGTGATGCGCTTGCAGTCGTCGGCGAAGCCGAAGCCGGAGAGCAGCTCGCTGTAGTAGTCGCCCATGCCGCCGATGTAGAAGGACGTGATCCGGCGCGCCATCATCCCGCCCGCCTCCAGGCCCAGCGGCAGCACCGTGGTGAAGGGCGCGGTCGTGATCTTCGCGGGATCGCGGCCCGCCTTCTTCGCGCCCGCCTCGATCAGCGCCCGCCCCTCGGCCAACCGATCGTAGGGCCAGAAGGTCGGGATCCACCCGTCGGCCAGCTCGCCGATCGACTCGATGGCCTTGGGGCGCAGCGCGGCCACGTAGATCGGCAGGTCCGGGCGGGCGGGCCTCATCTCCAGCTTGAACGGGCGGTACTCGGTCAGCTCGGCGTGCGCGTCGGAGAGCTTGCCGCCCGCGAGCAGCGTGCGCACGACGCGGATGACGTCGCGCACCTGGGTCAGCGGCTTGTCGAAGGTGCGGCCGTGGAAGCCCTCGATGACGTTCTTCCCGCTCGGGCCGATGCCGAGGATGAAGCGCCCCTCGCTGATCTCGTCGATGGTGGCGGCGGTCATGGCGATGAGGCCCGCGGAGCGGCTGTAGACGTTGAGGATGCCGGTGCCCAGCTTGATGCGCTTCGTGCCGAGCGCCATCTCCGTGAGCAGGGCGCCGATCTCGTAGCCCCACGCCTCGGGGACCCAGAACGAGTCGTAACCGAGCTCGTCAGCGAGCTGCGCCGCCCGCAGGTACATCTTTCGATCGTAGTTCTTCCAGAAGGCGACGAGGCCGATCCGTTCGGTCACGATGGGCTCCTTGGGCTCTTGGTCAGCGGATGATAGCCCAGGCCGCGCTCGCGGCGGCCGATTTGCCGGCCTATTTTCTGGATCAGGCCGACCAGTCTGCCTACTCTCTCCCTCTCACCAAGGAGAGATCCCATGAGCACGGACCCACAGACGCAGACGCAGACGATCAGCCTGGGCGACACGGGGCCGCAGGTCTTCCCGATCGCGCTCGGTTGCATGGGGATGTCGGGGTCGTACGGCGCCAGTGACGATGCGGAGAGCATCGCGACCATCCGCATGGCCATCGAGCGGGGCGTGAACCTCCTCGACACCGGCGACTTCTACGGCATGGGGGACAACGAGATGCTCATCGGCCGCGCCCTCGCCGGGCAGGGGCGCCGCGACCGGGTGCTGCTCTCGGTGAAGTTCGGCGCCATGCGCGGCCCCGACGGCGGCTGGCTGGGCGTCGACACCCGCCCGCAGGCGGTGAAGAACTTCGCCGCCTACAGCCTGAAGCGCCTGGGCGTCAGCCACATCGACGTCTACCGCCCCTCGCGGCTGGATCCCGCGGTGCCGATCGAGGACACCATCGGGGCGGTCGCGGACCTGGTCAAGGCGGGCTACGTCCGCCACATCGGCCTCTCCGAGGTCGGCGTGGAGACCATCGAGCGCGCCCGCAAGGTGCACCCCATCGTCGACCTGCAGATCGAGTACTCGATCGCCAGCCGGGGGCCCGAGGAGAAGATCTTCCCGGCGCTCCACGCCATGGGCCTCTCCGCCACGCTCTACGGCGTGTTCTCCCGCGGCCTCCTCACCGGCAGCAAGCCGTCGGGAAAGGGCGACTACCGGGCCTGGATGCCGCGCTTCGCCGGCGCGAACCAGGCGCAGAACGACTCCGTCATCGAGCGGCTGCACCGCTTCGCCACCGAGCGCGGCATGACCCCGGCGCAGCTCACCCTGGCCTGGGTGCGGGCGAAGGAGCCCGCGTTCGTCCCGGTCGTCGGCGCCCGCACGCGCAAGCAGATCGAGGACGCCCTCGGCGTTCTCTCCCGGCAGCTGACGCCGGCCGACGTCCAGGCCCTGGAGGATCTGGTGCCCAGGGACGCCATCGCCGGGCCCCGCTACGCCCCCGAGCAGATGCGGGTCCTCGACAGCGAGCGCTGAGCGGGCCGCACATATAGTGTGCGCCCGCTCACAGCATGAATGCTGCCGGGCACGCTACATTGAGCGGTGGAGGCCCCTCTTGATCTTCCACTCGCTCGTCCTCGCCGCCGTCACCGCCGCCCTGACGCCCGCCCCCGCCGCTCCCGCGTCCGTCGCCCCGCTGCCCTCCCTGCAGGAGCGGATCGCCGGCGTGCTCCCGGAGCCCGCCGAGGAGCGCTTCCTCCAGGTCCCCTGGCGCACCAACCTCATGGCCGCGCGGCGCGAGGCCCAGGCGACGGGCAAGCCGGTCTTTTTGTGGATCATGGTGGGCAACCCGCAAGGCTGTACGTGAAACAACGGACAACGGGGCAGGTTGCTCACGTTCAAGGACGATCGGCTCATCCAGCGGCTGAAGACCGAGTTCATCCCGGTCACGGCCAACACCCAGGAGCTGCAGTGGCACCGCTCGCCCACGCAGACCTTCTTCCTCTCGCTGGTCGCGAGCACGCAGAGCGACACGCTGAGCAAGGAGATGCAGCGGAGCCAGGACCCGCAGGGGATGTACATCCTGGGCGCGGACGGCACCTCGTACGGGTTCACCAACGACCACGACCCCTCGGACATCCTGCGCTTCATGGACCGCGGCCTGCGCGGCTTCCGTGTGCAGCCGCCGCGTGCCGCCGTGATCAGCGACGCCGAGGTGGCCGCCCCCTGGACCACGCGCCCGCCCGCGGGCAGCGTCGTGGTGCGGGTGTTCAGCCGCATCCGGCCCCTGCCTGAGAAGGTCTGGGGCCTGAACCGCGGCGTGGGCCGCGACTTCCTGTGGATCTACCCCGAGGACATCGCCGCCCTCGTCGCCGGCAGCGGCGGGCCGGGGCAGGCTGCCCCGGGGACGCCGGCGCAGCTCCCGCTGGCGCTGCTCAGCCGGGTGGTGCGCTTCCACCTGGTGGACGGCGTGCGCGGCACCCCGGACATGTGGGGCCTGAACGAAGTCCACCACGCCGACTTCCAGGCGAAGGTGGTGCGGCAGGAGGGCGCGGTGCGCACCCTGGCCTGGAAGGGCGAGTTCGCCATGCGCGGCACGCGGCGCTCCGCGGTGGGCGAGCGCCAGCGGGTGGAGCAGGGCCACGCCGGGGCCCTTGAGGGGGAGATCGATCTCCACGTGAGCGCCGGCCGGGTCCTGCGCTTCCGCGCCCTCAGCGAGGGCCGGGCCTGGGGCGAAGGATCCTACACGCCCTACCCGCCGCCGGGCCGCTTCCGGCTCCTCATCGCCATGGTCGAGGCGGGCGCCCAGGACGAGATCGCGCACACCGTGCCCCCCGAGGCCGTGGCCACGCAGAGCAACGACAAGCCCTACCGCCTGGCGGCGACGACCAGGGAGCGATAGGCCGCTAGGCCGCCTTGATGGCCTTTTGCGCGGGGTCGTAGGCCAGGTTCGACATCAGCCAGCGCTCGACCTCGGCCACCGTCATGCCCTTGCGGCGGGCGTACTCCTCCACCTGGTCGCGGTCGAGCTTGCCCACGGTGAAGTAGCGGGCCTGCGGGTGCGCCAGGTAGAGGCCGCTGACGCTGGCCGCGGGCAGCATGGCCCCGTGCTCGGTCAGGGTCACGCCGATCTCCGGGGCGCGGAGCAGGTCGAAGAGCTTGACCTTCTCCGAGTGGTCCGGGCACGCCGGGTAGCCGAAGGCCGGCCGGATGCCGCGGTAGCGCTCCGCGATCAGGTCCTCGTTGGAGAGCTGCTCGTCGGTGCCGTAGCCCCACTCGCGGCGGGCCCGCTGGTGCAGGAGCTCGGCGAAGGCCTCGGCCAGCCGGTCCGCCAGCGCCTTGACCATGATCGCGCTGTAGTCGTCCAGATCCGCCTCGAAGCGGCGGCAGAGCGCGTCGGCGCCCAGGCCCGCCGTCACCACGAAGCCGCCGACGTGGTCGGGGAGGCCGCCCTTCTGCGGCGCGACGAAGTCCGCCAGGCAGAGGTAGGGCGCGTCCTCCGCGTCCGCCTTCTTCTGCTGCTGCCGCAGCATGTGGAAGCGCACGAGCTCCCGGCCGCGGGACTCGTCGGCGTAGAGGACGATGTCCTCGCGGTCCGAGGCCGCCGGCCAGAAGCCGTAGGCCGCCTGGGCGGTGAGCAGGCGCTCGTCGATGATGCGGCGAAGCAGCCGCTGCCCGTTCTCGTAAAGGTCGCGGGCCGCCGCGCCGTACTCGGGGTGCTCCAGGATCGCCGGGAACTTGCCCCGCAGCTCCCACGCGATGAAGAAGAACGTCCAGTCGATGTAGCGGGCGATCTCGTCGAGGGGGAAGTCCTCGAGGACCTGGATCCCGGTGAAGGCCGGGCGGGGCAGGTCCTCGGGCCGCCACTCGATCTTCAGGCGCCCCTGCTGGGCGGCGGGGTAGGGGACGAGGGGCCGGACCCGCTTCTTGCCGTGCAGCTCGCGCAGGCGGGCCTGCTCGGCGCGGTTCTCCCGATCGAAGGCCGCGCGTCGCTCCGGGTCGAGGAGGCTGGACACCACCCCCACGGCCCGCGAGGCGTCGAGCACGTGCACCGTGCTGCCGGAGAACTCGGGGGCGATCTTCACCGCCGTGTGCTGCCGGCTGGTGGTGGCGCCGCCGATGAGCAGGGGCAGGTTGATCCCCTGCCGCTCCATCTCCTTCGCCACGTGGACCATCTCGTCCAGCGACGGGGTGATCAGGCCGGAGAGGCCGATGAGATCGGCCTTCTGCTCGATCGCGGTCTTGAGGATGGCGTCGCAGTGGACCATGACGCCCAGGTCGATGACCTCGTAGTTGTTGCAGCCCAGGACGACCCCGACGATGTTCTTGCCGATGTCGTGGACGTCGCCCTTCACCGTCGCCATCACCACCCGGCCGGCGGAGCGCGAGCCGCCCGCCTTCTCCTGCTCCATGAAGGGCAGGAGGTAGGCCACGCCGCGCTTCATCGCCCGGGCGCTCTTGACCACCTGCGGCAGGAACATCTTGCCGGCGCCGAAGAGGTCGCCGACGATCTTCATGCCGTCCATCATCGGCCCCTCGATGATGTGCAGCGGCCGCGGGTACCTCTGCCGGGCCTCCTCGATGTCCAGCTCCAGGAAGTCGCAGATCCCGTGGACCAGGGCGTGGGAGATGCGCTCCTCCACGGTGCCCTGGCGCCAGCCCAGGTCCGCCTCCTTCTTCTTGCCCTTGCCCTTGACCGTCTCGGCCAGCTCCACCAGGCGCTCGGTGGCGTCGGGGCGCCGGTTGAAGAGCACGTCCTCCACCCGGCTGAGGAGCTCCTTCTCGATCTCCTCGTAGACCACCAGCTGCCCGGCGTTGACGATGCCCATGTCCATGCCGGCGCGGATGGCGTGGTAGAGGAAGGCGGAGTTCATCGCCTCCCGGACCGCGTTGTTGCCGCGGAACGAGAACGAGAGGTTCGACACCCCGCCCGAGATCATGGCCCCGGGGCAGGTCCGCTTGATGATCCGCGTGGCCTCGATGAAGGCGCGGGCGAACTCGTTGTGCTCCTCGATGCCGGTGGCCACGGCCAGGATGTTGGGATCGAAGATGATGTCCCGCGGGTCCATCCCCACCTCCTGGGTGAGGAGGCGGTAGGCCCGCTGGCAGATCTCGACCTTGCGCGCGACCGTGTCGGCCTGGCCGGTCTCGTCGAAGGCCATGACCACCACGCCGGCCCCGTAGCGCTGGACGCGGCGGGCGCGGTCGAGGAACTCCGCCTCACCCTCCTTCAGGCTGATCGAGTTGACGATGCCCTTGCCCTGCACGCACTTGAGCCCCGCCTCGATGACCGACCACCTGGAGCTGTCGACCATGATCGGCACCCGGGCGATCTCGGGCTCGGTGGCGACGATGTGCAGGAACGTGGTCATGGCCTGCTCGGAGTCGAGCATGCCCTCGTCCATGTTCACGTCGATGATGTTGGCGCCGCTGCGCACCTGCTCGGCGGCCACCTCGGTGGCGGTGGCGAAGTCGCCCTTCTTGATCAGATCCGCGAAGCGCGCCGAGCCGGTCACGTTGGTGCGCTCGCCGATCATGAGGAAGTTGGTCTCCGGCCGGATGGTCAGGGTCTCCAGGCCGGAGAAGCGGGCGTAGGCGTCGGCCGGGCCGCGCTCGGGCAGGCGCCGGGGCATGAGGCCCGTCACCGCGGCGGCGATGGCGCGGACGTGGTCCGGGGTGGTGCCGCAGCAGCCGCCCACCAGGTTGACCAGGCTGCTCTCCGCGAACTCCCGGAGCTGGGCCGCGGTGGTCTCGGGCTGCTCGTCGTACTCGCCGAAGGCGTTGGGCAGCCCGGCGTTGGGGTAGCAGGTGATGTAGATGGGCGCCACCTCGGCCAGCTCGGCCAGGTAGGGACGCATCTCGCGGGCCCCGAGGGCGCAGTTCACGCCCACGGTCAGCGGCCGGGCGTGCGCCACCGAGGTCCAGAAGGCGTCGACCGTCTGCCCGGAGAGGGTGCGGCCGCTCTTGTCGGTGATGGTCACCGAGATCATGAGCGGCAGGCGCACGCCCTTCTCATCGAAGACCTCCTCGATGCCCATGAGGCAGGCCTTGGCCACCAGGGTGTCGAAGATGGTCTCGACCAGGAGCACGTCGGCGCCCCCGTCGACAAGGCCGCGGGCCTGCTCGGCGTAGGCGGCGCGCACCTCGTCGAAGGAGACGGCGCGGAAGGCGGGGTCGTTGACCCGCGGCGAGAGGGAGAGCGAGCGGTTGGTCGGCCCCAGGGCCCCGGCGACGAAGCGGGGGCGGCCCGTGCGCTGGGTGCAGGCGTCGGCGGCGGCCCGCGCGATCTCCGCCGCCCGGAGGTTCATCTCGTAGGTGTACGCCTCGGTGCGGTAGTCTGCCTGGGCGATGGCGGTGGCGGTGAAGGTGTTGGTCTCGATGAGGTCGCTGCCGGCGTCCAGGTAGGCGTCGTGGACCGCCCGCACCACGTCGGGGCGGGTCAGCGAGAGCAGGTCGTGGTTGCCCCGCAGCTCGTGCGGGTGGCCGCGCAGGCGCTCGCCCCGGTAGTCTTCCTCCTTGAGAGAATAACCCTGGAGCATGGTGCCCATGGCACCGTCGAGGATCAGGATCCGCTCGGAGAGCAGCTCCACGAGGCGGTCGTGCTGGTTGGGGCGAGGCATTGGATACCTATTCTATTGACTCTAGCGCGTTAGATCGTTAGGAGCACCAGCTTACGAGGGTGCTCGGTACTGCATAACAGAATCGGCGGCCCTTGACAACGCCGCCCTGGCGCGCAGTGTTCTCATTATGATGGCGATGGAAGATCTGCGCAGGGAGATCGACGAGTATGCAAGCTTCCTCCGGCAGGTCCTGGACCTCCAGGGGCTCACGCCGGCGCAGCGCCGGGCGCACCGCCGGCGGTGGTCGCCGGGCGCCCGCGAGGTGGTGCGGCGCGCGTTGCGGGCCGCGGCCCGGGCGCGCCGGCCGGGCGACGGGTCCGCGGCCCCGTCGATGAAGGGGACGGGGACGGGGCCGGGGCCCGGGGCGGACGAGTTGCGGGCGCAGCGGGAGCGGGTGCGGCTCCTGGAGCGGGTCTACCTCCACCTGGCGCGGCTGACGCGGGAGGCCGCGGACACGCTGCTCCGCGAGCGCGTCGCCCTCTACGAGATGAGCATGACGCTCACTCCGGCGAGGATCGGGAGCGGGGGCGCGGAGGACCGTCACGCTCACCTCACGGGGGGCGGCTCGCGGCTGCTGCTCTCCGACCGGCAGCCCGCCTCCGCCTTCACCCGCCGCGGCCGCAAGTCCCGCGACGTCCCCTCCCGCTGATCCTCAGACCCCCAGGCCCAGGGCCCGGGCCAGGTGCTCCGGGCAGAGCGCCGTCTCGTCGCCGCTCTTCTGCCGGGCCTCCGTGCAGGCGGTGCACGCCGCCGCCTCCTGGTAGGTGTCCTCGTTGCGCGCCGCCTGCTGCGCCTCGCTCAGGCGCTCCTCGTCAGATCGCCCCACCGGCACCACCCGTCCCAGGTTGCGCAGGCGCGCCGCCGCGCGCCGGACGTCTCGCTTGTCCACGACACCACTCTACTACATCAGTCGCCGTGGAGCAGGACCCGGAGCTGCCGCTGCCGGTCGGCGCGGGCCAGGCGCTGCAGGTAGCGCGTCGGCGGCGCCGCCCGGTCCTCGCACTCGGCGGGGGTCAGGGGGCACTGCTCGCAGGTGCTGCCGATCAGCACCCGGGGGATGCGCTTGTCCTCGGCGAAGCGCACCACCCGCGGGAGGTCCCCGTCCGCCCGCACCCCGAGCGTCAGGCTGCTGTTGACCTCCGGCGAGAGCGCCAGGGGCTGGGCCAGGCCGATGCAGAAGAACTCCGCCTCCTTGCCGACGAAGCGGGAGCGCTGCGCCCCGCAGATCGGCCGGGGCGTCCTGGCCGCGGCCCCCGCCGCCTCGCGCCGCTCCGCCAGGCGCTTGAGGAGCCGCGTCGAGAGCCAGCGCCGGCAGTAGTGCTCCTCCGAGGCGGTCCCCGCCGGCACCGGCAGCTCTGAGAGGTTCAGCTGCTTGACCAGCCGCGGCTGGCCCCCCAGATCATTGAACTTGAGGAAGTGGGGGCGGAGGCCGAAGTGCGCCGGCAGGAGCTGGCTCATGCGGTACATGAGGGTCTCCGCGGTCACCGCGTAGCGATCGAGGAGCCCGAGCAGGGCCCGCGGCTGCCACGTCGGCAGCGCGAAGAGCTCCGTCAGGTCAGGCACCAGTCGCCGCCGCGGCATGAGCACGGCGCCGGCGAAGTAGGAGGCCTTGAAGTCGTTCAGCACCTGCTGGAACGAGTCCTCCCGGTCCGGCGGCGTGGTCTGCGAGCGCGCCCGCAGCCCGAGGATCCGGTAGCCCGCCTCGCGGGCCAGGACAAAGGCCCGCTGCGACTCGCCGAGCTGGGGGTTGAGGAGCAGGGTCCGGCGGGGCCGCTCGCGCATCACGCCGCGGAACTCCAGGAGCGCCGGGTGCTCGCCCAGGCCCCGCTCGTCGATCTCCACGCCCTCCCGGGCCGTCCACCCGCGCAGCGCCTTGCCGACCGGGCCCTCGCCCAGCTCGTCGCGGAAGGTCTCGGCGGCGGTCTCCAGGTCGGCGTAGTGGTTGCTGGTCAGCTCCTGGTACGAGCGCAGCGACGCGTGCAGGAAGTGCTCGACTCCGATGTTGTACTGGTCGGCCACCTCGTTGAGGGCCCGGAGAAGCGCCGCCACCTCGGTCGGCGCCTTGGTCAGGAGCTTCACCAGCTCGTCGGCCGGCACCCCGAACATCTCGAAGGGGAAGTCCCTGACCCCCGGGGAGTCCAGGAATTTCTGCAATGCGTCAAACTCCTGGTCCAGCTTGCTGGAGATGAGCTCGTCGTAGCTACAGCCCAGCGCCTGGGAGAGGTGCAGGATCTTGTCGGCCTTGGGGTACTTCTTGCCGGCCTCGATCTCGGCCAGGTACGAGGGCGAGACCTGCGCCCGCTCGGAGAGCTGCGCCAGGGTCAGCCCCTGGCCCTCGCGGCTGCGCTTCAGCTTGATGCCGAAGATCGTCCGAAGGTTGAGGTTCTGGCTCTGGCTCATCGGCTGATCGCTTCACGCCAATGTACGCCAGGGTCTTCTTCGCCGCCAGCGAAGATTTCTTGCCAGCGAATATTCGCCTTGACACAGTGCTTCCAGGTGCCTAGTGTCTTTTTACGGTAGGTCCAGCTGACCACCATGCCCTGGGAGCGCCGCAATGGCTGATCCGCGGATGAACACGGCCCCGCCCGGCGCTGCGTCGCAGCTCCCGGCCGGCTTCCTCGATTACCTCCTGCCGCTGCACCGGGAGTTCACGCCGCGGCAGGCGGCGCTGCGGGCGGCCCGGGCCGAGGTCCTCGCGCAGGCGCACCGGGGCCAGCTCCCCGAGCACCTGCACCCGTCCGAGGCCACGACCGGCGAGTGGCGCATCGAGCTGCCGCCCTTCTGCATGGACCAGCGGAACCAGATGACCGGCCCGGCGGACGACGCCGAGCTGGTGGTCAAGATGCTGAACTCGGGGGCCCCGGGCGTGATGATCGACCTGGAGGACTCGATGGCCAACCAGTGGGAGACCCTGGTCTGCGGCCATGACAACGCCCTCCACGCCCTCTACGGCGCGCTCTCCTATTACGACGAGAAGCGCGACCGGGAGGTGGCCATCCGGCCCAGTCCCACCGTCCTCTTCACCCGGGTGCGCGGCCTGCACCTCTCCCAGGCCGGCCTCTTCCCGGAGCCGGTCTCGGCGTCGCTCTTCGACCTGGCCCTGCTCACCTACCGGCTGGACCCGGCCCGCCTGCCGCACCCGCTCTGCGTCTACATCCCCAAGTCCGAGTCCGCGGCCGAGGCGCTGTGGTGGCGCGACGTGCTCCGCCGCCTGGCCGTGGACAAGGGCATGCCGCCCACGGCCATCAAGTGCATGGCCCTCATCGAGTCCCACCCCATGGCCTACCAGATCGAGGAGTTCATCTACAACCTCCGCGATCACCTGCTCGGCCTCAACCTGGGGCGCTGGGACTACATGGCGAGCCTGATCCACTTCAACCAGCAGGACCCGCGCTGGGTGCTGCCGGACCGCAACAGCATCCCCCACGACGTGCCCTTCTTCCAGCGCCTGCGCGAGCTGATCCCGGAGCTCTGCCACCGTCGGGGCATCCTGGCCATCGGCGGCATGACCGCCCTCTACCCCAGCCGCACCGACCCGGCGCTGAACGAGCGGGCCCTCGCAGTCCTGGCCCAGGACAAGAAGAACGAGGCCGACGCCGGCATGGACGGCGCCTGGACCGGGCACCCCGACCAGAACGAGATCGCCGTCTCCCAGTTCCCGGAGCCGAACCAGCTCGGGCGGCGGCGGGCCGGCCCCCTGCCGAAGGAGGTGCGCTACCCCGACCTGCGCCCGGCCCCGGACGGTGTGGGCCGGCGCACCCTGGACGGCTCCCGCGCCGCGGCGCGGGTGACCATCCTCTACCGGCACGGCGTCCTCTCCGGCAGGGGGGCCAGCCTGATCGACGGCTACATGGAGGACCTGGCCACGGATCGCATCTACCGGCTGATGCTGGCGCAGCGCGTGCTGCACGCCGGCCGCGTCCCGATCGTGGACGCGAGCGGCGCGGACGTGCCCCACACGCCGGCGCTGTTGACGAACCTCTACGACGAGGCGCTGGAGCAGATCCTCGGGGCGGTCGCGCCCGGGGACCGGGAGCGCGAGCGCTACGTGCTGGCCCGCAGGCAGAGCGAAGAGATGATCATCAAGGGCTGGCACGACCCCGTTTGAGACCCTAGTTATTGAGACAGCGGAGGAGAGACATGCTGATGCTCGAGAAACAGCAGCCGACTGGGGTAACGGCGGGACACATGAAGCCGCGGGACGCGGAGGCCACGGTCCTGCACCGGGAGTGGGAGACCGGCCCGCGCTGGCGCGGCATCCGCCGCGGCTACACCGCCGAGGACGTGGTGCGCCTGCGCGGCACCATGCCCATCGAGCACACCCTGGCCCGGATGGGCGCGGACCGCCTGTGGCGGCTCCTTCATGAAGAGCCCTACGTGGCGGCCCTGGGCGCCATGACCGGCTGCCAGGCCATGCAGCAGGTCAAGGCCGGGCTGAAGGCGATCTATCTCAGCGGCTGGCAGGTGGCGGCGGACGCCAACATCTCCGGCCAGATGTACCCGGACCAGAGCCTCTACCCGGTGAACAGCGTGCCCGCCGTGGTGCGCCGCATCAACGAGACCTTCCGCCGCGCCGACCAGATCGCCCGGGCCGAGGGCGCCGCCGGCACCTACTGGTTCGCCCCCATCGTCGCCGACGCCGAGGCCGGCTTCGGCGGGCCGCTCAACGTCTTCGAGCTGATGAAGGCCATGATCGACGCCGGCGCCGCCGGCGTGCACTTCGAGGACCAGCTGGCCAGCGAGAAGAAGTGCGGCCACATGGGCGGCAAGGTCCTCCTGCCCACCCAGCAGGCGGTGCGCAACCTCATCGCCGCCCGCCTGGCCGCCGACGTCGAGGGCGTGCCCACGCTGCTGGTCGCCCGCACCGACGCCAACGGCGCGCAGCTCCTGACCAGCGACGTGGACCCCCGGGACGAGCCGTTCCTCCTCCGGGAGCGGACGCCCGAGGGCTTCTTCCGCTTCCGCGGGGGCCTGGACGCGGCGATCGCCCGCGGCCGGGCCTACGCCCCCTTCGCGGACCTGATCTGGTGCGAGACCTCGGAGCCCAACCTGGACGAGGCGCGGCGCTTCGCGGAGGAGGTCCGCGCCGAGCACCCGAACAAGCTCCTGGCCTACAACTGCTCCCCCTCCTTCAACTGGGAGAAGAAGCTGGACGCGGCCACCATCGCCCGCTTCCAGCGGGAGCTGGGGGCCATGGGGTACAAGTTCCAGTTCGTGACGCTGGCCGGGTTCCACGCCCTGAACCACGGCATGTTCGAGCTGGCCCGCGGCTACGCCGCCCGCGGCATGTCGGCCTACGCCGAGCTCCAGCGGGCCGAGTTCGCCAGCGAGCCCTTCGGCTACACCGCCACCCGCCACCAGCGCGAGGTCGGCACCGGCTACTTCGACGCCGTGGCCCAGGTGATCGGCGGCGGCGCCTGCTCGACCGCCGCCCTGGCTGGTTCGACCGAAGCGGAGCAATTCGTGTAGTCTCTGCCCATGCACGACAGCCGTCCCGCCCGTACGGAGCCGATGCGCTCCGACACCTTCCCCTACCCTGAGCTCTATGCCCACGGCGTCTCGCCGCTGGGACCGATCTGCTACTTCGACGCGGGGCAGGAGGGCCACCTGCCCCCCGTCGTGCTGGTCCACGCCCTCGGCCTGAACATGACGCTCTGGGAGGACGTGGCCGTCGAGCTGGCCCGGCACACCCGGGTGATCGGCCTGGACCTCCCGGGCTGTGGCCACTCCGCCCGGCCGCGGCACCCATACTCTCTGCAGCTCATGTCGCAGGCGGTCGTGGGCCTGCTCGATCACCTGGGGATCGAGCGCGCCGTGCTCATGGGCCACTCCTACGGGGGCCGCGTGGTCACCGACGTGGCCCTCCAGCACCCCGGGCGGGTCGCGGGGCTGGTCCTGATGAACAGCTCGGGCTTCACCCGCTACCCCCTGCCGCTGCACCTTCTGGCCCAGGCGCTCTTCCGGCCGGCCGTGGTCGCGCCCCTCGTGCAGGCCGGGCTCAACCGGGTGCTCTCCCGGATCTTCGCCACCCGCAACGAGCGGACCGAGCGCTTCGTCCGGCAGATCGTCGAGCACCGCGGCGAGTCGCGCTACGCCTGGGACTTCGCCCACTACGCCAGCCCCATGATCAAGGACCTCATGGGGAACGTGCTCGACCGCCTCCACGAGCTGACCCTGCCGGCGCTGGTGATCTGGGGAGAGCGCGACGCCTTGCTCCGCCACCAGGATGTGTCAGGCTGGATTGGCCGTCTCCCCAACGCCCGCCTGCTCACCATCCCGCGCTGCGGCCACATGCCGAACCTGGAGCGGCCCGACCTCGTCAGCGCGGCGGTCATCGACTTCCTCGCGGCGGAGTGGGGAGGGGCCGAGAAAAAGGTCATCGCCCGCTAGCCCAAGGGCCCGCGGGTCTGGGTCAGGAGGTAGCATGGGTGCAAGTTCTGGATGGACACACGAGCGGGGGGGCCCGGCGACGGCGGACCGGCCCGGCCGCTCGATGCATGAGCCGCGCCGCAAGCGCGCGGCGGGCCGGCATCGGCCCGATCCCCTGGAGTTCGATCCGGGCCTGGCGCGGCGCGTGGTGCGGGCCCTGCAGCCGATCATGCGCTACTACTTCCGCGGCGAGGTCCGCGGCCTGCAGAACGTGCCGGAGGAGCAGACGCTGATCGTCGCCAACCACGACGGCGGCATGTTGCCGATCGACGGCCTGCTCTTCGGCACGGCGTGGCACACCCACTTCGACTTCAGCCGGCGGCTGCACTTCCTGGTCCATGACATGGTGCTGGCGCTCTTCGGGCCCTGGAAGGGGGGGATGCGCCGCCTCGGCTGCGTCCTGGCCGACCGCCACAACCTGGACGCGGTGCTCGACGCCGGCCACAGCGTGATGATCTACCCCGGCGGCTCTCGGGAGACCTTCCGCTCGTTCTTCGAGCGCAAGACCCTGACCCTGGGGCAGCGCACCGGCTTCGTCAAGCACGCCCTGCGCCGGCGGGTGCCGATCACCCCGGTGGTCTCCGCCGGCGTCCATGAGACCTTCATGGTCCTCTGGCGCGGCACCTGGCTGGCCGACCGCCTGGGCATCACGCGGCGCTTCCGGGCCGACGTGTTCCCGGTGGTGGCCGGTCTGCCCTTCGGCGTCTGGGTGGGCCTGGGGATCCCCCACATCCCGCTGCCGGCCAAGGTGACCATGCAGGTGCTGCCGCCGATCTACCTCCACAGGGAGGTCGAGGCGCAGCTCGGCCGCGAGCTGCGGGAGAGCGATCTCTCGGACCCGGTGCTCCTGGACCTCTGCTTCCAGCGGGTGCGCGCCGCCATGCAGCGCGAGCTCGACGCCCTCTACGCCGAGCGCAAGTACCCCATCATCGGCTAGCGGGGGCAGCCGGCTTCTTCATCGGGACGCTGGCGTCGTAGTAGGAGACGCCCAGGGGATCGAGGGCCTTCTGGCCCTCCTTCGTCCGCAGGTCCCCCATGACCTGGTGCACCGAGGGGTAGAGGGCGGGCTGGTTGATGCGGGCCAGGAAGTCGTCGATCTGGTGCAGGTCGTAGTGCCACATGTCCCCGACCGGCGAGGCGAGGCGGTGCTTGTACGTCCGCAGCACGATGCTCTTGCCGTCGTGGGGCAGGGCGGCGAGGTTGTCGCGGAAGGCCGGGGTGTACCTGAAGAAGCCCTCGGCGTTCGACGTGTAGACGATGCGCACCGGGATCTTCAGCGCCCGGGCCGTCTCCCCGATGCTCTTCAGGGCCACGGCGCCGTTGAGGTCCCCCTGCACCGTGATCACCCGGCCGCCCAGGACCAGGCCGCGGACATAGGCGTAGGCCGCCGGGTCCCCCAGCCAGGTCGGGTGACGCTCACCGACGCGGAGGTTGGCCACGTGGCGCAGGTAGACCTGCAGGCGGTCCCGGTAGTGCTCGTAGACCCACTGCAGCTTCGCCGCGTCCCTGGGTGACGTCGCCGCCGCGCCCAGGACCTCCTTGCCGCGGGCGACCTGGCCGGGCTCGAAGAAGGCGCGGAACTCGGCCGGCGTCGCGGCCCGGGCCATGAAGGCGTGGTAGATGCGGTGGACCCGGCCCACCTCGGCGTCGTAGTCGAAGAGGAAGATCAGCTCCGACCGGGCGGCGGCGGCCAGGGTGTAGTTCTGGTCCGTGGCCACGCCGATGTAGGCGCCGCCCAGGCCCGCGATGCGGGGGAAGGTGATGTCGTGGCGCCACTCGTTGGAGACCACGTAGCGCAGCCAGGTCGGCTCCGGCAGGTTCTCGCTGCGGGTGGCCTGCAAGGTGCGCCGCGCCTCCTCGGAGAGCGGCGGCGGCACCGGGGTGGAAAGGAGCGGCGGCGGCGTGAAGGCGCTGGCCTCCCTGGGGTCCACCCGGGCGCCCGGCGCCTGCGACGGCGCGGCCCAGGGCGCCGTGACGACCTGGGCGGCAACGATCACCTGGGGCACCTGGGGCACCTGGGGCTGGGCCCGGGCCGGGGTGGCGAGCAGGAGGCTGGCGGCCAGTCCGGCCAGCATGCAGATCCAGCAGCAGGTGTGTCCGTGCTCTCGCATAAATGTACGCATGTTCGCAGGGATGAGCGTAGCATGCGGCGCAGATCGCCGTAAAGGGCCGTCCGTGCTAGATTATTCGGATGCTCACAGCCGCATTGACCGCGGCCATCGCGGCCGTGATGAGCTTCTTCGGTGTCAAGCCCGGGCCCTACCTGGTCGTCGTGGCCGTCGTGCTCAAGCTGCTGATCGTCGCCCTGGGGCTCTTCATCGCATGGCGCCTGGGCCACAAGAAGAAGTCAAAGGTGGCTACGCTGGACATGGGGCAGTCGCAGGACCGGCTCTCACGGCGCTGACGCGCTGGCTGGTCGTGGTCGCGTGGGTCGCGCTGGCGCTGGTGCCCGCTGCTGTCCATGCGGAGCCGGCGCAGATGGGGCAGGATCTGCGCACCTACTTCGCCGGGGAGAAGCGGGAGGGCGTGGCGTTCATGGCCATCGGGGCGCCGGCCCTCGCCGCCGGCGCGGGCTTGCTGGCGGTGAACGACGACCTGGCGCGCGGGGCCGCCTATCCGCTGCTGTCCATCGGCCTCATCCAGCTCGGCGCCGGCATCGTGGTCTATACGCGGACGGATCGGCAGGTCGCGGGGCTCCTGCACACGCTGGCCGCGGATCCTCGCCGGCTGCGGGAGGAGGAGCTGGCCCGGATGACCAGGGTCAACAGCAACTTCCGGCTGCTGGAGGCCATCGAGACCGTGCTCCTGCTCTCCGGGGCGGCGATGGCGGCCACCGGGGGCGTGATGGGGCAGCGGAGCGTCGAGGGCGTGGGCCTGGGCCTCCTCGGGCAGAGCGCGGCCATGCTGGTCTTCGACGGCCTCGCCGCCCGCCGCGCCACCCGCTACACCGAGGCCCTGACGCGGTTCTCGCCGTAGGCTGGTCAGCCGAGGTCCACTTCCGTCCGGCCGACTTGGCAGTGGACACAGACAAAGGCCATCTGAGATGGACAAGATCTGAGGTCCACCCCGCCGATCTCGCTATGGACTCGGCCAAAATCCGGGGTCCACCCGGCCAAAGTGCGGGGTGGACCCGGCCAAAGTGCGGGGTGGACCCGGCCAAAGTCCGCGGTCCACCCGGCCAAAGTGCGGGGTGGACCCCGACAAATCCGCGGTCCACCCGGCCAAAGTCCGCGGTCCATAGCGCGTTGGGGTGCTTTATCTGTGGAGAGTCCTGGTTGGCAGGAGAGCGCGTGGGGTGCTGGCCCGCGCGGCAAGCGAGCTTCGGAGGCGGCGGGGCCTCGCTGGCGAGGCCCCGCCGCCGGAGGCGAGCAGAGCGCGGGCCAGCACCCCGCGCGCGTGGCGGCTTGACGCAGGCAGCCGAGCTCTCCGCAGGCTGGCCAGCGGAGAGCTCGGCGCGTGCCGCTTCAGGGAGACGGAGGAGACGCCGAAGGAGACGAAGGAGACGCCGAAGGAGACCCCGGTGCCGGCGCGGCAGGCGCCTCGGCGGCCCGCTCGGCGGCGATCTCCTGCAGGCGCGCCTCGGCGGCGCGGCGGGCCGCCGGCTCCGGGCCCCGCGACAGGCACTCCTGCAGCGCCTTCTCTTCTCCGTCATCGTCATCCAGCTTGCGCAGGGCCTCGCCCATCGCGCAGTAGAGCGCCGCAAGCTCCGGCTGCAGGGCCTGCGCATCCTTGAGGAGCTGCACCGCCCGCCGCGCCTCGTCCAGGCGCAGGAGCGTCGTCGCCAGCTGCAGGGTCACGTCCACGTTGTACCGGGCGATGTCGTGCGCCCGCTCCAGCACCGACGCCGCCCGGCGCCACTGCCCCTGCGCATAGAGCTTCGTCGCCTCCGCCCGCAGGGTCCGCGCCTTCTGCTCCTCCGGGCTGTTCTGGCGGTAGCGATCCGTCAAGGCCGCGTCCTCGTGCAGCGCCAGGCCGCCCTCGGACAGGCGGAACACCACCGGGCGCACCAGGCCCCCGATCACCACCTCCGGCGTGCCGTCCCGGTCCACGTCCGGGAACTCCACCCGGTTGTGGCCCTCCCGGGTCCCGCCGCCGGGCAGCGGCGCCGTCCGGTGGGCGCAGAACGAGATCAGCGTGCGGAAGCGCGACCCGTCCCAGCGCCGCAGCCGCGCCACCGAGTGGGTGCGCCCCTCGGAGAGCGGCAGGTCGTGGCCGTCCCGGAGCAGCGGCGGGCCCCCGGGCAGCGCGTGGGTCACCGTCGCCACCGCCGGGTCCGCCCGGACGTCCACCGGGCTGTAGTCGGAGAGCACGTAGCCCCCCTCGACCGCCCGGTAGATCACCGCGTAGGCCGCCGCCCGCGGGCCGTCCCGCCGCCCGGCCAGGGTGATGTCCGGCTTGCCGTCCCCGTCCAGGTCCTCCCCCGGCTCCGAGCCCGAGCGGCCGATGCGCGACGCCGGCACCGGGCCGCAGGGCAGCCCCGGCAGCTTGCACGAGATCGGCTCCCGGGCCTCGGGGACGGGCAGGGGGAGCGGATCAACGCCGCAGAACGCGGCGTCCGGCAGCGTGGCCGGGTCAATCGGCGGGGGCGCCGGGTGCGCCGGGTGCGCCGGCGCGGCCGGCGGCCTGGGCAGGGGCGCCGCCGTAGCGGGGGGCACCGGCAGGAGGCAGAGGGCGGCGGCGAGGAGGACCGGGCGGGACATGGGGCTCCGGCTGAATCAGGAGGTCAGAAGGTCGAGATCCGCTTGTATACGCGGGCCATCCGCTGGGAGTCGATGAAGTAGAAGAGGCCGCCCAGCGCCATCAGCGCCGTGCCGCCGAACGACGTCGTCAGCTTGGCGGCGAGCGCGTCCTCCGGCGTCGAGAAGTAGGACGTGGCGCCGAAGAAGTAGCCCAGGCCCACGCCGATCAGGCCGAGGATCCCGAACGCCGTGCCCACCCCGTAGAGGCCGCGGTTCACCGGCGCCCCGGCCAGGTCCAGGCCGTTGTGCTGCAGGCCCAGGCCCACCGTCGACAGGACCCAGCAGGCGGTGCTGATGCCGGTGCCGCCGTAGACCAGCGACACGCCCAGGCTCTCGTCGTAGAGCGGGGCGACGAAGACGCCCGAGAGCACCATGCCGCTGCCGACGAGGCCCACGGCCGTGCCCACGCCGTAGAGGGCGCGGCCCGTGCGGTACGTCGAGAGCCCAGCGGCCCGCTGCGCCGGCGAGACGATCCCCACGGAGCCCACCATCCCGATGGACCCAAAGGTCCCCGGCTGCGCGTACACCGGTGGACCGGGGGGCGGCCCCGGTGGGCCCGGCGGGGCGACCGGCGCCGCCTGCACCGGCGCCTCGGGGGGCGGCGGCGGTGCGGCCTCCATCGGCGCCTCGGGCGGGGGCGGGAGCGCCTGCGCCGGCGGCGCGTCCTGGGGAGGGCCGTCCGACGGCGCGGCCTGCGCGCGGCAGAGGAGCGGCGCGTGAAGGACACAGAGCAGCACGGCGAGCCGCATCATGCTTCATTATACCGCACGCCGGCCGGGCCATCGGCGGTGTAGGGAACGGACACAGGTTGACACCCCGGGGTGGCAACAGTAAGACCTCTCCATGCGCGACGCCCTCCACCGGACCGACCCCGAGATCTCCGCCCTCATCGAGCTGGAGGAGCAGCGACAGCGCTCCAAGGTCCGCCTGATCCCGTCGGAGAACTACGTCTCGGCGGCGGTCCTCTCGGCCAGCGGCACGGTCCTCACCAACAAGTACAGCGAGGGCTACCCGGGACGGCGCTACTACGAGGGCCAGCAGTACATCGACCAGATCGAGCAGATCTGCATCGACCGCGCCAGGGCCCTCTTCGGGGTCGCCCACGCCAACGTCCAGCCATACTCGGGCTCGCCCGCCAACCTGGCGGTCTACCTGGCCTTCTGCAAGCCCGGCGACGTGATCATGGGCCTCGGGCTGCCCGCCGGCGGACACCTCACCCACGGCTGGCCGGTGTCGATCTCGGGCAAATACTTCACGTCCGTGGCCTACGGCGTCCGCAAGGACACCGGCCGCATCGACATGGACGAGGTCGCCGACCTGGCCCAGAAGCACCGGCCCCGGCTCCTCTGGTGCGGCGGCACCGCCGTGCCCCGCACCATCGACTTCCCCGCCTTCGCCGAGATCGCCCGCCAGGTGGGCGCCATCCTCGTCGCCGACATCGCCCACATCGCGGGCCTGATCGCCGGCGGCGCCCACCCCTCGCCGGTGGGCTACGCCGGGGTCATCACCAGCACCACCCACAAGACCCTGCGCGGGCCCCGCGGCGGCATGATCCTCTGCGACGCGCCCCACGCCGCGGCCATCGACAAGGCGGTCTTCCCCGGCCTCCAGGGCGGCCCCCACAACCACAACACCGCCGCGCTCGCCGTCGCCCTCCTCGAGGCCCAGAAGGAGGAGTTCCGGGACTACGCCCACCAGGTCGTGGCCAACGCCAGGGCCCTGGCCCAGGCGCTCCTCGGCCGCGGCTTCGACCTGGTCTCCGGCGGCACCGACAACCACCTCATCCTGATCGACCTGACGAGCAAGGGCCTCCCCGGCAAGCGGGCGGCGCAGGCCCTGGACCGGGCCGGCCTGGAGACCAACTACAACACCGTGCCCTTCGACCCGCGCAAGCCCTTCGACCCCTCCGGGCTGCGGCTGGGCACGCCGGCCGTGACCTCCCGGGGCATGCGGGAGCCGGAGATGGAGCAGATCGCTGCGTGGATCGACCGCGCCATCGATGCAGAGAAGCGGGAGGACCGGCAGGGGCTGGATGCGATCTATGCAGAAGTTCGTGAGATGACGGTCCGATTCCCCGCGCCGGGGCTGTGAAGGGCCCCCATGAGCGTGCTACGCTGGGAGTGTGGCCAGGTTCCGCGCGCTCTCCTCTCTCTCTCCATTGCCAGGTGACGACTTGACCCTGGACCCACCTGCAGACGACCCGGTGGACGGCGAGCGGGGCCAGGTGCTGGCGCTGCGGCCCCGCGACGTGCCGCGCATGCAGCTCGCCCGCTCCCTCGACGAGGCCGGCCCCCGCACCTTCGTCTACGTCGACGGCAAGGGCAGGGTGCGATCGCCCACCCGCTACCGCGCCGTCCAGGCCATGGGCTACACGGCCCTGGGGGCGGTGGTGGTCGGCGGCACCGCCCTCTACACCAGCCTCTTCGGGCCCGCCGGGGCCCTGGTCGGCGTGGTCTTCGGCGCCGTCGCCGGGCGCAGCCTGATGCTCACCCGGGAGATCAACCAGGCCGCGCTGCTCTCGTCGCACGATCGCCTGGACGAGGCGGAGCTGATCCTGCGGCGGCTGCTCAAGCGCAAGCTGGTGGCGCGGCGCCTGCGGGCCCTGGCCCACCACAACCTCGGGGCCGTGGCCACCCGCCGCGGCGACCACGCCGAGGCCCTGGACCAGCTGCGCCAGGCGGTCGTGCTCTACCAGGCCTCCTGGCGCAAGAGCCCGCACCTGCGCTCCTGCCAGTACGGCGAGGTGATCGCCCTGTGCAACCTCGGGCGCACCGACGAGGCCCGCGAGCGCCTGGCCTCCCTCAAGGAGCGCCCCGAGGGCGACTACCTGCTCATCAAGCACTGGACCACGGAGCTCTACGTCGCCTTCTGCCAGGGCAAGCACCACGCCGAGGGCGACCTCTGGGAGCGCGCCCAGCGCGCCCTGCGCATCACCTCGTCGTCGGCGCTGCTCTCGCTCTGCGCCTGGGGCTTCGAGCGGCAGGGCGACCTGGACATGGCCTGGCACCTGCTGCGAGAGGCCTACGATCGCCTGGAGGGCGTGCCGCTCCTGCGCACCATGCCGCCCCTCTGGCGCTGGATGGAGGCGCAGCGGGACAAGGCCTACGCCGCGGAGGGTCATGGCTAGCTCGACGGAGAACACCCAGGCCCCCCTGGTCCCCTGGCAGCGCGAGCAGGATCTGGAGCAGCGGGAGCAGGAGATCGAGCGGGCCCTGGTCCCCCGCGACCCCGGCCCCGGCGGCCGCCTGCCGGTGGCGCGCAGCCTCACCGAGGCCACGCCCCGGACCCTGGTGTCCCTGGACAGCCGCGGGCAGGTGCGCTCGCCGGTGCGGCGGGTGGTCGAGCGGACCGCGGCCTACGGGGCCCTGGGCCTGATGGCCTCGATGACCCTGGTCTCGGCCTCGCTGGGCGACCCGCTGGGCATGACCATCGGCCTGACCGCGACGGCGATGTGGGCCCACGGGGTGGTGGTCGCCCGGTGGCTGGAGCGGGCCTCGGCCCTGATGATCCACGGGCAGCTGGACCAGGCCGAGTCGCTCCTGCGCCGCTGCCTGCAGCCGCCCTGGGGGAGCCACTCGGTGCGGGCCCACGCCCACCTGCGGCTCTCCGGCGTGATGACCCGCCGCGGCGACCACGCCGGGGCGCTGCTGGAGGCGCAGCAGTCCATCGCCCTCTTCGAGGAGGAGCGCCCCCGGCAGATCCAGTTCCTCCACGTCGCCCGCTACCAGGAGATCCGGGCGCTGGTCTCCGCCGGCCGGCTGGCCGACGCGCGGATCCGCCTGGAGGAGATGGGCCCGGTGCCCGGCGGCGACTACCTGCGCATGCAGCACTACGTGAGTGAGCTCTACGTGGCGCTCGCAGACGGGCGCATGCCCTTCGCCGACCAGCCCCTCTGGGAGCGGGCCCACATGGCGCTGCAGCTCTCGGCGGCGGCGCCGCTCCTGGCCCTGTGCAGCTGGGGGTACTTCAAGCTCGACGAGCAGGACATGGCCTGGCACCTCCTGCAGACCGCCTACGACCGCCTCGACAACGAGCCCCTGGCCCAGATGATGCCCCTGCTCTGGCGCTGGATGGAGGCCAAGCGGAAAGAGGCGCAAGGGGACGAATAGCCGTGGCGTAGAATCAGCCATGGCCGCTCGCGAAGTCATCCTCCTGGGCACCTCCAGCCAGGTGCCGACCAAGGCCAGGAACCACAACGCCCTCTTCCTGCGCTGGGACAACCTTGGCATCCTCTTCGATCCCGGCGAGGGCACCCAGCGGCAGATGGCCTTCGCGGGCCTGGCGGCGACGCAGATCACCCACATCTGCATCACCCACTTCCACGGCGACCACTGCCTGGGGCTGGCGGCGCTGGTGCAGCGCATCTCCCTGGACCGGGTGCCGCACGCCGTCGAGGTCTTCTACCCCCAGAGCGGTCAGGTCTACTACGAGCGCCTGCGCCGGGCGTCGATCTTCCACGACCAGGCGATCATCACGCCGCGGCCCTTCCCGACGGACCTGCCGCCGGACCAGGAGCTGGTCCTGGCCGAGATGGAGGGGGCGACGCTGACGGCGCGGGCCCTGGACCACCGGGTGGACTGCTTCGGCTACCGCCTCAAGGAGGCGGACGGCCGCCGGATGCTCCCGGAGCTCCTGGCGAAGGCCGGCGTGCGCGGGCCGAAGGTCGGGGAGCTGGTCCGGGCCGGGGCGGTCACGGTCGACGGCCGCGAGGTGCGGGTGGAGGAGGTCAGCGCGCCCCGGCCGGGGCAGGCCTTCGCCCTGGTGATGGACACCCGGCCCTGTGACGGGGCGGAGGCCCTGGCCCAGGGCGCGGACCTCCTGGTCTGCGAGTCGACCTACCTGTCCAGCGAGCGGGAGGAGGCCCACGACCACTACCACATGACCGCGGCGCAGGCGGCGCGGCTGGCGGAGAAGGCCGGGGTGCGGCGGCTGGTGCTGACCCACTTCTCGCAGCGCTACGGCAGCCCGGCCCTCTTCCAGCAGGAGGCCGCGGCCATCCACCCCGACGTGGTGGCCGCCGACGACCTGACCGTGGTCCCGGTCCCGCAGCGGGCGTAGCTCACTCGCCCTGGCAGCTGGCCATCCCGCTGATCCAGGCCTTCACCAGCTCCACGTTCTTCGTGTCGGCGATGCGGGTCGCCAGGTTGGGCATGCGGACCGTCGGGTCCAGGGTCGCCATGCGCAGGTAGAGGGTGCTCTTGTCCGGCTGACCCGGGGAGATGATCTGCGCCCCGCGCACGCCCAGGTCGCCCTGCTGCGCGGCCACGCCGCAGGCCCTGGTCTCCGACAGGGGCGTCCCCTCCCGCAGGTCGATGGTGGCGTCGGCCAGGCCGCCCGGCATGTGGCAGTGGGCGCAGTTGGCATGCAGGTAGGCCCGGGCCCGGCGGGGCAGGGGCGCCGACTCGTCGTCCGGGGCCGGGAGGCTGGGCAGCTCCGCCTGGGCCCGGGACGGGGCCGAGGTGAAGTAGCCGAGCTGGGCCATCGCGTCGATCTGCGGGTGCGTCTTGCCGCTGCCGAAGAGGTCCGCCTCCCGGTTCAGCTGCACCGTCGAGAGGCCCAGCACCTGCCCGGAGGCGCGGGTGTGGCAGGAGACGCAGTCGGCGCGGCTGGGGAAGTACCAGCTCTGCCCGGCGATGTCGGCGCTCAGCTGGTTGAGCAGCAGGTACCCATCGGTGCCCTGGTCGTTCCAGCGGTAGGTGGCGCCGCGCCAGATGGTCCCGGTGTCGCCCCGGTCGCTGACCAGGAAGCGGGTCTCCACGGGCCGCTCGCCCAGGAGAAAGGTCTTGATGAGGATCGTGCCCAGGGGCAGGTCCCAGGTGCCGGACTCGGTGAAGCCGATGGTGGTCCCCGGCGGCAGGACCAGGCCCCGCTCCTTGGCCGCCCCGTCCGACCAGAGCGGCGCGTTGACCTGGTAGCGCAGCACCCCGCGGACCAGGGTCCGGGACGAGAGGTCCGAGAAGCACCCGGTGTCCGAGAGGTGCTGCGGCCAGCCGGGCTGGGGGGTGGCGGCGGGATCCGCCTGCGAGACCTTCAGGATCGTGCCGGCCATCCAGTCGAGGATGTAGATCTCCCCGGTGCTGTCCAGGCCGAAGGCGGAGACGCTGCCGGCCTGCTCGATCAGGGTCGAGCGGGTCCACGCCCCGTTCTGCCCCGGCACCAGGCCCCACACCGTGCCGCTGACGAAGTCGGCGAAGACGTAGGTGCCGTAGAGCGCGGGCATGCCGCCGCCGCGGTACCTGTGGCCGCCGGTCACCGACTTGCCCTCCGCGTGATCGTAGTCGGCCACGGGCAGGACCAGGTCCGGGTGCTGGCAGCCCTGCGTCGGGTTGAAGCAGCGCGTCCCTTCCATCAGGCGCCAGCCGTAGTTCCTGCCCTTCTCGATGATGTCGATCTCCTCGCGGGAGTCCTGGCCCACGTCGCCGGCCCAGAGCGTGCCGTCCATGGGATCGAAGGAGAAGCGCCAGGGGTTGCGCAGGCCGTAGGCCCAGATCTCCCCCCTGGACCCGGCCTTGCCGGCGAAGGGGTTGTCCGGCGGCACGCGGTAGCCGGTGGCGCTGGACACGTCGATGCGCAGGATCTTGCCCAGGAGCACGGCCAGGCTCTGCCCGTTGTTCTGCGGGTCGCCGCCGGAGCCGCCGTCGCCCATGCCGATGTAGAGCATGCCGTCGGGGCCGAAGGCGAGCTGGCCGCCGTTGTGGTTGTCGTAGGGCTGGTCGATGATGAGGAGGATCGACTCGCTCCTGGGGTCCGGCGGGCCCAGGGGCGGGGCCGGGACCACGAAGCGGCTGATGATCGTCTGGAGCTGGCCGTTCAGCCGCCGCGTGTAGTCGACGTAGAAGCGGCCGTTCGTCGCGAAGGCCGGGTCGAAGGCCAGGCCCAGGAGCCCCGCCTCGTTGGGGCCGCTCTCGACGCGGGCCTTGATGTCCAGCCACTGCGTCGCGGCGCCCATGTCCGTGACCTTGTCCGCCACGTAGATGTACCCGGGCTGCGACACCAGGAAGACCCGCTCCGTGCCGCCCGGCGCCGGCAGCATCTGCACCGGGTGGGCGATGGCCGTCCTGGACAGGACCCGGGAGAGCTTCAGCTTCGGCGGCTGCGACGCGCCCGCCCGGACCTGGCAGCTCGCGGCGTAGATCCGCTCCCCGGTGTCGACGGGATCGTCCGAACAGGCGGCGTGGGCCGCGAGGCAGAGAAGGAGCGGTGGGAGCGTCGCTTTTCGAGCGTGACGCATGGTACCTCCAAGACGGCCAGGCTGGAGACTTCCTGTGATCCAAGTATAAAGGACAAAGGGGCGCTGCCCGCCCGGACCTTCACCGCTGAAGGTCCACGACGATCGCGGCGTGGTCCGAGACCGGCGCCCCGTCGTCCTCGCGCGGGTCGACCACCGTCGCAGAGAGGGGCGTGACCCCGCGGCCGAAGAACCAGTCCAGGCGGGCCGGGACCACGCCGTTCCAGGGGCGCAGCAGCCTCTGCAGCATCCAGGTGAGCAGGCGGCCTACCTTCTTCCGCGTCTTCTGGATCGCGTAGGGGCTGTGCAGGTCGTAGTGGATGGTCCCGCGGCCCCGGTCGTTGAAGCCCTCGGTGCGGAAGCCGTGGGCGGCCAGCGCCTCGAAGAGGGGCCCCTCGTAGCGGCGCTCCGGCGTCATGTAGCCATCCACGGTGTTCCTGAAGCCGGTGACGAAGAGCTTGTGGGCCACGTCGCGGAGCAGGGGCAGGGTGGCCGAGGCGTCGTAGGTCGTGGAGTTGAGGTCCCCGCCGCCGAGCATCCGCGGCACCCCCGCGGCCTCCATGCGCTGGAGCAGGACCTCGAGCTGCTCGGCCCGCTGCCGCGGCGAGGCGTTGGAGTCCAGGTGGCACGAGGCGCAGAGCAGGGGACCGGCGGGGAGCTGGATCTCGGCGAGGAGGGCGCGCTTCTTGCCCAGGCGCTTCTCCGAGGCCGAGAACTTGTCGCGCAGCTCGGGCAGGTCGACGTTCTCGACGCGGCCGATGGGCAGCCGGGAGAGGATCGCGGCGCCGGCCAGGGCCAGGCTGTTCTCGCGCCGCTCGACGTTCTCGCCGTAGTCGTCCTCCAGGGTGAGGTAGGAGACCCCGAACGCGTAGTTCATGCACAGGGCCTCGGCCAGCTCGCGGGCCACGTTGCGGTTGCCGGAGCGGGCCAGCCCATCGTCGACCTCGGAGAGCAGGAGCACGTCGGCCTCGCAGAGGGTGGGGTCGGTACAGAGGGCCCGGCGCAGGCCCTCGAAGCGGCGCCCGCGCTGGATGTTCCAGGCCACCACCCGCAGGTATCCCTTCCCGGAGCCCGGGTCCCGGGCCACGGCGTGGTCGCCGCGCTCGACGCCGTCGAGGAGCCGGTCGAGCTCCGGGGCGATGCGGGCGTAGAGGGGGCTGCGCAGCAGGTCCTGCCGCCGGCGGATCGCCCGGAGGGCGCCGTAGTGCGGCGCGAGCCCGTGGGTGAGCGCATCGAGGCGCGTGAAGGGGGTGCTCATGGCGACGCGGGATGTTATACGATGTTAAACATTGGCGAGGACGACACATGCCCTTCATCGACATCGCCGATCAGGTGGCCTTCGCCAGGGAGAAGCTGCGCAAGGTCGGGATCTGGGAGACCGAGCGGCTGCTCTTCGACGTCTACTGCGTGCTCCCCGGGCAGTCCCAGAAGGTCCACGTCCACGACGACATCGACAAGGTCTACGTGGTGCTCACCGGGCGGCCGACCCTGATCCTCTCGGGCGAGGAGCGGCGGCTGATGACCTCGCAGGCGGCGCTCTGCCCGGCCGGGGTGCCCCACGGCCTGCGCAACGACGGCAAGGACCCGGCCACCCTGCTGGTCTTCCAGGCCCGGCAGCCGCGGCCGGCGCCGCCGGAGACGCAGGCCCCGCAGGCCCCCCAGGAGTGACGGCTACCCGCCGCCGCAGCGGATCAGGTCGGGGCCGAAGACCGAGAGCTTGTGGATCGATCGGCCGAGGAGCAGGCGGGCGCACTCCTGCACGCCCTCGGGGATCGCCGGGTGGGGGTGGATGCAGCGGTCGATGTCCTCCAGCGTGCCTCCCTGCTCGATGAGGAAGGCCGTGCCCTGCGCCGTGCTCGACGCCTGCGGGCCGACGACCCGGACCCCGAGGATGCGGCCCTCGTCGCCCTGGGTGGCCAGGAGCTTGATGAAGCCGGTGGTGGAGCGCATGGCGATGTTGCGGTTGATGAGGCGATTGCTCAGCACCGAGACCCGGTAGGGGATGCCGGCCTTCTTCGCCTGCTGCTCGTTCAGGCCCACCGCCGCCACCTCCGGGCAGAGGAACATGATCGTGGACAGCGCCTCGTAGCGGATCGGGCGGCAGGAGATGCCGAACATCCGCTCCACCGCCACCCGCCCCTCCAGCTCCGCGACGTTGGCCAGGGCCACGTCCATGGTGCTGTCCCCGGCCGCGTAGATGTGCGGCACCGAGGTCCGGGTCTGGTCCGCGGCGATGGACCCCTTGGCGTCGAGCTGGACCCCGGCGAGGTCCAGGCCCAGGCCCGCGGTGTTGGGCACGCGGCCGATGGAGACCAGGGCCCGCTCCGCCCGCGCCGTGGTGGTGGCGCCCGAGGGCTGGCGCAGCACGTACTCGACGCCGTTCTCGTCGGCGCGCATGCTGACGAGCTGCGGCTCCCGGTGCACGGTGAGGCCCATCTCCTCGAAGCCCCCGGTGATCACCTCGGCCAGGTCCTCGTCCTCGAAGGGCAGGATGCGCGGCTGCCGGTCGATGAGGTCCATGCGGGTCTGGCGGAAGTTGCCGAAGATCGTCGCGTACTCGCAGCCGACCACGCCGGCGCCCATGATGACCATGCTCTCCGGGAAGCGCCTGAGCTGCTCGATCTGGTCGCTGGTCAGGATGCGCTCGCCGTCCACCTGGATGCCGTCGGGGACCCGGGGCCGGGAGCCGGTGGCGACGAGGAAGTTGTCGGCCTCGAAGCGCTGGGCGGCGCCGTCGGCGGCCGCCACCTCCACGGCGTGGGGCGAGAGGAAGCGGCCGGTGCCCTTGAGCAGCCACACCTGCCCGCCCCGCGGCGAGGGCGTGGCCAGCGCCGAGAGCTGCCGCTCCAGCATGCCGCGGCACTCGCTGGTCGCCTGCCGCACCGTCTCCATCACCGCCTCGTAGGAGAGCTCCACGCCGGCGGCCACGTAGCCGCGGTTGGTGCGGCAGGCGGCGGCGTAGTCGTTGGACAGGTGCCACATGGTCTTGGACGAGAGCGCGCCGGCGTGGATGCCCGCGCCGCCGATGCGGTCGCGCTCTACCAGGAGCACCTTCTTCCCCAGGTCATGGGCGCGGACGGCGGCGGCGTAGCCGGCGGGTCCGGCACCGAGGATGCAGAGATCGAAGCGGTCGGGCAGCATGTGCAGGTCCTCTTCAGGTAAGTACATTGTAAGGGCTGCGGGCGGCCATGGGCTACTTCCCCCCTCAACGGTCGCGCCCGGCAAGGGCCGCGCCCAGGCGGCGTGCCGCCTCGCGGAGCTCGTCCTCGTCCAGGGAGATGAAGCCCAGGCGGGCCGCCGGCGCGGGGGCGCCGTCGAAGGTGAAGGAGCGGGCGCTCATGAAGCCCACCCCGCGCGTGAGCGCCCGGGACCGCAGCGCCTCCACGTCCCCATCGAGCTCGGCCCACAGGGCCATCCCCCCGGCCGGGACCTCGAAGCGCAGCGCCCCGCCGCAGCGTCGCCGCAGCGCCGCAGCCAGCGCGTCCCGCCGCCGCTCGTAGGCGGCGCGCACCCGGCGCACGTGCCGCGCCAGCTCGCCCTCCTCGACCAGCGCGGCCACGGCGCACTCCACCGCCTGGTCCCCCTGGCGGTCGGCGAACGTGCGCAGGCTGGCCAGCGTCTCGATCAGCGCCTCCGGGCCGTGGACGAACCCGATCCGCAGCCCCGGCGCCAGCACCTTGGAGAGCGTGCCCACGTAGGCGACCACGCCGCCGGGATCGTCGCTGGCCATGGGCAGGAGCGGCCGCCCGTCGTAGTGGAACTCGAAGTCGTAGTCGTCCTCGATGACCGCGATGCCCCGGGCCCGCGCCAGCTCCAGGACCCGCCGCCGCCGCGCCGGGCCCAGGCTCACGGTGGTCGGGAACTGGTGGTGCGGCGTGAGGTAGACCACCCGCACCGGCCCCTCCGCGCAGAGCGCCTCCAGGGCCGCCGGGTCCACCCCCTCCCGGTCCAGGGGCAGCGGCCGGAGCACGGCGCCGGACAGGCGGAAGGCGGTCCAGGCCGGGCGGTAGCCGATGCCCTCCACCGCGACCACGTCGCCCGGCCGCAGGAGGGCCCGGGCCAGCAGGTCCAGCCCGTGCTGGCTGCCGCGGGTCAGGAGCAGCGTCGACGGCGTGGCCGGCAGGCCGCGGAGCGCCCCGAGCATCGGGGCCAGCGCGCCGCGCAGGCGCTCGTGCCCGCGGGGGTCGCCGTAGGAGAGGGCGCCGCCCCCGTGCTGCCGCAGCGCGTGGCGGTAGGCGCGGGCCAGGGCCGCCACCGGCAGGAGCCGTACGTCGGGGCTCCCCCCCGAGAGCCAGAGGGTCCCCGGGGGGAGGACCGGCGGCAGGTAGCAGGGATCGGGCGCGGGGTGGAGGGCGTAGCCCGGCGCCCGCGGCTCCCCCCGGGGGGCCGCGTCCGCGACGCCGGCGACGAAGGTCCCGCTCCCCGGGCGGCTGAGGACCCAGCCCGCGGACTCCAGCTCCTGGTAGGCGGCCAGGATGGTGTTGCGGTGGACCTTCAGCATGCCCGCCAGCGCCCGCGAGCCGGGCAGCGCCGCCCCCGGCCGCAGGCGCCCGGCGCGGACGCCCTCGGCGATGGCGGCGGCGATCTGGCGGAAGAGGGGCTCGGCGGAGGTCTCGTCGATCGGGATGATCAGGTCCCAGGTGCGCATCGGCCCGCGATGGTGCCGGGCGCCGCGCCGGGCTGTCAACGCGTGACCGCAAGGCCGGCCTGTCTTCACATGACCGGGCGTGACCGGAAGCTCCGGTCCGGCACCGGTCCAGCGGAAAATCGTCAAACCGGATCTTGGCCCTGTCAGACCGGCCAGCGACGATCAGGCAGGAGGGGCCCGTTGTGCCCCTTTGCAAGGAGCAATCATGCGATCGTGGAAGACGCTTCAGGCCCCGCTGCTCTGCCTGCTGCTGGCGGGCTGCTCGCGCGGCTCGCCGGACGACCTGCCGGTCCCTGGGGACATGGCGCCGGGCGACGAGCCGGCCGGGACCGGCCGCTGCGAGGCCGACCCCGTCGTCCACCCCGAGGCCGCCCCGGACCCGGGCACCGCCCCCGACGACCTGGCCTTCACGCCGATCACGGGCCTCGTGCCGGGCCCCGGCTTAGGCCAGGCGGAGACCAGGGAGGTCTTCACGAGCGCCGCCGCGTTCGAGCGCTACTTCGGCGTCCCGGCCCCCGGCGTCGACTTCGATAAGCGCTGGGTCCTCTTCTACAGCCCGGGGTCGAAGGCCACCGATGGCTACGTCCCATCGGTGACGCGCCTCCGCGTGGTGGACGGGGAGGTGCGGGTGGACACGGCGCTGGAGTCCCCCGGCCCGAGCTGTCCCATCAAGAACGAGTCGACCCGGCCCGTGGTGCTGGTGGCCTTCGACCGGCCGGCGCTCTCGACCTGCCGGGCCACCTACCACCACGCGGCCACCACCCGCGCCTGCGTGCCGGCGGAGCCGGGGCCGGCCTGCGACGGCCTGCTCACCGACCGCGGCATCGACGACCTGGTCACGGGCCGGCCGCCGGCGATGATCACCAGCTATAGCTACGAGGCCGTCTTCGCCCCCAAGTCCGTGTCGCTCGGCAACTACCGGACCGGGCGCTGGTCCCGCGTCTGCAAGAGCGAGACCGAGTGCGACCCCTGGGCGGAGGTGATGCTGACGGGCGACTACTACCTCGGCCAGGCCTACTACTACCGGGACGGCATGTCGCAGATGCTGATCCTGGTCTCGACCCTCTACCCCTACCAGTTCAACATCGGCGGCGGCATGTACAAGAGCTGCTACCGCCTCGCCGATGGGGACGACGACCTGGTGAAGAAGATGACCGGCGAGACGGTGGCCACCATCACCCTGGCCGAGCACTCCGGCTGCGTCCAGGGGGGCACCACCGGCAACAGCGACAACTTCCGCCTGGGGCCCCTGACCGGGCGCCTGGCCGACCGCTGCTTCCGCCTGACCGATCGCAAGCGGGAGACGCTCGGCGTGTCCTCCTTCCGCGAGACCCTGACGGCGGTGACCGGGAGCTGGTAACATGGTTGTCACCTACGATGTCCAATCTCCCCCTGGACCCCACGGCGCCGGACGAGGGCGCCGCGGCGCAGCGCGACGACGACGCCTCCATCGATCCCCGCCGCTACGACGTCGGTGAGGAGGTCGCCCGCGGCAGCTTCGGCCGGGTGTTCAGGGCCCGCGATCGCCGCCTGGACCGGCCGGTCGCCATCAAGCAGCTCCGCCTCCGCGGCCCGGTGATCGACCGCCGCTTCTGGCGCGAGGTGAAGATCGCCGCCCGCCTGCAGCATCCGTCGATCGTCCCCATCTACGAGGCCGGCGCCTGGCCCGGGGGTGAGCTCTTCTACACCATGAAGCTCATCTCGGGCCGCTCGCTCAAGGACGTCATCGCGGAGACCGCGACCTCCGCCGAGCGGCTGGCGCTCCTGCCCCACGTCCTGGCCTCGGCCGAGGCGATGGCCTACGCGCACGCGCGGCGGATCATCCACCGCGACCTGAAGCCGGCCAACATCATGGTCGGGCCCTTCGGCGAGACCCTCGTGATCGACTGGGGCCTGGCCAAGGTGCTCGACGGCCAGGGCGGCGAGGACGAGAGCCCGGACGCCCCGGCCGGCGACGCCCAGCTCACCCAGTCCGGCGCCGTGATGGGCACGCCGGCCTACATGCCGCCGGAGCAGGCCGAGGGGGCGGACGTCGACGAGCGGGCCGACGTCTACGCGCTGGGCGCGGTGCTCTACTACGTGCTCAGCGGCGCCTCGCCTTACGCCGCGGCCAGCTCGGAGGCCGTGCTGACGGCCGTGCGGCGCGGGCCGCCGCCGCCCATCGAGGAGCGGGAGCCGGGCACGCCGGCGGACCTCGTGACCATCGTGGCCAAGGCCATGGCCCGGGACCCGGCCGCCCGCTACCCGAGCGCGCGCGAGATGGCCGACGACCTCCGCCGCTTCCAGACCGGGCAGCTCGTCGGCGCGCACCGCTACTCCTCCGGCGTCCTCCTGCGGCGCTGGCTGCGCCGGAACCGCGTCCCCGTGGCGGTCGGGGGCGCGGGCCTCCTGGTGGCGCTGTCCACCGGCGCGGTCTCGGTGCAGCGGGTCGTCCGGGAGCGCGACCGGGCCCGGGCGGCGCAGGGCGTCGCCGAGGAGCGCCGCAACGACCTCCTGCTGGCGCAGGCGCGGCTCCTCGTCGAGAAGAAGCCCACCGAGGCGCTGGCCTACCTGAAGGGCTACGCGGCCTCCGGGCACCCCGACTGGCCCGCCGCCTGGGCCGTGGCCGAGGACGCCCGGAGCCGCATCGTCGCGCGCCACGTCTTCCGGGGCCTGCGCCTGACCCGCGCCGCCTCCGACGGGCGGCGCCTGGCGGGGTTCGACGGCGATCGCCTCCTCCTCGTCGACCTGCTGAAGGGAGAGACGCGGGTGCTGCGGCAGGGCGGGCCGGCCGGCGCCCACCTCGCCCTCGGGGGCGACGCGCTGATAATGGGGACCCAGGACGGCCGGCTCCTCCGCCATGACCTGCCGTCCGGCCAGGCCCGGGACCTCGGCGCGATCGCGGAGAAGGTGGCCCTCCTCCTCGTGAGCCGCGACGGCCGCTACGCCGCGGCCCTGGCCGAGGGCGGCGCCATCTACCTCCATGACGGCGCCGCCGGCCGCGCCGTGCTGCGGGGCCACACCGCCACCGGCTTCGGCGTCGCCTTCTCTCCTGACGGGAGGCTGATGGCCTCGACCGCCCACGACCGGACCACCCGCCTGTGGTCGCTGCCCGACGGCGCGCCGCGCGGCACCTTCGCCGTGCACGGGCGCGGGCTGGCCTTCTCGCCGGACGGCCGCTCGGTGGCGGTCGCCGGCCAGGACAACGCCCTGCACCTCATCGACGTCCGCAGCGGCGCGCAGCGGGCCCTGGCCGGGCACACCGACTTCCTCAACCGGGTCGCCTTCGCGCCCGACGGCAAGACGGTCTTCTCCAGCAGCAACGACTTCACCGTGCGGGCCTGGGACCTGCAGCATGGGACCAGCCGGGTGCTCAAGGACTGCCTGAGCATCGTCCAGACCCTGGCCGTGTCGCCGGACGGGCGGCGGCTGGCGGCCGAGTGCGGGGACCAGTCGATCCGGGTCTGGGACCTGGCCCTCGGCGAGAGCCTGGCGCTCCTGGGGCACGAGGACTACATCGGCTCGCTCTCGTTCACCCCCGAGAGCAGCGGCCTGCTGAGCGTCGATCAGGGCGGACAGGCGCGGGTCTGGGACCTGCCGCTGCCGCCCACGCTGCAGCCGACCGGCGCGGTGAACCTCATCACCACCAGCCAGGACGGGACGGTGTGGACCGTCGGCCCCGGCCGCCTGCGCGCCCTCCGCCCGGACGGCAGCGAGCGCTCCCGCTACGATCGGCCCGACGTCCAGCAGCCGCTGGCGGCGACGCAGGACGGGGCCCACGCCGCGACCGGAGGGGCGCACGGCGCGGTGCTGCTCTTCGCCGCCGCGCGGCGGGAGCCGGTCCTCCTGCGCGGCCACAGCGCCAACGTGAACGCGCTCGCCTTCTCCCCCGACGGGCGCACCCTCGCCTCGGCGGGCGATGACCTGGACGTGCGCCTGTGGAGCGTCGCCGACGGGTCGCCGCGGCCGCCGCTGCGCGGCCACAAGAAGGGCCTCTGGCTGCTCGAGTTCTCCCCGGACGGGGAGCAGCTCTTCTCGGCCGGTGACGACAAGACCGCCCGGCTCTGGGACCTGCGCCGCGGCACCTCGCGGGAGCTGCCCATGCACGAGATGTCCTTCTCGGTGGCCTTCTCCCGCGATCGCCGGTGGCTGGCGTGGGCCTCGGGCGGCCCGTCCGTCCACCTGCTCTCCCTGGCCGACGGCGCCCTGCGGACGGTGGCGGGCCACCGGGCGGCCACCCGCAACGTCACCTTCTCCCCCGACAGCCGCTACCTGGCCACCGGCTCTGACGACCGGACCACGCGCGTTTGCCTGCTCGCCGACGGCAGCTGCCGGGTGCTGGCCGATGACGCCGCGGTGCGGTCGGTGAATTACAGCGAGGACGGACGGCTGCTGCTGACGGAGAGCGAGTCGCACACGCTGCGGGTGTGGGACGCCGCGACCCTGGCCGAGCTGCACGTCGCGCGGGGCGGGCCGAACCTCGAGGCCCTGACGCTCTCGCCCGATGCGAGGTACGTGCTGGCCGCCTTCCTGGACGAGCCCTCCCTGCGCGTCTGGCCGCTCGGCGGCGCGCGCCCCGCCCCTTCGCCCACCTGGCTCGATCAGCTCACCTCGGTCGTCCTCTCCCCGGGCGGCGAGATCGTCAGCCCCCTGCCGGACAGGATCGACACCGCAGGTGTCAACAAAGGCCTGTGATGACGCGCCCGTGCGGGAGCCGCTGACACGGCGTTGACACGGCCCGCGAGCACGTTGACATCGACGGCAGGCTGGCGAAAGACTACGATCGCAGATGGCCAAAAACCTCCCCATGAGACGCGCGGACCGGCACGATGTCGGTCGTTGATCCGCCGGACCCCACCACGGAGTCCCAGGAAGACCCGCAGGAGGGACAGTCCGCGGACGCGGCCCCGCCGGAGCCGGGCATGCTGCTGGTCTCCTCGGCGGGGCGTCCCGCCTGCACGGCGGTCCCGCTCAACAGCGGGGCCACGGAGCTGGGGCGAGGCCTCGGCGCCCTGAAGGACGTGCTGGACTCGATGATGTCACGGCATCACGCCCGGGCGGCCTATGCCAACGGCGCCTTTCAGATCACCGACCAGGACAGCAGGAACGGCAGCGCGCTGGACGGCGCGCCGCTCCGGGGCACCGCGACGACCGTGGACGCGCGTGTCCTGCGCCTGGGCCACAGCCTCTTCCTGCTCTGCCACGATCTGCGCCCCTTCCGGACCTTCGGCGTGTCCCTGGACAATGGGCGGGTCGAGGGCCCGGCCCTGGGCCGCGTCGTGCGCTCCATCGCCAAGGTCGGCCGCGTCAGCAGGACCCTCTTCGTGACCGGCGAGACCGGGGCCGGGAAGGAGTCGCTGGCCCGCGCCTTCCACGACGCCGGGCCGCACCGCGACGGGCCCTTCGTCGCGGTCAACTGCGCCACCATCCCCGAGGGGGTGGCGGAGCGGCTGCTCTTCGGCTCCGTCAAGGGCGCCTACTCCGGGGCCGCCGACAGCGAGGGGTACATCCAGGCGGCCCACCTGGGCACCCTCTTCCTCGACGAGGTCGGCGACCTGGACCCGACGGTCCAGGCCAAGCTGCTGCGGGTGCTGGAGACGGGCGAGGTCCTGCCGGTGGGGGGGACCCGGCCGCGGGCGGTGCAGATCCGTGTCTGCTGCGCGACGCACCACGACCTCCGGGCGCTGGTGGCGAAAGGGAGGTTCCGCTCCGACCTGTTCTTCCGCATCGGCGTGCCGCAGGTCAGCGTCCCGCCGCTGCGACAGCGTCTGGAGGAGGTCCCCTGGCACATCGCCCGGGCGGTGGAGCGGATGGCCGCGGGCCTCCAGGTCCACGTCTCGCTGGTGGAGGCGTGCCTCCTGCGCCCCTGGCCGGGCAACGTGCGGGAGCTCCTGGCCGAGGTGAACACGGCGATCATCGCCGCGCTCGCGGCGGGGGACAAGATCATCACCTCGAAGTGCCTGAGCGCGACCGCGGGGACCGCGCTGGTCAGCCGGGCGGCGGACCCCGACGGAGGTCTGGCGCCGGCCGCCGGCGCCGCGGCGGAGGGCGGCCCGCGCGGCAAGACCGATCTGATCCTGGCGCTCGCCAAGGCCGACGGGAACATCTCGGCGGCGGCGCGGGCCCTGGGCCTGCACCGCACGCAGCTGCGGCGCGAGATGGCCCGCCACGGGCTGCTCGAGGCGTTCAAGAAGCGGTAGGGGCGGTCGGACCTCCCTGGTACGGGGATTGCTGATGGCAGCACCGGGCCCGCGCCTGCGCGCAGCAGGCGGGCCGCCCATCGCAACCCTGGAGGAAGACATGCGTGCCATCCTGACCCGCACCGCGCCGCTGGTGCTCGCGCTCGCCGGCTGCGCCTCGCCGGCCTCGGTCCCCGTCGGCAAACGGGGCGCCGCCACCACCGTGACCGCGACCCCCGGGACCATCCTGGGCGTGGTCCAGCTCATCACCACCCGTCAGCCGACCAGCGTGGAGGTGCAGGCGGAGGACGACACACACCTCTACACCGCCAGCGCACAGGGCCAGCAGCAGCTCGGCCACCCGGCCTGCCCGCCGGGAAGCCCGGCGTGCTGCGCCCCCACGAGCGACAGCTGGTGCTACTCGCTGCAGGTCGAGGCCCAGCTCGCCCACAACTATACCCTCCGCCCCGTCGCCTACATCAGCTCGTCGAGCCCCTACGTGGCCATCACCATCCCGTTCCCCCAGACCGCGACCTCGATCAGCCCCCCAGCGGGCGGCACGGCCACGGCGCCCACCATCACCTTCAACCCGGCCCACGTGCACGGGGCCTTCTCCGCCTCGGACATGGCCGGCACGGCGCTCCCCCTGGGCTTCACCCTCGTGAGCTTCGGCGACCTGACGAGCACCTTCTGCGCCAGCGGCCAGAGCAGCTGCGCGCTCTACCCGCAGAGCCAGTCCACCGACGGGAGTTATGCCAACTTCCTGATCGGGGGCGACAGCTACAACATCTTCAACCAGGGCCTCACCATCGATGAGAGCGGCGCCGGCGTCCCGGCGCAGACCCAGGTGTCCATCGACTTCGGCACGCCCTCCGGCCTGACGCTCTCCGCCGGCCAGGACCTCCTCCAGGACCGCTCCCTCAGTCAGGTGGCGGAGGTCAGCGGGGTGGTGCGGCTCCCCGATCCGAGCAACCCCGCGAACAACGTGCCCATCTACAACGTCAACATGGGCGTCACCGGCACCACCACCACCCCGGGGCCCTTCGGCGCGCAGTACCAGACCCTGTTCACCAGCCCGACCACCTCGCCGATCCCCTACACCGGGCGCGTCTTCAACGTCGTCGACTTCACCAGGCCCATCCAGCTCTCGCCGATCCTCACCCTCTCCGCCGACGGCAGCACCCTGGTCGAGTTCCCGCCCACCCCGCTGAGCTTCCCCCCCGGCAACCGGGTCACGCAGGACTTCACCGGCCAGTACGCCACCATCAGCGGGAGGGTGACCCTCTCCCCGCCATACCCCATCAAGAACGGCGCCTTCCCGAACGTCGAGGTGCGCCCTCAGGAGGTGAACGGGACCTTCGGCCTCGGCCGCACCACCTGGACCTCCGACGCCAACGGCGGCTCCTTCGTGATGCCGGCCTTCGGCACCCCGGCCTACGCCGGCAACTTCAGCCTGTGGCGCTTCGGCTGGAACCTGGACCTCGGCGACCCCAACTACGTCGCCACCTACACCATCAACAACTACCTGAACCTGCCGGTCCAGGTGCGGGGGGGCGCCAACGTTACGCCGCCGGCCTTCGACTTCTGCACCTCCTTCGTGGACGTCTTCTTCAGCGCCCCCACCAACGTCGCCGGCACCACCGTCAGCGATCCCCAGCTCGGCGCCCTCTCGAAGGACAGTGAGACGGCGTTCGCGGAGGGCAAGAACCAGGACGGCGTCACCACCGCCGAGGCGCGCATGGTGCTGCGCCCCCACAGCTCCGGCGGGGCGCCCGTGGCCTTCAGCATCTCCCCCTCGGCGCAGATCAACCCCGGCGGCACGCCCTCCCCGGGGCGCACCACCTTCACCCCCTTCACCCTCACCCCCTCGTGCGGCGACCGCACCGTGGTCGGCGTCCCTGGCCCCATCGCCCTCACCGTCACCGCGCCGCAGGAGGGGCAGGTCTTCCCGGTCTGCCAGATCCCGGTGACCGGCCTGGCCACCGGCGTGCCCAACATCGGCATCACCGTGAACGGAAGGTCCGTCGCCGATCCCTCGACCGGCAACCCCGCCGATCCGCTCCAGGTCGGCTTCAACACCACGCTCTACCCCGCGCCGGGCCCGGTCACCATCGCCGTCACCGCCACCGACGCCGGCGGAGACACGGTGACCGACACCCGCCACGTGAGCTGCCTCAGGTACCCGCCGCCGGCCATCACCTGCCCGGCGGCATCGACCGTGGCCTGCACCTCTCCGGCGGGCGGCGCGGGGAGCGTGACCGTCGGGCTCTCCGACCCCGCCGGCCTGCCCCTGCGCATGACCTGGTCCATCGACGGCGCCATCGTGCACACCGACACCACCGCGGCCGGCGCCAGCAGCGACACCTTCACCGGCACCATCCCGCCCTACGCCCACACCGTCACCGTCACCGCCGACGATGGCACCGGCAACACGGCGAGCTGCAGCACCCAGGTGACCGTGCCCGCCCCGCTGGTCAACCTGACGGTGACCAGCAGCCAGCTGCCGATCACCCACCGGCTGGTGCTCGATCCCCTGGGCTGGTCCAGCAACGGCGACACCTGCGTGCGCCTGACCAGCACCCGCTCGGCGCAGGTCTTCAGCAACGAGGCTGACGTCGTCGCCGGCGTGGACGGGCAGTACTCACCCGATCAGAAGGCCCCGAGCATGCCGCTCCAGTACCTGCGCGCCGAGGCCGATCCCGCCGGCAGCGGCCGCGTGTACCTGATCATCGGCACGTTCACCGATGTGAACGGACACACCGCCAGGTCGTGCGCCACGGTGACGGTGCCGCTCGACGCGACCCCGCCCAGCGTGGCCGCGGCCAGCGCCCTGGCCCAGGCCGCGAAGGCGACCTGCGACGCGACAGGCGCTCCCCCCGCCGGCTACGTCCAGGTCGGCACGGGGCCCGTCCTCGGCCCCTACCAGTAGAGATAGGCGGCGCGGCGGAGCTGGCACGCCGGTTGCTTTGGTGATCTGTCGCGGCGGCGCCTGGCCGCCGTGATCAGCAACGAGAGGGAGAGAAGAACATGAAGATCAAGATGAAGCTCAAGGCCGGTGCCATCCTCGGCAACCACAACGAGAAGCTGGTGCGCAGCACCGGCGTCAAGATCAAGAGCCGGATCAGGGCCGGTTCCCTGAGCAGCAACCACAACGAGCGGCTGGTGCGCGCCCGCTAGCGCCCGCGTCCCGGGGCATGCGGCCCGCACCTGGCGGGCCGCATGCCCCGGCGCTCCCCTGCTCTCGCCCGGAGGTCCCGCCATGTCCCGCGAGTCCCAGGTCCGGCTGCGCGCCAACGCCCGCGCCCGGCGCGCCCACCAGCACTACCTGCGCGGCCGCTACGCCGCCGCGGCAGCCGAGTACCGCGTCGCGCTGCGCTCCCTGCGCCGCCTGGGCGGTCCGGACCCCGGGGACATCGAGGAGGAGATCCTGATCATCGAGAACGCCCTGGGCGTCGTCTACAAGTACGCGGGCCGGTTCTCCCAGGCCAGTCAGCTCTACCGGCGCGCCCTGGCCCGGGTCCTCGCGCGGCGCGGGCCCGAGCACCCGGACGTGGCCACGCTGCTGCACAACCTGGGCGGGCTGGAGCACGCCCGCGGGCGGTATCCGCAGGGAGAGTCCTACACGCGGGAGGCGGTGGCCATCCGGGAGCGGGCCCTGGGCCCCGACCATCCCGACGTCGCCGCGGACCAGGCGGCCCTGGCGGCGCTGCTCGAAGAGCAGGACCGGCTCGAGGAGGCCGAGGGGCTCTACCTCCACGTCATCGCCGTCTTCGAGCGCGCCTACGGGCCGGTCCACTACGAGCTGTGCATCAACTACAACAACCTCGCGGCGCTGAAGCAGAAGATGGGGCAGGTGGACGAGGCCGAGCGGCTCTACCGCCGCGCCCTGGACCTCAAGCGCAAGCTGCTCGGGGCGCGGCACCCGGACGTGGCGATGACGCTCAACAACCTGGCCACGCTCTGCGCGGACACGGACCGCCTCGCGGAGGCGGACCGGCTGTACCGGCGCGCCCTGCGCATCTTCGAGCAGTCCCTGCGGCCCGGCCACCCCAGGCTGGTCGCGTGCCGCGAGAACCACGACCACCTGCGCAACGGAAAGGAGCCTCATGAAGCGACAACGCATGTCACCTCTCATGAAATCGCGGATCCCCCTCATGCTCGGCGCGACGCTCGCGGGCGTCGTGATGGCGTGCGGCACGCCCGCGCCGCCCGCGCCGCCCGTCAAGCCGGCGGCCAGGGCGCTGACCAATGACAACCCCTACAACCAGAGCTTCACGACCTTCGAGAGCGGCCAGGTCAGGCCGCTGGCCTTCACCCCGGACCGGAAGCTGCTCCTGGCCACCAACACCCCGGACGCCAAGCTGGAGATCTACAAGGTCAAGAGCACCGGCCTCCAGCACCTCGCCTCCGTGCCGGTCGGCCTGGAGCCCGTCGCCGTCGCCGCCCGCAGCAACGACGAGGCGTGGGTGGTGAACCACCTCTCCGACAGCGTCAGCGTGGTGAAGCTCGACGGCGACAAGTCGGGCGTGGTGCGCACCCTGCTGGTGGGCGATGAGCCGCGCGACGTCGTCTTCGCCGGCCCGGGCAGGAAGCGCGCGTTCATCACCACCGCGCACCGCGGCCAGAACTCCCCGAACGATCCCCAGCTCGACGTGCCGGGCGTCGGCCGCGCCGACGTGTGGGTCTTCGACGCCGGCTCCCTCGGGGGGGATCACTCCATGGGCGGCACGCCGCTCAAGATCCTGACGTTCTTCGCCGAGATGCCGCGGGCCCTCGCGGTGACCCCGGACGGCTCCAAGGTGTACGCCGCGGCCTTCCACAGCGGCAACGCCACGGCCTCCACCTTCATCGGGACCTTCGCCGCTCTCGGCAACCCGCTGCCGCCGTTCGCGCCCTCCGCCACCCTCCCCTTCAACACCGGCATCAACGCCTTCGGCGAGGAGCAACCCCCCACCGCGGTCATCGTGAAGTACGACGGCACCCACTGGAAGGACGAGGCGGGCGGCATCCGCGACGCCGAGATGATGTTCACCCTGCCCGACCGCGACGTCTTCGCCATCGACGCCAACGCCAACCCGCCGGCGCCGGTCACCGGCCCCGCCGGCGTGTACGCGCACGTCGGCACGACCCTCTTCAACATGGTCGTCAACCCCGCGACGGGCAAGGTCTACGTCTCCAACCTCGAGTCCAACAACCAGCAGCGCTTCGAGGGCGCGAACACCTTCTCCGGCTCGCAGGTCCACCCCTCTCCCTCCGTGCGCGGCAAGATCGCCCTCAGCCGCATCACCGTGCTCGACGGCGCGGGCAACGTCACCCCGCGGCACCTGAACAAGCACATCAACTACGACGCCTGCTGCGCGGCGATCCCCAACGACGAGAACGAAAAGAGCGTGGCGTTCCCCATCGGGATGGAGATCACCCAGGACGGCCAGACCCTCTACGTCGCGGCGGTCGGCTCCAGCGAGGTCGCGGTCTACAACACCACCGCGCTCGAGAACGACACCTTCGTCCCGAGCACCGCCAACCAGATCCACGTCAGCGGCGGCGGGCCCACGGGCCTGGCGCTCGACGAGGGCAAGGGCCGGCTCTATGTCCTGACCCGCTTCGACAACTCGATCAAGATCATCAACACCGCCACCAGGGCCGAGATCGGCGGCGTCTCGATGTACAACCCCGAGCCCGCTCACGTCGTGAACGGCCGGCGCTTCCTCTACGACGCGTCGTTCAGCTCCAGCCACGGCGACTCGGCCTGCTTCAGCTGCCACATCTTCGGCGACATGGACCACCTCGGCTGGGACCTCGGCAACCCCGACCAGCCGAACGTCGCCGATCCGAACGTCTACATCAACAACAGCTTCCGCAAGCTCTTCGCCTCGATGAAGGGCGTGATGACCACCCAGAGCCTGCGCGGCATGGACAACCAGGGCCCGATGCACTGGCGCGGCGATCGCACCGGGGCCGGTCTGGAGCCCTCGGCGCAGCCGAACTCGGGTCACTTCAACGAGCAGCTCGCGTTCAAGGCGTTCCGCGTCGCCTTCCCGGGGCTCCTGGGCCGCAGCGCCCAGATCCCGGAGGCCGACCTGCAGGCGTTCACGGACTTCATCCTCGAGGTGATGTACCCGCCCAACCCGATCCGGAGGCTGGACAACTCCTTCACGCCGCTGCAGCAGCAGGGCTTCGACGCCTTCTTCGGGCCCAGGAGCTTCTTCGATCCGCTGGTCGCCGGCCACCCGGAGGGTGCCGGCACGATGGCCTGCGGCGGCTGCCACGCGCTCGATCCGGCCGCCAACGCGGGCTTCACGACCAAGCCCGGGTTCTTCGGCTCGAACACGCTCTCGGCGGAGGTCGGCGCGCTCCAGAACGTGAAGACCCCGCACCTGCGGAACCTCTACCAGAAGGTCGGGAAGTTCGGCCTGCCCGTCTCGCCGCTCCTGCTCCCCTCTCCGGGCGCCGGGGTGTTCCGCGGGGAGCAGGTCCGCGGCTTCGGCTTCGCGCACGACGGCAGCTTCGATTCGACCTTCAGCTTCAGCTTCGTGCCGAACTTCGGCAAGGGCCTGGCGGCCTCCCCCCCCGAGGTGACGGTCTTCCCGCCCTTCCTGGGCGTGCAGATCAACAACCCCGAGGGCTTCGCGCTCGACGCGGCCGGCATCCAGCAGCGGGTCGCCATCGACGCGTACCTGATGGTCTTCGAGAGCAACTTCGCGCCCATCGTCGGCCAGCAGGTGACCTTGACCGACGAGAGCGGGGCGAGCGCCGGCGCCCGCGTCGATCTCCTGATCGCCCGGGCCGCGAAGCAGGAGTGCGAGCTGATCGCCTTTGCCAGGGACAACGAGGGCTTCCTCTACGACGCGGCCAGCGCGAGGTTCCTGCGGGACAAGCTGGGCAAGACGCCCCTGACCGACGCCCAGCTCCGGACGCGCGCCGAGGACGGCCCGCTCACCTACACCTGCGTCCCCAGGGGCAACGGCACCCGCCTCGCCCTCGACCGCGACCTGGACGGCGTCCTGAACGGCGACGAGTAGAAGGATACCTCCACCCTGGCCCCGGCATCCTGCGCGCGCGAACGCCGCGCCCGTCCTACGTTCATCTACCGCCATGAGCTGGCGCTGATGTCGCGCCTCGACGCCCGCTCCTGGGAGCTGCTCCTCGGCCTGGAGGAGAGCGCCGGCAGCCTCTACGTCCAGACCACCTTCGACCGCCCCGCAGGCGAGAGCCACGCAGCCTGATTGTGCGTTCAGATGTGTGCCCACTGCGAGCAGGAGATCGTGCACCGAGAGCAGGGATCCCCTGCACCGAGAGCACGGATCCGTGCACCGAGAGCAGGGATCCCTGCACCGAGATCAGGGATCCCCTGCACCGAGAGCAGGGATCCCCTGCACCGAGATCAGGGATCCCCTGTACCGAGAGCAGGATCCCCTGCACCGAGATCAGGGATCCGTGCACCGAGATCAGGGATCCCCTGCATCGAGAGCACGGATCCGTGCACCGAGTGCCTGGTCCCGCTATGCTGGGAGCCGTCTGGAGCGAGGAGCCCCCCGAAAATGTCCACAGGCGCAGTCCTTCCGGCCAGCATCGCGTTCATCGCCATCCCCCAGTTGAAGCGCCTGGAACCGGAGACCGCCGTGCAGGCGCTCCTCTCGCTGCACGACGTCCTCAGGAGGTTCAGGACCGGGCTGCTCCAGCCGCCGGCCCGGATCCTGAGCACCCTGACCGGGGCGCTCCTCGTCCTGCCGGACGCCACTGACCGCTACCTCCACGCCTCCCTCGACGAGATCGCGAAGGACTGCCACGCGCGGGGCCTCGCCATCCGGGTCGGGGTCACGCACGGCGACGTCCAGGAGCTCTCGGACGTCGACGGCACCGCGAACTACATCGGGACGCCGATCAACATCGCCGCGCGCCTGGCCACGTCGCCGGAGAACCTGGGCTGCGCCTTCCACAAGGACTTCGTCTCTCACGTTCAGGCCGCGTTCATCCCGGGCGCACGACTGCGCCCCTGGCAGTACCCCCGGGTGGTGATCAAGGGCAAGCCCCACGACGCGGCCACGGGCTTCCCCTGCACGCAGGCGCCGGGTGAGGCGTTCCCCGTCCTGGACGCCGTCGTGGCCGAGCAGCTGCCGGCCATCACGGACGGCGTGCAGAACATCAACGCGACGGTCCTGGCCTACGATCTCCCCCACTTCTCCGCCGGGGACGCGAATCAGCTCAGCAGGCGGTTCCGGGCGGTCATCGGAGCGATGCAGCAGAGCCAGGTGGCGCGGGCCTCCTCCAGGGCGTTCTTCTCCCCCGGCGGGGACGGCGGGATCGTGGCCCTCCAGCTGGACGAGCAGTTCGGCCGGGACCAGGCGCACGAGATCGCCCTCCGGCTCTTCGATCGCCTCGCCGCGGAGAGCGAAGGGTGGGAGCCGGCGATCCGGGTGGAGAGCTGCATCGGCCTCCACTACGGGCCGGTGCAGCTCTACCGCAACGCGGAGCAGATCCTGCGGCCGACCGGGCGGACCTGCTTCGTCGCCGATGAGATCGCCGGTGACGAGCACGCCAGGAGGCACGGCGGCGTGGTGGTGACCTCCGCCTTCAAGGGCATCATCTCCTCGGGGAGCGATCGTCGCCTGGAGGAGCGCTTCGAGCGCCTGCCCGAGATCGGCGACGAGCTCAGCCCGGCCCACGGTATCGAGCGCTACGTCCACCGGACCGGCCCTTACGTGCGGCGATCGGAGGCCGTGTCCAGCGCGCCCGCGGCCAGCAAGGACCCGCCCGGCGCCGCGGCCAGCAAGGGCCCGCCCGCCTCGCCCGCCCCGCCCGCCCAGCTCGTCCAGCCCGGCAAGGGGCCGCTCTTCGTGATGATCGCGGCCCATGATGGCGCCGATGCGGTGAGGGACCTGGAGGTCCACCTGGCCCTGGCGGTGCGCCGCGGCGTCCTGCAGCTCTGGCACGAGCAGAAGATCCCGGAAGGCGGCCTCGTGGAGGAGATCATGGGAGCGCACATCCAGCAGGCCGCCGTGGTCCTGCTGATGGTCACCCCTCGTCTGTTCTCCGGGCACACCTACAACCTGATCGAGCAGGCGATGGCGCGGATCCAGCACGGGACGAGGGTGATCCCCATCATGGTGGACGCGGTCAACCTGGAGGACACCCCCTTCAAGGGCCTCGCGGCGCTGCCCAGGGACGCCGTGGAGAACGAGAAGGTGGTCCGTCCCATCAACAGCCGGCGCAAGCCCGACCAGGAGAAGGCGTGGGCGGACATCGCCGGCGCCCTCTCCGGGATAGCCCGGATGCCCCCCAGGGGCAAGTCGACCTGATCACCGGACATCCAGGCATCGAGGAGGAGGTTCCAGTGGAGCTCAAGGAAACCAGGCGCCCCGGACAGGATGCCTTCTTTGATCACAACCCCCCGGAGGACAAGCACCTCCTGCGCAAGATCTTCATCGGCCGGAAGGACGAGATCGAGGAGATGCAGGACTGCATCCCCGGGACCTACAGCGGTCGGATCCGCGCCGTACATGGTCCGTCGCGGGTGGGCAAGAGCCACCTGGCGCTCTACTTCCTTCACGGGCTGGAGGAGGTCAACCTCTTCGTGGTGAACGCCGGCAGCTCCGAGACCACGTGGGTGGTGCTGCAGGACCTCTATGACCAGCTGCGCGAGCAGATCGAAGCCGTCGCCAAGAAGGTCGAGGACGAGCTGGCGCGGGACAGGCGCGCCGATCTCTCCACGCTCCTGCGCTATGTCGACCCCGAGACGCGAAGCCCGCTCCCGGCTGGAGTGACCGATGGGGGCGTCAGCTCCTACCAGATCCTGAAGGCGGCGGTGCTCCTGGTCGACGAGATCGATCAGCTCATCACCGGCGAGCACACCTCGGAGGAGCGCTCCAGCCAGGACGCCGATGAGGAGGCCGTGGGCGTAAACCTGGAGATCGCCCACGCCCCGCTCAAGGTCGGCGTCACCGGGGGCCGGAAGCAGACGCAGACCACGGGCTTCAGGACGGTCCGCACCAGGCCCGATGAGATGCGGCTGGCGCGCCTGGTGCGGAGGCTCAGCGAAGACCTCTACGCCGTCACGGGCCGGCGCGTGGTGATATATGTCGACGACATCGATCTCCTGGAGCGGCGGCCCTCCTCGACCAGGGTGGCCTACGAGGAGATGGCCCTCCTGACCAAGTGCCTCCACATCCTCTCCAAGAGCCAGGACATCACGGTGGTCGCCTCGCTGCGGAGCAAGCACCTGCACGAGCGTGACAAGGAGTTCGTCAAGGTCACCAAGGTCGACCCGCTGTCTCTGGACGAGATGAGGCAGATCTACCAGCGCCACATCGATCAGTTCTATGGGGGCCGGTCGGTGATGGACAAGGACTGCCTCGAGGAGCTGGCCGTACACGCCCGCACCATCGGCAACTTCCTTCGCCTCTGCCATGATCTGCGAGACTGGGGACGGAAGCATCGGCCGGTGCAGTGCGCCGCCTGCGCTGGCGCCGTCGAGAAGCACGCGGCGCTCTGCGAGGGCTGCAAGGCGCCGCGCCCGGCCGGTGGCTGGTCCCCGCAGTGCCTGACCCTGGACGACCTCAGGAGCCACTTCGAAGATCGCGTGCGCGAGCTGATGGAGGATCCCAGCAACGGGCCCTACCTGGACGCCATTCAAGCTGCGCTCAGCAACGGCAAGCGGGAGGTCCCCCTGGAGCCCGGGGTCCTGAACACGAGCCTCATCTATACGCTGGTGGAGGAGCCGCTGGGGCCGAACGTTCCGACGATCTTCAGCATCAGCCGCCTGGGGCGCCAGGCGATCGAGGCGCTCAACCCGCACCTCAGGTCTCCCCAGAGCCTTGCGTCCGGCGTCGCCCGGCCCTAAGGTTCTTTCCAGCACATTGGGATCCTAAGCTTAGAATTCCACGTGGACAAGTTGTCGCG
>JADMIO011121640.1_pt1 | contig 81869 bp, 83 predicted proteins | sample 8958161 | NCBI WGS metagenome assembly JADMIO01 (sample SAMN16585339, study PRJNA669376) | soil metagenome | isolation source: Crop rotation soil | place: USA: Cullars Rotation, Alabama | collected 2011
GCCGCGACTTCAAGTCACGTGAATTCCAAGCTTCGGATCCCACTGTGCTGGAAAGCAGTTTATTGCAGAGGGAGTGAAAATTCTGTTCATCAAATTTCTGATGCATTTACCGCTTCGTCTTAAATTTTTCAATTGCATTTCTTGTAAAAGAACTCAATACTAAATTTCCGCTGATAGCTGCCCTTTCCAATAACAAGTGATCCCAATGCTCTGTTCCTTTCCAGAATATTTTTTTCATTTCAGCCATTGCCGAAGGACTGGAGTGAAGCAATGTGTGTATCAATCTTGCAAGAGATTCATCCATACCTTCTGCAGTTAAGTGGACTTCGGCAAATAGTCCTTTGCGACCGGCCCACTGGGCATTGCGCCACATGCCAGCATCAATTGCAAGTTGCGTGAATGCGGAAGTACCAATCTTCCGTTCTACAACCGGCCCCACCACAAAAGGACCAATCCCAATGGTGAGTTCGCTTAGTTTTATTTCTGCCTGTTCCATGGCGATAGCGTAATCCGCCGCTGCCACCAGGCCCACACCTCCGCCAACACATTTTCCCTGGACGCGGGCAATAATAAATTTAGGACAGGTTCGCATGGCATTGATGACATGGGCAAAGCCACTAAAAAATTGCAAACCCTGTTCAGCATTTTGAATAGCTACTAATTCATCAAAAGAGGCGCCCGAACAAAATACCTTATCGCCCGCAGAACTTAGGACGATCAGTTTTGTTTCATCATCATTGCCGGCGCGGTGAATCGTTTGGGCCAGTTCGTCTAAAATTTTTAAGGGCAATGAATTGCTTTGGGGATGGAAAAATTCAATGGTGGTTACACCGTTGTGCAATTCCGATTTCACGTACCCATTAGAGACCTGATGTATCATAGGCTAAGAGAAAAGGGTTTGTTAAAGAGATAAAGAGTCACTTTCCATCGTTATTAAATACTCTATGAAAACCATCTTTCATCCATTCTACATTGAAATTAAGCAGTAATCCATTTTTAAGGCCTGATAACTTCAAATAAGTCATTACCTGTTTGAAATGGACCGGGGCAAGCCTTTCCAAAGATTTAATTTCTATTACTAATTGTTTCTCTGCCAATAAATCTATCCTATATGCATCCTGGATGTTAAGTTGATCGTAAACTATAGGCATTGTTAATTGTCTTTCAATAAAAATATTTTTCTTCGCTAACTCATAATAAAGAACTTCTTCGTAAACTCGTTCAAAACATCCAGGGCCAATTTTAGTATGGATTTTAATACAAATGTCCAGAATTATACCTGTCAAAGAGTTTATATCCATGGGATCTCTTTTTTCTCTTTAAAGCTCTTTACCCCTTAGTCTGACCATTGTTAAGATTGTTGCGATCCCAACTTGCTCGTTTGTTTCATCAATCATTTCAACCAACCACCTGACAATTCCTCTTGGAATTTCTGAACTGTCCTTTTGATCTTGCGGGATCTTTTCCTTACAGGTAAATTTTATATGAATTTCCATTCCAGGGTACACAGGTTTGGTGAATCTTAATTCATCGATACCGTAATTTAGAAGCACCGGGTTCTTTTCGTAGCTATCTACAAACAGCCCGGCGGCGGCACTAATAATAAAATATCCATGCGCAACCTGTTTGTCAAACATAGTTCCGGTGAAATCGGTTTCCTTTAAATGCGCATAAAAATGATCCCCACTCAAGTCGGCAAACCTTTCAATATCTTCCTGAGTGATCAGTCTTTTTTCAGTAATGATTTGATCACCGATCCGTAATTCCTCAAAATATTTTTTGAATGGATGAATGCCATCGATATTTCCTTTTGCATTTTGCTGGTAAACTTTTGTGATCGCCGTTATGGTCGTGGGGCTACCTTGTATCGCCGTGCGTTGCATATAATGTTTGACCCCGCGAATACCTCCCATTTCTTCTCCACCGCCTGCTCTTCCGGGACCGCCATGCACCAGCATTGGCAAAGGTGAGCCATGGCCTGTGCTTTCTTTGGCGCATTCCGAGTTTAGTAACAGTATTCTTCCATGATGTGTGCCGGCATTTACCACATATTCAGTAGCGGCATTATCATCAGCAGTAACAATAGTGCTGCATAAAGAGCCCTTTCCCTTTTTGCTAAGTTCGATCGCCTCCCGCAGATCTTTGTAAGGCATGATCGTGCTTGCCGGACCGAACACTTCTATTTCGTGTACCTCGTCGGATGCAAAAGGTTTTTCATTCTTTAATAGTATCGGGGAAATGAAGGCTCCTTTTTTTGCATCAGCGTCGATCACCTCGACACTATCCATGCTTCCGTAAATGATCTGTGAAGACGCTAATAATTTTTGGAGCTGTTGTTTTACTTCCTGCCGCTGGCTTTGCCCTGCCAATGATCCCATTCTTACTTTTTCATTCAAAGGATTGCCGATCGTTGTTTGTTTTAATGATGATGCGATCGCTTTCCAGGTGTCTTCCATTTTATTTTCGGGAACAAATATCCTGCGAATGGCTGTACATTTTTGACCTGCCTTTACGGTCATTTCTTTTCGGATCTCCTTGATAAAAATATCCCACTCGGGCATGGAAGGATCAACATCTTCCCCCAGCACAATTGCATTCAACGAATCCGCTTCCATATTAAAAGGAACAGATTCGCTTAAAATTTTTGGGTGTGCTTTTAACTTTAACCCGGTAGATTTAGAACCCGTGAATGTTATTACATCTTGTGACGTTACATGATCGAGCAGATCTCCTGCACTGCCGCAGATCAATTGCAGGGCACCTTCGGGTAAAATACCCGATGCGATGATCTCTTTCACTACGGCTTCGGTTAGAAAAGAAGTAATACTTGCTGGTTTAACGACTGCGGGAACACCTGCCAGCCAATTCACGGCGCATTTTTCAAGCATTCCCCATACGGGAAAATTAAATGCATTGATATGAATGGCCACTCCCTCTTTCGGAATTAAAATATGATGACCCATAAAAGTTCCTGCCTTGCTTAATGCCACGGGATCACCATCCGTGCAATATGTGAGATCGGGAAATTTTCTTCTCAGTGAAGCATTGCTGAACAGATTGCCAAAACCACCTTCGATATCTATCCAGCTATCGGCTTTTGTAGCTCCTGTTTTGTAACTGACCTCGTAAAATTTTTCTTTCTTTTCATTGAGATAAACGGCCAATGCGCGCAACATCCTCCCCCGTTGATGAAATGTCATTCTACGCAAGGAAGGATTACCAACCTTCCTGCCGTGGTCCAGTATTGCTGCAAAATCTAATCCTGCTGTTGAGGCAATTGCAATTTCGTTGCCAGTCACGGCATCGTGTAAAACCTGGCCATCTCCATCACCCAGGATCCATTTACCAGTGATATAATTACCCAATTTATTCATACAGCAAGCCCCTGTTTAGAGTGTCAAAATTAGTCAAAACAGGTTAGGCGTAACGATGTAGAACAGCCTATATCTTTGCAAAAATTTGACAAATGAAATTTGTAGTTCAAGCTTTTTTTATATTCCTGGTCGTCAGCTGTAATAATTCCAATACTTCAACGGAGAAAGACGAGACTCGTGAATCAGCCTCTGACAGCCTGATGCACGAAGTATTAAAGCAGCATGACATAGGCATGGCCAAAATGAACAGAATAAGCGACACAAAAAACAGGATACAAAAGGCCCTTGATTCTATTGCCAAACTCCCCACTGACCTTCAAAAAAGATCTTTGCAATACAGAATGCAATTGGATTCAACGTTTAACTGGTTAACAGTTGCAGATCGTGGCATGGAAACATGGATGAATGAATTTAATATGGACTCATTGAAAGACAACAAAGAGGAACAGCTCAAATATCTTGAATCAGAAAGAACAAAAATTTCTAACGTAAATGCAGCAATGATCGGCAGTCTGCAAAAAGCCGATTCCTTGCTGAAGAAATAGGAATTAATTGATTTGAACTTTCCAGTTCACTCCCCTTTTTTCCAAATACTCGATCACAAAATCAAAACAGTTTTTGTGCTTCCCCACTAGTTCGGGGGGAAAGACACCTTTCTCCGCAAATAGTTTTTTTGCGATCAAATGGACGGCCGCTGTGCAGGTATAGCCCGTTGTGCGGCTCATCGAAGATGTTTTTGTTTTAACGTCAAAATAATCGAGCAGGTTAAATTCAATCCGTTTTTGAGTTTTATTTTTTTCACCTTCAATGATCACTTTCATTACCGTCAGTTCTTCTTCTTCTGTGCCGAGCCTCCAGTCATTGAATAGAATTTTTGAGCAAAATTTTAAGGGGGAAATTTTAACGCCATCGATCTCAATTTCTTTCTCATCAAAAAAGCCCGCCTGTTTCAGAGCGATCACAAATTCTACATGAATGGGATATCTCAATGTCTTCTCCTTCATGTTAGCAATGTGGGGCATTGTAAATAACAGGCTTCTAAGGCCATCCGTATTGAAGGCCTCCAATGTCCCTACTTCTTCAAAATCCATATACTCCCTTTCGCTCAGGGCAGCTTTTGTAACGATAAAACCATTTTCCTTCAACCTGGCGGGTCTCGTATATTCCTCTATGACATCAATGGGAGAAAAGGGTGCCTTGTATTCAAAAGGTTTTTTCCTGATCTTGGGTAAACCCCCGACATAACATTCGAAACTGGTAACGGTCATTTCTTCATTGTAATGTCCAAGGATCAGGTTACTCATACCGGGTGCTACTCCCACGTCGGTAATGACTGTGACTTTCTTTTCCCTTGCCAATTTATCAAGCTGTAAAACATCTTCAGGAAAAAAGGAGATATCAGCCACATCCTTTCCGCAATTGATCACAGTTTTTAAAGTATCAAAACCCATAAAACCAGGAACAGCGGTAACGACAATATCAAAACCTTCCAGCCATTTAGAATATTTATCATAGTCTTTGAGGTTGGCTTGTTTAACCTGGATGGATGGATTTCGCTCTTTTAATAACTGTATACTTTCCTCACTTACATCAAAAGAAGTGACGTCAAAAGATGAGGCAAGATCAATAGCCATTGTTCGGCCCACCATGCCTGCACCAAGAACAGCGATTTTCATTATTCGTTTTTCTAAAACCTCCGGGCTGCAAAGATGGGGAAAAAAGTTCCAGAGGTTAAAAACGTTTAACAGGTTCCAAACGTTAGGCACCAACCTTTGGAACCTCTGGAACTTTTGAACTTTTGGAACAGAACTACAGATGTTGCAATTTTTTTAATGTTCTCTCATTTTCTACATTGCCGGTATTGAGAGTGGTTCCTGGCTCAAACAGCATGACCTCACACTCTTCTTTTGCATTAGGGCGATGTTCAATGCCCCTGGGAACAATGATGAATTCACCTTGATTGATAGTAACGGTTTTGTTTTCAAATTCCATGTCAAAGCTTCCTTTCACAACATAAAACAACTCATCTTCATGATCATGGTGGTGCCACACAAAAGGTCCTTTGAATTTTACCAGCTTCACCATTTGTCCATTCAACTCGCCCACAATTTTAGGACTCCACTGTTCTTTGAACAAAGAAAATTTTTCAGCAAGATTTATTTTTTCCATTTTTAAAATTTATGAGACGGAATTTTGTTTATTTATCTCAATCTCTGTGATTCAGTGCGTCTGTGGCAATTCATGTTGCCACAGAATACCCAGAAACACTGAATTGAATACTGTATTAAATAAAAACGTCTCGTCCTTTTTAAGGGACAAGACGCTTACTAACCCGATCGGTGTCTAATAGAAAAATTGTTCTTTTACAATTTTACCGTCTTTTACTTCATACAGCGCGATCTCATCCATTTTTTGCCGACCCATTCCTTTGTAGGTGCAATCCATACCCATAGCAACTGTAATATAGTTACCTGCTACGAGGGGCTCAGAAACCCAACCACCATGCATTTCCTCTACCATATTATTGAAGTCTTCTGCTTTTTTGCGAATGGCATCGATCCCTTTTACAGATTGCAAGCCGGGTGAATCTTTAGGTTCGATGCTCTCCGCGTCATCGCTGAATAGTTCCTGCTGGGCTTCCATCCATTTATTTTCCTGGAAAAGTTCATGTAGGCGATTGGCCACGTCCTTTGTTGTCATTACTGCATCCTGAGTTGCCATAACATAAAAATTTATATGGTTAAAAAAATTGGATAGATAAGCTACGATTTTTTAAAGCATTGCAAAAATTAAATTATTATGAAGGTAGAAATTGCGTGATGGGCATAGCTTTATTAAATTCACAGGCCAATGATGAAATTTATTCCATGGCTGAGCTTGTTGGTCATAGGTTGCTCTGTCAGCAAAAACCCCCTTCGTAAAGAAGTAAAAGCCCTCCAAAAAGGGACCATTAAAGATGACTCCAGCTACGTGTATGCGTTGCCTTATGAAAACAATACTTCTCATTTGTTGATACAGGGATATTTCAGTCATTTTTCTCATAAGGAGAGAGCAGCCCTTGATTTTAAAATGAAAAGAGGAACGAAAATTTTAGCCGCCAGGGATGGAGTAGTCGTGAGAGTAAAGGAAGATGGAAATAAAGGAGGGCTAAATAAAAAATACCGGCCTTACGGGAATAATATTGTCATACAACATGCAGATGGTTCACGGGCCGGCTATTGGCACTTGCAGCACAATGGAGCGTTGGTAAATGTGGGTGACTCGGTAAAAAAAGGACAGGTGATCGCTTTGAGTGGTAAAACAGGTTATACCGCCCTTCCTCATTTACACTTCCTGGTCTGGACATTTAACAACCATGGTGACTGGCAGCAGGTTCCCACTCGTTTTCAAACATCAAAGGGAATAAAGTACCTGCGGTCAATGAGAAAATACCGAAGCACAAATCATTAGTATATTTTTGATAAAATTCTTTCTTGTCCTTACACGAAATCTGGCAGCAATTTACTGCAAACATAAAGGAAACACGTTGGCAGGAATGGGTTAGCACAGCGACCCAGATCGCAAGTGTTTGGTATGCACGGAAAAATAATGTCCTTGTCTATCCTACGGGCATTATTGGAGTTTTATTAGCAGCTTATGTTTATTTTTTTCAAACGCATCCTCCCTTGTATGCCGATGCCTCTTTGAATATTTATTATTTTATCATGAGCGTTTACGGCTGGTATAATTGGGTACAAAAAAAAGATGCCGAGCATTATACATACCCAATAAAATGGTGCAATAAAAACGAATTGGCTTTTGGAATTGGCTTCTTTCTGGTTTTTTGGGTGATTATTTATTTCGCCCTTGTTAATTTTACCAATAGCAATACTCCAGTCCTTGACTCATTGGTTTCGGCTTCTGCAGTGACAGCGATGTGGTGGATGGCAAAAAGAAAAATTGAAAACTGGCTTGCATGGATATTTTCCAATATTGTTGCTATTCCCCTTAATTTTTATAAAGAGCTGATGCTTTTTACCCTGATGTATATTTTGTTCCTGGCATTAGCCTGGATGGGATTTGTGGAATGGAAAAAAAAGGTGGCTGCTTAAAAACAACCACCTTGGTCTGGAATCTGATATGATCATCTTCTTAGCTAATAGCGATTTCCTGGCTTTTTGATTCTTTACCCGGGATGATCGGTAAACTTACCTCCAACACCCCATCTACGTACTTTGCAGAGATCTTTGTTGCGTCGATCGTTTCATCGAGTGTAAAGGATCTTTCAAAGCCTCCACGGCTGTATTCCCTTCTTACCCAATCGGGTCTTGGAAATCCTTCAGGAGGTGAATAGGAAACCGTGAGTTCATTTCCTTTTACATTCAGGTGAAAATTTTCCCTGATGCGACCGGGGGCAAAGACCAGCATTTCGTAGCTGCTCTCTGTTTTGTAAATGTTTACAGCTGCTCGTTGCATTGTACGGATAAGCTGGTGCTGTAACCTGCTTCCGGAATAGGCGCCTTTTGCGGCTTCGCGGGCAAGAGTATCACGAAGGCCCGCACATGACTGATTGTAGTTCATGTTTTTTCTTTTTGAGTTAAAAAATATTGTTCCATAAAATCAGACGAACATGTTCTTAAAATATTTTAACACGAAAGAATGAGCAACCAATTAACTTGCTAACAGATGCTTAAGAAAATTGTTGCCATAGGGCCAGAATCAACGGGCAAAAGCAGTTTGTGTGAGCAACTTGCTAAACATTACAATACCTCCTGGTGTCCTGAATATGCAAGAGAATACCTGACAACTCATGGAATGAACTATACATACGGAGATTTGCTGACCATCGCAAAGGGGCAGGTTGAACTGGAAGAGAAGTCTGAGTCAGAAGTCAGGAGTCGGGAGTCAGAGGCCAAATCACAAACGGATTTACTCACGACTGACGATTCACGATTCACGACTGACCACTCACCACTTTTTATAGACACCGACATGTACGTCATGAAAGTATGGTGTGAGTTTGTTTTTGGGAAATGCCACCCCTTCATCCTCGATCAAATTGCAAGAAGAAAGTATGATCTCTACCTGCTCTGTGATATTGATCTTCCATGGATGCATGATGAATTGCGTGAATATCCTGATCCGGGACCGAGACAACAACTTTATGCGATATACAAAAACATTATGCAAAATCAATCCACTCCATGGACTGAGATAAATGGAAATTACCACGAGCGGATTCAAAAAGCTATCCATGCTGTTGATCGCATATTAAAAGAATAATCAGTGTACTTTCGTTTTCGATGAGACCATTTTTCCAGAGACACCACCGTCTTCTTTTTTATTTTTCCTGGATCATTTTAGAGTTAATTCAATCGCGATTTACGGAGTTATTGGATGACGAGGCTTACTATTGGGTGTATTCAAAATTCTTAGACTGGGGTTATTTTGATCATCCGCCGATGGTGGCCCTACTGATAAAGATGGGATACTCGATTTTTCACAATGAACTTGGTGTTCGCTTATTTTTCCTTTTGCTGAACATACTTTCACTGTTTCTCATAGAAAGGCTGATCGAAAAGAAGGGGTCTTTTATTTTTTATGTGATCGCCTTGTCGTTGGCAGTACTGCAGTTAACCGGTTTTGTTGCTGTTCCCGATACGCCGCTGATATTCTTCACAGCCTTATTTTTTGTGAGTTATCGAAGATTTCTTCGCGAGGCCTCTTTATTAAACACTTTCTTACTTGGTGCGGTAGTGGCGGCTTTGCTGTATAGCAAGTACCATGCTGTGTTGATCGTTTTTTTTGTGTTGCTCTCGAACCTGAAACTCTTTCGGTATTATCAAACGTACCTGGCAGGAGTAATTGCCCTGTTGTTTTTCGTTCCCCATTTGACATGGCAGTATCAACATGACTGGATCAGTTTCCGCTATCATTTATTCGAAAGCAATGTAAATCCCTACAAATTTTCGTTTACTCTTGAATATATTGGCGGCCAGATCTTGTTAGCCGGTCCGTTGGCAGGGATTGTTCTTTTACCCACTGCTTTTTTATATCGACCAAAAAATGTTTTTGAAAGAGGATTAAAATTTACACTCGCCGGCATTTATCTTTTTTTTCTTTTAAGCTCATTCAGGGGAAGAGTGGAGGGTAATTGGACATCCCCTGCCATCGTGCCCTTGATCGTCTTAAGTCATAATTTCCTAGTGGAGAGACTAGCGTGGCGAAAATGGTTGTTACGTTTATTACCTGTTACAATGATCCTTGTACTGTTTGCAAGAATTGTGATGATGGTTGACATATTACCGGTTAAAGCCATCAAACAAAGGTATCATGCCTGGAAAGACTGGCCTCAAATGATGAAGGATAAAACGAAAGGGCTTCCCATCGTATTTGAGAATTCCTATCAACGGGCATCGAAGTATTGGTTTTATACGGGCCAGGTGTCTTATTCCCTAAACTATTACAAGGAGCGGAGGAACAATTATAACTTTTGGCCGATCGAAGATTCATTGTTGGGAAAGCCCGTTTATATCCTCGACATTCATAACCCGGACTCATTTCAAACAAGAATACCTGTCGCCATTGGGAACCTGAATTATAAATATGACCCTGCCTTTGCAAGTTTTGCGAAAGTGAAATTTATTCCTTCGGAAAAAATTATAAGGGTTAAAGAGAATTCGGCTTTTTCAATTGATATACATACGGAACTTCCACCAGAATATTATAGCTACATCATTTCACACCCGGAATTAAAAATTGAAATAGTCGCCGGTATTTTTGATAAATATGGATGGGTCGAAGACCTTCCTGTTTCAAGTAGTTTGGTTGGTTTGGTGCAAAAACCCAGTCAACTGCACCTCGCTCCCGATTTGCCCAGGGGAAATTATTATCTCATCTTTTCCATTCTTCATATTGGTATCGTGACTGCGACGCACAACAGTGAAAAAATAAAACTTGTTATTGAGTGATCATTTTTTGGAAAGATTATTGTTGACGATCTTTTCAATATCAGGATCGTCCTGCAGGTTATTCATTTGCCGCAATATCCACCCTGACCTGATAGAAACATATCTTGAAACAGGTTTTACCGAATAACGGCGTGGATTTGGAAGACTGGCTGCGATCATTGCCGCTTCTTGTCTTGATAAGTTAACTGCCGGTTTATTAAAATATTTTTGAGATGCTTTTTCGATACCGAATATTCCATCCCCCATCTCCGCCACGTTCATGTATACTTCCAGAATTCTTTTTTTACCCCATATTTTCTCGATCATAAAAGTAAAATACACCTCCAGTCCCTTTCTTAGCCAGCTGCGGCCCTGCCATAAAAAAACGTTTTTTGCTGTTTGCTGACTGATGGTACTGGCCCCATGCATCGATTTACTTTTCTGGTTATGCTTCATCGCTTTTTCAATTGATTTAAAATCAAACCCATTGTGATCGGGAAATAATTGATCTTCGGAAGCAATGACGGCCAGTTTTGAATTGACCGACATTTGTTTCCTGTTTACGTAATCTCTTTTCAAACCATGCCCCGTCAATAAGCTTGCAAGTTGCGTGATTGTTAGGGGAGGATCCATCCATTTCAGCAGGATGATGTAGACAAACTGGGCGATAAATAGGACGAGGAGCAGACGTTTAGTAAAGCGCCATAGCCAAGGGAAAAAACCTGTTTTTTTCATAGAGTGTTATTTCAATTTGTCTGCGTACACAAGCAAGCCCCAAATGAGAGCGATGCCAAAGCCAATCAGGATCAGCCCGTTTATCCGGTTAATGATGTGAATATTGTGGGGCGTTAATTTTTTCCTGATCTTACCGGCCAACATTACTTTGGCAATATCTGCAGAAAAAACGATCGCTAGACAGACAATAAAGAGTACCAGCTTTTGTTCAAGCGTATGATTTATGAAAGTTGTGGATGCGGTTAGCCAAAAGAGGAAGACCGCAGGATTTAGCGTGTTCATGGCGTAACCGGAGAGAGCGATCCTTGCATAATCTCTTTTTGTGAATTTGAGAATGATCTGTTTTCCTTCTTCGTTTACTTTTATTTTTTTGAAAAAGAGAAAATAAACACCCAGGGAGATCAAAAAAACAGCCCCGGCAATTCCGATCGGCTTTCTGTGAGTACTGATGGCACTGAAAAGCTCTGTAAAAACATTGCTGATCAACACCATTGTCACATCGCTGGCGGACACGCCAATAATAAATGCCACGCCCCCGGTGTGACCATTGTTCAAACTCTGCTTAAGGATAGAGAACATGACAGGGCCCACCGAGATGCTCAGCAAAAGTCCAAGAGTTATTCCTTTGAGCAATACCTCCAACATAACAGAAAAAAATACAAATAGAAAACTTCTATTGCGGAGCGAAGCTAACGATAATGGAAAAAATTATTTTATAACAATCTTAATTAGCGGAGGGACATTTATAAGATTGCAGATTAAAACTAAAGTAGATCAGAGCAGTTACAAACTGATCTTTATTTGTTTCTACGCCACGCTGCCGGCCTTTAATGCCGATCGGGGTTCCTAATTCATATGATCTGTCTGAAAGCAACAACCCGGGGGAAGGGCTTCCGTCGGGCAAAGGAGGAAATACCGCGGGATCAACATAAGTTTTACTCACGTCATCGAGGTAATCAGTTGTTGTAAAGCGATGAGTTATCTCAAGACCAATGTTAAATCTCGCGTTGAAAGCATATTTTATTCCTATACCGACTGGAAAACAAATCGCCATTGAACTATAGGGTTTACGATCAGGGTATAATGAACTGCCCTGTCCTTCGGTTCCCAGCGGTCTTAAAAAATATTTTTGTCCCTGCAAATAAGCATAGGGATCATAGCTAAAAACACCGACGCCCATGGAAACGTAAGGTGTAAAATTAAATTCGGGATCACCGGGTAAAAAACGGAAAAAATTAAAATCACCACGCAGAGAAAGCTCCCAGACATTTGTGTTAAAGCTCAGGTTGCGTGTGTGCATATAATCATTCTGCGTGTTGTAAATATCAGAATAACCCAGCTGCGCATAATTTGCCACTATCCTGGCTGCGATGTAGTTTCCAAAATTTTTGCGAAAGAAAATGCCTGCAGCAATTTTCGGCCGGTTCAATCTCGCCCTTGTATTCAAATCGCCAAAATAGTGAGCCGCACCGATGCCAATGCCGAATTCGCCTTCCTGTACAACAGGTTCCTGTGCTTGAATACGTATTGTGGAAAGGAAAATCGCTGCAACGAATACCGCAGTTAACCTCTTCATACTTGCAAAATAAGATTTCAAAGTTAGTATAACGTAAAAATCAAACTTTTATTTACAAAAAATTGGTTTTTAAACGGGAGTCATGGATCCTGACGAATTATTTTAATGTGTCTGTCATACCCACCGTTAATTCCTTTTATCAAGCCCCCATGTCAGCTTGTTGCGAAGTGTTTGCAGGAAATTATTTTCGCTAAGCCGGATGAGGCTAAGCATAAAAGACTCCTTTCTGACAGCCAGCTGAATGTCCTTAGTTATAATTTCCCTTCTTGAATCCAGGGCGCATATGGCCTGGTCGGAGCGGCTTTCAATTTCAAAAGAAATGATGTTGTCGTCCGGAACTACAATGGGTCTTACATTCAAATTATGAGGAGCTACCGGTGTAATGACAAAACTTCCCGAGTCAGGAAAAACGATCGGGCCACCGCAGCTTAAAGAATATCCTGTAGAACCGGTTGGAGTGGCGACGATCAGACCGTCCGCCCAGTATGTATTCAAAAACTCACCATTAAGATAAGTGTGTATCTTGATCATTGGAGCGATATCCTGTTTATGAATAGCAAACTCATTTAAGCCGTAGGGTACGTCACCAAACAGCGAAAGATTTGAATCCAGGTGAATAAGAGTTCGCTTATCAACCACGAAGGAATGGTTAACCAGCGATTTTATAGCTGGCTTCATTTCATCCCGGCCAATACTTGCCAGAAAACCGAGGCGACCAAAATTGATGCCCATCACCGGAAGATTATGACCGCGAACAAGAGTAACGGTATCAAGCAAGGTACCGTCACCGCCAAGACTAATGATGGCCTGTATTTCATTGGTCAGGTGCTCCGAGGAATGAAATACTTCTGCATCCTGCGGTAATGCAATTGTATTTTTTATCTGTTCAAAATAACTGTGAAAAATGAGAGGCTGAAGTTTTTGATTTTTTAATTCATCGAAAAATAGCTGAACATCCTGCCGTTGATTTTCATCCATTACACGACTGTAAACGGCTACTTTCATTAATTTTTAAAAATTGGTCTTCTTGTGTAAATATAAACCGTTTTGGCCTATCTGGTTGAAACTCCATTCAAGCCTGATATTTACGTCGTAGATAGTAACAATATCTAGTCCCATTCCCCAGGAATACAACATGCGATTTGTCAGGGAATTGAGTCCTGGTTGCGGATTGTAAGCATAACCAGCGTTCCCGTAAATCTTTCCATAGATACGGAAGGGAATATAATTAATGGTCTGGTGTTTTGATATTGAAAAAGGAACTTTGAATTTCAAAAGTTCTTTTGAAAGGGTCGTTTTTACGCAACCACCGGCCACACCATCTATTACATAATACTCATAACCCTGCATGGCTAGTTCATTATAGCCCAGTAAACGGGTATTGATAAAAGGTTGTTTGAAGGGCAGTTTTAAATTCGCTGCTGTATTAACGCTTAGATATGTTTTAGGAAAAATTTGCCAGTAATTGCCGGTAAGAACATCGAACTCCCACACATTTACTACTTGATTAAATCCTTTTTTCGAAAAGCCTATTTCCGTTTCAAAACCTTTTAATGGATAAGGAATATAATCTACATCATGAAAGCTCATTGTGTAGTATAATTCGGGATAACGTATTTTATTACGACCCGAAGGAAAATAACTGGGATTGAGTTTTACAATGGTGTCTTCAACTTTTTCTTCCGTATATGCGATCCCAAAGCGATGCCTTGTCTTTACAGCACGACGATAAGTAAGTTCAAAATTTGTTCTCAAAAACGAACGAATAAAGTTATTGGTGTCTTTAAGAAAGACTTCCTTATTGTCGATGGTGTTATAATTTACTTCCCGGTTCTTGCCCAAAGCAAATCCAAATTTTGCTCCCCATTTCATCCTGTTATCAAAATAGAGACGGTCGTAGTTCATTGAAATCTGCCTTGTATATCCGCTCATCAACCAAATATTCAATTTGTCATTATAACCTGTAACGTTATTGTAAATGAGTTTTACTCCATAATTCACCCGGTCCATACTTGCCTTGTGTTCCACTAACCATTGATTGAGATTCCGATCGACCACTTTGAAATAAGGTACAGGGAATATATACCATCTCTCTTTTACATCGACCAATACATCTACGTTATAGCCTTCAAAACTTTTTAGCGCTACGACTACTTCATGAAACAGGGAAGTGTTCATCAATTGTCGGCGTGCATCCTCAAATTTTGTCACTAATTGCGGGAGCTGAAAATGATCGCCTTCTTTGAACGGGATCTCCCGAAGTATAATGGAAGCCTTGGTTCTTCTGTTTCCGGTAATTATGATGTTCCGAATGATAAATGGCGCTGCGGCCTGGTCGGCTGGTTTCGTTTCAGTGTTGGTCAGGTCCGAAGAGACGGCATGATCACCGTGATTCTCCTGTGCACCGGCTTTGCAAAGTATCGCAGATAGGGCAAGAGTAATGAGATATATATTTAACCTTTGCATCCAGGCAAGCTCTGATAACTAAATTAATGGATTCATGAAATAGGTAAAGAAGCAGAAGCTCGTTCTATATTTTCAGGTAGTTCATCAGGTTATCGTAATTTGTTCTCAGCTCGTTTTCAAACAGCTCTTCACCAAAATAATATTTCACGTTATACTCGTGTCGCTGAAAGGTAGATACAATATCCGAGATTTCCAGTTTGTTGATCTTTATCGTGACTTCCATCAATCCCGTTTCCGGGTCAACGTTGGTATTGAGCTGTTTGATCTGCGCGTCATTCGCTTCTACCAACCTGCTTATTTCATTAAAAGAATAATTTTTACTTTCTATTTCTAAAACGATCAGGCCGCCGGGTTCATTCAAACTCATAAATTCAGAAGAATATTTCAAGAGGTCCGCATAAGTAACAACTCCTATTAACTCGCTTTCTTCTCCTACAATAGGTACGACAGTTAAACCATTCTGGACAGCTACCTGTATAGCTTTCAGCACGTGCTCGTCGTCTTTAACCGAAGGATTGGAAATGGATTGACTGAATTGTTCGAGTGTGGAATGATCATTTTCGGCCTGCGACAGATCGCTTTCGCTGATCATCCCTACATATTTGTCGCCGTCAACAATTGGCAGATGCTCTACGTGATTTTCATTCATGAGTTCAAGAGCCTGGTATACCTTATCAGAGAGGCGTAGATATGGGAGAGTTTGAGTTTGCAGATTTCCTGTTAACATGGATAGCGGCATTTAGTCGTGAGACAACAATTTTCAGACAACTGTTGCAGGTTCATTTTGTTTTTTCAAAAATTTATGCAAAATGACGTTAAATTCATCCGGCACTTCCATCATAGGAGCATGACCGCACTTATCAATGAAATAAAGTTCGCTGTTTGGTATCAGACGGTTGAACTCCCGGGCTACAAATGGCGGCGTGATCGTGTCATTATTGCCCCATATTAATAACGTCGGTTGTTTGATTTGATTGAGTTCTTCACCCAAATTATTTCTGATAGCACTTTTGGCCAGGGCTATTATCTTAATGACCTTTAAACGGTTATTGGTTATTTCAAAAACTTCGTCAACCAACTCTTTAGTGGCCATTTTAGGATCGTAAAAGGTCAATTCCGTTTTTCTTTTGATATAGTCATAATCGCCACGTTTAGGGTATGAATCTCCCATTCCGTTTTCAAACAGGCCGGAACTTCCCGTAAGGATCAGCGATTTTATTTTTTCGGGATGTTTCAATATGTGTATCAATGCAACATGCCCACCCAACGAATTCCCCAGCAAATGGACGTCGTCATATCCCCGTGCATCAATAAATCTGTTTACGAATCTTTCCAGCCCGCTTACTGATGTATGGAGAATATCCAGGTCAAACAAAGGCAGGAGCGGCACCACCACTTTGTTGTGATGACGGAAATATTCGATCAGGTCGCTGAAATTGCTCATCGCGCCAAATAACCCATGCAGGAGAACCAGTGGTTCCCCCTGGCCTTCTTCTATAAACCTAAACTTATCCTGTTGTTTGATAGTATATTCCATGGGTCTCAGTCAGTGTAAATCTTTATCGCTAAAATAATTGATTTACTGCAAATAAAATACCCTTTGCAGAGTTATCATTTGGTTGCTTGCACAAAGATACTGGGGAGAAACATTTTGCAAGGATATGTTGTTGAAGCGGTAAATACGCGGAATTTTAAATCAAACCGATATTTTTTCCGGTATTCTGCTAAAAAAACCTTCCAATTGTGTGAACATATCCCTGAAAAACGGGATCACTGAAGCAAAACCATCTATTGCCTTAGGCCCCCATGGTTGGATAAAAGAATAGGTAACAGAGGCTTTGATGGCCTCAGGTTTAATGATCCTTACCTGGTTTGCATAGAAAAGAAGAACACTAAAGATGGTTATATAGATCACGATGTAAAGAACGATACCCCCTAAGCGGTTAGCCCACCCCAGCATCATGGCCTCAGTAAGTTTTTGAATTGCCCTGGCACCCAACCGTATTAGAAACACTACTACTATAAAAACAATGGCAAATGAAATAACAGGCAACCATTTATCCGAAACTTTCAATGTATGCCCCAGCTGGTTGGCTACTACTGCCGATAACTTGATTGCCGCCGCCAACCCAACGATAATTGAGACCAGGGAGAAAACCGCGACAATCAGCCCGCGACGATAGCCCTGGATAAGGGCCAACACCAGTAAAATGACAAAAATGATATCGATGACCATGAGCGTAGATTAGGCAACTCACTTAGCCAGCAACTCCCTTACGGTGGCGGATATTGTTTTACCATCAGCTTTGCCGGACAATTTTTTTGTAGCTGCCCCCATCACCTTTCCCATGTCTGCAGAGGAAGTAGCCCCGGTTTCTGCAATGATCTTTTTTATTTCCAATTGCAATTCCTCAGCAGATAATTGTTTTGGTAAAAATTTTTCTATCACTTCAATTTCTTCCTGTTCTTTCTGCGCAAGATCGCTACGCTTCTGCTGTTGATATATTTCCAATGAATCTTTACGCTGCTTCACCAATTTTTGTAAAAGTTTTATTTCATCATCTTCCTTTAATTCTCCACCAGCTCCCTCGGAAGTTTTGGCTAAAAGAATAGCGGCTTTTATGGCTCTCAGGCTACGAAGAGATTTTTCATCTTTTGCAAGCATGGCAGTTTTCAGATCGGCCATAATTTTTTGTTCAAGGCTCATGATTGATATTTTGTATTAGGAAGCTTTATTTTCTTTTAGTTGCTGGCTTTTAAATTTACTGTAAAAATTTTTCGCAAATTTTTTCATTTCGTCCACTGTTTCATTTTGTTTTGTTGCACGGCCATACGAGTCAGCCATTGTCATCATCGTTTGATAAAAAAAGTCAGCCATTTCATCTACCATCATATCCTTTGTCCAAAGGTCGATCCGCAGTGCAGTCTTTTCGCTTCCATCCCAGAAGGAAAGCATCATGGCTTTTGCTTTTTGTCCAGGTTCCGCTGTTGTGTCGGATGCATTCCAGGTAATTGATTCAGGCACCCGGCCCTCATCCATTTGCACATCAATTGTTATAGTTGATCTGCTCATAATTGTCAAATTGAGCGGCGAAGGTAATCAGAAGCTGTCTTAAAAGGTCAAATTAGCCGGAGAGACGGTAAGTCGGAAAGACAAGTGCCACTACATATCGATACTTAACGTCTTCTTGCCTTCCCGGCTATTTGCATAACCTTCTTTAGGTAACTGCTTTCAGAATACTTTGCCACAACAATTCAGCCGTTCGCTGCCACGAATACTTGTCAGCAACTATCTTCCCTTTTTCAATTAATTCTTTTCTCAGCTTTTCGTCTTTGTAGATGAGCATCATTTTATCAGCGATGTCTTCAAAATTTTTTGCATCGGCATACAAAGCTGCATCTTTAGCAATTTCTTCCATGGAAGAACCCGACGACGTGAGTACCGGCACATGGCATCTCATCGCCTCCAAAACAGGCACACCAAATCCCTCCAATAACGAGGGATATACCAACGCATAGGCAGACCCCGTGATCTTCACAAGTTCATCTTCGCTTAAATAACCTAATAGTATTACATCCTCTTTAAACTTGTATTTTTTTAAATTTTGAATAAACGAATCATATTTCCATGCAAGACGACCGGCCAACACGAGTTTCATATTGCTCTTTAGTCTTTTTTTAAAAATTGAAAAAGCTTTCAGCAAGTTCACCAGGTTTTTCCTGGGGTGAATGGCCCCTATGTATAGAAAGTATTCTGTGCCGTCTGTATACTTTTCTTTCGTTGCTTCAGCGATCTCAGTATTTACGGGTTTAAAAACTTCTTTCGCGGCACTGTATACCACATTAATTTTTTCAGGATCCGTTTTGTAGTGGTTCAAAATGTCCTTTCGGGAAAATTCAGAAACAGTAGCAATCGAGTTTGCTTTTTGAAGGAACCTGGGAATATATTTTCTAAAAAAATATAAATGCGATCGCTTAATATGCGATGGATAGTGCAGGAAGGCGATATCATGGACCACCAGGCATTGAGGTGTGGTCGTTTTTAAAGAACATATTCCGTCAACGGATACAAAAACGTCGACCTTGTGTTTTTTTAATATCGACGGAATTTTTATATCATACCAATACTTCCAAAGCAAAGGATGGCGGGCAGGCGGTCCCGCTACTACGGGAGTAATATTTGACGAAAAGACAAATCGGCTGTCAAATGGCCTGTCGAAAATAAAAATGAATTGGTGCTCCGGATACTTGTTAGTGAGGTATTTAAAAACCTCAAAAACAAAATAACCATACCCTTCCAGGTAGTTGGAAAGTAAAAACCTCGTATTTACGGCTATCTTCATTCTGGTTTCCAAAGATAGAATCGTATGTTTTTATTCTTTTGTTCCTCTTTTCGCCAAAAAATCCTAATGAATGTCAACATTTGTTCCTTTTACGAAAAGATTGTAAAATATTTACGGATATCTACTGACTTGCTATAGTAAAAGCAACCCGGTCAATTATTAAAATACGTTCATTTTTTAACTGTTGCTGATCCCGGATTATTCAAATGGCAACTGTATAATTAATAGGTATAATCACAGCACGCATTCACATAATACGGAGTTGCAAATCAGGAAGTTTTACAATTGATTTGGAGGCTTGGTAAGTGTAATTTTGTAGTGAGATTCAATATCTTTTGATCAAAATATTCGTCCCATGAAAAAACTTTACAACTGCTTTTTAAAAACATTTTTTTTACTTTTTATGGTGGCAGTCTTTCATCGGGGATATTCTCAATGTCCAAATGGGCAGCCAGCTGGTGCGACGGCCTATGATACAACGATCAAGTTTGGAGCCGGTGTAGTTGCCACTCAATTCAAGTTCCCCAAATTTGATCCGCACACAGGTATGGTTACGTGCGTGAACCTTTGTGTTACGATCAAGGGGATTATAGACTCGGTTGCAATGGAAAATCTGTCAACGGCATCCCAAATAGGAACCTATAGTTATTCAAGAAGGGATACGGTCAGTGGACCTGGCATTCCTACTTTTCTAAGTAGTGGTACAAACGATTTAAGCTTTGGTCCATTCCCGCTTGACCCTTTCGATGGCGTTATGGGTTCGGGCACGGATTTTTATTCGCATGGCTCAGATACAGTTTTAACAAAAGTACTTTGTGTAAACATCAGCGATTCCACAACGATAGCTGATTTTTATGGTACTGATAGTGTTAGTTACAATTATCACATTACCGCCAACGCGGGGTGGGGTGTTACGGGCGGAAGTGCAGCAGCCTTTGTGCTGAGTTCGGCTCTGGTAAACTTTCATTTCTCTTATTGTACCTGCCCTTCAAATACATTGCCTTTAAATATCCGGTCATTCAATATTAGAAAGGTAAATACGGGGCAGGCTGAGCTAACCTGGAGTGGTTTCGATAATCCAAATGCCACTTATCATTATGAAATAGAAATGAGCCGGAATGGGAATAATTTCACGTCGATAGGTACACAGTCAAAAACTGAATTTGAAGCTAACGGGTATAAATTTCTGTATACTGCGACCGACGGAAACGGGAGCTATTATTTTAGGATAAAGCAGGTTTATTCAAGCGGCTATGTGAGGTTTACCGACATAAAATCCATTGAACTTGAAAATACAGATAAGCCAAAAATAAATATATTTCCTAATCCTTCGAATGGTGTTGTTGGTATCAAATTTGCGAATATTTCTTCTGGAAAATTTTTGATTCAAATTTCCAATACACAAGGTCAGACAGTTTTCAGTAAAGAGGAAGAGATTGCAGGTGATGGAATAAGGTACATTACGACGTTACAGAGGGGTATGTATTGGTTGAGGCTAATCGATGTAACGAGCCATCTGTCTTGTGTCAATCAACTTTTAATTAAATGACCTCTTAGGTGGAAGAGGATGGTGGCTTGTAAAAGGGGCCTTGGTTCGGGGCCCCTTATCTTTTGCCCCCGGTTCATCATAATACCTCATCAGATGAACTTTTAGTTTTCTTTTCTATACATTTGTTGTTAATAAAGTCTTATGGAACTCATGGAATATAATACCACAAGAAACCATTTGATCATGCGGGAATATGGCCGTCATATTCAAAAGATGATCGAATATGTGCTCACCCTTGATGATCCTGATCAACGTCAGAAGAATGCCCAGGTAGTCATTGAACTAATGGGATTTTTAAATCCCCACTTGAAAAATGTGGAAGATTTTCGCCACAAACTGTGGGATCATCTTTTTCTTGTGTCGGATTTTAAACTTAATGTCAAGTCACCGTACCCAATTCCTACGAGGGAAACATTAAAAAGCAAACCTGATCCACTTCCCTACCCAAAACGGCATCCTAAGTTTTCTCATCTGGGTAAAAATCTTGAAATAATCATTCAGAAAGCTTTAAAAGAAGACAACCCCGAAAAACGATTGGGTTTCGCTAATGCCATTGCCTATTATATGAAACTCGCTTACAACAACTGGCATAAAGAACTTGTGCATGACGATGCTATACAAAGCGAGCTAACCAATATAACCGAAGGGCAGTTGGAATTTACGAATACTCCATTTGTAAAAGCGTACCGTCCCCAGCCAGAAAATCGTGGTTATGGAAAACAAAGGGGTAAGTTTCAACAGCGCGGTGGCGGTGGTGGACGTCGTAATGATCGCGGGGATCGCGGCGACAGGGGCGATCGTGGTGGCGGCGGTGGTCAATTCAAAAAGAAGAGATACTGAGCAGGCCTGACAAAGTTTTATGAACCTAAAGTTGATTATCAGAATAGTCAGCTTTTTTTTGTTTTTACCTGTAATTTCATCTTGTACTTTTTACTCAACCTACTATAATGCATTCGTTTGAAGTTAATGGCGGCAAAAAATTATCAGGCGATATTATTCCCCAGGGCGCTAAGAATGAAGCGTTGCAAATTATCAGCGCGGTGATGCTAACACCGGAAAAGATTACGATCAGAAATATTCCGGATATTCTCGATGTAAATCTCCTGATCGAGTTGTTGGGAGAAATGAATGTGAAGATCGAAAGGCCGGAAAGAGATACCTGTATTTTTCAGGCCAATGATGTTGATATAGATTATTTGCATAGTGAAACTTTCAGAAAAAAAAGTGGTCGTTTACGCGGTTCTGTCATGCTTGCCGGTCCTATGTTAGCACGATTCCGAAAAGCTTTTATTCCCAAACCGGGTGGTGATAAAATTGGACGAAGAAGGCTGGATACCCATATTGTAAATTTTGAAAGACTGGGGGCTTCGTTTGACTATCATTCCGAAGATGGTTTTTTTCATTTGATCGCTCCTCATCTTGAAGGAACTTTTTTATTGATGGATGAACCTTCCGTTACAGGCACCGCTAATCTTATTATGGCCTCGGTGATGGCGATCGGAAAAACTACAATTTACAATGCCGCTTGCGAACCCTATATACAGCAGCTGTGTAAAATGCTGAATAAAATGGGAGCGAAGATCGACGGCATTGGAAGTAATCTTTTACATGTTGAAGGTGTGAGCTATCTCGCAGGAACTGAACACCGCATGTTGCCCGATATGATCGAAGTGGGTTCATTTATTGGCATGGCAGCTATGACACAAAGCGATATCACTATAAAAAATGCTGGCCTCGATCATATTGGTATTATTCCGGAAAAGTTTCAGCAGCTTGGCATCCAGATGAATTTTATTGGGGATGATCTGCATATCCCATCGCAGGATATGTATGAGGTTCATCATTATCTTGATGGGGGAGTACTCACCATTTATGATCACCCATGGCCTGGTTTTACCCCTGACCTGCTGAGTATCGTTTTAGTTACAGCTATCCAGGCAAAAGGCAGTGTATTGATCCATCAAAAAATGTTTGAAAGCCGGTTGTTTTTTGTAGATAAACTAATTGATATGGGTGCACAGATCATTTTGTGCGACCCACACCGTGCTGTAGTTATTGGTTTGGAAAGAGAACAGAAATTACGTGGTATAACCATGAGCAGCCCCGATATACGTGCCGGGGTTGCATTGCTTATCGCGGCGCTCAGCGCAGAAGGAAAAAGCGTGATCCAAAACATTGAACAAATAGACAGGGGATACCAGTATATTGATGAAAGGCTAAGAAAGTTGGGAGCAGAAATAAAAAGAATCTAAATCAAACAGCCTTCCTGCCCACCTTATGTTTTTTCTCCTCTAGTTATTATATTGCGCGGTAAATTCGGAAAACTTAAATCCGGATAAAGTATCTAAACGACCTTATGAATAAAATTTTAATCCACCTGCTTTTAGCAGTATGCCCTTTTATGGCTTTCTCGCAAAACAGTTTTAGTTATTACCCGGGATACGTTATTTTCAAAGAAAATGATACGTTATTTACCAAGATCGCGATCGACAAAAAAACGAAGAACATTGAATTGAGTGACTTATACATAAAGGTTGTTTACCTGGACAATCAAAATCACCTGGATACGACTTTTTCGGACGAAACTGGATTAATAGGGTATTCATTTAAAAAAGACACTATTCAATACAATTTTCACAAACTTATCTTTCAAAAAAAAGAGGGAAGGAAAGATCCGATTTTTGCATGGTGCATGGTCGGGGGATATCTGAAATTATATTCGTGTGCGCATGATATTCGGGTTGAGCATTTAAATTGGTCCGGGAGCCTTTACCAGAATTTAAATCCCAATGCCCTAATGCATGAATATTCGAGAAATAAAGTGCTCAACTATTATTTTCAAAAAGGTAATGGAGAATTAATTCTGGTTCCAAAAAATTCGGATGGATCACCTAATAAAAAATGGCTCAAGAAATTTTTCAGGGACACTAATATACTTAGTGACAAAATAGGCAAGGAAATAAACATTTTTGACCTTGAACAAATGGCCAAAGAGTATAACGCTTTGCTTACCCGCCCGGGTTTCAGTAAATAATCTCTTTTTCCCATCTTTGCGCATGGCTTCCAGTAACAAGATCGTTATCATTACAGCGCCTTCAGGAGCGGGCAAAACGTCCATCACACGATATTTGTTAAAAACGATCCCCCAATTGAGTTTTTCTGTTTCCGCCGCAACCCGTGAGGCAAGAGAGTTTGAGAAAGATAAAGTAGATTATTACTTTATGTCACAACAGGAATTTCAGGAAAAGATCCAGCACAATGAATTTGTAGAATGGGAAATGGTATATGAGGGAAAATATTATGGCACTCTGAAATCTGAACTACAAAGAATATGGGATATGAAGAAGGTCCCGTTGCTGGATATTGATATAAAGGGAGCCATCCATGTAAAGCAGCAACACCCGCAACATTGTCTTACCCTTTTTGTAGAACCTCCGTCTGTTGATGAATTGAAAAAGAGATTGCTGTCACGAGGAACCGAGACAGAGGAAAGCTTTAGGGCGAGGATCAGCAAGGCCAGTTATGAGATCTCGTTCAAACACAGTTTCGATAAAGTCATTGTCAATGATGAGCTCGAACGAGCCTGTAAAGAAGCCGAAGAAATTGTAAATGAATTCATAAAGCAATGATTTCATTCAGCTCTTTAATGAAAGTGCCCGTTAGACTATCTTTACAGCCCGATGTTTGATGCCAAAACGATTATATGGTTTGTGATCACCTTGCTGCTGATGGGTTTTTTCGCAGGGATTGAAATGGCTTTTTACAGTGCCAATCGCCTGGGCATCGAGTTAAAGAAGAAACAGGGGACGACTGCGGGAAGATTACTCGGTCAATTCACTGAATCGCCGGTTCGTTTTTTAGGGACCACACTCATAGGGTTTAATATATTCCTGATCTTTTTCAGCCTGGAGGTTTCTACGGTAATGCGGCCTGGATGGGCCTATCTTGAGAAAAAAATTAACCAGCAAATTCCGGGCACTATTGATATTATTGTAGAGATCATCGTCGCCACTTTTATTGTGATCATTTTTGCTGAATTCATCCCAAGAGCCATATTCCGGGCCCGGAGCAACACCCTGCTTAACAAGATGGCCATAGTGATCGATTTTTTTTACCAAATGTTCTATCCCCTGGCTTCGGGTTTAATAAAATTATCCGAATGGCTTTTGAAATACGTTTTTAATGTCAGGTATAATGAAAAAAAAGCAGCATTAACACGTCGTGATCTCGACCAGCTTTTCCAGCAAAGTCATGATATGAGCGACAGTAGGGAAGAATTAAATACAAGGCTCTTTGAAAATGCATTGGAACTTCCTAAAGTAAAGATCAGGCAGTGTCTTGTGCCAAGAAAGGAGATCACAGGTATTGAAGTTAATGCGTCCATGCAGGATGTAAAAAAGGAATTTATTGAAACAAAGTTGAGTAAACTCATCGTGTTTGAAAAGAATATTGATCATATTGTAGGGTATATTCACCAGCTTGATCTTTTCAAAAATCCTTTGGATATCAGATCAGTGTTATTACCCATTCCAGCGGTTCCTGAAAGTATGAGCGCCGCGGATCTCATTGGCAAGTTCACAAAAGAAAGAAAAAGCATTGCCTGGGTGGTCGATGAATTTGGAGGCACGGCGGGTATTATTACAATGGAGGATGTGTTGGAGGAAATTTTTGGGGAAATAGAAGACGAATATGATGCTGAAGAGTTTATCGAAAAACAACTTTCTGAAAAAGAATACATCTTCTCCGGCCGCCTGGAGGTAGATAATCTCAACCAAAAATATGATTTTGACCTCCCGGTTACGGAATCGGAGACTCTATCGGGTTACATCATCAACTATCACGAAACAATACCACAACAAAAAGAGCGTATCATTATTGGCGATTATGAGTTTGACATACTCAATGTGAGTGAAACCCGGATCGAAACAGTTAAATTGAAAAAGCTGAAATAATGATTCAAAACTGACGCGTTAAACACAAAGATTCCATAAAAATTTAATCAGCAACCGGTAACCCACGACCCATAACCCGTAACTCTTATCTTTGCCCCTCTTAGAAATAAAATGGCATTACTTGATTTTTTAAACCGGCGAAACAGAAGTACAGCGGCAGAAATGTCGTTCATCGATCATCTTGAAGAGCTACGCTGGCACATCATCCGCGCTGTAGTTGCAGTGCTTATCGGCGCGATCATTGTCTTTATTTATGTGAGGGAGATCGTTGATAAAATATTACTCGCGCCGGCTCATGATAATTTCGTCACGTACAAATGGCTTTGCGATGCGGGTCATTTTTTTCGCCTGGGAAATTCACTGTGCATGGCCGGTACGAAGGTCAGCTTTATCAGTACGGCAATGACCGGTCAATTTATTTCTTCTTTCACTGTTGCGTTTGTTGGTGGCTTTATTCTCGCTTTTCCCTATGTATTCTGGGAATTTTGGCGTTTTGTAAGACCTGCACTTAATCCTAAAGAACTTAAAAAAACACGAGGAGTTATTTTTTGGGTTTCACTTTTATTTTTTATGGGAGTTGCATTTGGATATTATGTTCTCACTCCTTTCATGGTTAATTTTTACTTCTCTTATTCATTAAGCCCGCTTATTGAGATTAAACCCACCTTCTCTGATTATATTGAAAACCTTATTTATACAACGGTGGGCATTGGCGTTTTATTTCAAATGCCATTGCTGGTAGCCGTGCTTACCCGGATCGGAATTGTCACAGCGAGATTTTTAAAAAAATACCGTCGCCATGCTTTTGTGATCATACTCATTGCAGCTGCCATCATCACGCCTTCTACAGATCCTTTCAGCCTCACCCTTGTTACTATCCCTTTATATGCTCTTTACGAAGCAAGCATAATCATTGCAAGCCGCATCAATAAGGCAAAGGCACAACAAGAGCAGGATGAATGGAGTTGAATAATTAATAAGTAAAAAAGAATTATTGCTGTAAATAGTCTATGTACCTTTACAAAGATTATTAATTGTTTAATAATTAATTTTTATTGATTATGAACTCTCATTTCGATAAAAATAAGCCCGTTGCTATCGGAAGCGACCACGCAGGGTTTGATTATAAAGAAGACCTGATCTCTTTTCTCGAAGCAAAAGAAATTCCTTATCAGGATTTCGGAACTCATTCAAAAGATTCGGTTGACTATCCCGATTTTGCACATCCGGTAGCCAGTGCCGTTGAAAATAAAGAAGCTTCATTCGGCATCCTGATATGTGGCAGTGCAAATGGCGTAGCCATCACTGCGAATAAACACCAGGGAATTCGTGCGGCGGTTTGCTGGGGCGAGGAGCTTGCTCAACTTTCAAGACTTCACAACAATGCAAATATCATTTGTATCCCTGCACGTTTTGTACGTGAAGGCGACGCAGAAAAAATGGTGCAATTATTTATGAGCACTGAATTTGAAGGCGGCCGTCATGAACTCAGGGTGGAAAAGATCGCATGCGTGTAACAGATCGGGTTGTAAATTCTTTAAAAATGTGAAGCTCATCCTCCGCATTTTTTTGCATTCAGTATGAACCTGTTATAACAAGCCCCTTCGTAAACTTACCCTCAAAAATGGGTAGTTTTGATATTGCTCTTAAATAAATTATTTTTTTGTTTTGTATACATATCCAATGCCTATGCAACTCATGATGTATATCGGTAACGATCTCATTGAGGCCGTACCACTTCAAAAAGAAGGTTTACGCCAGCCAGGCTACCTGGGAAAATTCAAGCGCCATCTTAAGATGAAATACAGTGAGCTGATCAGCCAATCACCTCAGCCGCCCGATTTTTTGGTATTTGAACCAGCACCACCTATCCAGGTTCAAAAAGACAAATAAAATTTTACAGTCCAGCTTGCCGTTGCTACCCTAATGATACCTTAGGTTTCTTATAGGTTTCTGCTAATTTTTATTATTTTTCTATGAAATAATGAATATGGGTGAAATTATTACTCCCGTCGAAGATAGTATTGGCGAATACTATGATAATTATAAGCAAACACAATTGGAGCTGATTTCGGTGTATTCAAAAAAAACGAGGAATGCAATTTTTACCATAGCAGGTCTTTGGCTGGCATCAGAATTACTTGGACTAGCAATGGCAAACGTATTTACTATGCAGGCAATTTTATCTGTTTCCCTTGTTCCCGCCATTTTGATTGCTGTCGCCTTTCTTGCTATGAAACAACCGCTTGTTGCAATCATTCTTGCGGCATTCGTTTTTGTTGGGGTTTGGACATTGACCATAATGATCTTTGGAGGAGTTGGAGCGATCAGCGGTCTCCTGATAAAAGCAATTATTATCTATTTTTTCATAGCCGGTTTTCAAAGTGCCAGGGAAGTGACTCGCATCAGGAAGGAGCTTGCATAAAAATTCACTTACTATTTGCTATTAGCAATTTCTATTATTTTTTCGAACAACTACAATGCCCTGAACAAAAATGGTGGGTCTTCCTAACTTTACAGACTTATGGAAATCGGTGTCTATACTTTTGCAGACGTAGGAGTTCACCCCATCACTAAACAAAGCATCACGCCTCGTCAACGAATGCTGAATTTGATCGAGGAAATTGAAGTGGCTGATCAATTAGGTCTCGATGTTTTTGCAGTTGGAGAACATCATCGCCCGGATTATTTGATCTCATCTCCAACAGTTGTGTTGGGAGCTGCAGCGGTAAAAACAAAAAAAATAAAATTATCAAGCGCGGTCACTGTGTTAAGCTCAGACGATCCTGTTCGTGTATTCCAGCAATTTTCGGAGGTCGATCTTTTATCAGGCGGGCGTGCTGAGATCATGGCAGGCCGTGGTTCTTTTATTGAGTCCTTCCCTTTGTTTGGATATAATTTGCAGGATTATGATGAATTGTTTTCTGAGAAGCTCGAAATGCTTTTGCAGTTAAACGAAGGCGAAATTTTTTCATGGAAGGGCAAGCATACCCAAATGATCACTGCCCGTGGTGTTTACCCGCGTCCCTATCAAAAAAAATTGCCTGTATGGATCGGTGTTGGTGGTACACCTGAATCGGTGATACGTGCAGCGGAGTATGGATTGCCGATGGCCCTTGCCATTATTGGCGGATTGCCTGCGCGATTTACACCGTATGTCCAGTTGTATCAAAATGTTTACGCAAAGTCAGGACATGATCCCGCTAAAATGCAACTCGGCATTAACTCGCATACTTATATTGCGGATGATTCACAAAAAGCAAGGGATGAATTTTATCCTCCTTATTCTGATGTAATGAATAGAATCGGAAGAGAACGTGGTTGGCCCCCGGGAACAAGAGAACAGTTTGAAGCTTCAACAGAACTGCAGGGAGCATTGTTAGTGGGAAGCCCCCAGGAAGTGATCGATAAAATACTTTACCAGCATGAACTGTTTGGCCATACCCGGTTCCTGGCACAGATGAGTTTGGGTGCCATGCCTCATGATAAAATTTTACATTCAATGGAATTGCTGGCTACGAATGTTGCACCTGCGGTAAAAAAGTATGCAACACAAAAAATAGAAATAAACAAAACGGGTAAATAAATTATTAGCAAATTTGTTTGCATTTTAACCTGGCTACTTATGACGAAAGGAAGAATGGAAGCTTTCAGTGATGGTGTGTTTGCTGTCATCATCACCATCATGGTATTGGAAATGAGAGCGCCTCATGGAGACACGCTGGAAGCATTAAAGCCCGTGTTGCCGGTATTCATCAGCTATATTTTAAGTTTTATATATATCGGGATATATTGGAATAATCATCATCACATGCTCCAGGCAGCTCATAAAATAAGTGGGACTGTGCTATGGGCAAATACACATTTATTGTTCTGGCTTTCGCTTGTTCCTTTTGTGACTGGCTGGATGGGAGAAAATAATTTTACAACTATCCCTGTAGCTCTGTATGGAGTGGTCTTGCTTATGGCCGGCGTCGCTTATTATTTACTGGCCCATCGCCTGACGCATCTTCATGGAAAAGACTCTGAATTCACAAATGCATTAGGATCGGATCGAAAAGGAAAAGTTTCTATTGTTATGTATATTATTGGTATAGGCCTGTGTTTTCTGCAGCCCCTGCTTGGCTTCGCAGTTTATTCCCTTGTAGCCATTATGTGGTTCATACCTGATCGACGATTTGAAAAGAATGAGTGACGAACAGTTGATCTCAGATATTATATTGATATCTCCCCCTTGATCCTTCGCTTTCTACAATGACTGGCACAGTTTTTAAATGACTGTAATTAATTAAAATTTATGTTATGGATAAAATGGAATTAAAAGGCAGCTGGAACGAATGGAAAGGAAAACTAAAACAGCAGTACGCCAATTTAACGGACGATGATCTAAAATATGAGGAAGGCAAGGATGATGAATGGTGGGGCAAGATCCAGAAGAAAACTGGGAAAGCAAAGGACGAGCTCGTGAAGTGGCTAAAAGGCCTTGGATAATTGCGCAGCTATGCCTTCATCGGTTGTCGCCGGAATCAAGTATGATGAACTCTCTCATACTTTACGCGTTATTTATGTTTCCGGGATGGTATACGATTACAAAAATGTACCGGAACAAATTTATGTTGCCATTAAAACAGCCTTTTCAAAGGGAACATTTCTTAATAATTATATCAAAGGCAAATATGAATTTGAAAAGATTGGGAAATAGCGCTCAGTTATACAATCTTGGGGATGTACGAACGTTTTTCCTGTATCGCTGAAGGAACCACATAATGGTAAAACTTGGAATAAAATCAGTACCTGGCAGTATTTCCTCAACAAAATTGCCTATTCCACCCAGCGCACCTTTCCATCCACCAAAACTTAAAAAGAAGATGATAGCGGAAAGGGGGGCCCAGAAAATATCTGAGATCTCGCCTAAGGCGGGGACCGCATAACTGGCATACCCGATCAGATCCATGATGACACAAAACAACAGGGAGGGTTGACGTCCGAACATTTTTTGCGATTTTGTTTACCAACTCAAATATGTTGCCGGATTGCCGGCTCTTTTTACTCGATTTTCATCAAAATTTTGCTTAGGGAGTTTTTGAATCCGATAAAAGGAAAACCCCGGATAAAAATCCGGGGATGACAATATAAATGGAGTAAAAAATGAAGACAACTGTTATACTTTAGTCCGCCCATACGGCAACATAAGGATTATAAGGGTGACCATCAGGGTCTGAAGGATCGGGGGGAAAAGTCAGATCCAGAGCGTCATAATGGGGGCCTGTTGCACCGGGAATAAAGGTCAGGCGTAATTGTTTCTGGGCTCCCTGCGCGGTTCTCAATACTGCGGTTAATTGATAGTAAGCATAGGGAAAGTTTACAAGATATCTTCCCTGCTGAAGATCTTCCACGCTGCAATCGATCTGTTTTATGGGTGCCTCACTCCCATCTACACACGGACCTTTCGGGGTTAAGATAAAACTGATCATCGCACCGGGATACTTCACCGCGAGATTATTCCAATAACCATCAGAAGTAAAGTTGGCCGCTCCGTCTGCCATTGATACATGTCCGCCAAAATAGGAGTTTGCATCATTGGGATCTCCTTCTTTTTTCAGGCCATATAATTTCAGGCCGAAATTTTTTACGATGCCGGGAGCCGACGCCTGTTGTATGCTGTATGAAATATTATCCAGCGATTCAAGATCGATCATAACCACTTGACCGTTGAGAGGCATTTTCGCGTAAGCGTGAAATGCATACAAGCCATCGATCACTTGTTCTTCGTAGTGACCTTTTGCATCCATGGCGATATTGTACATCCTGTCGCTTTCACCAATGAGTCCCGGTCCCCATGCATGCACGATCACATTTGAATTAGTGATATTGAATTTGTGCCCGTTAGCGTCAAAAATTTCTCCCTGTATAAAATGAGGTCTTGTACCACCGGTCCCTGGTCCCGGTCTACCGGTATTTATTGTATCGCCTGTTGTTTTTTTACATGCAAGCAGAAGGCCAGGCAGTAAAAAAGCGATAATTGATTTTCTAAAATAAATTTTCATAAAAACAAGGTTTTAGGTTTAAGGAAAGTTAGGCGTACCTAAGCCGGAAGGAAAGAAAATAAAGGCGGGGTGAAATAAAAGAAGAACGAATTGAATAAAATGATGGATGCGTTGAGCAGAGAATATTAAACGCAGACCTGCTTCAATAATAATTTCGCAGACAATCAATTTAAAGACTACATTTATGTTCCTCCCTGACCCATGTAACGCCCGTCCTGCCCCTGTCATTATTAATTACTAAAATCAAAGTCAATGAAACAATCAAAATTTCTTCTCATGGTTTTTGGAGCAGCCATGACATTCTTTATGATCTCCTGCGGGGGAAGTGATGAGAAAAAAAGCTCTGAATCCACAACCACCGATACAGCTGCTACCGCCACTACTACTGAACTCACTCCAGTTAACACGACCATTACTACACCACAAAATATGGTCGTAGTAAGACATAAAGTGGCCGATTTTGAAAAATGGATGGCGGCCTACGATGCAGACGATTCTGCCAGGCTCGCGAATGGATTGCATAGCTACGTAATTGAACGCGACGATAAGGATGCAAATATGGTAACAGTCGCCATGAAGGCTGATGACATTGCTAAAGCAAAGGCATTTTCGAAGAATCCTGGTCTGAAAAAAGCAATGCAAAAAGGTGGTGTGATAGGTGCTCCGAGCATCAGGTTCTATACAATGGTGTTCCAGGATACCGCTGCTATTGATTCAAAATTGCGTTCTGCCACGAGGTTTAAAGTGAAAGACTGGGATGCCTGGAAAAAATCCTTTGACAGCGCACACGCGTTAAAAACGGATAATGGCTTAATGTTGAGAGCCTATGGTTACGACCCTGACGATAACCATAATGTAGTTATCGTTGCAGCCGTGCTTGATACCGCTAAGGCACATGCATATTGGAATTCAGATATGCTGAAACAAAGAAGAGCTGCATCCGGTGTGGTCGGAACACCAGAGAGATTAGTGTACAACGTTGTGAAGAGATATTAAATTCGATAAGACTAAAACCAAAAAAAAGATGAAGAGCTCCTTCATCTTTTTTTTGTGTAAAAATTATGTTGGATGCATTTCTAATTCTGTACAAAAGCGATCCCGGGTGTCTTATAATTTAATGCACTGGTGGTACCGCAGGTAACATCCACGGTTACACCTGTTATTCCTGCCGCCATGTCGCTGGCAAGAAATACAGCAACATTTGCAATGTCATTCATCACGGGCATTTTTTTCAGCATGGTATCGTCTTCAATTTTTTTGATGAAGTCAACAGCTTTCTGTCCGCCATGCGTAAGTGCATCCACGAATGGTTTCGAATCGGGTGAGCCTCCCGAGCGAATATTCACCACCCTGATCCCATAGGCTCCAAGCTCCGACGCAAGGCCAAGTGATATTTTTTCGATAACAGAGCAGGCGGGTCCAAAGCCGCCTGCAGTGGGATATCCAATACCTCCGGGCGTGGCTGTTAAAGAAAGGATCACGCCATTGCCTTGCTTCATCATAACTCTGCCTGCCGCAGTTCCTGTTATAAAATGACCTTCGCTTACTCTTCGTACCGGGCGAATAAAATCTTCAAAGGGAAGATCCACAAGAGGGATACCTTGTAGATCCTCTGTTTTGATCAGGTTCATTGATATATCAATAGTGCCGGCTTTCTTCACCACGTCCCTGGCATAGTCATTCACTTGTTTTTCATTCAATACATCTACCTGTGCAACCTCTGCTTTGCCACCATTTGCAATGATCTCATCAGCGAGTTTCTGAACCGGTTCTATATGATGATTACTCAGAAAAACTTTGGCACCGGCATTAGCAAGAGCTCGTGCGATCGCACCACCCACAGAACCACCTGCAGCAAAGAGAACTGCATTTTTGTTTTGAAGCAACATAAAGAAATGTTTTTTGATGATCTGATATTTCTGATTCATCAAATTTACAGGGCTATGATTTTTTAAAAGATGGCCCGGTACGCCAATTACCGGTGGGTTTGCGGCAGGTTAAACCATTAATGTAAGCATCGAAAATAAAGCCTTGTCAACAGGCAACGTCAAAATCAATTTGCACCTTTTGGTGGCGATGGGTTTGCCGTTACGCCTGTCCCTGTAGTCAATGGAGTTTTGACCAGGGCGGGGTCATCCTTGGTAAGTAAAATAACATATTCTATGTGATTTCTGTAAGTAGTCGAAAGTGTGGGAATAAATAAAACGTAAGTAGCATGAGTAGTCGCGATGCTATCCTTGACCCTCTTAATCTCATTTATACTAAGCTTCACGTTTCCAACATACGTCGTATCCCGATTTATGGTTACTGCAGCCCCTTTCTTAAGCGTTATCAGGGCAGTATCTTCGTAAGTGCCGGTTGCCGTAGGCCAACCGCTAAGCGTTACAGTATCAGGTTTGATATAGGTTAACACAAAAAAGATCCTCTTTCCGGTTGGTAGGTTCTTAAACTTAGTTGCATCGGTATAGAGAGTATCCAATGTCACGCCTGTAAGCCCTGCCATTTGTTGAGTTGTTTGCGAAGTGCTTATAGCTGTTGTATCCTTCGCCGTATCTTTCTCAGCCGCTTTCTCTTCTGTTTTGTTGTTACAGGCAACAGCAACGAAAATGATAATTGACACAAACAAGAAAAACTTGAGTGATTTAAGGTAGGTGGCCATAGTGTTGGTTTTTGGTGAGACAAATTGTAGGGAGTAGTTGTATAGAGTAGGCCTGTACAAGAAAGGTAACGATAATTTTCTTATTGCGATATTTTTATTACTTTGATTCAAGCGTGTTGAGACGCTGAGGCAATTTTTAACTCCTAAAGTGAAACATTATCTACAGGTGGCGCTTGATTGGTCGGAAGTTTGGGCCATGGTAATTCCTTTATCTGTCCTTATGTTGCGCCGTCAGCAGCCTTCGTTATTGCGGCCTGTAATCGTGTATTTATGGCTGGGGTTTTTGCTGAATGTCGCGATCGATGCCATCATGGCTATCAATATTTATTTACCCGGTTATAGCCCCAGCAATAATCCCTTTTATAACGTACACTCTGTAGTTCGGTTTGCATGTTTTAGTTTTTACTTCATGTCGATCCAGAAAAGTTCATTTACGCTTTTGAAAAGATTGCTGGCGATCGGTGGGCTTGTATTCCTAGGGATCAATTTTATTTTTTTTGAAAACTTCTTTAACCGGGACTCATTTAGCGGAAACCTGCTGACAGTAGAAGCGTACCTTTTATTAATTTATTGCATGTTATATTATTTAACCGAATTAAAAGATGATGAGAATCCTTTCAACGGACCACACTTCTGGGTAGTTACAGGGCTTGCGATCTATTTAGTTACCAACTTTTTTGTGTTTTTGTTTTACACACCCATGGTGAGTGTAGACGTCGAGCTCGCGGTCAACATCTGGAATGTTCATAACATCGCCTTTATTATTTTTTGTCTTTTTATAACTAAAGCTTTTTATGCTACTGTTAGACATCAGTATTCAATCTAGGGTCATCATTGGCATATCTGCGATGCTGCTGCTGTTCATCAGCTTCCTGGTTGTTTTTGTTGCCAACCAACGCAAAAAGTTACAGTATCACAGAGACATGCAGTCGTTGATCGAAGAACGTGAGCGGCTTCTTAAAGAACAGAATCAATTGCTTGAACAAAGGGTAAATGAAAGGACAGCTGAATTATCGGAACAAAAAGAAGCATTGCAAAAAACTTTACAAGAATTAAAAGCAAGCCAGTCTCAGTTGATACAAAAAGAAAAAATGGCTTCACTTGGGGAACTTACTGCAGGTGTAGCACATGAGATACAAAATCCGTTGAATTTTGTCATCAATTTCGGAGAGATCAATACGGAGCTATTGTCGGAAATCAAAGAACGGGTAGCGGGCGAAACGTTGCCGAAAGAATTTACGGATGACATCAATCCCCTTTTCAATGATTTCGCAGATAATCTTAAAAAGATACTTCACCACAGTAAAAGAGCAGATGTCATTGTAAAAAATATGCTCCAGCATTCACGCAGGCAAAGTGGAGATATGGAACTTACCGACCTGAATGAACTGGCAGAAGAATACCTGAAACTGGCCTATCATGGGTTCCGGACAAAACACAAATCTTTTCATTGCAGTTTTCAAACATCATATGATGAAAAGGTGGGCCGTATAGAACTGGTGTCCGACGATATCGGGCATACACTGGTCAACCTGTTCAACAATGCTTTTTTTTCGATGAATGAAAAAGTAAAACTGAAACCAGGTAACTATGAACCAATGCTTACAATTGTCACAGAGAAAAAAGAAAACAAGGCACTACTCACAGTAAGAGATAATGGTTTGGGCATACCATCAAAGGTCATTGATAAGATCTATCAGCCGTTCTTTACTACCAAACCCACAGGTGAAGCCACCGGCCTGGGATTGTCATTGAGCTATGATATGATCAAGGCTCACCAGGGTGAATTAAAGGCAGATTCGGTAGAAGGAGAATTTGCTGCTTTTACCATTGAACTGAACTACAGATAACAACAAGATGAGATCAAGATTAGTTTTGTCGGAACAGTTATTGCAAGAATTGGGTAAATGGCGTTATGAAAGGGATCTGTGTAAAACTTACTATGCTGGTTACCATAGTCTTTGTATTTACTACCCGCTGTTTTGCATATTCGGTGCTTACACATGAAGCGATCATTGATGCAAACTGGAACATAATGGTTCCCATTCTCAAGCAAAAATTCCCTGCTGCTACCGATGAAGAATTAAAAAATGCTCACGCATTTGCATATGGTGGTTGCGTGATGCCCGATCTGGGATATTACCCTTTTGGCAGCAAACTCTTTACTGACCTGATTCATTATGTGAGGAGCGGGGATTTCATTGAAAATCTTTTTGAAGAGGCAAGTAATATCAATGAATATGCATTCGCATTGGGTGCACTTTGTCATTATTATGCCGACGAATATGGTCATTCAGTTGGCGTAAACAGATCGGTGCCGCTGATCTATCCTGAAATGAGGGCTAAATTTGGTGATATCGTTACTTATGGAGACGATAAGACATCACACTTGCGCACTGAGTTTTCTTTCGATGTGTTGCAGATAGCCCAGCGCAATTATGCACCGCAGGCTTATCATGATTTTATAGGATTCGAGGTATCAAAAGATTTGATTGAAAAGGCCTTTCAAAAAACTTATGGGCTGGATGTGCACAGTCTCTTTGGAAATTTTGATCGCGCAATTGGCAGTTTCCGTTGGTCAGTTAAAGAACTGATCCCTTCTGCAACAAGGGCCGCATGGAAAACGAAAAGAAAAGAGATCAGGGAATTAAATCCTTCTGTGGCCAGGCGTAGCTATGTTTACAACATTCGCAGGCAGAAATATTTTAAAGAATTCGGAAGGGAAAGAGACAAGGCAAAGTTGGGGGAATCTATCCTTGCCTTCCTGATCCGCATCGCGCCGAAATGGGGACCACTGAAAATTTTGAAATTCAGGATACCGGGCGAAGAGGCTGAGAAAATGTTTCTTGAGAGTTTCGATCAAACGGTTATGAAGTATCGTCATGAAATAAGCGGCGCGCCCAATGGAAATATAGAACTTTCCAATATAGACTGGGACACGGGTAAAAAAACAATGCAGGGTGAATATAGGCTGGCAGATAAGACTTACTCAGACTGGGTGATGAAACTAAAGGAAAAGAACTTTGAAACAGTGACTTCGTCAATCAAAAGAAATATTCTCGCCTTTTATAAAAATTATCCCACTTCGAACACCGGTGAGGAACAATGGCAAAAAACTTCCGCTGCATTGGAAGAATTGAAAAACGGGAAATGAACCACCACCAAATCGAACATTGGCACCGATTTATCTGCAATTCACCGATTTGATATTTATCCCTGCAAAACAAAGTAATTACCTTGCCAATCATTTATCTGTTCACTATTATCTGTTATCTGTGGCAAAGCATCATTCGCTCGATTTGAAAGAAGGGAAATCACCAAAGGCAAAGATCAACAGGGAAAACCTGCGCCAGGCATTGGTCCTTTTTAAATATCTGAAACCTTATCGTGGCAAGTTTATTCTTGGAATGGTGTTTATCGCACTCACGGCCTTTTCTACCAGTTTATTTCCGCTGTTCTTAGGAAAAATGATTGATGCCGCTTCGCCGGGTGTAGCGTTGCCCGGCATCGGCACAGGCTCAAACTTTGGGTTTAATATAAAAAGTATTCACTGGAGCCTGAATACCGCATTGCTTCTCATTTTTTGTCAACTAACGGTGCAGACTTTCTTTTCTTTCATGAGGGTGTATTTGCTCACGGCGGTTGGTGAAAAGAGTTTGGCTGACATGCGCAAAGATGTTTATAGCAAACTCCTCACCATGCCCATGAGTTTTTTTACAGAAAAAAGAGTAGGTGAGTTAAGCAACCGCATTTCATCAGACCTTTCGCAGATACAGGATGCCATCTCGTTTACACTCGCGGAATTTTTACGTGGTGTGTTTATGCTGCTCATTGGACTTGGGTTTATTTTCTGGATCAGTCCTAAGCTGGCCCTGGTAATGTTGTCGGTAGTTCCATTGCTGGCGATCGTTGCAGTTGTATTTGGAAAACGCATTCGGAAAATGGCACGCAAAGCGCAGGATCAACTTGCTGAAAGCGGCACGATCGTCCAGGAAACTTTCCATGGCATATCCATAGTAAAGGCATTCACAAGTGAATTTTACGAGATCACCCGTTATGTAAAAAGTTTAAAGGCCGTTGTATCAACCGCTATCACCAATGCAAGATATCGTGGTGCGTTTGTAGCTTTTATGATCTTTAGCCTGTTCGGTACACTTGCTTTTGTGATCTGGTATGGGGGTCGCATGATACAGCAAGGTGAATTAACCATTGGCGTGCTCGTAATGTTTGTGATCTTCTCCATGTTTGTGGGTGGAACCTTTGCAGGGTTTGCCGATATGTTTTCCCAACTGCAAAAAACATTGGGCGCGACACAGAGCGTAAGGGAAATTTTGCGAGGTGATGGTGAAGAGGTGGAACTGAAGCCAATCGAGGTCCAACCGCAATATGCATTAAAAGGCAATGTGAGATTTGAGCACGTTGCATTCAGCTATCCGAGCCGCAAGGACATAGTTGTATTAAAAGATCTTTCATTAACTGCAGGTAACGGAGAACAGGTAGCGATTGTTGGACCCAGTGGTGCGGGCAAATCAACGATCGCATCATTGCTTTTGCATTTTTATGAACCGGACAACGGTACTATTTATTTTGATGAGAGACCGGCCCGTGAATTTCCCATCTCACAATTGCGCCGGCAAATGGCTTTAGTGCCACAGGACGTGATGTTGTTTGGGGGCAGCATCAAAGAAAATATTGCATACGGAAAGCCTGGTGCAACCGATGAAGAGATCATCACGGCCGCTAAGACGGCCAATGCACATGAGTTCGTCAAAAATTTTCCGGAGCAATATGACACTATTGTTGGTGAACGTGGTATTAAATTGAGTGGCGGCCAAAGACAGCGTATCGCCATTGCCAGGGCAGTATTGAAGGATCCAGCCATCTTGATTTTAGATGAAGCTACTTCTTCGCTGGATAGCGAGAGCGAGCAATTAGTGCAGGAAGCATTAGAAAATTTGATGAAGGGTCGTACAAGTTTTGTGATCGCACACAGGCTATCCACGATTCGCAATGCGGATAAAATTGTCCTGATCGATAAAGGCGTCGTAAGCGAAGCCGGCACTCATACCGAATTGATGAGTTTAAATGGCCTCTATCGTAAACTTAATGAGATGCAATTTGACTTTGATCTCGTTGAAGAATCACCGACCATCGACGATGTGAAATAAACTCTGTGCCCCTCTTTTGCTCTCCCTGCGTACCGGTCTCCGGCGGCCATAGCCTTTTGCGACGGCGCGCAGGCAGGCGTTTCTACGTGGTTATTTTTTACCACGGAGGCACGAAGGACACGAAGAATACACAGAGCTAGTCGTTCAGCTTCTTAACAAAACTCAACAGGTCTGCAACGAATCTTTCAGGTTCTTCCCAGTGCAATGCATGACCGGTTCCGTCGTAAACGATCAGCTTTTCGTTCTCTAAATTTCTTTCGAAATTCTCCTGGTCAGCTTTGAAACAGATCATGTCGTTTCTTCCCCAAAATATCAATACCGGTACATCGATTGTCTGCAGATCCTTTGTAAAATCCTCCGCAACCAACCCGGCAGCGACTCCTTTCCAAACATGTAATGGCAGTTTCAGCGATTCATTGATGAAAAGTGCGAGTTGTAATGAATCAATTGGTTTCGCCAGGGTGCTCAATTGAAAACCCCTGGCAAAAGAATAGTCGACAGGTTTGTCAAATTTCAAAATTCCGTCAGTGAAGTCGGTAAAGCCAGGATTGTCGACGAAGCAGGCATCGCTGTCTATGAGTACTAGTGCTCTTATAAATTCAGGATGACTTATCGCGAACTGTTGTGCTATGTGACCTCCCAGTGAGTGACCAACTATAATGCTGCGCCCAAATTTTTTCTCTTTGACAAATAATGACAGGTCACTGGCAAAATCTTTTGGATGATAACCTTCACGAGGTTTCGAAGAATTTCCATGCCCCCGCAGACTTACTGCGATCAAATGCAAGTCCGGCGGCAACATCTTCATAACCGTTTCAAATGAATGCCACGAATCGGAATAGCCATGCAAAAAAATTATGGGGGTTGCATTCTGGGTTCCTATTTCTACATATTCGAGATTCACACCGTTTGAAAGAGCGATTGTTTGTGGAAGCATTTGGTTGATCAGCGGCATTGATCCCGTCTCACCAAAAGATTTTGATTGTGCTGAGCTCGTAATGCCGGACAACACTACGCTCACCAATAATATGGAAAGTTTCATGAACTGATTTTTTATTTTGATCAATACATTTAAGGCATGGCTATTCTACGCAGACCTTTGATTATTTTTTTCTGGTATGGAAACATCCCGGAAGCTTAACATGTCAACGATCCTTGAAGAAGCACCATCATAAAAGCCGGTTTCTTTTACATATTCTTTCGGGTTGCGAAAGCTCCCAAAGATGAGATCGAACACCGGCAGATCAGAATAATTATATCCGTGAACACCTTTTGCATGATGTAGGGCATGGCTCTCCGGTCGCTGTACGATATATCCGACCCATTCGGGTGTTTTGATATTCGCGTGCTGAAAAATACTCAGGAAATTTGTAACGAGCAGAACGACGGTGACCGCTTGTGCGGGCAGACCCATAATGAACGCGAAACAAACTGTTCCCAATAGAGTAAATCCGATCATATCAAAAGGACTGAAGAAAAAGGCGCCATAAGTATCAAGCCGCTCTGCGCTATGATGCATCTGGTGAAATACGCGCCAAAGGACGCTGTTTTTATGCATGCTTCTGTGCCATACATACATTCCCAATTCATACAATAAAATGCCCGCAACAGATGCTACGGCAACATCCATACTTGTCAGGTCAATGAGTTGGGTTGACGGAAGCCAGTGTGCGTAAAAAAGCGGCAAATAAGTTGAGAGAAAAAAGAAAAAGAAAAAGGCAATGATCCCTTTTGCTCTCCAAAAAGGAATTGGCGGAAGTCTCCGGGCCGGGAAAAAAGCTTCCCATACCATAAGCAAAAGGTACATGGCCATGATGATCAGGGAGACCGGGTCGGCTAAAATTTGAAAAGGTGTAGGCATAAGGCTTTTGTTTTTAATTACACCTTTTAATGCGTAAGTAAACGACTTACAATGTGAGGGGGTCACGAATCATGCGAAAAAAACACTGGAACACGAATTGCACGACGTTATTTCTCTGTGTAGCTCTACGTCCTCCGGGTCCGTGAGTTAAAATTCCTTTACGTTGTCCCCTTTGTGGTCCGTTGTGTTCTTCGTGACCTCTACGCAGGTCGTTCAAAAAGCTCAGGTTTTTATCTAACTTGCTATTCTAAAAAGAACGGATATGGACTTCCAACTCATCACTGGCAGGCCAGATACCACCGATTACCTGGCATTTATTACCACCTTCACACATAACAACGTTTTTTACAAAGCAGCTCTTGCCGAAACTATTTCGTGGGGAGGACAACTGACCGGCACTTATGATGCATTGCTTCAGTCGGGCAGAGGCACACAGCGCCTCACACTTATAAAGGACGGTGATCATTGGAGAGCGGGAGAAGAAGTAGAACAGATCGGAGTCGTTCAACAAGGAGTGGTTGATCTGCTGGGTGAAGCAATCAAACAGGTTCGCCAATAACTTTGCCGGCAATTCACATTTATGAAATTAAAGATCGCGGTTTTAAGTTCACTACTGATTGCAGTTGTCATTTTCACAACAGCCCATATTTCTAAAAATCGTGCAGTAGTTAAAAGATATTTATATGTTGCCGTACCGGGCATTCGTGATTACCTCGGTTATGGCGGGCATGGCATTCTTGTTTTTGATATCGACAACGATCACCGCTTTGTAAAACGGATAGCAACAAAAGGTTTTCATCCTGACGGCAGTCCTTCCAACGTAAAGGGTATAGCAGTGAGCGTTCCGCTCAACAGTATTTTTATCAGTACTATTGAATCATTGCAGCGCATTGATCTTACCACGGAAAAATTGATTTGGGAAAAAACATTTGAGGGTGGTTGTGACCGGATGTCCATTTCTCCTGATGGCAAAACAATGTATCTCCCTTCTTTTGAAAAAGGTTTCTGGAACGTCGTCGATTGCGCGACAGGCGATATCATTAAGAAGATCGATGTCTATAAGCGTGCGCATAATACTATTTACGGCCCGACAGGAAAATATGTTTACCTGGACGATATCGGATCACCGTTGTTGTTTATCGCCGATGCAAAGAAACACGAGCTGGTAAATAAAGTAGGCCCCTTTTCAAATTTTGTTCGTCCGTTTATCATCAATGGAAAGGAGACGATCACTTATGTGACTGTTGATAGCTTACTTGGTTTTGAAGTCGGCGATCTTATTACCGGCAAAAAACTAGCCCATGTAGAAGTGGAGGGATGGGAAGCTGGCCCGGTAAGAAGACATGGCAATCCAAGCCACGGTATTGCATTGACGCCGGATGAAAAAGAGATTTGGTTAGCCGATGGACATAATATGAGGCTGCATGTATTCAGCGCTATCACTCCTTACCAGCAATTCACAACAATACCCTTGAGTGATATGCCCGGCTGGATCAGTTTCAGTATTGATGGTAAATATGTATATCCTTCGAGTGGTGAAGTGATCGAAGCTAAAACAAGAAAAATAATTACCAGGCTCCAGGATGAATTTCATAATAATGTTTCAAGTGAAAAAATGGTTGAGATAGATCTCTCAGATAACAAGGCCCTAAAAGCCGGCAACCAGTTTGCGATTGGGGGAATGAAGTGAATGGTGAGTGGTGAATAATGAATAATCAGTAATGAGTAACCTATGTGTTTGTATGTTCCCATGTTTCTATGGGTGAAAAAAATTCAAACTGAGTCAGTAAGCAACAATAAGAGAGGTTGCTCCTTTCCAACAAAAATCCTTTCCCCTTCATAACTAAGATTCAGAAATTGAAATGATATGACCATCCATTGGGTCATCGGCACTTAAACATTACCGATTAGTAACAACTATCATGGAGGCATAATGTTTGGGGTGAAATTGAATTCTGCTTTCGAGCGCAGATAGTAACAGAATTATTAATTTTTAAAACCTGATCAAATGGCTACAAAAAATAAATACGGACAGCATGAAGCTGCTGTGCAAAACGAAGTAGTGATACACCGGGTTTTTGATCTGCCTGTTAATAAAGTGTGGCGGGCATTGACAGAAGCTCAGCAATTCAAAAAATGGTGGGGACCAAAAGGGTTTACTTGCCCTTCCAGCAAAATGGAAGCAAGAGTGGGTGGCAAATATCTGAATTGTATGCGTGGACCGGATGGAAAAGAATACTGGTCAACCGGAGTGGTAAAGGAATTTATTCCACAAAAAAAAATGGTTATATCAGATAGTTTTTCAGATAAAAATGGAAATGTAAAACTCGCCTCTGATTACGGAATGCCGGGAGATTGGCCGAGAGAACTCTTGATCACCCTTTGAACTTGAAGAAGCGGATGGTGTAACAAAATTGAAATTGCTACATGAAGGAATACCGGAAGAGGCGCATGATGACTGTGTGAAAGGATGGAATGAATGCTTTGACAAGCTTGAAGAGAATATCTAATAACGGTGAATGGCGGTGGTCAATAGTGAATGGAAGTAAGCCCACGTTTTGTGGTTACCTATTCACCACTGACCCCTCACCATTCACAATCAGTACGCGAGTCCCTTATTATGAGACACACTTTCGATCCAGGCTTTTGTTTCCGGAATGCTCTTATTTAATTTGCGTGATAGCCTTTCCAGTAATTCTTTTTCTTTTCCCTTCTCATAACGAAGGTCTTCATCGGTTAAGTTCACATCGATTTCCTCGAGCATTTCCTTTACTTCATCCCAGGGAGCTTCTAAGTTTAATGTGTAATCTTCCATAAAAATGATTTTATAATTTCTCGGCTTTGGTAGTAAAAAGTCAAAAGTCAAAAAATAAGTGGGTGGTCGTAATAGCCCTTTTGCTTTTTGACTTTTTAATTTTTACTTAGTAAAATACTTTACCTTATCGACAATATGAGCAGCATCAATGCCGGCATCACTGAGCAATTCATCCATCGTGCCTGATTGGGAGATTTTTTGCACAGCCATTTTTATTATTTGTCCTTCCTGATCAGAAAGAGCCGCTGCAGCAAAATCGCCAAATCCGCCGTGTTCAAAATGATCTTCAACCGTGATCAGTATTTTTTGCTTTGTTTCATTCAGACATTTTTTCAGCATATCCGAATCGACAGGATGAATAGAATAGCAATCAACAACGCGAATGTTTATGTTCTCCTTTTGTAATTCGTCGGCAGCTTTCAATGCTTCAAATACTGTAATACCCGTGACCGCGACTGTTAGCACATCATTATTTGATTGTCGCAACATTTTCGAACCACCAATACTAAAACTGTCTTCGTTTTTATACAGCAAGGCTGTTTTGGGCCTAAGCGTGCGCATGTAGACAAAACCATCATGAATCATCATCTCCGGGACCAGTTTTGCGGTAGATACAGCATCGCTGGGTTGAAGGATAACAGTGTCCGGAAGCGTACCAAATAAAGAAATATCTTCTAATCCCATTTGGGATGGACCATCTTCACCAATGCTTACGCCCACATGTGAACCGACAAATTTTACATTGGCTTCCGAAACTCTTGCCATTCGAACCTGGTCGGCAGCCCTTGTAAGAAAAGCCGCAAAGGTGGCGACAAAGGGTATCTTACCCATCCGCGACAATCCCGCCGCAACCGATACCATATTTTGTTCGGCGATATAGCATTCTACAAATCTTTCCCCGTGTGCTTTTTTAAAAGTCTGGGTAAAAGTAGAATTCATGACATCGCCATCGAGTGCATAGATCTCTTTATTGTGTTCACCCAATTTCGCTAACTCATCTCCAAATACTTCTCTCGTGGCATATTCCTTTCCCTGCTCAAAGCCGAAAGTCGTTGCTGTAGTAACACCGGCCTTTGATGGTAATTTTGTTTGAACTGGTTTTTTTAATTCGAAGCGAAGATCGTCGTCAATGGGTCCAAGCCCCTTGAGAGCTTTTTCCAATTCTTCTTTTTTCAATGCCTTGCCATGCCATCCATCTTTGTTTTTTAAAAAGGAGACGCCGTAACCTTTGAAAGTTTTTGCGATGATGGCAAAAGGTTTTCCGTTGGGTTTCTGTGCTGTCTGCAGAGCCTGGTTGATCTGCTCATAATTATGTCCGTTGATAGTGATCACTTCGAAATCGAATGCCTTGAATTTTTTCACATATTCCCTGATGTGATGACCAAACATTGTTTCCTGGCTTTGTCCCAGGCGATTGATATCGAGAATAACGACCAGGTTATCTAACTTTTCATGGGCGGCAAAATTGGCGGCCTCCCATATTTGTCCTTCTGCCAGTTCCCCATCGCCGGTGAGTACATAAGTTTTACTTTCATATCCTTCACGTTTGGCTACCAATGCTAACCCTGCTCCAACAGACAACCCTTGTCCCAGTGAACCTGTAGCTGCCTCTGCGTATTTGTATTTCGGTACCGGGTGCCCTTCAAAGCGACTCCCGAATTTTCTCAATGTTTTTAATTCTTCTAATGGATAGGCACCCGCCATACCAAACAAAGTATACAACAGCGGAGCAGCATGTCCCTTGGAAAGTACAAAATGATCATTGTACAAATTGAGAGGGTTGTCAATGTCGTATTTAAAATACTTGTCAAACAAAACTGTCGTGATATCTGCGGCTGATAAGCATGAAGTAGGATGTCCCGAACCGGCTTCGGTGGTAGAGACCAAACACCATTTGCGAACGAGTTTTGCTTTTTCTTCGAGAGTACTAACCGATGGGGCTTTTTCGCGAAGTTCTTTTACATCTTCCATATTGATTTCTTTGATGAGTAGAGATGTTTCAAATGACCCCTCAATAATGATGCGAGATTGGCCTCATTAATGCATTCAGTCGAAGAATGCTTAGGCGAAAAAAAGATGGGAGGACAAAATTAGTTTATTCAGTTAAATGTGGGGATATTTTACGCTAAGACGCAAAGATTCGCAAGGATACTTACACTTTTGCGCCTTTGCCAACCTTGGTACTTTGCGTGGAACCTTACGCTGGATATTTTCGGCGAGTCTCCATATTCGTTTATAACAACATTCATTTGAAAATAGTAACTTACTAAAAACAAAAGTTATGATCATCGTACACGACATCTTCATTTGCAAACCTGGTAATGCCTCCAAAGTTGCCAAACTGTTCAAAGAGGTAATGGCAGACAATAATGAATTGGTTAATATCATGACCGATTTGAGTGGCGCGTTCAATAAAGTAGTGATGGTATCAAAATTCGACAGCCTCGCTGGCTTTGAAGCCAGTTGGAAAAAGTATGAACAAAATTCAGACGAGATGAAAAAGATGAGAGAGAAAATGGCTGGCTATACTGATATGTACCTGACCGGTTCGAGAGAGATCTACCAGGTGTGGTGAACATATTCTTTTCTTTGTCTTGAAACGTTCTTTATTTACTTTTTTTCTTGATAAAAAAAGTAACAACCCTGCCTGCCCGGCAGACAGGAAAATCGAGGCAAATTTCTCTATTTCACCTTTTCTCTTGAAAGAAAAGCTGGAGCCAAAAGTTCAAGCCGATTTTGATGCGGTAACAATTCCATGCTCAACTTTCCTCTGCCAAAATCGGCTCTTGGAATAGAACTCGGTCGAACACTTTCAGTTGAACAACCAATGCAACGGTGTTGACGAACTCTATTGAGCACACTATGCCGTTTGGGCTAGTCTGATCGTTTTGAGAAAGAATCCAGGAGGAATGTAGGGATGATCACTATATCCTTCGCCAATGGATTTGAAATTTTCCACGGCGAAGCTCTCGCATAATTCATTTTGGTTGCACAGCCAAAAGTTGAATGAAAGAAGACCAATTAAACCCTTACTGTAACCCGTAAGAAAGTTGCCGGGATAGAAGTTTTATTTGGATCAGCACTTCTGTTTTGAGCATTAAACAATTCTTCTAACTCACGCTGCAACTCCGAAGCCTTGTTATTCTTTGTGGCTGCTTCAAATGCATTCATCGTGGGACCGTAATAATTTTTGAATGTCTCTACCAGCACCGAAGGTGAGTATGGAGCCTTAAAGGTATATGTGTCCTTCAAGAATGATATATTTTCCGCAGGTACTCCGGCTTTGACGAAGCGTTCCGTTACCTGGCTTTCTACACCCCATAACATCGGGCTTATAAATCCTTCCGGCGGCGCGGGTGTATATGCTGAACTGATCTTCAAGATCTGCGCTACAAGCGTTGGATCTCCGGGAATCCAATTGCCCATCACTATCCGCCCGTGCTGACGGGTAACGCGAACCATTTCCTTCGCCACATCAAAAGGTTTTGGAGCGAACATAGCACCGAAGATGCTTACTACTAAATCAAAACTTTTGTCGGCGAGTTGCCGCAAATCTGTGGCATCACCTTCCTGGATCGAACAATTGGTCAGTCCCTCTTCCTGTATCCGTTTGTTTCCTGCCGCAACCAGGTTTCTTGCAATGTCCACACCTAATACATTCGCTCCCAGCCTTGCAGCAGGGATCGCTGTAGTGCCGTCACCGCATCCAAGATCAAGTACATCGAGACCTTTTGTGATCTGCAGTTTTTCAATAAGAGAATCGGCGCTTTCACGCATGGTTTCGGCTATGCGCGTAAAGTCGCCTTTTTCCCATAAGGCTTTATTGGGGTTTACCTGGGTTGGCTGCATTGTTGTTGTTTCGTTCATTGTTTAGTATTTAAAGGTTTAATGATTTTATCCAGGGATTCAATAAGAGGATGCAAAAATATGGTTCTATCCGATAGGCTCGCGTCAAAATTGCCGAGAGGTTACTGTTGTCTTATGAAATGCACTTAAGTGTCACCTAACGGTATTTTGGGTTTTCCGAAAAAGTAGAAGATCAACACCATAAAACATTAAGCAAATAGATTCCTCTCCAAAAATTCATTCCTGAATTTTTTTTGCGGATCATATTCGTTAGCAATCTTTTTGAAATCATTCATTCGCGGGTGTAAGGAAGTCAGCTTTGCAGCAGGCATCGTAAACAATTTTCCCCAATGGGGTTTCGCTTGAAAAGGTTCCAATGTTTTTTCAATCAACGGCAATAGTTTCATCACCTCTTCAGTTTCCTGTTTTAAAGTAAAATGAATAGTTGCACATGCCTGGTGATAGCAGGGACTGAGCCAAAGATCATCAGCGGCAATTGATCTTATCTCCGAAATAAATAAATGCGGGCTGATCGTCTTGCCCATGTTTTGGATCGCAAAGATGGCATCCACCGCCCGCGACCAAGGAACAAAATATTCGGCTTGTAATTCTTTACCACTGCTGGGAGTAAAACCCATTTTAAAATGAGGCAGTCGTTCGTACCAGGGACCGGGAACACCCAATTGCTCTGTACAATTTTCAGCCGAAAGCGTTATGATGGGATGCAGATTTTTCGTGGCCGGCTTCGCGCCAAAAAAATCCGGTGCAGGAGAGACGGCGCTATCGCTCACCTTGCTTTTAACCCATACTTCATTGATATGGTCACTTGTCCAGTCGGTAAACAAACTCACACTATATCCCGCACTCATGATGCCATCAAAATTTTTACGTAACTGAGCCAATGGCAATTGTTCATAGACATACTGGCGCATCATGTAAGTGGGCTGCACCTTAAGTGTTACTTTGGTAATAACGCCCAATGCGCCGAGGCCCACCACCGCTGCATGAAAATGATCGCCGTCTTTGCGGGAAAGATGCATAACGCTTCCATCGGCTTTTACAATTTCCACCGCTTCCACCTCTGACGAAAGATTGCCGTTCTTTACTCCCGAACCATGCGTAGCCGTCGTAATGGCACCTGCAATAGAAATATGCGGCAGCGAAGCAAGGTTGTGCAATGCGTATCCCTTTTCGTTGAGCCAGGGAGCGAGTTCACCATATTTGATACCACCCCCCACGGTTACTGTTTGTGCTTTCTCATCCAGTGCAATTATTTTGTTCATATCGCGGAGCGAAATGAAACGATCCCTGCTATCGGCAATAGTATTAAAGCAATGCCTTGTCCCCAGCACTTTCACTTTGTTGTATTTTTTCACCAGTTGCTGAATGGCATCAATTGATATTGGATATTCTATGTTGGTAGTGCTATAAATAAGGTTACCTGCCCAATTGGTGATGGGTTGTTGGTCTTGCATCTTGCGAATGAAAGGAGGAAGTAATGGCGCTGCCATTAAAGCGGAGGATAATTTTAGAAAGCTTCTCTTATTCATCAGGCAGTTTTTTCTAAGTTAGTGAATGTTCTTTTTACGGTCTATTTCAGATATAGTTATTTTCTCTTTACATGTTATCTCACTTCACTTGATCAACTTCTTTTGTTTGAAACCGCTTCAAGTTGAGCATACTGCAGGCGCTGCATTTTTCGCTTGCAGTTTCTTGCGATATACAATTATGAGGTAGGCGAAAAATGAGGTGCTGGAAACTCTATGTAATCAGGCAAGATTTTCCACTGAGGGCTCGTGCACAGTTTATTTTGATGCCACACTCGGCATAGCGTGTTCAGCATAAACGACTCATACCGTCTTGCATTATTTTCGACAAAAAGTGTTCGATGCAGTTCGGATTCTGAATGCCGATTTTGGCGAGGGAATGGTTGAGGGGAGAAATCTTCCGCATCAAAATCGGATGTGCTTTCTTTGTTCCTTTCTTTGCACAAGCAAAGAAAGGAAATGCATAATCTGGTATTATCTGATCGAGATGCATATTCTTTTCCCTGTCTTGAGAACTCTTTATTTACTTTTTTTCTTGATAAAAAAAGTAACAAAAAAATCATGGCAAATCCAAATGCTCCGCTGGATTTGCCATTGCTCCCGCACAAGCTCCTGAACTACTGCTTGGATTATATCTCAGAGATAGCTATTTTCTCTTTGAATTTTATCTCACTTCACTTGATCAACTTTTTCTGTTTGAAACCGCTTCAAGTTGAGCATACTGCAGGCGCTGTATTTTTCGCTTGCAGTTTCTTGCGATATACAATTATGAGGTAGTCAAAAAATGAGGCGCTGGAAACCCTATGTAATCAGGCAAGATTTTCCACTGAGGGCTCGTGCACAGTTTATTTTGATACCACACTCAGCATAGCGTGTTCAGCATAAACGACTCATACCGTCTTGCATTATTTTCGACAAAAAGTGTTCGATGCAGTTCGGTTTCTGAATGCCGATTTTTGCTGGGAAATGCTCGGGAGAGGAAAAGTTCCGCATCAAAATCGGCTGCCTTTTTCTTTGCTCCTTTCTTTTGGGCAAACAAAAGAAAGGAGGGAGTGTTTGTACAAGCAAAGAAGGTGGTCGAAACCAAAATCTTTTTGCAGTCGCAATATTTAAGTTTAACTTTTTCTCCATGAGTAAGTCACTAGCTGCTTCAGTTGACATTCGTTCTTTAACAAAAAAGGATACGACCATCTCGATCCTGATCATCGGAATCCTTTTCTTCATTTTTGGTTTTGTTTCCTGGGTAAATGCCATCCTGATTCCTTACTTTAAAATTGCCTGCGAGTTAACTCACTTCAAGGCCTACCTTGTTACCTTCGCTTTTTATATTTCCTATTTTCTCATGTCGGTTCCCGCGTCGTACATGTTGAAAAGAACTGGATTTAAGAAAGGAATGATGATCGGCTTTTGGTTAATGTCTTTAGGTGCCTTCATTTTTGTTCCTGCCGCTCTTACCAGAACCTATGAAATATTCCTTGTCGGTTTGTTCACCATCGGAGCGGGTCTTGCCATTCTGCAAACAGCAGCCAATCCATACATCACTGTTTTAGGACCGAAAGAAAGTGCAGCCCAACGCATTTCGATAATGGGCATTTTTAATAAAGGCGCCGGCATTATTGCGCCTCTGCTTTTTGCCGCTGTTGTATTAAAAGCGACAGATACTGATCTGTTCAAACAGCTGGCAACAATGGATGCATTAGAAAAAGACAGAGCCTTAGACGAATTGATACAAAGAGTGATCATTCCTTATGTATGCGTGGGAACTGTTTTATTCGGATTGGGACTAATGATCCGTTATTCTCCACTTCCTGAGATCAATACAGATGTTGAAAGTGTTGAAGTCGCCGAAGCAAACACTGGAAAGAAAACCATATTCCAGTTTCCGCATTTGATCTTAGGCGCTGTAGCTATTTTTCTTCATGTCGGTACACAGGTGATAGCGATCGATACGATTATTGGCTATGCTAATTCGATGAATGTTTCGTTGATGGAAGCAAAATCATTTCCTTCTTATACTTTGTTTGCAACCATATGTGGTTATACGCTCGGCATTATCACCATTCCAAAATATATAAGCCAGGTAAATGCCTTGCGATTGTGTACTGTATTGGGGTGGATCTTTACCTTCCTTATTATTTATACGCATGGACGCGTTGTTTTTTTAGGTCACGATACCGATCTCTCCATTTGGTTTGTTGTATTGTTAGGTTTTGCTAATTCACTTGTATGGGCCGGCATCTGGCCATTAGCATTAGATGGGCTCGGCAGGTTTACAAAACTCGGTGCTTCGATCATGATCATGGGATTATGTGGCAATGCAATTCTCCCGCTTTTCTATGGCTGGCTGGCCGATAAGTTTGATACGCGACAGGCATATTGGGTTTTATTTCCCTGCTATCTGTACCTTATTTTTTATGCAATGTATGGCCACCGGGCCAGAACCTGGAGTTTGCAAAAATCAAAAAACAAATGAAGGCGGGTAAACAGTTTTTATTCATGAAACAGCAAGTGATCAAGAATGAACCGGAAGGATGCTACGGTGTTTATATCGTTTGAGAATAAGAACCCACTGCCGCAATTGTGGCTCGACCTGGGATGCGGTACAGGTTTGTTTACTTTAGCACTAGCTGGTAATCTTCCTCCAGGGTCGAAAATTATCGCCATTGACAAAGATGAAAAAGCTTTAAGGAAGATACCTGCAACGGTAAACGATGTCGTGATTCAAACACGAGTTGCTGACTTCGTGTATGATGCATTGGATGTAAAAGACGTTGATGGTATTCTGATGGCTAATTCACTGCATTATGTGAAAGACAAAGAGACTTTATTGAAAAAATTAGTTTCTTCAATGAAAACAAAAAGAATTTTTTTGCTTGTTGAATACGATAGACAGCAAGGTAATCAATGGGTTCCTTATCCGCTTACGATTGATACTGCCAAGGTCTTATTCAAAAGCCTGGGCTATGCGGGTCTTCATGTATTGAATAAAAGACCTTCTGTGTTTGGCGAGCACTATCTGTATGCAGCCATTACAACATAATCGTGAATCGTCAGTCGTTAATCGTGAGTGACATTTCATTCACGTCTCACGTTTCACGACCTTCACCGTAACGATCAGCTGGCCTAAATGCCTCATCGTATGTTCGGCGGCGTGAAATAAACAACCCATCACAGTGGAAGGAAGTTTCGCTCTGCCTACACTTCTGTACTCAGATAATTTTCCCTCATCAATTTCACGAAGACTTTTCAGCGTTTTATCCACCTGCACATTAAAAGCTTCCACCAATTCCATAGCGGTTGCCTTTGTTTTTTGGGAATCACCTTCAAGTTTCAATGCAGCAAATTGTTTTTCATCCAACTGTTTTCCCTGCGCATAGGTAAACATGCGATCGAGCACACCGCTCAGGTGTTGCAAATGAAAACCTGTTGATGCCGCACCCGCAGGCTTTTCCCACAATAATTCATTTGGAAAATCTTCGAGTAATTCTTTTACTTCTTCTTTGGCCTGCAGCAGGGCATGGGCAATGGGTTGTAACAAGGAAGGAATATTTTCAGCGGATCCTCTCAACCAAACCTCAGGAAGTTTTTCTTTTGCCATGGTCAAAGGTAAGAGCCGCGATTTGGTTTTTCGCTGTCGCGCTTATCCGGCAACAGTGGTGATTCCATTCTTGTACGCGGGCGACCAACTGCAGCCAGAACGGGATAGCAGTTTGTTACAATGTGAAGCTAATTTGACCTTTTATTACGACGATGTAGCTGCCCGCACTTTCAAAGGTGCATAAGCTTCGCATATATCAGACCAAAGGCTTCTATGTGTTTCAATTAGATCGTAGATAGTTTCGTCAATTTTACGCCATTGCTCATTAAACATGTCCGGAGAAATTTTCTCCCCCTTCCTGATCGAATCTTCAAACGTATCAAGCAGCCTTGTTGCTGAAGATCCTCCCCCCTTTATCCATTCGCTGAAATATGAAAGCACTGCTTGCACAAAATCCTCCACATCCGAATCTAGATTCTTATCGCGTAAACTCTTGGCCAATTCAACCAACTTTTGCCGCACTGGTTCAAATTCAATCCGCTTCTCTCTTAAATGCAGTTCAGGTCGTTGAAGGAGCAATGTATACTCTGAAGGATCCTGTGTAAGTTCACCCTGTGGTAGCATTTTCTTAGTTTCCGAAAACATTTCTATATAGTTCTTGTGTACCAAGAGGAGTTCATCAAAAGTTGGCTGAAGGATCTCATTGAATAGAACACGATAACGTCGCTTTTTATATTGCGAAAGTTGGATCAACCGGTCTATGATAGAAAGGAGCGTACTGATCATACAACTTGAACAAATTGCAGATTTACTTAAAAATAACTTTCTTTCGGGGTATTTCCCGTTCTTCCGAAAAATGTCTGCCCATGGGTGGATGAAATAGCGAGTTAAATGTAAGGGATTTGGGATTGCATTTCAGATTTCCATTTTGTCCTGGATCATATATATGTCTTTTCTTGAAACGCTCTTTACTTACTTTTTTTCTTGATAAAAAAAGTAACAAACCTACCTACCGACAGGCAGGAAAATCAAGGCAAATTCAAATGCTCCGCTGGATTTGCCATGGCTCACGCACAAGTTCCAGAACTATTGGTAAGCATATATCCCAGTTACGGTTATTTTCTCTTTAAATGTTAACTCACGTCACTTTCGTCAACTCCTTCATGTGATGCTGCATCGAGTTGAGCATACTGCAGGCGCTATATTTTTCGCCTGCTCTCTCTTAAATGAGTAATTCATAAGGTCGGCGAAAAATAAGGCGCTGGCGAACTCTACTAACCAGGTAAAATCTTCCACTGAAGGCTCTCACATTAGCTTATTTGGGTGCCACACTCGGCATAGGGTGTTCAGCCAAAACAATTCATTCCGTCTTGCATTATATTCAACTGAAAGTGTTCAACGGCGGAGATCCTCTCACGCCGAGTTGGCTGAAGAATGTTCAACAGAGTAAATGGTCCGCATCCCTGCCTGCCGGTAGACAGGAAATCGGCTGTGCTTTCTTTGCTCCTTTCTTTGCACAAACAAAGAAAGGAGGGTTGACTATTCCAACCTCGGCAATTCACTATCCGTGCCATTCATATTCAATTTGATCTTTTTCACTTTCCCATTTTCGTCTTTGACAAACGAAAGGCGGGCATTGATCTCCTTTATTACAAAATCCGTTTCTGAAACCGGTAACATTTCCAGCTTTGATTCACCTGATGGCCACGCAAACAGTTTATTATTTTCTTTCAGTATAGTGACAATGGTATTGTCGTTGAGTTTGTATTTCCCGGTATACTGATCAAATATCGAAGGGTCAACAGTCGCGGCGGTAACTTCTTCTAATTTTTTTGCTTTTAATTCCTGCCCATTTTGAAACAACACGACGCTGTTTATTTCTCCGTGTTCATCTTTCAGGAATTTTAACCTGGCTTCAACCACTTTGAAAAAGAATTCATCTTCCGCCAGGGGGAATATTTCAAATTTCGGTTGGCCGCTCAATTGGGCGTATATTTTTTCTTTTTCAGTCGTGATCGTGAAAACGCCTATGTTCGGGAGTTCATATCTCCCGGTATATCGTTGCAGGTCTCCCGGTTTTACAAGCACCTCTGCGTACGAGTTTTGTTTATCCATTTTATCCCATAAAAACGCCTCCCCGATTTTTTCCGGGTTAAAATTGACCTGCGGCTCTGAAGTATTTGTAAACATCACCACAGTCAATTTTTGGCTGGGATAATAAGACAGCTGGGTCAAAAAACCATGCAGCCCGCCGCTATGACTAATGGCGTCCATGCCACGGTATTTAGCCAGGCCCAATCCAAACCCATAACGCATGCTTGGCTCTCCGCCGTTTTTCAAAACAGCCGGCGTCAATGCTTCGTCGAGGCTTTTCTTGGTCAACACCTTTCCACCATACAATGCCTGGTTCCATTTTAGCAGATCATCTACGGTGGAATAGATCGCGCCCGCTCCGCCGGCCCATGACATATCCCAGTTGAGTGCCGGTTTGTAAGCGCCGTTGATGAAGCCATATCCTTTCGACTCATTTTCCAGTTTGATACCTGTGTAATAGACCCCTGTATTATTCATGTGAAGAGGATCAAAAAAATTCTCTTTGAGGAATACATCGTATGGCTTACCCGACACCTTGCTGATAATGTATCCTAATAAAAAATATCCCGAGTTATTGTACAACATTTTTTCTCCCGGGTTAAAATCATAGGGATCTTTTTTTATCGCATTCACCAGCGAATCAGGAGATATGTTTTTTGTGACCTTGCTAAGGAAATCAGGATTGTTGGTATAACTGTGTATGCCCGATGTGTGCGTCAATAGCATATAGATCGTCACTTCATCACCCCTCGGGAAATCGGGGATAAACTTCGAAAGTTTATCATTCACACTTAATAAATTGTTCTCCTGCAGTTTTAAAATAGCTGCAGCAGTGAATTGCTTGGTTACCGAACCGATCCTGAATTTTGTATCGGGTGTTACCAGGATCTTGTTTTCTATATCAGCATATCCAAAACCTTTTCGGTATAATATCTCTCCATCTCTTGCCACAAGCACCGCGACGCCCGGATACTTCTTTGCCGTTAAAGAATTGTAATAGCTGTCGGTTAACTTTTCAGACGATGGGACAGGAACATCCTTTGCCCCATTTTTTAACAGCATATCAACGATACCGGCCCGCCCGCTTACTTTAGCAGCGGCCAAAGGTGTAATACCATTTTCATTGGGGGCATTGATATCCGCGCCAGCGGCGGTGAGACTTTTTATTTTTTCAACCTGGCCATTTGTTGCTGCTTTGATCAACTGGTCAGCCAATGCAGCTTTGTCAAGCAATCTTGCTGCAAACGCCCAGCCACCCCGGATGTCCTGGACTTTCAGCAATAACTGGTTGCTTCCTTTCACAAGTGTGATTGGCACGAGGTCCTCGTCTTTAGTAACTCCTCTCGCTGCCCAATTATCATGCACCAGTTTTCCGTTGAGCCAAACTTTTATTCCATCATCACTTCCTACTGCAAGAAAAGCACTGCCTGGCGCATCCGCTTTGATCTCACTGAGGGCGTACGCATAAACAAAATCCGGACCGTGGTAGATACTATCCAGGTCCACGATATCATCCTTCCAGGAAATGGCTTGCCATTTCAGTTCCTTGTCGTTGACTGAAATCGGTGGAATGGTGCGACCTGCCAATACATTGACCGCAGAGATGACATCTGTTTTAAAGACTTTTTCCTGGGATGCGTTATCGGGATCAGTAGATGCGGGAGCAACGGCGATGGGGCCCGCCAGCAACCAGTTTTTCATGAATTTTCCTGGCTGTGAAACATTGTACGATGCGGGGCCATATCCTTTGGAAGTAGCAACTACCTGGCAGCTGACATTCAGCGTAACCGGACAAAGAAGAACAACGATCAAAACCGATTGCCTGCAGATCTTATAAATACTCGTACTCATAAAAATTAGTTTAGTGGAGCTATACTTAAATATAGTCTATTCGGCATTTGCGATTGTTTTCTGTTTGGTTAAATAGTATTTACTTTTTTCTTGATAAAAAAAGTAGCAAACCTACCTACCGGCAGGCAGGAAAATCAACGCAAATCTCCCGCACGTGCGGGAGATTTGCAATAGCTCACGGACAAGTTACCTAACTACTTAGTGATAGCCATGTGTAAGATCTGGGCTGAGCAGCATTGCCAACATCGAAGATTCTATGTCACTTTCTTTGTCTTAAAACAAAGAAAGTAACCAAAGAAAATTCAAGGAAAAAAGTAATGCTCCGCACTTTTTTCCGCTGCCCACGCACAAGTTACCTTACTGCTCGCATGGTCCCTTCACTATGGCTAGCTACTTTCTCTTCACATGTTTCCTCACTACTCAAAGAAATAGCATGAGACCGACTCGGCTGCCATTAGCAAATACTGCAGGCGCTATATTTTTCGCCTGCTCTCTCTTAAATGAGTAATTCATAAGGTCGGCGAAAAATAAGGCGCTGGAACATCCTGACTGATCATCTAGCCATCCACTGGAAACCTCTTTCGAATACGCTTTGGCTAACCCACCCGGCATAGCGTCTTCAACAGGATGACTTCATTCCGTCTTGCTTGTTGTTCAATTGAAAGTGCTCGGTTGAGTTCAGCTACTGGACGCCGATTTTGGCAGAGGAAATGTTCAACAAAGGAAATGTTGTGCATCAAAATCGGCTGTGCTTTCTTTGTTCCTTTCTTTGCACAAGCAAAGAAAGGAAATGCATAAGCTGATGCCGCCAGATTGGGATGCATATTCTTTTCTTTGTCTTGAACCTTAATTACTTTTTTTCTTGATAAAAAAAGTAGCAAACCTACCTACCGGCAGGCAGGAAAATCAAGGCAAATCTCCCGGACGTGCGGGACTCCGCTGGATTTGCCATGGCTCACGGGCAAGTTACCTAACTACTAGTGATAGCCATTTGTAAGATCAGGGCTCAGCAGCATTGCCAACATCGAAGATTCTATGTCACTTTCTTTGTCTTAAAAGGTAACTATATACGTGTTAGACCAGAACTTAGGTAATTGGGTGTCGTATCATAATTAATCATATGCCTGTTTGATATTAATTAAGACTATCTTGATCTTTATGAACGATCAAGAGTTGAAACTTCAAATAGACAATTTAGTAACCATTATTGAGGTAGAGGAAGGAAACTATAAAACAGCCATTCAAAATAAAACCGAATTTGTAATCCTGCAAAAAATAAAGGAACATATTGAAAAGCTCAAATCTGATTTGGAGGTATTCGTAGACCAGCAAAGCGTCAGGAAAACGGGAGAGTTACCGACCGACAATTAGTTTTTACTCCGGTGATAGCGATCCCGCCAAAAATCAAAGCATCGAAAATCTCAAAGCAACTATTGCTGAAATAGACAAGACTATTGTAATGCTCCGCACTTTTTTCCGTTGCCCACGCACAAGTTACCTTACTGCTCGCATGGTCCCTTCACCAGGCTAGCTACTTTCTCTTCACATGTTTCCTCCCTACTCAAAGATAATCCCAGGTTTGCAGGCGGGTTGAAGAAATTCTATATTTATTTAAGAATTTATCCATTTTTTGCTGTGAAGACTTCTTTGCTGTGGAGACGCAAGATGTTGCGTCTCCACATTGGCATAAATTTCCGGCTCAAAATTTAACAACCTCCCAAAAAACCCTTTTAGGTATCAGGTCCTTATCAAACAAGAGCGGGTGATCCTTTCTTCCACGGACAGGAAAATTATCTAACCATGAATGACGGTCAGAGACATTCCAGAATGTAACGCCTGAAATTACATTCCTGTACTTTCTAAATAGCATGAGACCGACCCGGCTGCCCTTTTCTTTGCTCCTTTCTTTTGGACAAACAAAAGAAAGGAGGGAGTGATTTCACAAGCAAAGAAGTAAAAGCCATTTATTATCTTTCCTATTATGCTGATCGAAGGTAAAGCCCTCAAATACTGGATCGATAATTTTTACGGATATGGATCATGGCATGCAAAGTTTTGGTTCATTGGCTATGAAGAAAGTGGCGGCGATATACCCGAAGAACTGGCCGACAAGCTCAATTATTTTTATAACCAGCAACTGCCCAACAGCCAACTCTGCGACCTCCGCGAACTTTGCCGCCATGTGAATTTTCGTGTAGAGGGACCAAGAGCGGAAAAATTCGCAAACCTTTACGATTACCGCTTTGGCAGCCATGCAACATTGCATGGGTTATGGAAAAACCTCATCGCCTTTGTTCATGGATACCAAAACGAAGAACTTCCTGATCTCATCACCTACCAGAAAAACTCATTTGCATTACCCTCAACGGTTACCGAAGCTTTGATCCCATTGTATCCCTTGCCTGCGCATGATCATGCGTGGTATTATGCCTGGCTCGACTTCCCACAATTTCCTTTTCTCAAAAGCCGTGGCTTGTACCAGGATCATGTATACACTGGCCGCATGCACACCATACTCGAAAATATAAGAATGTTCAAGCCGGAGGTGGTGCTGATGTACGGCATGGACAACATCAACTCATTGAAGAGATCTGTGGAGGAGTTCTTTCACACAGCGAATTTCAAAATGGGTAAGGCCATCAAACAAAAAATACCGCAGCATCACCGGGCAGACCTTGATGGAACTATACTTTTAATTACGACGCAGGTCCCAGCACTAAAGCATAACCGGGTTGAGACAGGATTCGATTGGTACGAGTTTGGAAAACTGGTGAAGGCTAGTGTGTGATGGTTTAATTTCAGTCGTGTCAAAAAAAATATGTTTTTAGAAATAGTATAATGAGAGTGGACGCTAAATTATTCTCCACGGGATTGTTTAAGATGTTTTAAACTTCACGTCCGCTTGTTGTCGGAATGGATTGTTTAGCGTCACCAACAATGGCATAATTTTATGACCAAATGAAAAGACGAAGTTTTATTCAGCTTTCTCTTTATAGCGGCGCCGCCATTAGCATTTCATCCTTCGGATGCGGCACTGCGAGTGAAGTCGCAAACAGGCCCTGGGTACAGCCGCAGTTATTATCACATATCTGTGATGCAAAGACAATGAGGGAAATTGGTGCCAGTTACCGGGAAAAGTTCAATAATGAGAACCACGAGAAGCGATTAATAAATATTCTATTGACAGATAGCACCCATAAAGTTGTGCCCGTGACCTCTGAAGAGGCAGTCATCAATTCTTTGCTGGAACAAAAGATTCAAAAAGATTTTGAAACAGGTAACACGATAATTATTAAAGGATGGATTCTTTCCGTAACAGAAGCAAGGCAATGTGCATTATTCTCTATAACCCAAAACTAATAAAACAACCATGCACGTTGATGCAAGAATGATTGACTCCGGATCATTGATCGAAGGGGATGTCTGTATTGTTGGTGCGGGTGCTGCAGGAATAAGCATGGCGCTTGAATGGATCAATGCGCCACACAGAATAATTCTTCTTGAAGGAGGTGGTTTTGAGTATGATCCGCAGGTCCAGGAACTCTATGCCGGCAAAACGACCGGGCAGCCATATTATCCATTGAAATCTGCACGCCTGCATTATTTTGGCGGCACAACAGGTCACTGGGCCGGTTACTGTTCTCCATTTGATGAGATAGATTTTATTAAAAGAGATTGGGTGCCGCATAGTGGCTGGCCTATCACCAGGAAAGATCTTGATCCATTTTATGCAAGAGCACAGAAATATCCTGAACTGGGTCCATACGAATATGATCTTGCTTACTGGCAACAGCATGATCCGGCGCTGGTTTCATTACCGCTTGATGAAAAAGCAGTGTGGAATAAAATGTGGCAATTCAGTCCTCCCACACAATTTGGAGTTAAATACAAGGATGCAATTGTAAAAGCAAAGAATATTCACTTATATACTTATGCTAATGTTACTGATATAAAGGCCAATGAGAAAGTTTCTTCGATAGAAGAGCTAACCGTTAAGAATCATGCAGGGAAAACACACCGTGTAAAAGCAAAATATTTTGTCCTGGCATGTTGTTCTATTCAGAATGCGAGGTTGTTACTGGCCGCCAATTCACAAGTACCTAAGGGGCTGGGTAACGATAATGATAATGTGGGTCGCTATTTTATGGAACACCTGGAGTTAAAATCTGCCGAATTACACCTGGCCAGGCCAAATCCTTTAAAGCTTTATATGATAGATTTTGGTGTGACTAAGGCCCGTGCTGAGCTGGCGATCAGCAAAGAAAAACAGGAGGAACATAAAATATTAAACGGTACGGTTTCATTGACCCCTTTGGAATTTACAAAGAACCTGAAGCCGATGATTGAGATATGGAAAGACGATGATCCGCGAAAAAACCAGGACAGTATGCTGTCAGCTTTTAAAAAGGCTGGGCAGGAGGCTTCATCTATGTCTCCTGAGATAACAAATAAATCCTTTGAACTCTTTACGCGAATCGAACAGGCGCCTAATCCTGCGTCGCGCATTACGTTGGATCGGGATAAAGACGCGTTGGGTGTGCCCAGGGCAATGCTTCACTGGGAATTGACAGCATTTGAAAAAAGAAGTATCCGCAGCATTTATGAATTGATCGGCCAGCAAGTTGGCATCGCAGGAATAGGTCGTGTAAAACTCATGGAATTTTTGGAAGATGCAAATGACCACTCATGGCCTTCTTTCGCCGGAGCAGGCTGGCACCATATGGGTACCACCCGCATGAGTGACGATCCCAAAAATGGAGTAGTCGATGCTAATTGCAAAGTGCATGGCATTTCCAATTTATTTACAGCAGGCGCTTCCAATTATGTAACGGCCGCAGCTCCAAATCCTACACTTACAGTAATTGCGTTAACACTGAGACTTTCAGATCATCTGAAAGAAAGACTCAAAAACAAAACATAAGATCCCCGTGAAGCCACATCACAAACAAAGGTTTCTTTAGCGAAGTGAAGACACAGTTGGAAATAAAGTGATCAGGCTATAATCCCGAAAGGAATCGGGAGACAAATACCGCAGCATCACTGGACGGACCTGGATGGAATTATACTTTTAATTACAACACAGCTTCCCGCGCTAAAATTATAACCGGGATGAGACAGGATTTGATGGGTACGGGTTTGGAAAACTGGTGAAGGGCATTTATGATTCAGTGACGCCAAAAAGCGAATGCACAATTCCTGGAATGAATTAAACAACATTCACTCATTGCAATTCTTTCTTAATAGCGATTGGAGAGAACCCCTGCTAGGCGTTGTGCAATTCGGTTTCAATCGCCTCATCGAGCACGCCTTCATTCTCCTGTATCCAGGTGGGGGCCACCGTTTGCGTTATGCTCCAGTGATTATTATCACTTCTTTGCATACGAAAAAGTATCCTGTCACCACGGTCATCCACCGTATCGACACTGAAGAGCTCCTGGTCTTCCTTCTTAAATTTTCTGAAATTAAATTCACGAAGCCGGCCGCCGGCCTTGATGAGCCGGGTGAAGGTTACTGCTTTAATAAAATTTGTTATCATGGGATATTGTTTTTATGACAAAATTCTCTGCAATTTTTATGCTAACCTACAGTAGTAACGAATAAAATATCTATTTATGTTTGATTGAAAATTCTAAACTATCGGGAAGGCTGACATTGACTTCCAGATCCAAATCAATTTTGCTATAGACATAATTGGATGGATCAGATCGGCCAGAAATAAATATCAGCCCGCATTTCATGGCATGCCTCACTATTGAAATGTAAAAATATTTCGGAATCAAATTGGCGAGGTAAAATGGATATGGCCACCTACTGTATAAAATATATTGGGGAAAAAACATGATTGGATGCTGGTATTTCCTAAGAAAAAATCCTTGTAGCAGGTTCGAATAATTACTAAGGGAAAAGTGAAATAACATTTACCCGTGTTTTGATGGACTATATTTTCATTCCAACCCAGGTTATGGCGCTAAAGCATAACGCGGTTGAACAGCATTCGATTGGTGCAAGTTTGGAAAACTGGTGAATGCTATTTTAGGATGGGAGATTCCAGTGGTGCTACCCACAGCAACATGGAGGTTTCTTATTGAATGTGCCTGTTGTCATTATGTACTTAGCTGCGTTGCTACTAGCATCGTCTGTTGCCACGCTCGCTTCTACGCTCGTCCCGCTGCGCAGCAATGCGGTGTTCAGCTGCGGCCGATGCTGCAGTTAGATCTTATGGATTTTGATTTTTTAAGTTTTTAGTGATAAACATAACCAGGCTCATTCTATCTTATATGCCCCTTACCTGTGACAAACCATTTTTCACTTACCAGCTTTTCCAGTGCAAAGGGTCCTCTCGCATGCAACTTTTGTGTTGAGATACCGATTTCTGCTCCCAGTCCAAACTCTTCACCATCTGTAAATCGCGTAGATGCATTAGCGTACACAACTGCTGCATCCACTTCATTCATAAACCGTTCACATATCGCTTTATTTTCCGAAACAATGGCTTCAGAATGCTTGGTCGAATATTTCTGAATGTGATCCATCGCCTGGTCAAAATCGGTTACTACTTTAACGGAGCATTTAAGGCTCAAAAATTCTTTTCCAAAATCTTCGGCTGAAGCTTTTAGTAAATAAGGATACAGCTTTAATAAAGAAAAAGTTTTTTCATCTGCATAGATCTCCACTTTATGTTTTGCAAACCGCTCTGCCAATTGCGGCAAAAACTTAGCTGCAATTGTTTTATCTATTAACAGCGTATCCATTGCATTGCAAACAGAAGGGCGGGAAGTCTTTGCATTTTCAACGATCTGCAAAGCCTTCTGCATATTGGCTTCTTTGTGTACATACACATGGCAGACGCCAGCACCGGTTTCAATAACAGGCACCTGGCTGTTTTGCCTCACTGTTTCTATTAATTGTTGCGAGCCCCTTGGTATGATCAGGTCAATGTACTTTGTGGCCACAAACATTTTTTCCAGTGTTCTCCGGTCACTGGGTAATAAGCTTACACAATTGGCAGGAAATTTTTTCTTCCTCAACACTTTTTGAATAAGCTGAACGGATATTTTATTCGTTTCGTCTGCGTGCCTGCTGCCTTTCAACAAACAAGCATTCTTACTTTTCAGGCACAGCACCGATGTATCAAATGTTACATTGGGCCTTGATTCATAAATAACTCCAACCACTCCAAACGGCACTGTCAATTTTTTCAATTCCAGTCCTTTCTTCATCTTCCTTTTCAGGATCAGTTTACCTACGGGTGATGGCAATTCGGCGATGGCCCTGATAGAATCAGCAATCGCCTGCAATCGTTGTTTATTTAACAGCAGGCGATCAACCAGCGGGTCAGAAGTTACCATCTTTTGTACATCCTTTTGATTGGCCTTCAGGATAGACCTTTCGTCTGCCTCGATTTCCCCGGCAATACTTTGTAACAGGTCACGAATGGCTTCATCAGGAAAACGCTGCAAATGTTTTGAAGCCCTGAAGGTGTTTTGAAATATTGTGTCTATATCATTTAGCATAAATCACATTCTTAGAAAATGACGATATCACCGGCAAACTTTCGAGTAGCGGGAGACGAACTTCGTCACGGAAAAATTCTATTCCACTTTTTGTCTTGATACAAAAAAAGTAACAAACCTACCTACCGGCAGGCAGGAAAATCAAGGCAAAATCCCGCACATGCGGGACTCCGCTCGTTTTGCCGGCCCACGCACAAGTTATAGTATTACTGGTTACAAACACTTCTATATCTAGTTGGCTTCTCCTTAGTGCGTCACTCCACGTGTATTTCGAATCCGCATGCAGATGATGAGGCTCTGGTCGCACATACTCCAGGTGCTACATTTTTCGCTTGCAATCTTTCACAACAAAAATTTACTTAAGGAGGCGAAAAATGAGGCACTGGAAGCCTCGGTATTAAAAGCCTTCCCGACTAAATACTCTTCATAGTTCTTTTGCTCACCCGATCGGCATAGGCTATTCACCGTAGGAACTCATTCCGCCTTGCACGATGTTCAACAGAAAGTGTTCGATAGAGAACGGTTTCTTAGCGGCGAATTCGTGAAGTAGTGCAATTGGGGAGAAGCAAGGGCAGCTCATGCTACCTTATATGCAGAAGAATATCATGCCCCATAACATCACCCTCTTAAAAAATAACAATATTATCTGCATGCGCAACCATCCTGTTTTTTGTTTTCACAGTGAGGTCCGAAGCGCTGAAGCGCATTCTCGCTACACCCACAATCTCCCCGGTTGGTATCGTTAGCTGCACCACTTCGCCGGCGCTGAATGCCCCTTCAATCTTAGTAACACCAACCAATAATAGGCTCTTTCGATGCTGGAGCGCTTTATAAGCTCCTTCATCAATTTCGATAGAGCCTATTGTAATAGAACCACTGGCCAGCCATTTTTGACGTTCATTCAATGTAGACGACCGGGCTTTAAACGTAGTACCACCCTCTCCTTTCAAGGCCCGCATAAACGAGTCGTCATCCTGTATGCCACAATACACCACTTTTATGCCTAAACCAGCAGCCAATTTAGTAAATGTGAGTTTCGAACTCATGCCCCCTGTCCCATGGGCAGACGTATCATCTCTTAAAAAACGAATGACATTGTCAACGTCTTCAACGAAAGGGATGATCGCTCCTTGTTCATCTTTATATCCACCTGCCGATGTACAAAAAATCAACACATCGGCATTAAATGAAACAGCAAGCAGGGTTGCCAGTTCATCGTTGTCTGAAAATTGCAGTTCGTAATTACTGACTACATCGTTTTCATTTACCACCGGCACGATCTCGTTTTGCCACAGCTCAAAAATGGTTTCTTTTAGCTGTAGAAATTGAGGACGGCTGGCAAAATGTTGCCTTTCCAAAAGTGCTTGCGCAGCCTGGTAGCCATGTTTCAGAAAATGCATACTGTATTCTTTCATCAAAAGCGGGTTGCCGACGGCTGCTGCTGCTTTACGTTTCGTCAAATGGTTGTTGTATTTTTTTAGCCATTTTTTGCCACTGCTTACTGCACCGCTCGAAACCAAAATGATATTGTATTGGCCAAAAAGCTGCGAGGCCTGGGAAACAATATTTTCAAGGACAGGAATATTCAAATTTCCTTCTTCATTAGTGATCACCGACGAGCCGATCTTAATAACAACAATAGGTTTGTCTTTTTTCATACAAGCAGCATAAATAGTTACATGCTCTGTGAACGAAAATAGGAATACCCTGTGATTGTCTTCATGGAATTAAATACATGAATTCTTTCATGGTTTACGCGGTTGTGGATGGCCCAGCTGTGAAGCACCGGGCGGACGGGAAAGGAGAACTGCTATATGATGTAAGAGCTTATCATTTTTCGATGGCTGCTTCATGAATAACATTGAGCAATGACTTCGCTCCAGGTGCATCTCCCGACAATTGCCAGATCATTATCCCTGAGGCCTCTTTTTTTGCTAAAAGGGTCTTCCTTTTAATAGTAGGAATGCCGTTATAATACATTACCCTGCTTCCTTCCATATCTAACTGGTCTGTAAGTTCAGCCGCAGGAAATTGAGATGTGATCTCTCCATAATCCATGGTAATACCAGGCGCAGTAAGACCAGGTCCAAAACCATACCCGTAAAAAGGCACACCCAGCGTTAATTTTTGGTTGGGTATTCCTCTAACCATTTTAAAGTAGGACAGGTCTTCTTCGGCCTGCTCATAAGTAGAATGAGGTCCTGGTTTTTCCGGGGTCCAGGGCCCCGTATGATCGTAACTCATCACATTCATAAAATCATATTGCGCAAGGGCTTTGTCTGTATAATCTTCTTTATAAAAGATCGCAACAGCAGCAGTGATCAATTTCTTATGTTGATGAAGTGACGTGGCTAAGTCAACGACAAAGTGCTCATAATTCTCATCAATGTCACTGCCCTCGAGGTCTACGTCTATTCCATCCAGGTCATATTGCAGCACTATGGAAAGTAAATTGTTGATCAGCATTGCCCGGCTATCATCCTTTAAAAGCCCTGTGTAATAGGGATGTTTACCTCCTCCTGCAATGGAAGCAAGCACTTTCACATTTTCACCGTGAGCCGTTCTGATAAACGGAACAAGTGCTGAGAGATCCTGCGTGAACTTGCCGGATGAATCGGGATTAAGAAAATACAGGTTTATGTGTGTAAGCTTACTGAAAGGAACATTAGTACTATCTGTGGTCATCGCTGATCGCAGAGAATAATAGCCTACTACTCTAAATGCAGCTGCGCCTTTTGTTTGTGCTTCAGCAGGCCACCATAATAAAGCAAAGACCGTGATCAGTAAAGAGGATCTTACGTTCATATCATCAAAAAAGGGTGAGGTAATATATATTTTTTTTGTCGTCAGCCGGGACTTCACTGGAGAGTTTTGTCGAAACGATGAATGTCTGGAAGCTGCGCTGTAAGTCTTAGCGCAACACCAACGGCAAAATTACAACACAGATTCCGGCGCTAGAACATAACCGGGTTGAGACAGGATTCGATTGGTACGAGTTGGGAAATCTGGAGAAAGCTACTTTGTGAAGGTGATATTTCAGTGGTCCCCAATCGCCGATTGGTCAGGTGAGTCCGGCAACAGCGGCGGTTAAGTGGATTTGTATTTTAATTATGTAACCGGCTTTTGAATTACTATTTAGCTTTCGTTGCGTTGCACTCTTGTGCTTCCATTCGGTACTGAGCTTGAACCACAATCACAGCTTGGAAGCATTATTTTTAATCTTTAAAGGTTTTGAAAATCACTATTTTATATTATTTTTACCGAATAACCAGGTAATCGTACAACCAGATAACCAGGTAATCGTACAACCAGATAACCAGGTAATCGTACGAATAACCAGGAATAACACAACATATTTAAAATCAAGTGTTTATAAATGGCATCTCCAAGCGAAAAACTGGCAGAATCCCTTGAGATACTTAGAAAAATTCAAGAGGCAGGTATTACGGCGATCAAATCATCTTCATTAAGTAAAGTTCATCGGACACGCCTTCTTAAAAATGGATTTTTAAAAAGGGTCACCAAAGGTTGGTACATCTCAGCTCGATCAGGAGAACAACCAGGTGATACTACATCTTGGTATTCTTCTTACTGGCAATTCTGTGCTGAATATTTGAATGACAGATATGGTGAGGACTATTTTATATCGCCTGAACAATCATTGTTGTTTCATGCAGGTAATCGAACGGTTCCGCAGCAACTCGTTATAAGAAGTCCAAAAAAAGGTGTGAATCATAAAACACCATTACCTCACGGGACTTCGTTGTTTCATTGGGATTCATCTATCCCTAAAGCCGGAGAAATTGTTACAGTTGAAGGTATAAGGATGTATTCTTTGGTATCAGCCTTAATATATTCTACACCATCTATATTTATTAAAAACCCTATCGATGTCAGAACTGCACTATCAATGATTAAAGATGCTTCAGGGTTAACAAAGCAATTGCTCGAAGGAGGACATACAACAATTGCTGGACGGCTTGCTGGCGCATTTAAAGATATTGGAAGAGATAGAATTGCGAATGACATAATTAAAACAATGCAGGCAGCAGACTATGATGTTCGGGAAACAGATCCGTTCGAAACACCTTCTATTATTAAATTGCCACCTCGTGAAGTTTCACCATACGTTAATAGAATAAGGCTAATGTGGTATCAAATGAGAGAAGTTATTATTGAAAATTTCCCAAAATCAAAAGGGGTCCCCTCAAACGATGAAGAGATTGAGAAATATATGAAGGCAGTAGAAGAAATTTATCTAACAGATGCGTATCATTCTTTATCAATAGAACGGTATAGGGTAACTCCGGAATTAGTTGAACGGGTTCGGAGTGGCACATGGGACTTTGCAAATAACGAAGAAGATAAAAAGCAAAGAGATGCTATGGCTGCCCGTGGGTATTGGCAGGCCACTCAAAAAGTAAGAGAAAGTATTTCGAAAATATTGAAAGGTACAGAAGCCGGAACGGTTGCAGACAACGATCACGGAGATTGGTATAGAGAATTATTTGCACCGAGTGTGACGGCGGGGATTTTAAAAGCATCAGATCTTGCCGGTTACAGATCCCACCAGGTTTATATAGGCGGATCAATGCATGTGCCGATAAATGTAGATGGAGTACGTGATGTAATGCCAGCACTTTTTGAATTGTTGAAAGAAGAACCCGAAGCCTCAGTGAAAGCGGTTTTGGGCCATTTCATATTTGTTTTTATACATCCCTACATGGACGGAAATGGAAGAATGGGACGGTTTTTAATGAATGTAATGCTTGCATCTGGTGGATATCCATGGACTGTAATACCCGTTGAAGAACGTAAACGATACATGGAAGCTCTTGAAAAAGCAAGTACTGAAAATAACATCCAACCTTTTACTGAATTCTTGGCTTGGCTTGTAAGTAAAGGCCTTGAAGGAAAGCCAGTCGCTACTCTTAGCAAGAACAGATAATCGTAAAACTAGTTCCCTAAGTAGCAGATTTTCAACTAATGTCCCTTACATTATTGTATTTGTAATGAAATTATAAATTACTAATGAAAATAATTTGGTAATTACATAACATATAATTACATTTGTTGCCTTTTAAAGTTAATTATTGCAATGAATGAAAAATCAACGAGGCGCAAAAGATTCGAAACTGTTGCAGCAAGACGCACTCAAAAAATCCTAGAGTTCCTTGACAGCCTATCAAACTGCTCTAATCGCAGCAACTATGAATTCAATGAAAATGATATAAAAAAAATTTTTACTGCTATTAAAGATAGAGTTAAAACAACTGAAGCTGTATTTGATAAAGAGTTAAACCGTTCTGCGAAAATTGAATTTAAATTATAGTTGAAAGAATTAAATAGGTAAACAATTTTTTAAATTTTAGAAAATAATATGAACAAGGAATTACACTGGCATCACGTATCGACAGGAGGAGGCGATATTGACGGTCTTAATAATTCAATGATTGAGCACTTTACAGGTAATTACAATTATTTTTTAGCAAGAGAAGTAATTCAAAATTCTCTAGATGCCAAAACCAAAGGACTTACAGCGAACTTACCAGTCAGGGTAACTTTCCAATTGGAATATCTTTCTCAAACACAATTTCCGGGGCACAGGGAAATACTTGCGATAATCGAAGCAGCAAAAAAATTTTGGAAGATTCACAAAGAAACCAACCAATTTCTTGAAAACGCTAAAAATTGTTTGGAACAAAAAAAAATTCCATGTTTAAGAATTTCAGATTTTAATACCACAGGTCTGAGTGGATCAGATGAGGATATGCTGGGTGGATGGTTTAATCTCGTTCGTTCAACAGGGGCAAGTTCTAAAAGCGGTGGAGAAGGAGGGTCATTTGGGATCGGAAAAGGTGCACCATTCGCTGCTTCGGATGTGAGAACTGTTTTTTATGCAACACAAAACGAAAAATCGGTTTCAGTCTTTCAGGGAAAAACCGAACTGGTCAGTTTTCAAGATGAAACGAATGACATTAAAAGAGGTGTATGCTCTTTCGGGATTGGGCAAAATTCCGTGAGAGATCCGAAATTAATTCCGACAGGATTTTGGAGAAAGATTCAAGGTACTGATATTGTTATTGGTGGTTATAAAGTGACAAATGATTGGGTAGAAGATTTATTAAAATCAATACTTAGGAATTTTTGGTATGCAATTCATTGTAAAGATTTGGAAGTAGAGGTTGAGGAACACCATATTGGGCATCAAAATCTTTCGGAATACCTTATAAAATACTTCGTCAGTGAACCTTTTAAAGATTATGTTGAACCAACCGGTAATCCTTTGCAATATTATTTGGCGGTAACACAAGGTGAAGAATTAGGCAAAGGGCGGAAATTAAAAATCTTGGGAGAGTGTAAATTTTATTTTAAGCTCATTGAGGCTCACATGAATTATGTTGCGATGCTTCGAAAGTCGCATATGATTATTTATTCAAGAAGATTCAATTTTCCAGGAAATTTTGCCGGAGTATTTATATGTGATAATGAAAAAGGAAATCAGGCCCTAAGAAAAATGGAACCTCCGGCACACGATAAGTGGGATCCAAAACGTAACAAAGAGCACGGCGAACCTATTATGAATGAAATAACGACTTTTATCCGTTCTTGCCTTGAAAGTGTTAAGCAACAACATAGTTTCGGAATACTTGAAATACCCGAACTCCAAAAATATCTTCCATACGATGAAGGCAATGACTCAGGTGATGGAAGCGGTTCGTCGACATATACCGGCAAAGAAGGAAAAGAAGAAACGTCTCGGCTGATTCAAAAAACTGAAAAGCTAAATGCAAAAGTCATAATTAATCCCTATAAAATTTCTGTATTAAATGAGAAAGAGGGTCTCGGAGGAGATGATCATGGTTCCGGCACTGGAAATGGCAAGGGAAAAAATGGAAAACAAGAAACTGGCGCTGGAACTACAAGAGCTAAAAAAGTAAAGGAATTTCATTCAAGAAGTTTTGTTATTGGAAAGAAAGATGAAGATTTTACTTATAGGATGATTTTTAACAGCAGTAAAGATTTAAAATGCAATATAAACATTAGTGCAGTTGGTGAGGAAGGATCGGAAAGGCTTAGAATAAAAAATGTTACAGATTCAAAAGGCTCTAAATATTTATTTTCTGGAAATAAAATTCAGCAGTTAAATCTCGAAAAAAACAAATTAAAAGCTATAGATGTTACAATAGTATCGCCATTTAAATTATCTCTTAAAGCAGAAGCTCATGATTTACAACAATAGAAGTTACCCTCATCCAGTCTTAGGTATTGGTGATGATTTCATTAAGAGTAATCTAGATGTGGATTTAAAAATTTCATCAAACGGTGTTCAAATTGAAATCGTCCCCATTTTTGTATTAAGCAATACTGATTTATCAGAATTCATTGCGAATGGGGCGGCAACATATATGTCGCATATTTATTGCCGAGGTACTCTTTATCGGGAAGTGTTCAAAACTCAAAAGAGCTTATCAGAACCAATTATTATTCCTGCTCATAAATTAAATGGGGAAGTTGAAATAGATTTTTTTGTATGTGCTAGCAAAAAAATTAATAAATATAAATGCATTGATTTTAACTCTGATTATGGAAGTACAGTATTTGAAATTGATCGAGGTGATGTGTTTGCTTATGCCGGCAAAGGAAAATTCTATGCGAATAAATCTCCGGAGGAACTTAAATCAATTTCTGCCTTAATGAACATTGATTGTTCAAGCAAAAGTAAGGAGCCGATGTATCTGGATTATGCTGGTGAAAAAATAACATTAATGCTTTCCATTGAGGATTATGGTAATTACAAATTAATTAAAGGAAATCCGCAATATTATGGTGTTATTCTTTCATCGTTGGTACTATCTGCTCTTATTGAAGCACTTTACTTTTTGGAAGATGATAGTTCAAAAGAATTTGAAGTGAATGCTTGGTATAAAACCCTTAGAGCATACAAGGATAAAGCAAAGTACCCCGATCCATTAAGAATGGCGCAGAATATTTTAGACAATCCCATAAATAAATGTTTTGAACAACTTACAATTGACGAAGGATATGAGTAAACAAGAAATAAAGTTCTTTTCTGCATTTTATGTAGACAAACTGTATCGGGATATCGCTGCGACAGAGAACTACGAGAAGTATTTAAATAAACAATTTGTTTATGAAGAAAAGTATGCTAAAGGGCCAACTGGGATTTTCATTGATTCGGATGCAACGCTTGACCCAGGGAAAAGTGATTTGGAAAACAGTATACAACTTTATAGTGCGTTAAAGGATTTAAATGAGGTTCAGGCATCCGACGAGAGATTTTGGACTTACTTAACTCATGTTCATTTTTGGGATTATATGCAGACTCGATGGCCAATAGAAGATTCAAAAAAGCCAATAAGCAGAATTAGAGAACGTTATTTTTTGCGGAATTTAAATTTAGAATCGTTGACGAGGAATGGTTTAGCTAGGTTATGGTGGTATGCACATATAACCTATGATAGCAACAGGAAAAATAAATACGAATTGTTGGAAATACTTTTACAGAGGCAGGATTTGGTTGTAGGTATTACAGAAAGAGCGATTGGCACTAATAAAAGAATCCGTACAGGCCTGCTTGAATATCTCCAGGAAAATCCCTCAATTGCCAAAAGCGAAGATCGGAGCAGAGAATTAATAAAGGCGTTGAATTTATATGGAGGTGTCAAAATGTTACCTTTCCTGGAAATTTCAGACATTAAACAGCTATTGTCAGATTTAGGATCATCTGCTGCAGCCTAACTAAATAGAATACTTACAAGTTCTGCTATCTGTTTTGCTAATAAAGGAGGTACCGCATTTCCAACCTGATGAAATTGTTCGGTTCGAGGTCCACAGAAATAATAATTATCAGGAAACGTTTGTATTCTTGCCGCCTCTCTTACTGTTAAACTTCTGCATTGCCCAGCATCAGGGTGAATAAAATAATGCCCGTCTTTTGAGATATGGCTGGTTACTGTTTTTGAAGGGTGACCATATAATTGAACTCTGAAACGATCAGCAAATTTTCCTTCTTTTGCATTGAGATGCTTTGGTAAAAGAGCATCAGGAAAATCGGACAGCTTTGGCGAATGTCCTTTTACTTTTGCAAAACAAGCAACAAAAAGATAGCGGTAAAGATCTTCTTTAATATGGCTTCTGCTTTCATGATTGCATACACCATTCAGTTTATTGTCCAGATACCAGGTTTTATTGTACATTACATCGGCATCATATTCTATGTAGTCGCTTCCTTTATTTTTTTGTGGTAATGATAAATTGGAAATTATCTGTTTCATTTTTTTCCAAACTGCAGAGTCAATTTGGTTTTCAATATTTGTTGAAAGTAAATTTTCAAGGATCATTTTCCAATTAATCTTGGTATCTATATCTCTTGATAAACCGCTTCTGATAGTTGGCAACCCATATAATACATTGTCAACGGGGATTAACTCTTTGGCTTTTTTGAGAATTTTAGGAATGGCTTTTATATCGCTTCGTATTCCAAGTAGGATGACCCGGTGTCTTGTTTGGGGTATTCCATATTCCTCTGAACGAATTATAAAATCTTTTGGTTCAAATATCTCGTCACCATACAAGTCTTTATTTGCTCTTTTTACTAAAGAATAAATTTTATATTCAGTATTGCTTTTGCTGATGTTCTCCTCGCCCTGAAGTTTTTTGTAAGATTCAACCGGATTTTTTAAGTCAGCTATTAATTGATTAAAAATACCTTCATTCTCAACTTTCGATGATAATATACCTTTCACATTCTCCATAATAAATATCGGCGGTTTATGAACAGCCAGTATTCGGTAATACTCTCGGTATAGATAAACTCTTTCGTCTTCTTTATTTAATCCTTGGCTTTCCTGTCTTCTGGCACGGCCTACCAGAGAATATGCCTGACATGGAGGACCGCCAATCAGTACAAATTTTTTTTCCCCTTTCAATGCCTCCCTTATTCTGAAATCAATCTCATTGTGATCTTCCGCCTTGCCTAACGAAAACTTCCACGCTTCATGTTTCGCTACTGCTACCTCTTTTGGGTATAATTTGTATAACTCTTCAAAACCAGTTTTCTTGCAACTAACAAACTGATAATACTCTTTCGGAAATTTTTTAAAAGGAAACTGTCTCAGAAAACTTCTAAGAGTTAAAGTTTCGTGTGCAAATTCATCCCGTTCGATGGATAATGCTATTCTAAAAAATCGATTATTGTTATTATCAACAACAGAAGTAAATCCTTCACCAAGTCCACCTGGTCCTGCAAAGAGATCGATAATTGGAATTTGTTTGCTGCTCATTAATGAACGGCAATATTAATTAATGTCACTTAAAGTCCGGTGGCTTTTAAGTGACGTCATAAAAGTTTTTTGTGCAGGGATGTAAGAGTTTTACTAATCTTAGCTGGTTTGAGATTGCATTCCCAGAGGTTAATAATTTTCCAGTCTTCTTTTTTTAAAGCCTTACCGGCTTTTATATCATTTGCAATGTTGGAGTTTATTTTATTGAGCCACCATTGGGTTCTGGTTTTGGGTTCGACAAAATATTTGCAGTTCTTATGTCCATGCCAGAAACAGCCATGAACAAAAATTACAGTTTTGTATTTAGGTAAGACTATATCTGGTTTTCCCGGAAGCTTCTTATCATGAAGTTTGTATCTAAAACCCTGTGCATGTAAAAATTTTCTAACAAGCATTTCCGGCTTTGTATTCTTTGAACGGATCATGCTCATATTGTAACTCCTCGTCGCTTTGTCATGCACATCTGCCATGTTGTAAAAATAAGCTCAATTAAGTTCCCGAATCCCGTTGCAGAGCGACGATTAAGGCGTACAAGAGTGCGACGCAAGAAAAGCTAAATAGTAGCAATGCAGCCGGCTTCATCAGAACATTCCTCACTCTGAGTATTCTGCTTCCCACAAGCCAAACTGGTTAGATATTTGGGGCTTTGTGGAGAGTGAAGAAATCAATAATTATAGCAGGTGTCCTTCTGCTCGTCGCTTGCGCGGGATTTTTATATTTTAAAAAAGATGTTTTAAAAACCCCGGATTTTAAACCCGATAACTCGAAGGCAACATCCCTCCTGGACCTGCGGCCATCGATCATTGCAAAATTGCAGCAGGTGGTAAAAGATGCGTCAGAAGGACTGTACATTTTATCCATCGACAAATTAGAGCCCGACGTGCTTGCTTCAAAACTGGATGTAATAGACGGAACGATATCCGTTGATACGACTGCTATGCAGCAACTCGATAAATTAAAAATGCTGCCGGATGATGTGTTCCATATAAAATTTCATTCCCTTCATATCGACGGCATCGGAATCGAAGACCTGCTTCATAAAAAAATGATTGACATCACCAGCGCGTCCATCGAGGACCCGGTGATTGACATTTATCATAAAGCCCGCTCCTACAATAAGGAAGAACATAAAAAAGATGACAGCCTGACGCTCTACCAGCGGCTGATGGGACAAATGAAAAAGATCGCCATTACCGCGATCAATATTACACATGGCACCCTGATCATTCATGACGTGGACCAACCTAAACGCCTCACGAAATTTAATGACATTACCATACGAATGAATGACATTCTGATTGATTCTTCTACGCAATATGACGCCAGCCGCTTCCTGTTTGCCAAACATGCCGTGATTGAAACCCGCAACTACACCTTTCCTACACCAGACAGCTTGTATTACGTGAAGCTTGGTAGAATAAGTCTTACAGGAGAAAAGCATGAGGTGACAGTATTCAATGCGCAATTACAGCATCGCGGTAGCCGGCGGGAGTTTGAAAAAAAATTGCACGGCAGGGATGAAATGTATGACGTGACCTTGCCCATGGTGGTACTGCATAATGTGAACTGGTGGCAGCTGGTGAACAGGGAGAAAATAGTTTCTACCCAAACAGATATCTATGGAGGAACTGTGTCCGTATTCTCCGATCTGTCATTACCGCTCGGTGATAACAAACCGATGAATCATTTTCCCCATCAACTGGTGATGATGATCCCCGTTCCGGTATTGGTATCTGAATTAAATTTTCACGGGCTCAAATTTGTTCTCCAACAATACAATCCGGAAACAAGATCAACTGGTATGCTAACGTGCGCCAACATTAACGGTGCCGCCAGGCACATCACCAACATCCCCGATGAAATCAGGAGATCGCCTTACACCTTATTAACAGCGAAAGCTTTGTTCATGAACAAAGTGCCCATGGCGGTGCGATTTAAATTCAACCTCGACAAATACCAAAGCGGACAATTTTCTGCAGATGTGAACATGGACACACTGAATAAAATCACGATTAATCCTATTGCTGAACCGCTCGGCCGCTTTACGGTGAAGAACGGGCAAATGCAGCAAGGGACTGCCCACATAGAAGGAGATAATTTTAACCTGCATGGCACTGTTAAAATATTCTACAGCGATCTTCATATCACACCGTTAAAATCTGACAGCACACACGGAGAACTTAAAAAAAATCACCTGAAAAGTTTTTTTGCTAACACCGTATTTATCAAAAATGAAAATCCGCATGGAAATGATTTACGACAACCTGCTGTTACTGTTGGTCGTGATCATCATCAAAACTTTGTGGCGTATGTCTGGACGGCTATACTTACCGGGCTTTGTAAAACGCTGGGGGTACCGGTGAAGCTGGTGGTGAAAAATAAATGATCTTTCGGCAGGCTAGGAACAAAACCATTACCTACATAATAAAATCCTACCTTTAAAAACCCCTTGTTTCTATATCCTGAATTTAAGTCATCACTTAACAAATTAACATGAAAGCGATTCCTTTGATCATTGCTGTTATCACTGTTTGTTTCGGGTGTGATTCAAAAAAAGATTCATCTGCTGCTAAAGATTCGCCCGCTGCTAAGAATGAAGTGCCCTCTGCAGCCATACAAATAAAAACTGCGTTACTGGCAGCGCCCACGGAGAAAAGAGATAGTTGCACTGTGCTTGGTTATTCGCCCGATAAACAAGTGATCGTTTTAAAACAAGGAACCAATGAAATGATCTGTCTTGCCGATAATCCTGATGAGCCCGACTTTTCTGTGGCATGTTACGTGAAAGACCTGGAACCTTTTATGAAGAGAGGACGTGAACTAAGAAAACAGGGTATAAAAGGTCAGCAGCTAATTGACGAACGTGAGAAAGAAGCAATCGCCGGCACGCTGCAAATGCCCAAACAACCTGCTGCCTTGTATGTTTATTCTGCAGAAGACAAAGATTTCAACTCAACAACCGGTGAAGTGAAGAATGGATACCTGCGCTATGTAATTTATATTCCTTACGCAACAGCTGCCAGTACGGGTCTGCCGGAAAAGCCATCTGCGAAAGGTATGCCCTGGATCATGTATCCCGGAAAACCAGGGGCGCACATTATGATCAACCCCTAATCGCGGATTGCGCGGGTTGATTTGATTACACTGATTCAATAACGAAATGCGCTACTTTCAAAATGATTGTTTTCACGCAACGGCGCAGAGATTAAACTGCCCTGTGTAAGTCCCTCTTTATTCGAAAATGCAACTACTAAAAAACCCCTGCGATAACAGGGGCTTTATCAAACAAATCTTATTTAGCAGGCCGCTTGTACTGGCTGTAAAAATTTATTTTCCCGTTTTTTATTCCGTTTACATCATGGTAGTAGGCTGAATCAACCCTGCCGGTTTTATAGGTATCAATTTCTTTATACCAGGCAAGAACAAGAGCATCTTTTTTACCCGGCTCATATAATTTTTTCCATGCTTCCATTTCGATCGTGACAGAGCTCAAACTGTCACGGAATTTAGTCCAAATCTTCATCAGGCCGGCGTTTGTACCATTAAATTTATCACCGTTATTAAACTCTACATTGACACTGTCGCTCATAGAATTTGCCAAATTGCTGATGTTGCCATCGGCCCAGTTCTTATAGGTCATTAATACCATTTTCAGATCAGCATCCGAAACATCATCGGTAAAATTGCTGGAATAAGAAGCTGTGTAAGGCAGGTCGGTCATTGTAGTTGTGGCGGTCGAAGCAGTAGTATCATTGCTTGTTGATGCTGATTCAGTTTTACTGTTGTTACAGGAGAATAAAATCAGGGCGAAGCAAAGACATAGAAAAGTTCCTTTCATAATAATTGTTTTAAGTTAAAAATTGTTCTAAGTCAAATAAAGGAGGGTAGTTATCAAAAGGGGAGTAAACCCAAAGAGATGAATAAGGAAGGTAGTCTTTATTTAAAGAAAGAAGGGAATTATTAAAGTGAGTACTGAGTGTGAGTAGGCGAGCGGATATTACTCCATCAAACTTTCTATCAACTCCTCTTCAAATCCCTGCTTTCTTAATAACTCCTTGTACCTCGGATCTTTTTTGACATTCTTGTACTGGGGATATTCCAAAACATAAGAGATAGGTCCAAGGCCCTTATCTACCGCCTGGTTCAAATAGTAAAAAGCTTTGTCGACATTTCCTAAGGCAAACCAAACCGAGGCGAGTTCAGGGTCAGTGACAGAACCGGGTTCCTGTTCTTGTCTTTGTTCCATTTTGCGGATGCATTCCAATGCCTGTTCTTCCTGTCCCAGTTTGGCATAAGCAAAGCCCAAACCCATCAATCCTTTCAGCGGATGATTGGTGAGACGATGTACTTCTTTAAAATATTCCAGGGCTTTTTCCCAATCGCCTTTGCAGCCGGTAGCCCAACCTTTCATTTCAATGCTGATGCGCATCGTTGGATTCAGATCAAGCATTTTATCGGCCTGCGTTATTGCCTCATCATATCGTTCGGCAAAAATATACATGTTGCCAAGTGCCTGGGTGATGATGGGCGAGAGAGGATCAATTTTTTCAGCTTCTTCGAGCATTTCAACCGCCTTATGTTTTTGTCCCACCATCAAATAGTAATAGCCGAGCAACTGGTAGGCGTCAGTTAAACCCGGATTAAGCCGGATCGCTTTTTGAAATTCGTCAAATGCCTCCTTCCACCTCCGATCATAAAATAAATAAGCGCTGCCCTTTGCAATATGCCCTTCGGCGATGTTATCATCTATTTGTAATGCTTTGTCAGCATAACGTCTGACAATTTCAAACGCTTTTTCAGGTAGTATTTGACCGGTGACCGCAAGATAACTGTAAGCGCCGGCAGACCTCGCATAGGCCTGTGCGTACCCGGGTTCGAGTGCGATTGCCTCTTCGAAACATTCGATCGCCTTGCGCGAATCTGCCGGGGTGAGTTTATTTAAATAATGAAGTCCCTTTAAATAATGCGTGTAGGCGGCTACATTTTTAACAGGAGCTTTCACGAGGTGATCAGATTCGGCAACATGCATTTTACCCAACTTGCCGGCAATGATGCCGCTGATCTCATCCTGCACTTCAAAAATATCAGTGAGATTGCGATCGTAAGTCTCGCTCCAGATATGATACCCATCTGTAGCATTGATCAACTGCGCAGTGATGCGGACACGACTGCCCGATTTGCGGACACTGCCTTCCAGTATCCTGTCGACATTTAGCTGTACACCAATATCACGGATGTCGGTATTTTTTCCTTTAAATGCGAAAACCGACGTGCGGGATGTGACCTGCAGGCCATTCACTCTCGTCAATGCGTTTAATAGTTCTTCTGTAATGCCATCGCTGAAATATTCGTTATCGGGATCGGTGCTCATGTTCACAAAAGGCAATACGGCCAGACGATTATTCGGTTGTTTTGTTTTCCCTCTCAATTCATCGCGGCGTGGCACCATGATGCCGTTATTCGCAATAGCAAAAATGCGAACGGGCAAGTTTACATTCTTCAATTCAAAATATCCCATTTCACGGGTCTCGATATTGTGGTGGTTCCTGATCTCATCATATACTTTTTCTGAAATAAGAATTCCACCAGGCACGGCTAATGATTCGATCCGTGAGGCAAGATTAACGCCATCACCATAAACGGAATCATCTTCTACTGCCACATCACCGGTATGAATGCCGATACGCAATGCGACCTTTGGTTCCTGCTGCAATTGCTGTTGAATACTGATGGCGCTATTCACACAATCAATCGCGCTACTGAAAATACTCAGCGAACCATCGCCATAGTGCTGCAATACTTTTCCATTGAAACGACTAATGGTTGGATCAAGCACCTCCTTCAGCCGTTTGCGTTGAAGACGGGCAAGCTGCTCATTCTCCTGCATCAGGGATGTGTAACCAACCATGTCTGCAAATAATATAGCTGCCAGCTGTCGCATAGTTCAAAGATAAAGAACAATTGCCCCGCCTTTAAAGGCGGGGCAATTGTTATCAAATCAAAATTGGCTTTAGCGAAATTGTTTAAATCCCATGATTGCTTATAAAGTCTTTGTATTCTTCTTCAAAAGTTTTCTTTCGATGATGTGTTACCTGGTTGTCTATGTAAGTTCTTAAGGAATCCAACCGAGATTCATCTACTGATACAGCAAAATATTCATCCTGCCATTCCAGCTTGCTGGTATTAAAAAATGATTTATTATTGAACCAATAAGAGGACTCTCCCTTTATCAATTGGGCCATTTTTTCAATAGTTTGATTTGAGCCCAATGACAATAAACAATGGACGTGATCATGATATCCATTTACACGATCCAGGTAGATTTTTTTCAGTAATGCATTTTCTTTGATGTGTTCAAACAAGGGGTATCTGAATTTATCAGTTAAAAGCGGCTCGCGATTTTTTGTTGACCACACATAGTGAATCCACACTCTTATGAAGGGCATGAGATTTTTTCTGAAATTAAACAGAGACTTGGGCTAAAGCCCGGGATTTTTACATTTCTTTTTCTGTTTTCCTCGCCCTAAAGGGCGAGGCAATAATTCCTAAAGGGGCGAGGCAATAATTCCTAAAGGGGCGAGGCAATAATTCCTAAAGGGGCGAGGCAATAATTCCTAAAGGGGCGAGGCAATAATTCCTAAAGGGGCGAGGCAATAATTCCTAAAGGGGCGAGGCAATAATTCCTAAAGGGGCGAGGC